>ORMF011453368.1_pt1 | contig 88606 bp, 70 predicted proteins | sample 1779871 | NCBI WGS metagenome assembly ORMF01 (sample SAMEA104232316, study PRJEB22302) | groundwater metagenome | biome: forest; feature: aquifer; material: groundwater | place: USA | collected 2011-08-07 | depth 5.4 m | reverse complement strand
TATAATGTGCATGGGGTACTTATCTCCTCCCTCTGGCAGCTTGTCTTTTGGTCAAAGCTAGTCTACCAGAATAGGTTGGGGTAAGTACCCTTTTTGTACCCTCCCCCTACGTATCTAAAAGACCCTTTCGCGGGAAGCTCACCTCGTGGCGTAGCTTGACGGGTCCAACGCCCTATGCTATAAAGGCATCATTCGCTCGGCTGGTGGGTCTCTGAGCTGAGGGTGTGCGTGCCAGGCACACTTTGTTGTCCTGTCCTGGGAAAACGACCACGAGACACGCCCGCGCGTTGCCACGGGACCATTCTATGCTGCCCATCGCCGCAGTGGACCGTCGCGAAGCCCAGTTGCATCGCCAAGTAAAGGAGGATGCCGTGCCCATGAAATACGCCATCGGTGTGGACACTGGGGGCACCTTCACCGATATCGTGGTGCTCTCGGATACGGGCGAGCTGACCATGGCCAAGGCCAACACCACTCCACAGGAGTTCGCCCTGGGGGTTATTGACGCCATTGGCAAAGCCGCCCAGACCATGGGCATGGATCTGCCCGGCCTGCTATCCCAGACGAAGCTACTCAAGCACGGCAGCACAGTGGCCACCAATGCCATGATCGTCCACCGGGGGGCCAAGGTAGGGCTTATCACCACCAAGGGCTTCGAAGACACTACGCTCATCATGCGTGCCATTGGCAGGGTGGACGGCCTCAGCGAGGAAGAGATCCGCCACGTGATGCGGGTGACCAAGCCGGATCCCATCGTCCCTCGGGAGCGTATCCGGGGCGTGCGGGAGCGCATGGACTACCAGGGCCATGAGCTGGTGCCTCTGAACGAGAGCGACGTAAGGACCGCCCTCAAAGACCTGGTAGAGAAGGAGGGGGTCGAGGCGATCGCGGTGAGCCTACTCCAGGCCTGGGCCAATCCTGCCCATGAGATGCGGATCAAGGAGCTGTGCCATCACTACAAGCAGGACGGGAAGGAGATATTCTATTCCTTCGGGTCCGAGCTATCCCGGGTGGCTGGGGAGTATGCTCGGGCCAACACGGCCATCCTCAACAGCTATGTCGGCCCCATAGTCCACGACTACCTATATGGGCTGGAGCAGAAGCTGAAGGCGCAGCGTTTCGCCGGAAACTTCCTGGTGATGCAGGGCAATGGCGGTGTGGCTGCCCGAGAGGTTGCCACGCCTATATCAAACGTCCAGTCAGGCCCCGCCGGAGGCATGATGGCTTCGGCATACATGGCAGGCCTACTGGGTCACCCCAACGTCATTACCACAGACATGGGTGGCACTAGCTTCGATGTGGGCCTTATCACAGAAGGCTTCTGGCGCTATGCCAATGAGCCTATTGTGGAACGCTTCAGGGTCCATCAACCCCTCATCAACATCGAGTCTATCGGAGCTGGGGGGGGCACCATTGCCCGGGTAGACGAGAGCACCGGGCGCATGCTGGTGGGGCCAGCGAGCGCTGCCGCCCGGCCTGGCCCGGCCTGCTACGATGCCGGCGGGACAGACGCCACCGTTACTGACGCTGATGTAACGCTGGGCATCATTGATCCCAACTACTTCCTGGGTGGCCAGCGTCTCCTGAGCGCGGAGAAGGCGAAGGAAGCTCTGGACAGGAACATAGCCAAGCCTCTGGGCGTAGACACCATCGAGGCTGCTGCGGGCATCTACGACATCATAAACAGCAAGATGGCGGACCTCATTCGCCGCCAGGTGGTCCAGGTGGGGTATCTGCCGGAGGAGTTCGCGCTCTACGCCTTCGGCGGCGCCGGTCCTACCCATGCCGTGGGGTACGCCGCCGACCTGGGGGTGAAAAAGATATACGTCTTCGCCACCTCGCCGGTGTTCTCGGCGTTTGGCATCGCCACCGCCGACGTGGTGCACACCCGCGTAGCCACCTGCCAACTGATCATGCCGGTCAAAGCCGAGGCCATCAACGCGGTCGTCGAACCTATTGAGGCCGAGCTACGCCAGGCGATGAAGGCCGAAGGCTTTGCCGAGGCCAACATCAGCTTCCGCCGTTTCTTCAATATGCGCTACCGCCGCCAGTCTGAGGGTTGCGAGATCCCGGTGGCCCAGTCCCGGTTCACCGAGCCCGAGGTCCCCACTCTCCAGAAGCTGTTCGAGTCCAAGTACGAAGAGCTATACGGACAGGGCGCCGGCTACGCCCGGGCGGGAGTCGAGATCAGCGGGGTACGTGTGGATGTCGTGGGCGCTGTGCCCAAGCCCAACATCCGACCCCAGGAGTACGTCGGGACTGACGCGTCTAAGGCCATCAAGGGGCGGAGGACGGTGCACTTCACCCGTCCGTCTCCTAAGAGGCTGACCGCTACGGTCTACGAATACGGCCAGCTCAACCACGGTAACCGCTTCGAGGGGCCAGCCATCGTCGAGTCCCCCTTTACCACTGTCACGCTGCCCCCGGGCAGCCGGGTCACCGTGGACAGCTACCGGAACCTGGTGATCGAGGTGTAGATGTAGGGGCGAAGCATGGAGCCCGTCTCGAAACTCGCTCACGCAAATTTGGGGTCACCGCATTTCCAGATTCAGCAGGGGCACCTTTGAGACACACTCCATGCTTCGCCCCTACAGAATCGGTGGATTAGAGGGTTGGCGGTGCTATGAACCTTCGGGACAAGTACGCCATCGTGGGCATTGGTCAGAGCCGGGTCGGGGAACTGCCTGGCTCTACCTCGCTTGGGCTGCTTGCTGAGGCCATGAGAAACGCTATCGAGGATGCTGGGTTGAGCAAGGCCGACGTGGACGGCCTGATCAGCCGGGGGCCGGACGACATCTACTGCCACCACCAGCGGATGGGGGAGACCCTCGGCTTGAACGTCAGCTACAGCACCAGCCTGGACAACGGCGGGGCCAGCCAATGCCTACAGGTAATCCTGGCCTGCATGGCCATCGAATCTGGCCTGTGTCAGACTGTGGTCTGTGGATACGGGCGCAACGCCTGGTCGCGCACCCGGCAAGCTGCCGAGAGCCGAAAGGGCTCCGCCCAGCAGCACGCCGGCGCTGAGGAACAGTTGCCCAAGGAGTTCGGCCCGGAGTTCGGCTACTTCGGCGCGGTGGCCACCCACGCCTTCGGCGCCCAGAGGCACATGCACCTCTACGGGACTACCAAGGAGCAGATGGGCGCCGTGGCCGTCAGCTTCCGTAAGCACGCCCTGCGCACGCCCTGGGCGCAGATGCGTGGCAAGACCTTGACCATGGAAGACTACCTGGCGGGCCGGCCCATTGTGTCTCCCTTCAACGTATACGACTGTAGCTTGCGGACCGACGCGGCAGGCGCGGTGGTGGTCACCTCGGCGGAGCGGGCGAAAAGCCTCAAGCAGCCGCCGGTTTACATAAGCGGCTTTGGCAGCCACAATAACCTGCGGGGGTGGTTCTTCGACAACTACATGGTGAACACCGCGGCGCGGGCCTCCGGCCAGACCGCCTTCCACATGGCGGGCATATCACCCAAGGAAGTGGATACGGCCCAGCTCTACGACTGCTTCACCTACATGGTGCTTGCTGAGCTAGAGGACTACGGTTTCTGCGCCAAGGGTGAGGGCGGCCCGTTCGCCGCTTCCGGCGCCTTGGACCTGGAGGGCGCTCTGCCCACCAACACCGCAGGTGGACAGCTCTCGGAGGGCCACGTGGAGGGGATGCTCCAAGTCCTGGAGGCAGTCCGGCAGCTACGCCAGGGGGAGCCTCCGGGGCGCCAAGTGCCCGGTGCGGAGGTGGCCCTGGTCAGTGGACACGGTGGCAACGCTGTGTGCCACACCACCCTTATCCTGAGGAGATAGACATGGCCTACGCTAAGCCTCTGCCTGTACCCTCGGCTGAGTCAAAGCCCTTCTGGGAAGGCTGCCGTCGCCACGAGCTTCTCGTCCAACGCTGCAAGGGCTGCGGCAAGCGCTGGTTCCCTCCCTCGGCGTTGTGCCCGGAGTGCCTGAGCTCCGAGTGGGAGTGGGCCAAGACCAGTGGAAAAGGCAAGGTATTCTCCTTCGTGGTGTACCACCGCCTGTACCATCCCGGGTTCAAGGATGAGATTCCCTATACGGTGGCCCTCATTGAGTTGGAGGAGGGGCCGCGCATGCTCAGCAACGTGGCTGGGGACGTCAAGGCGGTGAAGTGCGACATGCCCGTAGAGATCTTCTTCGAGGACGTGACCGAGGAGGTGTCGCTCCCCAAGTTCCGGGCGAGGTGAGTTCCCTCTCCCTCTGGGCCTGCCCCTTCGCTCTGCTCAGGGCAAGCTCTGAGCAGAGTCGAAGGGAGAGGACTGAGGTGAGGGAAAGAGAGGCGCAGGTGTTGAAAGAAGAAACGCGACAGGTTGACCCGGTAAAGTACGAGATGTTCCTCCACCGCCTGTGGGCCATGGGCGAGGAGGGCCGGATGACCGTGCAGCGCGTGTCAGCGTCCCCTATCGTGGCCCAGGGTGGCGAGTGTACTTGCGCCTTCTACGACCCTCCGGGGACTATGGTGCTCTCCTGCTCCGGCCACCTGCGCTTCGCCGGCGCCACCTCGTTGGCGGTAAAGAAGATCATCGAGCTATTCTCGGAAAACCCGGGCATCCGGGACGGCGACCAGTTCTTCCAGAACGACCCTTATGTGGCGGGGGCCCACGTGTACGACCGAATGCTCATCAAGCCGATCTTCCACCAGGGGCGTCTCCTGGCGTGGGTGGCCACCGGCATCCACACCGCAGACACCGGCGGCGTGCTCCGGGGCGCCGCCACCCAGATCTATGAGGAGGGAGTGCGCCTGGCGGGGCTCAAGGTCGTGGAAGGGGGATACCTCCGGGAGGACAGCTTCCGGGCCATAGTAGACCAGTGTCGTGACCCCGGCTACGTGGCCCTGGACATAAATAGCTGCGTTGCGGCCAACAACGTGTGCGCCCGTCGCTACCTCCAGCTTGTAGAGAAGCATGGCATCGAGTTTGTGGAGGCGGCTGGCAAGAAGACCATCCAGGACTCGGAGGCGATGGCCCGCGCCAAGCTGCGTGAGATGCCTGATGGCACGTGGCTCGCCCGGCACTACGGCGTGGCGCCGGACAGAAAGACCGGCGAGGCGTTGCCCTTCCAGGTCGTGTGCACCATGACCAAACGGGGCGATGAGCTGACTCTCGATCTCACCGGCACCAGTGGGGAGATGTCCGGCACCACCATGAACTCTACCCTCCCCTGCACTGTGGCCCAGGTCTCGGTGGCCCTGACAGCTACCCTATTTTGGGATGTGCCCTGGAGCGATGGCAAGCTGGCACCGGTGAAGCTCATTGCGCCGGAAGGCTCCATCGTGAACAGCCGCTTTCCAGCGGCCACCGGCGGCGCCCCGGAGGTGGGCCAGCAGCTCCTGCCCGCCATCTGTGAGTGCGTGGCCAAGATGCTTTATGCCGCTGGCCGCTACGAGGACGTGGCCGCCTCGCTACACGCCCGCTGGTATTCGGGCGGGCCGGGAGCATTCTACGGGGGCCATGGCCGGCATGGCATACCGGTGCCCCAGGGCATCTACGACAGCCACGGAGCTGGCTTCGGCGCTAAACCGGACCAGGACGGGGTCAATACCGCTGGCCGTATGCACATCCCCTCGGGAGGCATCAGCGACGTTGAGCGCACCGAGATGCACTACCCTATCGTCTACTTCACCCGCAACCACTGTACCGATGGTGGGGGCTGTGGCAAGTTTGCTGGAGGCGCTGGCAGCTATCGCATATACATGGTCTACGGCTCCAAGGACCTGAGTGTGGACTACAAGCCCTATGGTGGCGTGCCCGAGGGGGCGTTCGGGCTGTCTGGTGGGTATCCCTCGGGCACCGGCGGCGTTCGCACGCTGTACAAGTGCCCTGATGTATTGACGCGCTTGCAGGCCGGTGACTACCCGACTACTACCGATGACCTGGAGGCAAGTTGGGGCGAGGCAGTGGTGCCCAAGGGCGCGCCATCGCGTATACCCCTGCCGGAGTTCAGCCTGGTGGCCGACTTCGTGAGCGGTGGCGGCGGCTACGGCGATCCCCTGGAGCGGGACCCGGCGAAAGTAGCACGTGACATACGCGATGGGCTTGTATCCCTGTATGCGGCTACCAGATGCTACGGCATAGCGTTGGGACCGGACGGGCAGACGCTGGACGATCGGGCCACCCAACGCCGCCGGCAGGCGTTGCGGCAGGAGCGCCTGGCCCAGGGCAAACGCCCAAGTGACAAGGCTCCTTTGGTCCCTCGGGGCCAGGAGCTGCCGACGCGCCTGAGGCTCAACGAGCACCTGGAGGTCGCCGGGCACCAGGGCACTGCCGTGGTCCGCTGCCGTTGCGGCCATGTCTTCTGTAACGCGCACGAGAACTACAAGGAGCATGCCCTCCGCCGCGACCGTGACCTGGAGGAGCTCACCGGGCGCCGGTTGCCGCACGGCCAGCCCTATTTGGCGGTCTGGCAGGAGTACATTTGTCCGGGCTGTGGCACCATGCTCCAGGTTGACGTCTGGTGCCCCTCCCTGGGTGATGGTGCTCCATTGTGGGATACCCGTTTGGACTTGGGCACCGGCCACGGACCGCCGCATGGGAAAGGGGACTGACATGACATCGGCACTGGAGGGCATCACCGTTCTGGAGGTGGCCAGCTACGTGACCGGCCCCTACGCCGGCGCTCTACTGGGCGACTTGGGGGCGGAGGTCATCAAGATCGAGGCGCCACCCGATGGAGACCCCCATCGTGGCCATGGCCGCGACCAGGCCCTGTACCACCCCAACTTCCGAGCGCTGAACCGCAACAAGAAGAGCGTCACTCTGAACTTGCGCGAGCCGGAGGGGAAGCACATCCTGACGCGGTTGGTGAAGTCAGCGGATGTGCTCATCGAGAACTTCCGGCCGGGAGCCATGGAGCGGCTAGGACTGGGCTACGACCACCTGCGTAAGGTGAACCCGCGGCTTATCTATTGCTCCATCTCCGGCTATGGGCAGACCGGGCCCTACCGAGACAAGCCCGGCTACGATACCATGGGCCAGGCCCTGAGCGGCCTACTGAGCTTGCTCACCGACGTAAGCGACCCCAAGCCGGTGGGCGTGTCTGTGTCTGACCACGTGACCGCCGTGTTTGCTGCCTATGGCGTCCTGGCCGCCCTCATGGCCAGGCAACGCACGGGCGAAGGGCAACTCGTGGAGACATCCTTGCTCCAGGCCACCATGTCCTTCATTGAGTCCTATGCCACCAGCTACCTTAGCGACGGAGAGGTGGCCTCCCGGGCCAGCCGTACCCGCACTGTCCCCATCTTCTGCTTCGTGTGCGGCGATGGCCTTCCCCTGGTGGTCCACCTCTCGGCTCCACCGAAGTTCTGGGAGGGCTTGGCCAAGGCGGCCGGGCGCGCCGACCTGATTGCAGACCCCCGGTTCAAGGACCGCCGCTTGCGCTGGGAGAACCACGCCGAGCTGACGCGCATCCTGGAGCAGGAGTTCCGCAAGAGGCCGCGGGAAGACTGGCTCAAGGCCCTGGAAGAGAACGATGTGCCCAGTGCGCCTGTCTACACTATTGACCAGGTCTTCAAGGACCCGCAGGTAAGGCATCTGGGCATCCCGGTGGAGGTCAGGCATCCCAAGATGGGGCCCAACCGGTTCGTGGGCAGCGCGGTCAATCTATCTGGGACGCCTGCCCAGATGTCGTTGGCAGCTCCCATGGTGGGGGAGCATACGGAAGAGGTGCTGAAGCGTTTGGACTGCACACCGGAGGCGCTAAAGGCACTGAGGGAGAAGGGCGTTGTCTAGCGCTCAGCCACGCGGCGGGTTATACTTGCCCTTGACGCAGGGGCCACCGTAGCGGCCCCGATTGATCGGGGCCGCTATGTGGGTTTGCCTCACGAGAGGAGGAAAAAAGAGAGACATGCCAGGCATTGGCGCGATTGACATCTTGAACCACTACTATACGCCGGCGTCTAAGGCGCGGCGGGATGCCGTAGCCCACGAAGAGTTGGTCTGCCGGATGGAGACAGCCCTGGGCGGCTTCCCGGCACACTCGCCCCAGCGGTGGGTAGAGCTCATGGACGAGGCTGGAGTGGACAAGACCTTCTTGGCCCAGACTTCGGCCTTCTCCTATTTCCAGCGGCGGCTGTACGGCCAGACCACGATTGACGAGATCTATGGGGCCATCAAGGCCGCGCCCGACCGGTTCGTGGGCATAGCATCGTACAACCCGTTCCGCATCAAGGATAGCCTCCGCGAGATCGAGCGGTCGGTCAAGGACTACAACTTCAAGGGGGTGTTCGTCCACATCTTCGGCTTCGACATCCCTCTGGATGACCGCAAGATGTACCCGTTGTACGCCAAGTGCCAGGAGCTGGGCGTACCTGTCACCATGCAGGTAGGCTATGTGTTGGAGGCCATGCCCAGCGAACACGGCCGTCCCATCTACCTCGACCGCATCGCGTTGGACTTCCCTGATCTGAAGCTGGTGGGCGCCCACACCGGCTATCCCTGGTGCGAGGAGCTTATCTCCATCTGCTACAAGTACGACAACGTCTATCTAGGGGCGGATGCCCACATGCCAAAGTACTGGGAGCCAACGGTGGTCCGTTTTATCAACTCCCGGGGCGCTGACAAGTGCCTGTGGGGCACCAACGGCCTGGACTTCAAGCGCATGCTTACCCAGATTGACGATCTGGGCCTGAAGGAAGAGAGCAAGCGCAAGCTCCTGCGAGACAACGCTATCAAGGTCTTCAAGCTGTAGGGGCGGGCCTCTGTGCCCGCCCCTATCGAATGTGGGGGAAGGAACTCCATGTCCTCCCCCTGTGTGGGCAAGGGGGCCCACCCCGACGCCTGTAACACCGGACTTTGGAAAGGAGAGAGCCAAGGATGCCCAACTTCTATGACCAATGGTTGAACTACTGGACCGAGGAGCAGGAGGAGCGGACCAAGGCCCGCAAGTCGGTCCACGAGGAGGAGCGCCAGTGGGTCCGCACCCGGCAGGACTACAAGACCGCCCTATTGTGCGCCCGGGAGAACGGCTTCGTCACTGCAGGCGCGGCCACCATCTCCATTATCCCCAAGGGCTGGCACAGCGGCGCCCATAGCCACGGCGAAGAGGCCATGTACATCCTCTCGGGGAAGGGGTTTACCCTGCTGGACGGCGCACGCTACGACTGGGAGAAGGGCGCCTGCGTATTCATTCCCTTCGGCGCCATCCATCAGAACTTCAACGGTGGCGACGAAGAGGTGCAGTACCTCTCCTTCTCTCAGCTCGCGCTGGAGCGGTTCGCGGGCATGGCCAAGTTCACTCAGCTCGAAGATGCCGGCCAGACCGGCCTGGGCGAGCCTAAGGGGATGGCCATGGCGGAGACCGACGTCCACCCCGAGTACGGGCGTATCGTCCTGCACTTTAAGGACGCCCCCGTGTCTGTGGGCGAGGAGCAGGCCAAGCGTTTTGCCAAGCGTACCGACGAGTTCTCTCTGTCCATTGCCAAGGAAATGCGCACGCCCGGGTCTCAGGGCCATCGCTCTCGGGTTGTTCAATTCATGGGCGACCCCGAGAACGGCTTCAAGGCTCGTGAGGTGGAGATCACCGGTATCCTGTGCGACGAGCCCGGCAAGCACTCCGGCAAACACGCCCACATGGAAGCCCTGCTCTATGTGCTACAGGGAGAGGGCTACTCCATAGTAGACGACGAGAAGATACCCTGGAAGACAGGGACGCTGTTCCATGTGCCTGGCCCGCAGTCCGTTCACCAGCACTTCAATACCAGCAAGGTGGAGGCCCAGCATCTGCGGATCCACTACGGGCTGCGGTCCCACGTCTTCCAGCCCATCGCCAAGAGGGTGTTCCCGTACAAGTACTTCGAGTTCGGCCAGTACTCGTAGGATCCGTCGGCCACAAGCACGTAGGGGCGGGTTTCAAACCCGCCCCTACGTTTGCCTCCCCCGAGCGGATTTCGTAACCACGCCTACGTTTGGGGGCCAAGCGGGGTGAAATGGGCCTGCACCATGTCTGCCATGGTGTGCAGGCCCGGAGGCGCCTTCAGCAGCCAGGGGATGCAGTTGCAGACCACGGCCACGGTGCCCAGGTCGCCGTGCACGCCGGGCCTGATGGTCATGTTGACGGGCGGGATGCCATCTATCTCCACGGAGTCAGCCTCTTCGGCGCCGGCGTAGGCCTCGAAAATGAGCCTGACGCGCGTTTGTCCGTTGGCAGCGCCCACCGCTTGCTGGCGCAGGCCGAGGGCCTGGCCGGCAGAAACGACAGCGCTGGGTGGCTCCGCCGTGATGGAGTCCAGCCTCCAGCCCAGAGATGAGGCCAGCAGGGCAATGGACTGCTCCAGCCCCACGTGGCCGCCTATCTGTCCCGACTTCATCTGTTCCCCGAACTCGGCCAGGGGCAGACCCACGCCCACCTTCTTCTGGAAGGCGCGGCGCCGCCGGGAGGCGTCCAACGTGCGCCGCACGGTGATGTGCCGTACCTCTTGGCAGGCGATGGTCAGCACCAGGGGCAGTGCGTCCATGAGGAAGCCCGGATTGATCCCCGTGCCCAGGACGGGCACACCGTGCAGCTTGCCCAGGCGGGCCACCTCGGCGGCCAGCGCTGGCGCTGAGAGGTAGGGGTGGGAAAGCTCCTCGCAGGTGGAGAGCACTGGCAGGTGTGCCTCTACCAGGACCTTAATGTCGGGAAAGGTGTCCTTCAGGTACGAGCGGGTGGACAGGATGGCCATGTCAGCGTGGACACCAGCCAGCGCAGGTCCGATGGCGGGCTGCACTCGGACGCCTGTGGCGGGCAGGCCGAGCACTGCCCCCAGGTCTTTCCCCGCTTTGTCCGGCGCCGGGTCCACGGCGGCTACGACGGTCGCTCCCCGGGCCAGCACCCCCCGGGCGATGGCCTGGCCCATCTCGCCAAGACCTACTGTGACTACGCTAACGGTTGGCATCACTACACCCTCGCTTGGAGTCCATTAGGGCAGACGAAATCCCTACCCATTCTCAAGACCGCCGGGGTAAGCTTGGACACGATACATACCATAATGGTGGACAACCTCAGACGTGTGTTGGCTCCTACTTGAGCGAAGGCCGCTGCAGCGAGTTGGCTTGATTATTGTGAATGAGACGCCACTTGGCCGCAGGGACACTACGTCCACTAGAACGGCGGGCCCCTCTGCGGCGTGAGTTGCGAGGAGGGTTGACCCGCACCACAAAGGCTTTCTTGCTGAACGCAAGCTGAGTTTGGCGCTCTGGTCTCGATACAGCACGCTTGCTTCTACGTGGTGGGCAGACGCAGCCTAGGTGCCCTTCACTATCCTATTGTGTGGGTCTAATGCCTTGACATTCTTCAATGGGATTTCAAGCTTGGCACACAGCGCCTGAACGGTGCGGTAATCAACTGAGAAGAGCCGAAAGTGCTGGACGACCAAGTGACGCAGAAGAGACAAGGCAACCGGATTGCTTTGGAACGAGTTGGCCTGTTCTTCTATCCTGGCTAATGGGACTACGCTCATCTGGTCGAGCCGGATGGAGGTATCGATCAAATTGACCATGGGAGCGGGATCGTCTCTCAGGATTCGGTCATAGGTCGGTATGTTGTCGGCGCAACCCACTGATTGTGAAACCTTCTTGATCACTCCAAAAGCGATTCCGTACGCCAAGCCCATGAGCGTACTCCTGGCTATTTCCATTGCCTGTCGGTCCGGGAGATCAGGGTGAACGCCATGCAAGGAGTCAAAGATCAGGGCTAGCAGAGCTTGTTCGTTTTGCTTAATCATCTCGAATATTGCGGACAGGCTGCGGCGCCCTATGGAATAACACTCACTAGCTATGCGAGCCTTTGTTTCAGCCTCCAGCGTTCCAGGAAAACTTTTCAATACTTGGCCCAAGACTTCGAGGTTCCTTAGCGCCCCACTGAGTTCTACGACCGGCTCGAAATCCTTACCGTCGAAAGTATCTTGGCTTTCGATAGGCGTCAGAGCGCGTTCTTCTTGGTCTTTCGCGATTAAGTACTGCTGCCGCTCAGATTGGGGGTCTCTTAGTGCGAGAGAGACTTGCGGTACGCCTAGTTGAATTAGGAAGCGCGCATCCTCAGCCAGCGTAGCTTCGGCGACCCCAACGTAATGTCGTTTGGCCGTTCGCAGCAACTCGTCAATCAATGCAGAATGATGAGTTAGGTGTGCCAGGAACAGCAGAATGTTCGAGTTTCGCTCCAAATGCATTGACTCTGTCAGATGGGAGATTTGCTGCCGAACCTCAAGTTTTTCCAGGTTGTCGCGCAGGAATAATGCCACAAAGTAGTGTAGCATGTAGGGATACCTGAACTCGACACAGTCGTTAGAACAGGTCAAGATTTGCTGCTGTACCAAAGGACCTACGATAGACTCCTGAGACCGCGCTATGGCGTGTCTTTGGCGATAATCATTGTGAATCTGCGTCAACTCTTCCGAACTTATGCGGTTACGATTGAGGCAGAATATTCTGTAGGCAAGATACTCCAAGTAGCCGGCTGCTAGATCGAGTTCTTCCTTGTTGCGGCCGCGGAAGAGGGCTGTTCGCACAAGCAACTCGATGAAGTACCCGTGAGCACCTGCACTGGTATTCATAGACTGCCCGGCTTCAACGTTTTGTAAGACAGTGAGCACAAACATGGGGTACGCAGGGACAAAGTTGCGTCCAAACACGTTGTCCAACGTACTTCTTATCGTTGCCAGCTTCTGGGCAGAGTCAACGGCGTCTGCGGAATCACTGTCTCCCAACGTTAGCCAACGTTCGATGATTAGGTCTCTCGCCAAGTATCCGAACGGCTGAATCTCGTAGTGCTCGTTCGGCAAGCTTCCAGCAGCCGAAACGTGAGGCCCCAGCATGTCGTCGAGGTCGACGAGTAGGCTGTCAGCCAGGAGTATCACCTTACGGGCGAACTTTGATAGGTCAGATATGAACTGCCTCCTAGCCGGTGTGGGGAGTCGCAGTTTGTGATAATCGTCGATGATGATTGCGCGTTGCCCTCTGTCGAGTTGCTGGAATTCAGCGATCTGGTCTGGGCCGTACTGCTCGGTGAATTTCTCGGAAAGGTATTTCGTCAACTGGTCACCACGGCGGATCGGCCTTCCTGCATCCAGGAGGAGAGGCACACACTCGCGATCGTACAAAGCACGAAACGTGGCTTTCGCTAACGCGGTCTTGCCGGAAAGATGATCGCCTGATATTAGCGAGACACCTTCGTTGTCCAGTAAGCTTAGGAAGTCATCTCCCCGGACGAATCTAGGAATACTGTTAGGGGGTATTCTAACCTCACAAAGGTCGGGAAAAACGAAAAGGTCACGTAGGGTGGCGCGCTCTCTGCGCGGATGATTCACGGCAATGCCCAAGTCATCCAGGAAACTGCTGAAAGCGGTGGATAAGGGGAAGCGATGCCCGCTCCTGCGCGCAAACATGGATGTTGGCAGCCATTCGAAAGCCAGACGATCGGGCGTCAGGCGACTCCCGCCAGAAGGCGCGTAGATGCCCCTCTCTGAATCCCAATCGAAGTGGCCAATCTTGAGTCGTGAGTCCTTGGTATCGATAACCAGGACGTTAAAATCGCTTTTTGTTGAGTTGTCGAAATAGCGGAGAGCTCCACCCTCCAACACGAGGTTGCCGGAGCGGTTGGGCAAAGTTTGTGACCTCCATGTGGCGTCATGATCATGCCCGGTGAGAATCAAGTTTGCGGTCTCGTCGATACGGGCGCGAAAGTCCCTCATGTTCTTGATCTCAAGCCAATTCAACGTATGGTGGAAAACGAGGATGCATGAATCGGCTTTGGCGCCTGCAAGCAATTGAGGCGGGAAGTAGAGCTTGCCCTGTTGTTCATGCAACTGTGACAACCAGGCCGTGTTGCAACACTGAAACAGTAGACGCTCTTCACCGTGGTTGAAGCTGTATTCCCAGCACAGACGCCTTCGGGCACCGTCAGCGGATCTCAAGTCAGGGCCGCCGAGTGCATGGAGCAGTTCAAAGAAGTTCCGTTGAACGGACGTGCAAACCCCAGTCATTGCGGGGTCGTCTGCCTTGTCGGGATAGGACAATATCGTGTCAACTACCGCTTGACGCACACTCGAAGCAGCGCTAAAGTCACAGTCGTGATTGCCAGGTGCTAGCACAAACTCTACGGGCAGCCTCCGGTTTGGTTCGCCTTCGACCGACTGTCGGGAAAGATCGTCCCTAAGGGAATCAAAGAATGCTAGCGCTTGGTAGTATTCCTGCTCAGCCCCGGAGAACGCAATATCACCTGAGGCAACGACTATGCAAATGTCAGGCCTGCTTTCAAGTGTCTTGACCGCGTTCGCGATGGACAAGGAACGAGAACAAACTACTTGGTCGTCGCTAGTAATGTGAAGGTCACTCAGATGGACGATTAGCGCTTTCATGCAAACCTACCCCCTGCCGCTTTGAAAAGAAGGAGGAACACAGTGCCATCCATGCAGCCGATTGTGCACCATCTTGAGATTGACTGCAAGCGGTCCCTGTTATCCAGCGCCTCTCTGGTCGCACTGGGGCTGAGCCATCCGGTTCGGTCACCCGACGGCATCGCCAAGGCACTGGTTGGGTGCATCGCGGTGGTGTGGCGCAAGACTGTAGATCCGTCCAAACCATGACCCTCGCCCAAACCGTCTCCCAGAGAGTCTGGGAACAAATACCATGGCCGAAGCTGGGAACTGCGCTCAGCGAAAGCTGAGACGCCAACTCTTCATACGCTCCTAGGGAGAGGGGATGCCGCTCACACCGTGTGCACGAACTCCTCGGTGAGCGAGACCAGGCGGTCTATGTCCTCCATGGTGTGAGCTGCCGAGATATAGAAGTGCGGGTGGCTGCCCCGGTAGAGCACACGGTGGTCCCGCAGGTAGTCGCTGTAGCGTTCGCCGATGTCCTTCCGGGCATTGTGGTTGGCGCTGCGAATATCGCGGGGTGGCTTGGGGGTAAGGTGGACAGATGCCAGCGGACCGATGCCCGCCGCATGGGCGGATATGCCGGCCCGCCGGAAGGCGGCCTCCACCCCCTGGCGCGCCCGTTCGCCCAGGGCATTAAGGTGGGGATAGATGGTGCTCTGACGTTGCTCCAGCTCGTTCAGGGTCACGTAGCCCGCTCGACACACCAGGGGGTTGCCCGCATAGGTGCCGCCTTGATAGGACCGCTGCGACTTGTCTGCGTGCTTCAGGTGGTCAATAAGCTCCATGTCCTCCCTCCGGCCACAGAGCGCGCCCACGGGGAAAGACCCACCACCTACTATCTTCCCCAGGGTGGTAATGTCCGGAAGGATGCCATAGAGCTCCTGACCTCCGCCGGGGGCCAGCCGGAAACCGGTGACCACTTCATCGAAGATCAGCCTGGTGCCTGTCTCGGTGCAGGCGTCGCGCACCGCCTGGAGGAAGGACTTGTCTGCCGCGATGAAGCCGGAGGCGCCTTGCACCACCTCTACGATGACGGCGGCCAGATCGCCCCGGTGTATTGTCTCCAGGGAGGTCTCCACGTCGTTGAAGGGGAGAGCGATGGTATCTTGGACCGCTCCCGCAGATAGTCCAAGGCTCTCGGACGCCTCCAATGGCACGGTACAGGCCACATGTAGGGCATCGTAGCCGCCGTGCCAGCCGCCCTCGTACTTGGCTATCTTGCTTCGCCCGGTGACCGAACGGGCCAAGCGGATGGCATACATGTTGGCCTCGGTGCCGCTGTTGGTGAACCGCACCATCTCCGCGCTAGGGACCATGTCCACGATGCGCTCGGCCAGCAGGACCTCCCACTCGTGGCAGTAGCCAAAGTGGGCGCCCAGTGCTACCTGCTGCTGGGCTGCTTCCACCACCGGTGGATAGGCATGGCCCAACACCAGGGCGCCGTGCCCGATCCAGAAGTCCAGGTACTCATTGCCGTCCAGGTCGTATACGCGGCTGCCCGAGGCGCGCTTGATGTACACGGGATAGGGGGACATATGCCGCGAGGAGTAGGTCACGCCCGCGGGGAGCACGGCGGTGCTCCGCGAATACCATTCCTGAGATGTTCGGGTACTGGATGCGAAATCCATGGCTCCCTCCTTGCTCAGCGAGACAGCCAGCACCTGGCGCCATTCCGCCCAAAGGGGGCAGGCGATGATGCTATACTAGCATTGCGCCCGAGGGCGGGCAAGGCTAATCTTGTTGCGCCCGGTGTCAGGTTGAGGACACGCCAATTGGCGGGTTATAATTGGATGTAACATGCTAGAACTTACGCTTGCAGTGCGCTACAAGGAGACCGGTGCCCAAGAGGGGATTCTGTTGTCGCTTCAGTTCAAGCAAGAGGGTGGGAAGTGGCTTGCCGAGTGCCTGGGGTTGGGCACTGCAACCTATGCCGAGACGCTGGAAGAAGCTCAGAGAGAACTCCTTGAAGCGGTGAGCCTCCATCTCAATCAGGTTGAGCAGATGGGGATTATTGACGAGTTCTTGCGCGAGCACGGCGTCAGGCGTTTTGGCTTCGGGGCCCCGCCGGGTTGGAACCCTGAAGCGAGCATGTGGTCAACCCTGTGACGGCGCCTCGTTCTCGTGCGTATTACGGGAAGGCAGCTAATCCGCTTGTTGGAGATGGACGGGTGGCAACCCCGGGGGCGCACGACTCATGGTGTTTTCCTCCACAAGAGCTTTCCGGGCGAGCGGGTCCCGCGTACAACCGTCATTCCTAACAGGACTGACGACTTGCCTGAAGGCACGCTTGGGGCTATTCTTGGCGTCAAACAGATCGGGCTTGGCAGATCAGGTCTGAAAGCGCTCATAGACGAACATGGATTGCCCTAGGCCCTTCTCGACAACCTAGAATGTCTGATAAAGACCAGACCGAAAAGGGAATACAGCGCACCCGCCAGGCCTGGTGGGGGCGCCTCGCCCGCGTGTTCCGCGGCGGGGGCAGCATAGATGCCTCGCTGTGGGAGGAGTTGGAAGCGGCCCTAATCCAGGCCGACGTGGGCGTTGGCACCACACAGCGTCTGATTGCGCGCGTTCAGGAGCTAACCAAAAAAGAAGGCTACCGGGAGCCGGAGCAAGTGCGGCAGGCCCTGCTTCGCGAGATGGTACGTGGCCTGCGAGTGGATGGTGTGCCGCCGCCGCGTTCACCGTCCGGCCCCGAGGTCGTGTTGGTGGTGGGGGTCAACGGAGTGGGGAAGACCACCAGTATCGCCAAGCTGGCCCACTACTACCAGAAACAGGGCAAGAAGGTGATGTTGGCCGCTGCGGACACCTTTAGGGCGGCGGCGATCGAGCAGTTGCAGATCTGGGGTGAGCGGGCAGGCGTGGCTGTCATCGCACACAAGCAGGGCGCAGACCCAGGCGCGGTTGCCTTCGACGCCATGCAGGCAGCCCAGGCCCGAGGGGCGCAAGTGCTGATCGTGGACACGGCGGGGCGTCTCCATACCAAAACCAACTTGATGGAGGAGCTGAAGAAGGTCCACAAGGTCATCGCGCGATGTGACCCCACTGCACCCCACCAGGTCCTACTGGTCCTGGATGCCACCACTGGACAGAACGGCCTGACACAGGCCCGCGCCTTCACTCAGGCAATCGGGGTTACTGGGTTGCTCCTGGCCAAGCTGGACGCCACGGCCAAGGGGGGCATTGTCCTGGCGGTGGCCGAGGAGCTACGCATCCCGGTACTGTACTTCGGCACCGGCGAAGGGCTGGATGACCTGGTGCCCTTCGACGCCGACACGTTTGTCCAGGCCCTGCTTACTCCGGTCGCGTGATGTGGTAGGGACGCCGCCGCTGGCGGGGATGTCGAGACCTAGGACAGCCTGTTGACCTGGATCGTTACCTGGTGGCTGGGGGCAGAGGCCCTCGGCCTTCTCACTTTCCCCATAGCCTTTGTAGTATTCAGGAGACTGTACGACCGAGGCTACACCTTCGCCAAGATATTGGGCTTGGTGCTGGTCGGCTTTGGGGTATGGGCTGGCGGCACCAGCGGCCTGTTGCCCAACACCAGACCCACCGTCCTAGCCATCCTTGCCCTGGTGGGACTGCTTTCGGCCGTATTGGCCTGGATACAGCGCCGCGCTCTGGGAGAGTTCCTCAGAGAGCGGTATCTGGTGCTGGTGGCCGCCGACGTGGTGCTGCTAGGCTTCTTCCTCCTGGGAGTGGTGCTCCGCTCGTACGACCCGGGCGTGTCCCATACCGAACAACCCATGGACTTCGCCTTCTTGAATGCTGCCTCCCGAGCGAGTACATTCCCACCTGAAGACCCGTGGCTGAGCGGTCATGCCATCAACTACTACTACTTCGGCTATGTGCTATGGGCTGTCTTCGCCAAGATAGCCAGCACTCCGATCAGTATTGCCTACAACCTGGCCTTGCCTCTGAGCCTTGGCCTGGCGGCCACGGGCGCGTTCGGCATCGTGTTCAACCTGGTGCAGGGCGCCAGCGAGCGAGTCAGGGACAGGGCGCTGGCCTTCGGCCTACTTGGGGCCGCCCTCGTGCTGCTGGTGGGCAACCTTGAGGGATTGCTGGAGCTGGCGTACGCACATGGACTGGGGACCTCGGGTTTCTGGAGTTGGCTCGGCATCAAGGGCCTGGCTGTCCCCTACCACAGCGGTAGCTGGTATCCCACCGAGAACTGGTGGTGGTGGAAGGCGACGCGCGTCATTGACACCCTGGCCAACGGCCAGAGCCGCGACTACACCATAACCGAGTTCCCCTTCTTCAGCTTCTTGCTGGGCGACCTGCACCCCCACGTGACGGCGCTACCGTTGGGCCTCCTCAGTTTGGGTCTGTCGCTGGAGCTGGTCCGACACCCTGGCGGCCTGGGCCGCACCTGGATAGCCAGCAACCTGGGCCTGCTCGCGGTCACCTCTCTGGTCATCGGCGCTCTGGGTTTTGCCAATAGCTGGGACCTGCCCACCTACGGTGGACTGTGGTTGGCCTGCCTGGGCGTGTGGGGGTACTCGACGGGGCAGCGTTGGTGGTGGCTGAGGGCGCTGGCGGTGGGTGGGGCTGTGCTCGTGGGTGCCATGACGCTCTACCTGCCGTTCTACGCTCGATTCAACCCTCAGGCCAACGGGGTCTGGCCCATGATGGCGCTGACCACGCGGCCGGTCCACTATCTCATCGTATGGGGAGCGTTCCTGCTGCCGGTTGCCTACCTGCTGCTGACGCGCTGGAAGGACTTGGTGGGGACAAGCCGGCGAATACGGGTGCTCGGGCTGGGCGTGGCGGCGGCCCCATTGTTCGCGTGGACGATAATCGCCCTGGGCCTGACCTGGTTCGGTGGCGATCCTGGACTATGGGAGGTGGTCTGGCGCTGGGTGAAGCTAGCCCCTCTCGTATTGGGGGTCACGGTGGCTCTATGTCTGGTGCTGGCCGACGCCCGTCGTCAAGAGACCAAACGCCCACAGACCTTCGCCCTTTTGCTCGCCGCAATCGGGCTGGTGGTGACCTATGTTCCGGAGCTGTTCTACATCCGAGACCTGTTTGGCAACCGCATGAACACCATGTTCAAGCTATACTACCAGGCCTGGGCCATCATACCCTTGGCTGCGGCGTATGCTCTGTCCGTGTGGTCACGGAATGCCTCCAGGCCCTCGGACGGCACGGGGGTCATCGTCCTGGATGCATCTGGGGATGGGGCTGGAGTGCACCATGAGCACCGCGGCGCAGGGCGCACGGTCAGGTACTGGGGGCAGCGTGTGGGTCTCGGCCTGGCGATGACACTGGTCCTGGCGGGCGCAGCCTACCCGGCGGCTGCGTTTGTGTCACGGGGGGCCGCAGGCCCCAGCGGGTTCACCCTGGACGCCCTGGCCCCGCAAGCCAAGGCCAAGCCCGGCGAGTACGCCGCGGTCCAGTGGCTCCTGGCCCAACGGGGCACTCCAGTGGTGCTGGAGGCCGTGGGCGGCAGCTACACCGGTTACGGGCGGATCTCCGCCATGACCGGTCTGCCCACCGTTCTGGGTTGGACGGGCCACGAGCACCAGTGGCGCGGTACCCGCGCCTTTGAGGGCCGCGAGGCGGACGTGGACGAGGCGTATCGAATACCGGACAGCGCTCGCACACTGGCCGTGCTTCACAAGTATAATGTGCGCTATGTGTACGTGGGGGACCTGGAACGTAGCCGATACGGCGCTGCCCTCGACAAGTTCCAGGCCGGTTTCCCTGTGGCCTTCTCCGCTCCTGGGGCTACCATATACGAGGTACCATCATGATACCCGAGCAACCCACCAGCACCCCTGACATTCAACCGCCAGCTGCCGGACTCCAGGCCACGGATGCTCTGCCAGTGCAGGCAGCTCCAGCCCCGGTGAAGCAACCATCGCGGTTCTCCGTCTCTCGCTGGGAGCTCGTAGCCTGGGCGCTCATCCTCTTGGCGGCGGCGGCCCTTAGGTTGTGGGACCTGGGGGGTAGGGCCTTCCAATACGACGAAAGCCTGCACGCCTCCACCGCCTACACCCTTTACCGGCACTGGAGCTACCAGCATACCCCCATGATGCACGGGCCGTTCCAGTTCATCGGTACCGCCCTGATGTTCTTCCTGTTCGGGGATACGGACTACACGGCCCGTCTACTGTACGCCCTTTTCGGTATCGCCCTGGCGGGATTGCCTTTCCTGTGGCGCCGAGAGCTGGGCAAAGGCGGAGCATTGGCTGCGGCCGGCCTCATCGCCATATCACCATTCCTGCTGTACTACAGCCGTTTTGCCCGCAACGAAAGCCCCATTTCTGTGTGGAACCTGGCTCTGGTCATTTGCATGTGGCGGTACATCGAGGAGCGTCGGCCTCGATACCTGTATCTGGGGGCACTGTTCCTTAGCCTGGCATTCGCCACAAAGGAGACTGCGTACATCACGGCAGCCATCTTCGGCACTTTCCTGCTGCTGATGGGTGGATGGGACCTCCTTCGCTGGGTGAGGCACGGCTTCCGGGGCGTGGAGCTGCCTCCCGCCGCAGAGTTTTTCCTCATGATGGCGTCATTGCTCCTGCCCCTGGCAGCGGCGGCGAGCACGCTTCCTGCCAGGTGGCTCGGACTGGACATCAACCGGCCAATAGGGTCCGCTGGGGTGATTGACACTCAGGTCGGTGGGGCCGCGCTCGTTACGCTGGGGTTCTTCGCTCTGGCGGCGGCCCTGGGGCTGCTGTGGAATCGGGGTAAGTGGCTGCGCTGCTTTGCGGTCTTCTGGGGGGTATTCGCCGTGCTCTACACGGCCTTCTTCACCTGGCTGCCTGGATTCGGTAGCGGGGTATGGGGTAGTTTGGACTACTGGCTGCTCCAACAGGGTGTCAGGCGTGGTGGGCAGCCGGAGTACTACTACCTGATTGTTATGCCCGTCTACGAGTTTCTGCCCCTACTACTGGCGTTCTTTGGCTGGGCCGCCTACTGGAGCCGGCGGAGCCCGTTCGACCAGTTCCTGATCTACTGGGTGGGCATGAGCGTGCTGCTCTACTCCCTGGGTGGTGAGAGAATGCCCTGGCTGGCAGTCCACATCGTGCTGCCCGTGACGTTGCTGGGGGGTAAGTGGCTGGGGGAGCGACTGGAGCGGGTTGACTGGCGTGCCCTCCTTCGCCGCGAGGCGGCCTATGCGGTGCTCTTTGGCCTGCTGCTGCTGATGGCGGGCGGGGCGCTCATACGAGCTGGGCCACGGGGGGCAGGCCAACTGGTGCCGGGGGCGTCACTGGCGCTGGTGTCCATAGTGGCACTGCTCTTTGGTGGGATGGTCTATTGTGGACTGCGCCTGGGGCGTCGCCGGTCGCTTACCGTGTGCTCGCTAACGCTATTGGTCATCCTGCTGGTGCTGACCCTGAGGGCAAGCTGGATGGCAAGCTTCCGCCAGGGAGACGTCCCGGTGGAGATGATCACCTACGCCCAAGGTTCCGACGAGGTGCCCGGCATAATGAGGTCGGTAGACGCCGTGGCCAGGCAGACCGGCAAGGGCTATGACCTGCCTCTGGTGGTGGACCGGGATATCTATTGGGGTCTGGTGTGGTACTTACGCCGCTACAAGAACGTGGACTATGCCACCATCTCCGGCATGCAGGCGCCCAAGGAGGGGGCGGTCATTCTAGCGGACGTTGGCAATGAGCCCGGCATCCAGCCATACTTGGACAAGTACGGGCCACGGGTCCGTTTCCTGTACCTTTGGTGGCCGGCCGAAGACTACAAACGCCTGACGCCGGAGAGCCTGCTCCGCGCCGGCCGAAGCGGTAGGAAGTGGCTTGATGCCGGCGCCTACTTCCTCCTGCGCCAGTCGCAGAGCACGCCTGCCCTTCACCAAGCTGTGGCATATTTCCCGAAAGGTTATCCGGCTGGTGCTCCTTGACGTCGAGTTACGTGCAAGGCTACAATAAAAACACATCTTAGACGCCGGCGGGGTGGAGGTATCTAGAGCATGCCGTTTAAACTGGGCATCCCTGAGCTAATCCTGATACTGGTGATTGTTCTTATCATCTTTGGCGCCGGCCGGTTGCCAGAGATCGGAAGCGCCATGGGCAAGGCCATCCGCTCGTTCAAGAAGTCCTCCGAGGGAGAGGAGGAGCCCAAGCCCGCTGCCAAGACCAAGCGCGGCAAGGCTAAGGCTCAGGCCCAGCCTGAAGCTAAGGCCACGGAGCAACCAGAGGCCAAGGCTGCTTCGAAGTCAAAGTAGCTCAGCGAATAGACACTGGTCTACGAAGGACCAGGGGAGAGGCGTCTGTATGCCTCTCCGTCGCTTTTTTCAGCCCCGAGGGCGAGCATCCCGACATGTCGGGACCCCTACGGGTCTAACCCTCTCCCAGCAGGGTGAGGGCTCCGCTGGGTGTTGACAACGGCGGGCCGCCGTAGCATTCTACTTGCATCACTGGGCTAAGGAGGTGGCCGTGGCTGCCACCAGAGATGATGTTTGGCTGCATAGCGCCTGTTCGAGTTGCGTCAATAGTGATTGCCCCATCATAGTCCACCGCGTGGACGGGGTCATCGAGAAGATCGAGGGCGACCCCGACAACCCTCACAACTTCGGCAAGATCTGCTCCAAGGGCCACTCCGCCATCATGTCCATGTATGACCCCTACCGGGTCCTGCACCCCATGAAGCGCACCAATCCTGAGAAGGGCATCGGCGTAGACCCCAAGTGGCAGCAGATCTCCTGGGAAGAGGCCCTGACCACCGTGGCCGCCAAGCTCAAGGAGGTGAGGGCCAAGGACCCGCGCCGCCTGTTCATGGGCTCCTTCGACCACATCGTGATGCACCAGACCATGTACCCCTGGGCACAGGCCTTCGGCACCCCAAACATTCTGCTGGTGGGTGGCTCCTGGTACTGCGGCCCTGCACTACACACTGCGCTGTACCTGACCGACGCCCAGTTCCACTCCGAGATAGACGCGGACTACTGCAAGTACGCTATCCTGTTCGGCAACCAGATGGGCGGCAATGCCGGCTCATTGTCTACCACCATGGGCAAGAAGATGGCCGATGCCCGCCTCAGGGGCATGAAGCTGGTGGTGGTGGACCCCATCCTGACCAATATTGCGGCGAAGGCCGATGATTGGCTGCCCATACGTCCCGGCACGGACGGCGCCCTGGCACTGGGCATGCTCAATGTGCTGCTCAACGAGTGTGGCATCTACGATGCGCCTTTCCTGAAGCATCAGACCAATGCCCCCTACCTGGTAGGGCCTGATGGACTGTACGTTCGGGACCCCGACACCAAGAAGCCGCTGGTGTGGGATGTTGCCCGGGGCCGGGCAGTGCCCTTCGATGGCTCGCCTCAGGACCCAGCCCTGGAGGGCAGTTTCGAGGTGGGCGGCGTGCTGGCCCATCCCGGCTTCCATCTCTTCCGGGAGAACATCGTGAAGTACACCCCGGAGTCGGTGGCCGAGATCACCACCATCCCCGCTGAGAGCATTCGCCGCATCGCCAAGGAGTACGGCGAGGCGGCCCTGGTGGGAGCCAAGATCGTTATTGACGGCCAGGAGCTACCCTATCGCCCGGTGGCTGTCAACCAGAACCGCGGGGCCAACGCCCACAAGCATGGCACAGTGACGGCTCTGGCAATCCAGTTGCTGAGCATAGTGGTAGGCGCCCTGTATGTGCCCGGCTCCCACATGGGGCTCAACGTGGTTGGTCCCGAGAAGTACGATTGGTCCTGGGAGCCCGAGGCTGATCCGGACGGAATGATACTCACCCCTGTCTCCAAGGCTTTCAGCCTCTATGACCACAGCTACCTGTACAAGTTCGAGGAGCGCATCCTGGAGCCCCCCTACTTCGCCGGGCAGGTCAAGTGGCCGCCGGACTCGCCCTACTTCAAGGAGCTGTACCCGCTGGGCCTGGGCGCGGCGCCGGTGCTGGAGGTGGTGCTCGACCAGCCCGAGAAGTACCAGCCGCCGTATGTGCCCGAGATGATGGTGCTCTCCCGCTGCAACCTGATGATGGGCCGCGTCAACCCGGAGATCATGGCCGGCATCCTCAAGCGCATACCGTTCATCGCGGTCTTTGCCCAGCAGCTCGACGAGTCCGCCGAGCTCGCCGATATCTTGTTGCCCGACGCCCACGTCCTGGAGCGGCTGGACTTCTGCCCCCAGATGATGCATATCACCGAGAGTCCGGCCACTGGCCACTGGTACTTCGGCATTCGCCAGCCGGTGGTTGCCCCCCTTGGCGAGGCCCGTCCCTGGCGGGAGGTGCTCCTGGACCTGGCCCAGCGTATCGGCATGCTCCCCGAGCTGACCACCCTGATGAACTACCGCTACGAGCTGAAGGACCCCTACAAGCTCGACCCCGAGAAGCAGTACACCTGGGAGGAGATCTGCGACCGCTGGGGCAAGTCCCTGTTTGGTCCAGAGTATGGAATTGATTGGTTCAAGGCGAATGGCTACCTGGTGTTCAAGCGCACACCGCAGGAGCTGTACCCCGGCCCGTTCCTTAAACCCAAGTGGCCTATCTACTTCGAGAACTTCAAGCGCGCGGGGAAGACCCTCAAGCCTCTGGTGGAGAAGTCCGGCCTGCCGGTGGACATGTCCGACTACGAGGGCCTGCTCGACTGGCGCCCGTGCCCTTCGTACGAGCACCGGCACGACGAGTACGACCTGTACGCGGTGAACTACAAGCTGCCCATGCACATCTTCTCCCACAGCCCGCAGAACGCCTGGCTCAACGAGATGGGCGAGCACCACCCCTATGGCTACGAGATCATGGTCCACACCGACGCGGCCAAGCGCAAGGGCATCAGGGATGGCGACGCCATCTGGGTGGAGTCCATCGCTGGCAAGGTGCAGGGCCGGGCCAAGCTCACCGAGGCCATCCACCCTGAGTGCATAGGCATCGCCGGCAACTTCGGCTGCTGGTCTGAGGGCAAGCCACTGGCCAAAGGCAAGGGCGTCCACTGGAATACCCTGGTGCCCCTGGGCATCGAGTACGTGGACGGCATCTCCAGCAACCTGGACGCCTGCCCCCGAGTGAAGATATGGAAGGCAGTGGCCCGTGGATAGAGTTCACTCTCGTCATTGCGAGCGCAGCGAAGCAATCTCCTGACGGGGCATCGTTCGGAGATTGCTTCGCTGCGCTCGCAATGACGAGGTTAGCGACTGCCCGCTGGTGAAGATATACAAGGCATGAGGTTCTAAGTATGGCGCGGTTAGGTATGGTTATTGACCTGAAACGGTGTATTGGCTGCTACTCCTGTGTGGTGGCATGCAAGGCCGAGAACGGCACGCCCCCGGGCGTCTTCTGGGGCCGCGTGCTGGAGAAGGAGGAAGGAAAGTTCCCCGCCACCAAGCGGACCTTCCTTCCCGTCCTGTGCAACCACTGCCAGGAGCCTGCCTGCCTGCGGGTGTGCCCCACCGGCGCCACCAGCCAGCGGGCCGATGGCATCGTGCTGGTTGACTACAAGAAGTGCATCGGCTGCCGGGCGTGCATGGCGGCCTGCCCCTATCAGACGCGGTACTATCTCAACAGCATCAAGCCCTACTACCCGCTGGGCTTTACTGCCTTCGAGGAGCGCAAGTACAAGAAGTTCCAGCGCGGCGTGGTGACCAAGTGCACGCTGTGCGCCGAGCGCGTGGACCGGGGGCTGGAGCCCGCCTGCGTGCAGACCTGCATCACGGGGGCGCGGGTGTTCGGCGACCTGGCCGACCCGGCGAGCCAGGCGTCCCGCCTCCTCCGCGAGCGCTACGCCTTCCGCCTCCTGCCGGAAGCCGGCACCGAGCCTTCAGTTTACTATCTGGCATGAGGCGAGTGACATGACCGGTCCCGAAGGAACGATTGACCCTGTTCAGCCTGTCATTCTTCGCCCTTCTGCAGAAGGGCTCAGAATCCGTGCCCCGTGGCCTTGCGCTATTCTGCGATCGTGCGGGGGTACGGATTCTTCGGTCGCTACGCTTCCTCAGAATGACATGTTATGTCATTGGGTTTAGCCATTGATCGGGGTCGGGTTGGGAAACCCGACCTACATGTTCGTGAGGCGACTGCCATGACTACTGTGACAGCAGACAAATGGGTGGTGGGCTACCGCAGCCAGAGGGAGTGGGCCTGGCTCATCAGCGTCGCCTTCTTTCTGGGCGGTGTAGGCGCAGGCCTGTTCATCATATCCACCTTCCTGGGTTTCCCGGTTGGGGCCGCAGTGGGGCTGGCCATTGTGGCGGTGGGCAAGGGTGCTGCGCACCTGTTGTACCTGGGCCACCCCGAGCGCTTCTGGCGAGCGCTCACCCGGCCGCAGACCTCGTGGATCAGCCGGGGCCTCATCCTGGTGGTGGTGTTTGTCGCGTTTGGCACCCTCTCGCTACTGGTCGGGGACAGCCTGACCGGGAGGGTGCTGGCGGGCATAGCGGTGGCCGCTGCCCTGGGCGTCGCCGTGTACTCCGGGTTTGTGTTGGCCTACTCACCGGCTATCTCCTTCTGGAACACGGCACTGCTGCCCCTGCTCTTCCTGCTTTATGCCTTCACCGGCGGGATAGCGCTGACGTTCGTGCTCTATCCCTGGCACAACGACTCAGTGGCTAAGGCCAGCAAGTCCCTGGAGACGGCAGAGGTTGGCCTGGTGGCAGTGGCCCTGCTGTTCGTGGTGGTATATCTGGCCACCATGCTCTACGGCGCTCTGCCCAGCCGCCAGGCAGTCCGAAACCTGTTGACAGGTAGGCTAGCGGCGCTATTCCTGTGGGGAGTAGTTTCTGCGGGGCTTCTTGTGCCCTTGGTCATAGCCACGGCCGTCCGGTTTGGTGACTTGGGTGTGGGGACCGGAGCCTGGATGCTGGCGGTCTCCGGCCTACTGGAGCTTTCTGGGGGCCTTCTCTTCCGCTACTGTCTGCTCAAGGGCGGCGTGTTCTTCCCGCTGATCTGATCCTCGAGCAACGCTTCCTGGAATGCCCGGAAGGTTGGGCTAGATTTGGCGATGGTTGTCGGGTCGGCGGCCTCAGCCAGGCGTAGCGGGTGGGTAGCCTTGTTGTATTCCCGATTGTTTCGGCGGAAGATCTGGGCCATTAGCTCCGCCGGGCGGCAGTTGTTCTCGGGATTACCGTACTGAGGTAGCCGAGGGTTGTGGCCCAACTCGTGGCGCACTGCTTCTCGGTCGTGCAGCAACCACCCCTCTATGGAATGGTCAACAATCGCATAGGCTAGAGCAAGGTTGGGGAAAGTCGTTCTCAACTGAGCTTCTACCGGTGCCACACGAGATCGCGTCTCCTCTGGCTCAGTGCATTCGGAGTCAATGCAAACGAGCACTTTAGTAACCCGGTGTAACGAGCGGGCGACTTCAAGGTGTGCGCTCACCTTGTCGGCGCTAAGCATGTCGCCTCTGGGAACGAAGTAGGCTCGTGGTGCAGAGGAATGGCCGACTATCTTGATTGCCAGAGTAACCAGGGCATCCTTGCCGCCTGTCTTGTCTTCCACGAACAGAACTATCAGGGCACCCCTCCCAGATGCCCCGCATAATATATCTCTCCCAGGTCCAACGTCTTGAGGGCCTCCCTCAGCCCCTTGAAAGTACGTACCGGCTTGACCCTGGTCTGCCCTTTCTCCTTCCACACGATGAGTACGTCTTCCGGGGCAAAGTGCTTGAGCAAGTAGGGCGAGTGGGTTGTGATGATCACCTGGGACCGGCGGCTCGCCGCCTTCAGTATTTCAGCCAGGTACTCCATCTGGTGAGAGTGGAGGTGTACCTCGGGGTTCTCGAAAGCTACCAGGGGCGGCGGCTCTGGGACCAGAAGCGCCAGCAATATGCCCACCAGGCGCACGCTACCCTCCGACATATTCCAGGCGGGAATGCGGCCGGGGATGGCCTTCTCGCGCCAGGCAACATAAACCTGGTTGCCTCCAACGTCATCCAGGAAGAGCTTTTCCACTTCGGGAATCGCGGCCTGTAGGAGCTCTTCCACTTCCCGGAACAAATCGGGTTCCTTGAGGTGCAGTCTGAGGAGCACTTGGGCCACGTTGCTTCCGTCGCTGCTTAGTCTTTCAGCGGTACCCATTGCCCGTGGCACCCGCATGCTCTGAGTCAGGAAATCGTAAAAAGTCCACCCGCTGATAACTCCTCGTGCCCACCTCTCTATGGGCTTATCTGCCCTATCAAACTTGCTTGTGTCTTCCGAAAGACCGAAAGTGTCCGGGAACAACGTAGGATTACGCCCGCCACGGTGCCAGGAAACCAACTCCATTCCGGGAGCGCTAGCGGATAGGTGTTCCTCTTCAATAGAGAACGTGTGGGTAGGGTTGTTCCGAATTACTAACAGATAGTCGAAGGACCCTTCGCCAGCCTGCAATGGCTGCCACCGACACGAGACCGAGATGGATGAGCCTGTTTGCCCACCCCATACGATGTCACCGTAGCCTCCCCTTTTCCTTACCGGCTCGGCGCGGTCTCCGGGTATCGCTACCATCTCCGAGAGGAAGCGCAGGCAGTCCAGTATATTGCTCTTGCCCGCGGCGTTGGGTCCCACCAGCACGGTGAGTGGCTTCAAGGGTATCTCAATGTCCTTGAGACTCTTGTAGTTCTGGACCCGCAGTGTCTCTATCATCGTAGCCATTCTAGCACGTTGTCTTGCTATGGTCGTTGACATGGCCTGGCCACGCCCTACAATGGAGCTAAAGAGGTGTGACATGGCGGTATGCGGTTTCTGTAAAGAGCCTGTGGACGAGAAGGACGCTATCAAGCAGAATGACAAGCTGTACTGCTGCGAGGCGTGTGCTTTCCAGGCCAGTTTGAAGAAAGGCAGCATCTGCGGCTCTCAGTCCAGCGTGGAGGCTGGGCTGGCCTACACCAGACGGCAAGGGCGGAAGGTCCCCTAGAGGAGCCTGCGATCGGCGCATAAACTGCACCCCCCGCTGTAGTTTGCCTTGAACTTGCCTGTTGGCTATAATACCTGTATCGCAATCGTGAGTCTTTCTTTGCTGGTGACATGCCACAACCGCTCAATATCGCGCTGGACGGCCCTGTAGCTTCCGGCAAGACCACAGTGGGGCAGATACTTGCCCAGAAACTGGGCTATCGTTTCATAGATACCGGAGCCATGTACCGGGCGCTCACTTGGAAGGCGCTGGTCAGGAAGGTGGACCTGAACGACGAGGCTGGCCTGACGCAGTTGGCCTCAACTACTCACATAGACCTGCTGTGGGGCGACCACGGTGGCCGCCCCTTCTCGGTGCTGGTGGATGGTGAGGACGTCACCGCTGAGCTGCGTAGACCAGAGGTGGACCGTGGAGTATCCTTAGTGGCCAAGGTCCCCAGCGTGCGACAGGCGCTGGTGTCCCGGCAGCGGGCCATGGCCCGGGAGGGGCCGGTGGTCATGGCTGGACGAGACATCGGTACTGTGGTCCTCCCGCATGCCTCGCTGAAGGTGTACCTGGAGGCTTCGGCAGAGGTGCGGGCGCTCCGCCGGTACCATGAGCTGCGAGACATGGGTATTCAAACTGACTACCATGACATCCTGGAGAGCTTGACCAGGCGCGACGATATAGACAGCAACCGGTCAGACTCCCCCTTGCGCCCCGCTGCCGACGCCCGTCGCATTAACACGGATGCCCTGACACTTGACCAGGTGGTTGGCGTGATACTAGACTTGGCAGGTAACAACTGATGGCCCTCTTCTACCATGTCTGCACAGGGATTTTCTCGGTGGCCGTTCGTTCACTCGCTTCCTATCAGGTGGAAGGCAAGGAGCATGTCCCGGCAGGGCCGGTGATTGTGGTGGCCAACCACCTGAGCTTCATTGACCCGCCGCTGCTTGGGGCAAGCCTCGGACGACGCATGGTCTTCCTGGCCAAGCGGGAGCTGTTTCATGGGCTGGGGGGGTGGTGCGTCCGGACCTATGGCGCTGTAGCGATACGCCGCGATGGCTTTGACCGCCGAGGGATCGAAGAGGCCGAGGCTATGCTGCGCGGAGGTGCGGCGCTGGGCATCTTTCCCGAGGGCAGGCGGCATCCGCAGGGAGGGATGGGACGGGGCCAGGCTGGCGCCGTGCTTCTGGCTTGCCGGACCGGCGTCCCGTTGCTGCCGGTGGGCATTACCGGCACGGAGCGCGTACAGAAGCCTAAGGACGTGTTCTCCCACCCCAAGATACGCGTGGCCATTGGCGAGACTATCTCATTGCCTCGCTCCGAGGATGTCGTATCCCGGGCGCAGTTGGCCGAATGGCACCACGAGGTCATGACCGCTGTTGCCCGGCTACTCCCCGAGCCGTACCAGGGGACCTACCGGCCGCACGGCGCCGGAGCGCTGGCGCTTGGGGACTAGAGTGGAAGTCCTCCTGGCCCGGGAGATGGGCTTCTGTTTCGGGGTCAAGCGAGCGGTCCGTCTGCTGGAGGCTGCTGCCGGGGACGGCCCGGTAGATAGCCTGGGTGGCGTCGTGCACAATCCGCAGGTTGTGGCCCGTCTTCAGGCGCTGGGTGTGCGCGTCGTGTCCTCTGTTGAGGAGGTGGCAGCGGCCACTGTCGCCATCCCCAGCCATGGGGTGGGACCTGGAGTGGTGGAGCGCCTGGCCCAAGAGCATCGCCTGGTGGATACCACTTGCCCCATCGTGCGCCGCGCCCAAGAGGCGGCTGCCCGCCTCCGACAAGATGATTTCTATGTGGTGGTCTTCGGCGACGCCGAGCATCCGGAGGTGCGGGCGGTGTTGTCCTGGGCACAAGGCCGGGGGATGGCCACCACCGACCCTGTGTCCATTCCTCGCCCTCTACCTCCGCGTCTGGGTCTAATCCCTCAGACCACGCAGCGGCGGGCCAGCTTTGCAGGGTTCGTGCGGGACATGATGGCCCTTACCGAAAGCCGGGTCTCAGAGCTTAGAGTTATCGTGAACGTATTGTGTCAGGCCACCCAGAGGCGTCAACAGGCGGCGCAGGACCTGGCCCGGCAGGCTGACATGGTGGTGGTTGTCGGTGGCTACAATAGCGCCAATACGAGGCACCTGGCTGAGATGTGCTCATCTCTGGTTGAGACGCACCACGTTCAGACGGTGGCGGAGATAGACAGCTCATGGGTCCGTGGGAAGCACCGGGTAGGCGTCACCGCCGGCGCTTCCACGCCTAATGGAGACATAGAGGAAGTGGTGACTATGCTACGGGACGTGTCCTGACCATGTGTGGCATTGTTGGCTACGTGGGGCAACGCCCAGCCGCTCCCCTTCTGCTGGAAGGGCTTCAGAGGCTGGAATACCGCGGCTATGACAGCGCTGGGATCGTCCTGGTAGACCCCAGGCGGGGCTTGATTGTTGAGAAAAGGGCTGGCAAGCTCTCCGTGCTGAGCGAGGCGTTGGTGAAAGGCTTGCCGGACAGCCGGATCGGGATGGGGCATACGCGCTGGGCTACCCACGGCGCCGTCACCAGCGACAACGCTCACCCTCACGTGGACTGCCACAGTCGGCTTGCGATTGTTCACAACGGCATTGTGGAGAACTATCTGGAGCTCAAGCGCGAACTGGTGGAGCGAGGTCACGTGTTCCGCTCCCAGACGGACAGTGAGGTCCTTGCCCATCTGGTAGAGGAAGGGCGTGACCAGGGCCTCTCGCTGTTGGAGGCAGTGCGCCAGGCGGTGCAGCGGATCCAGGGTTCGCACGCGCTGCTGGCCCTGGCTAGAGATGACTCGCAGCGGCTGGTGGCCGCCCGCCTGGGGCACGCCGGGGGGCTGGTGGTGGGCTACGCCCAGGGCGAGATGTTCGTAGCTAGTGACCTCCCGGCGGTGCTGCCCCACACGCAGCGCATCGCCTACCTGGAGAGCCGGGAGATCGTGGAGATCACCCCCCAAGGCGCAACCTACTTCAACCTACAGGGTCAGCAGTTGCCTCGTTCCCCCCAGTCCATAGGGTACGATCCGCTCTCCGTGGTCAAGGGAGGCTACAAGCACTTCATGCTCAAGGAGATCATGGAGCAGCCGGAGGTGGTGGCCCACGCCTTGCAGGGACGGGTGGATTTCTCCGAAGGCACGGTCAAGCTGGAGGAGTTCCCCTGGACCGCCCGGGCGGTGCGCTCCCTGCGTCGGGTCTTCCTGGTGGGCTGTGGCACCAGCTATCATGCCGCCCTGGTGGGGCGCTACTACATGGAGGAGCTGGCTGGACTGCCCGCCGAGGTGGAGACGGCCTCGGAGTTCCGCTACCGAGGCGCCTATTTGGATGGGCATACACTGGTCGTGGCGGTAGGCCAGTCGGGCGAGACCGCCGATACCCTGGCCGCCATGGAGGAAGCCCGCAGCAAAGGCGCGCTGGTGTTCAACTTGTGTAATGTGGAGGGTAGCCAGGCTACTCGGTTGGCCGGGGGCACACTGTACTTGCGAGCGGGGTTGGAGGTGGGGGTAGCCAGCACCAAGACATTCCTGGCGTCTCTGTCCAGCTTGTACCTCTTGGCCATCTACCTGGGTAGGCTCAGAGACACCTCGGGGAGCGGCGACTGGCGCCAGAGATTGAACGACTTGGTGCCAGTGCCACACATGCTGGGGGACCTTTTGGCCCAGTTGGGCCAGATGGAGACGCTGGCCAAGCAGGTCTACAGGCAGGACCACTTCCTGTACCTGGGACGTGGCCTCCATTTCCCCATAGCGTTGGAAGGGGCACTTAAGCTCAAGGAGATCAGCTACATCCATGCCGAGGGCTATCCTGCCGGCGAGATGAAGCATGGTCCCATCGCCTTGCTGGAAAACGGGATGCCTGTGGTAGCGATTGCCCCGCGGTGCAAGCTGTATGGCAAGATGCTCAGCAACATCGAGGAAGCCAAGGCCAGGGGCGCCACGGTCATTGCTGTGGGCAGCAACGGAGACAAGGAGTTGGCCGAGAAGGTGGACCACGTCGTCCACGTGCCGGAGGTATCTGCCTGGCTAAGCCCATTGATGATGACGGTGCCACTCCAGTTGCTCGCCTACCACGTCGCTGTGCTGCGTGGCTGCGATGTGGACCAGCCCCGCAACCTGGCCAAGTCCGTCACTGTCGAGTAGGGTTAGAGTACGGTAAGAAAAGGAGGCCCAGTGTACCAGGACATAGTCAAGAAGTTTGGCATCTACGTCAACCCTAAGCAGAAGGTGGCCGTGCGCATCAATTCCCCCTACTGGATTCCCGAGGGGCCGGAATGGGTGTTCCTGACCCCCGAGGTCAATGCGACCATGGTGAATATCAGGAAACTGGCTGGAGAGAAGAGCCTCGTAGCCGACGCAGAGAGTATCCAGTGGGGGTCTATCCCTATCCGCGACTAGACACGCCAGCTAGCGCGAATACACGGGTATTTGCTATAATATCGCCATTCCGCGTCGGCCCATAGGTGGCCGTGCGGTGACTATTTTTGTTGTGGGGGAGCCATGACCAAGAATATCCTGTGGTTCCAAGAGGTGGGTAAGTCTGATGTGGCGTTAGTGGGGGGGAAGGGTGCCAACCTCGGTGAGATGCTCCAGGCTGGCATACCGGTCCCCCCAGGATTCATCGTAACCGCTGACAGCTATCACTCCTTTCTAGTTTCCTCCGGCCTTGACCGGGAAATCCACGGTCTCCTGGCCAACCTCGATTCTAACGACAACACCCGCCTCCAGGACGTGGCAGAACGGATCAAGCAACGGGTCTCCTCCACTCCCATGCCCCCCGAAATCGCTTCGGCCATCAAGAAGGCCTATCGGGAGATGGGGAACGGCCTGGTGGCGGTACGCTCGTCAGCCACTGCCGAGGACTTGCCCGAAGCCTCCTTCGCTGGCCAGCAGAGCACGTATCTCAACGTCCACGGCGAGGACAGCGTGGTGTCCGCCGTCCAGAGCTGCTGGGCCTCGCTATTCCAGGCCAGGGCGATATTCTACCGGGTGCAGCACGGCTTCGACCACGCCACAGTCAAGATCGCCGTCCCCGTGCAGCGCATGGTACAGTCCCAGGCAGCAGGCGTCATGTTTACCGTCGAGCCGACCCACGGCAACCGGGACCGGCTGGTGATCGAGGCGGTGTACGGGCTGGGTGAGGCCATCGTTTCCGGCGAGGTCAAGCCAGACCTGTATTTCGTCCACAAGGGGACCGGCGGGACTGTAAAGGTACTCAAGACCGAGGTCTCTACCCAGGAATGGCAGCTTGTCCGCAACGAGAAGGCGACCAACCACGAGCACGCCAATGTACGGGTGCCCGTGCCGGCCAAACTACGCGAGGTAGCCAAGCTCAATGACGACCAGGTGCTGGCGTTGGCCCGGGTCGGCATGCAAGTAGAGGCACACTATGGCTCCCCCCAGGACATCGAATGGGCCATGGAGGGTGGGCGGCTCTACATCGTACAGTCTCGGCCTATCACCACCCTGGGCAAGGTGCAGGCGAGGGCGCGCATAGACCTCCAGGACGGCGAGAAGCCACTGCTGACCGGCTCGCCAGCCAGCCCGGGCGCTGGCGCTGGTCTGGTGAAGATCGTCCTGGACCCTTCTGAATTGGGCAAGGTGGAAAAAGGCGATGTGCTGGTGGCCGAGATGACCTCGCCGGACTACGTCCCGGCCATGGTGCGTGCTGCCGCCATAGTGACTGACCGAGGCGGACGAACCTGCCATGCGGCCATCGTCAGCCGGGAGTTAGGGGTCCCCTGCGTGGTAGGCACCGAGAAGGCCACGGCCATTCTCAAGGACGGGTTCGAGGTCTCCGTGGACGGCTCGCAGGGCAACATCTACACAGGGCTACGGGTCCGGCCCGAAGAGGCGAAAGTCAGTCCAGCAGCAGGCATGAAGACCAAGACCCGCGTGTACGTGAACCTGGCCGTGCCGGAGTTGGCCGAAGCGGTGTCGGCCCAGAACTGCGATGGCGTGGGCCTGCTGCGCGCCGAGTTCATCATCGCCAACCACATCGGCGTCCACCCACGGTATATGATCGAGCATGGTCGCGGCCAGGAGTGGGCGGACAAGCTGGCCCACGGCATCGAGGAGTTCGCCTGGAACTTCTATCCCCGGCCAGTGGTCTATCGCTTCACCGATTTCAAGACCAACGAGTACCGGGGACTCAAGGGCGGCGACGCCTACGAAGGGGAGGAAGAGAACCCCATGCTGGGCTATCGGGGGTGCTCTCGGTACATCGCGGAGCGAGACGTCTTCCAGCTCGAGATAGACGCCATCCGCAAGGTGCGACAGCGCTTTGAGAACCTGTGGGTGATGGCCCCCTTCGTGCGTACGGTCAAGGAGATGGCCGACATCAAGGCCATTTTGGACGCTGAGGGCCTGCGCTCCTCCGACAAGTTCAAGGTCTGGATGATGGTAGAGGTGCCTTCCAACATCATCCTGCTGGACAAGTTCATTGACACCGGCATAGACGGCATCTCCATTGGCTCCAACGACCTGACCCAGCTTACCCTGGGCGTGGACCGGGACAACCAGCGGCTGGCCCGCCTCTTCGACGAGCGCGACGAGGCGGTCATGCTTTCGCTGGAGAAGGCCATCGTGGGCTGCAAGCGCCGGGGCATAACCGCCTCTATCTGTGGGCAGGCGCCCTCGGTCTACCCGGAGCTAACGCGCAAGCTGGTGGAGTGGGGCATCACGTCCGTCTCCGTGTCCCCCGACATGATTGACACGACTCGAGAGATTGTGGCCCGCATCGAGGGCCTGCTGAAGTAGCTGCTAGCTTAACATTGGGAGGAAACTGACCATGGCTACACCGACGACGAAACCCGCCGCCAAACCCGCGACCACTCCGGCCAAGCCCAAGAAGGGGTGCTGCTGCTAGACAGAAATGGTATCCCGGGCTGACAGTCGTTGACTGATCATCCTGACTTGCTGGCCCTGTTCAATCTGTCATTCTGAGTACTTCCGGAGAAGGGCGAAGAATCTCGTCGTTATGCCCTTTGCCGAGGAGAGCCACGAGATTCTTCGGTCGCTACGCTCCCTCAGAATGACAAGGTAATGTGGCTTTCTCCAGTCAATGACCATGTACCTGGGGACATGGGCCCAAAGTAGCTGTCCCAATTAGCGTGCCACGACGGAAGGTGACTTATGTGTACCTGGTGTGAACGTTATTCCGATGGTGCTGAGCGCTGGTACTTCAATCCCGCCAACTACGCCCGCCGCCTGTACAAGATACGCCGGGAGGAGGCCGAGGCCGCCGGCGCTGAGGCCAACCCCCAGCGCGCCGGGGGCATGACTGCTGGCGGCAGGCCCTTCCAGGAAGCCAAGGCCCGGGGCGACCATGCCACCATGGACCGCATCCGCAAGGAGGCCGAGGAGCGCGCCTGGGCTGTCCATTTCGGCCAGGTGGTGACCCTGGAAGAGACCCTCAAGATCGTTGACATGATCTACCCTATTGGCCGGATGACCTGCACCTGCCGCCGCTCCATGCGCGGCCTGCCCGACGACGAGAACTTCACCTGCATCGGCATGGGGCCGGGCATGTACAAGTGGGAGCGCTGGCCCGACACCTACCGGGGTGGTGTCGAGTTCCTGACCACGACCGAGGGGAGGGACCTGGTCACCAAGCTCCACCAGAAGGGCTACGTGCAGGTCATGTACACCTTCGGCACCCCGTACCTGGGCGGCATCTGCAACTGCGACTATCCGGACTGCGGCGGCTTCCGTACCACCGTGGACCTGGGCATCAAGTGCGTGTGGAAGGGGCACTACGTGGCCCAGGTTGACCCGCAGAAATGCAATGGGTGTGGCCAGTGCGTGTCCCGCTGCCAGTTCAAGGCCCTGTCCTTCAACCCTAGCTACAACATCGCCTGCGTGGACCAGATGCAGTGCTTCGGCTGCGGCCAGTGCAAGGTCCCCTGCAAGCCCAATGCCATCTCGCTGCTGGACCGGTCCACCATCCCCGCCCTGGCCAACGTATGGTGAGGGGACTTCCTTCCCCCGTCAAGGGGGAAGGTAAGGATGGGGGTGAGGTTCGCTCTTATGCCGTCGAAGGAAACTAGTTGTGGGAGTAGCTGTCATGTTGCCTGATGCGACTGTAGACGCCGCCAAGTGTACCGACCCGCTGAGCTGCCGGGCCTGCCTGCTGGCCTGCCCCAACCGGGCGCTGGGCCTGGGCACCCGAGTTGCCCCGCGCAAGTTCGCCGAGACCGAGCGCAAGGACTTCGAGGTCCAGATGGTCCGCTACATCAACTGCACCCTGTGCCGGATGTGCGAGGCCGCCTGCCCCGCCGGTGCGCTTAACATAACGGATGGGAGGGCGTCAGCATGAGCCCCGTTACGCGCCGAGTCCAACTACCCCCAATCAGGCCCTTCGTCCTGGAGGAGCCGGGGAATACATTGCTGTTCGACGCCGACCGCGGATTGCCGGAAGAGGCGACCGCCCGCTACAGCGTCAAGGCGCTGGTGCAATCGCTGTCCCCGGACCTGGCAGCGGCCCAAAAGCTATGCCGGGAGTTCGGCCAGGGCGCCATGAAGCTGACCATCGAGCTTGCCGACGGCAAGTACCAGGACCGGACGGGGGAGATGATCGAGAGAGTCTACCTAAAGACCGGCGTCTCCTTCCCGCACCGCATGCAGCGCTACGCCGAGCTGTTCCTGATTGCGGTGCGCCCCCTGGACCGCTGGAACGTGACCTGCGCCACACCGGAGAAGCTGGTCATCGAGGTCTCTGGCTGCGCCGTGTTCCAGGCCCTGAAAGAGCGCGGTCTGTTTGTAGCCGCTCACCCTGAGCCTGTCGAAGGGCGCGCGGCCCGTGGTTTGACAAGCTCACCACGAGCGGGTGCCCAGCCCTCGCTTGTCGAAGGACTGCCTTGCCTGGAGCTATGCCAGGGCGGCTTCCGCGTAGCTGCTGAGAAGACTGGTGACAAACTACGCATGGACGTGCCCAAGACCCTGCCCAAAGACGGGCGCTGCCAGTTTGTGTTCACTCGGGGGTAGACCCCTTCTGGGTTGCCCATGTTCGCTGACGTATAGAAAAGAGCGTGGCCCCGGATTGGGGCCACGCGCGATCTCGTAAGGGCCTGCTTGCGCTAGGGCAACTTCAGATAGTAGTTCTCCGCGAGTTGGTAGGCCAACGCCCACACGTTGGTGTCCTTGCCAGTCTTATTGGGGTTGTGGTAGTCGCGGATTGAGTTAACTATAGGTCCGCTGAATATCTTGGCCGCCAGCCCGGAACGGACAAGGTTGCACGGGTCCAATCCTTTGCCCCAGTTGTACACGCCAGAGGTCTCAACTAGCATCGACCTGAAGGCAGCTACGATGGGATACAAGTAACCGTTCGGGAATGAATACTCCGTCGAGCTGCCAAGTACTGGGAGTTCACGCTCGTGCCTTAGCGGCTCGCAGCCTTTGAGCCTGCCGAACCGGCCGCCCTCGTTGGCATTGTACTGGCCTGGGACCGTCGCCTGAATCTCTTGCCATAACTTCAGGATATCTCTGGCAACGGGGTAGAGCTTAGCATAGCATTCCGTACTCGCCTCGAAGTGCTTCAAGCAGGCTTCACGGCCCGAGTAGGCCACCATAGGGTGCCTGGTATCATCGTAGTGAGTCCTGTCGAGCGCTGTGAGAAGTGCGATCACCTCTCTCACATCGATCGGCGCGTCTTCGTTCTCCTTCCAGGAGATTAGCTTCGTCAGGGTTGGGCCAAGAGTTGCTTTCAGCGGCTTGAACCTGCCGTCAAGGTTCAGCAGGCTCTTGGAGGCAACCTGTCGCGAAGTGTTACGTGCCTCGACCACCTCTGTTATCACGTCTGGTGGAACGCCAGTCATGATTTCCAGGCGGCAATGGGCCTCGTCACCCTCGTCTGCTTGTCCATCAGCCCTTCTGTCCAGAATCACCTTTAGAGTATGACCACCGTCGAAAACGCCGTGCTGTGTCTTGTCGTCGAAGACAACTGTCATCTGCTGGTTCTTGTTGTCGTAGTTCACTTCGGCCGCGAGGAGCGCGAGCCCGCGATTGTAAGCCACGAACCAGTCTGGCTTGTTGTCCAGCGTATCGCGGATGGCCTTAGGGACACGACCACCGAGAGAAGGTTCTCGGGCATTTACGCCCATCCACTCCAGAAAGGCCTCCGGAATCGCGCGCACTGGAACAACAGCGTTGTACGTGCGAATGCCACGATTATCTAGGGGTGTGGGCTGGGTTCGGAATGAGTGGACAGCAAGAGTAAAGGACTGCGCCATGGTGTTACCTCCTGGGGGTGCTCGTTTTGAGCAAGCCCGGTCACGGAAGCCACGTTGGACTTAACCGTGCCCCGCTGCCCCGTGGATTGAAGCATAGCGGCCACTTTTGAAAATACTCTCGCCGCATAAGTTTGTCAATAGCCTGTGCTAACCCGAAAATAGCGATTGCACACTTCGGTAGCTTTGCCTTAGCTTTGACCATTACTCACCCATTGGGTGAAGATGGCGCAAAGCTAGGGCCAACCTGGCAGGCCCTTCAATCGCTATTCTTGGGGCTAACATTCCCAATCATATTGCTTGTCCAGCCCCGCGCTGGGGCGCACCACGCGATCTCCGTTGCCGGTTTCTCCCTACTCAGGCGTGTTACGTCTCCATTCCCAGCGCGAAGTGTATGGCGGCGTCTACGGCGTGGAGCTTGTCCTGGCTCAGGGCCGCGATGCGCGTTTGCAGCCTACGTTTAGGGACGGTATAGATCACATCGAGGTTGGCTACCGAGACCCTGGGCAAGCCGTCCTCGGGCCCCAGGGTCACTTCGGTGGGTAGGCCACGCGCCCGGCTTGTTACCGGCGTTACCACAACGAAATCCCGTATTGCGTACGCCCCGTCGCGGGAGAGGAGGACCACGGGACGGCGCCCCACAGGAGAAGCGAGATCACCCCACCAGACTTCACCCCGTCTCATTCTTTCTTCTCCTCTTCCCACGGGCTGTCCGAGAAGGCCTCGGCAAGCAACGTCTCGGAGAACGCGATTTCCTCCGCCGTCTCGGGGTATTGCTGATAGCCTCGGATGTACTGCTCGACGTCTTCGCGCTCCCGCTTGTGGCGCAGGTATGCCTGGAGTAACCGGCGCACTAGCTGGCTCCGCGTCTCTCCGGCAGGGTCCTTTTCTTTCTCAATAGTGTCCAGCAAGTCCTTGGGCAAGCTAATGGTAATCTTGGCTGTGTTTTGCATACTGCCCTCCTACCATGTTCATACCAAAGTATGAACCACAGGCTCCCCCGCAGTCAATCCCTGCGATTGGGGAGGGCCTATTCCTCCAGCCCCAGGCTCAGGTGCAGGGCCCGGTCCACCTCGCGCATCTTCTCTGCGCTCAACACACCTGCCTGGCTGCCAAGGCGGGACTGGTCTATGGTCCGGAGTTGCTCGCAAAGGACCGTCCCGTCCCTTCCCAGGCCGCTTTCCGTGGCCGCGAAGGATACTTGGAAGGGATAAGCCCGGCGGCGTGGCTGCGAAGTGATGGCGGCCACGATGGTAGTGGGGCTGAACTGGTTGCCCGCGTCGTTCTGAACGATTACAACGGGCCGGCGCCTGGTCTGCTCGGAGCCAACGCCGGCCAATAGTTCCAGCCAGTAGATCTCGCCGCGCCTAACCATTGGCTGGCTCGTCCCACTCGGTGTACTTCAGCATCGTCTCGACAGCCAGCGGCCAGGCCTCTTCGGCCTCACGGCGGTTTTCCTCGGCCAGCTCCCGGTAGCCCTCCTCCATCTCCGCCTCGATGCGCTCTTTCTCCGCCTTCTTGATCAGATCGGCAATCACCTCGCTACGGCTAGTCTCTCGTTCCCCAGCTAGCCGGTCGGCGAACTCAAGCAGTGGTCTGGGCAGGCTGATGGTTATCTTGGCCACACGTTCCTTTGCCATAGCGTACCTCCAGAATGACATTGTATCATACCAATGGTATGACCAGTCTGGCGTCCGTGATGAAGGAGCGCCGTGGGGCGGGCACGGAGTCCCGCCCCTACGTGGTGACCAGGTGGGCCCTGTGGGAGTGGCCAATGGTAGAATGGGCCTATGCTGGTGGACATGCACACGCACACGCGGTTTGGCTCCAACTGCTCGTACATGGAGCCCGCCGAGCTGGCCCGAGCGGCTCAAGCGGCCGGGTTGGGCGCCGTGTGCATTACCGAGCATGACCTGCCCTGGAGCGCGCACGACCTTGGTGCGTTGGGCCGTGAGCAGGGCTTCCTTTACCTCGGCGGGATGGAGGTAGCCACAGACCTGGGGTCAGTTCTGGTCTACGGCTATGCAGGCCCAGTGTCAGAGAGGGCCGTGGACCTGCGCCGACAGGTTGTTGCCGCCGGGGGCTATCTCGTGGCGGCACACCCCTTCCGCCGGGACCCGCAGTGGGCCGTTTGGAACGTAGCCGCCGAGCTCGTTCGGCCTCTGTTCCACCTGGTAGACGCCCTGGAGGCGTTCAACGGAAGCTCTCCTCGCCTGGAGGCGGAGTTCGGGCTGGAGGTGGCGCGTCGTCTCGGCCTGCCCGTTATCGGCGGTAGCGATAGCCATGCGCCCCATACGGTGGGCCGCTGCGTCACGGTCTTCGAAAGGGCCATCGCCAGCGAGGCGGACCTGCTGGCTGAGCTTCGGGCGGGCCGCTACCGAGCGGAGCACAGGGTGCTGGGGCTATCTACGTAGTTACTCTGCGTACGCCTCCCTCACCTCAGTCCTCTCCCAAAGGGAGAGGAGGAGGCTGCCCCTCCCTTTGAGTCTTTCAGCAAGCGGAAAGGAAGGTACATTCCCTCTCCCCTTGGGAGAGGGTTAGGGTGAGGGCACGCGAGGAAACCAGACCTACACAACTACGACGTGGATGCTATCATGGGGATGTGCATGAGCCTTTCCTCCCCGATTGCGGCCACTGCATTCGCTTCGTGAAGCCCTTTGCTGCGGGTAGCCCGCTGGTGGAATGGGGCTTCTGCTCAGCGCAGGACGCGGCCCTCTTGCCTTCACAGGGTGTCCTCTCGCGCCTCGAAGCAGCCGCCCGCGCCGGGGACTTCGCCCCCGTGTTGGGTTTCCCGGGCCTGTTCCAAGAGGGGGACGATGGCTGTGAGCGTTTCTCCCCTCTCTGAGCTTAGGGCGGCGCACTCCATCCGCCTGCGCCTGGAAGCCAGGGAGGAGGGGCTATCGCCCTATGCGGCCCGCAGCGTGCGCTCCCAGGGCCGCGCCCGTCCCGAGCCACCCGACCCCATGCGCCCCGCCTTCCAGCGGGACAGGGACCGCATCATCCACTGCAAGGCCTTCCGGCGGCTCAAGCACAAGACCCAGGTGTTCATTGCGCCGCCCGGAGACCACTATGTCACACGGCTCACCCATACGCTGGAGGTGGCGCAGATTGCCCGCTCGATTGCCCGCGCCCTGGACCTGAACGAGGACCTGACCGAGGCCATCGCGGTGGGGCACGACCTGGGCCACCCCCCATTTGGACACATCGGTGAGGATGTGCTAAACGAGCTAACGCCCGGCGGGTTCCATCATTGGGAGCAGAGCCTGCGCGTGGTGGACATCCTGGAGAAGGATGGTCGGGGCCTGAACCTGACCTACGAGGTGCGCCGGGGCATCTTGCAGCACTCCAAGGGCCTGGCCAAACTCATGGAGTGGACCGCCCCCGACACTCTGGAAGCCCAGGTGGTCAAGGTCTCCGATACCATCGCCTACATCAACCATGACCTGGGGGATGCCATGAGAGCGGGGCTGGTCAGGGAGTCCGACTTACCCGCTTCCGCCAGGTCACTGGGGGACTCGCCTGGAGAGCGCATTGATACGCTGGTATGGGATGTAGTGGCCAACTCCTGGGCAGCCACCGGAAGGGCGCCGGGCAGCCCAGAGATTGGCATGTCCGCGGCGGTGGCGGCGTCGGCCAGCGACCTCCAGTCCTTCCTTGTGGAGCGGGTCTACGCCCATAGCGCAGCGACACCCCAGGCCCAGCGCGCCCGCCAGGTGGTACGGCAGCTTTTCCTTTACTACGCTGAGGCACCGGGCCGTCTGCCGGAGGGCTATCCGCTGGGGCCAGGTGAGTCTCCCGAGCGGCGGGCGGTTGACTATATCGCCGGGATGACCGACAATTTCGCCCTGGGTTTGGCAGACTCCATTGGAGGTTAATCTATGGGCGTCCCGGACGATGTGCGCCAGCGCCTGGACATTGTCGAGGTCGTTTCTCAGTATGTGCCCCTACAGAAGGCAGGCCGTCACCTCAAGGCCCGTTGCCCCTTTCACAGCGAGAAAACCCCTTCCTTCGTAGTTTCCCCCGAACGGCAGACCTGGCACTGCTTCGGCGCCTGCGGCACCGGCGGCGATGTCTTCTCCTTCCTCATGAAGGTCGAGAAGATCGAGTTTGCCGAGGCCCTGCGCCGCCTCGCTGAACGGGCGGGCGTGTCGCTGGCCCCGCCGTCCCAGGAGGCGGTCCAGGCCCGGCAGGAGGCCGACCGCCTCCACAGCGTCAACGAGGCGGCGGTCGAATACTACCATCAGCTCTTGCTTGGCTCCGCTCAGGGGGAGAAGGCCAGGGGCTATCTTCAGAAGCGGGGCCTGACGGCGGAAACGATCGGGCGTTTTGGGCTGGGCTACAGCCTGGATGCCTGGCGCGCCGCACAGGAGCACCTTCTGGGCCGGGGCTTCCCCGTAGAAGATCAGGTAGCTGCCGGGCTGTCTGTGTCCAGGCAAGACGGCGGCCACTACGACCAGTTCCGTGGCCGCCTGTTGTTCCCCATACGCGACCAGCAAGGCAAAGCTGTCGGCTTTGGTGGCCGCGCTCTGGACGACTCCACACCCAAGTACCTGAACACCGCACAGACTGCGGTATTCGACAAAGGGTCGGTGCTGTATGGCATAGACCGGGCGGCGGGGCCAATCAAGAAGGCGGACCAGGCGGTTATTGTTGAAGGCTATTTCGACGTCCTCATGGCCCACCAGAAGGGCTACGCCAACGTGGTGGCCTCCATGGGCACTGCGCTGACCGAGCGGCAGGTGGCCATACTACGCAAGCACACCCGCAGTCTGGTGTTGGCCCTGGATGCGGATGCTGCCGGCAATGAAGCTACCCTGCGCGCCATTGTGACGGTGGGGCAGGCTCTGGGCAAAGCCCTTGTGCCTGTACCCACCAGTGCCGGTATCCGCTACCAGGCTACCTACCGGGGTGAGGTGCGGGTGGCTTCGCTTCCCGCGGGGCGGGACCCAGACGAGGTCTTGTTGGAGGGGGGGGACTCTTGGGCCGGCCTTGTCAGCGCAGCGCTGCCGGTGATAGAATATGTGTTTAAGGCGACGCTAGACAAGGTGGACCTCAGTCAGACCTCCGGCAAGCAGGGGGCAGCCGAAAAGCTGCTGCCCGTGGTAGCAGAGCTCACAGACCCCGTCGTGCAGGCGTACTACCTGCAGCGCCTGGGGCGTTTGTTGGGCGTGCCCGAGACCGCGCTAAGATCGGCTATGCCTCGGGTCCGGCGCTCCGGGCAGGCTGCGCCCAAGGGCGTGGCGGCCCTCGTGCCCCAGAAGCAGAGGCGAGAAGAGTTCTGTCTCGGCCTGCTCTTGAGATACCCAGAGCTTCGCCCTCTAGGGGCTTCGCTGGCAGCCGAGGACTTCCAGTGTACAGAGAACCGAGAGGTGTTCCGAGCCTGGCAGCAAGGCGCGGACCTGGCGGTGCGGCAGCAGGCCGACGAGAGCCTGGGTGCTCACATCGCAGAGCTGGCAGGGCAGGACATGCCACCCTCCGAGGCCAAGGAACGGGAGGCCCATCTGACCCAGGTCATGCGCCTTCTTCGGGAGCGACGCCTGCGGATGCTCAAACTGGAAGAGGCCGCCTGGGAGACAGAGGCAGGAGATGTGCCATTGGAGGAGCTAGAAGCTAGGGCCTTGCCCGTCAATACGCAGTTGCACGATATCTTCAGTCAGCCTCGAAAAGATGAGCTGGGGCAGAGGGGAAGCTGAGCCATGGTAGAGAAGAAGTCATCATCCAAGACCGCGACCAAGACCGTAGAGCCGGGCTTTGAGAGGGCTCCGTTCGACGAAGCCCCGGAGGCTGAGCCAGAGCCTGTAGGCGAGCCTACCCTGGAGGCAGAGTTGCCGCCGCCTCTGATCGGAGATGTACCGCCCGTTGCCGACATAGTGCCGGCTATCCCTGAGGTGGAAGTGGCGCTCGCGAAGGTCGAGTGGCCGGTCGAGGGCAAGGTCGAGCCGGTAGTGATACCCCGGGAGCCGGAGGAAGCCGTCCCCGCCCCGCCGGAGCGCGAGGTCATTGACGACCCAGTCCGAATGTACCTGCGCGAGATCGGGCGAGTCAATCTGCTCACAGCGCAGCAAGAGAAGAAACTCGCTTCCGCCATGGAGGTGGGCCGGCATCTGGAGAAGGTGCAGGACGAGCTGTTCCGCGCCCATGGGAGGCCACCCACCAGCGTGGACATCGCGATCACCGTGCTCAAGCGCCTGGAGGCCCTTGCTCCAGCGCTGGCAGCAGTCGAGGCAAAGCTTGCGCTGGCTGAGTCCCCAGACCTGGCCGGTCACTTCACCAACCCCAGCCTGCGGAAGGCCATAGACGGGGACATGAATGCTGACCTGGTGCAGGAGCTCTCAACCCGGCTGGGCGTCTCGACTGCTGAGGCAGAGGAACACATCGTTCACCTGTCTGTGTTCAGCCGCATGCTCCCCGAAGGACTGCTCGGAGAGCTGCGCGCCTATTCAGCTTGGCCGCAGGTGGATTGGCCTACTTTCTCCGAGGCCCTCGAGCAGCATAAGGGTCCCCTGGCCCTACAGTGGAGGCGGGTTATTGAAGACGGACGCAAGGCGGCCTCCGACCTCACCGAGGCCAACCTTCGCCTGGTCGTCAGCGTGGCCAAGAAATACATCGGGCGAGGCATGTCGCTGCTGGACCTCATCCAGGAGGGGAATGTCGGGCTTATCCGCGCCGTGGAGAAGTTCGACTACCGCAAGGGCTACAAGTTCAGCACCTATGCAACGTGGTGGATTCGCCAGGCCATAACCCGCGCCATTGCGGACCAGGCCCGTACTATCCGCATACCGGTGCACATGGTAGAGACCATCAACAAGCTGCTCCGGGTTAGCCGGCGTCTGGTGCAGGAGTACGGACGCGAGCCTACCAGCTCCGAGATATCTCAGGACATGGAGATAACCCCGGAGAAGGTAAGGGAGATCATCAAGGTCTCCCAGGAGCCGGTCTCGCTGGAGACCCCCATTGGGGAAGAGGAAGATAGCCACCTCGGCGATTTCATCGAGGACCGGGCGGCCACACCCCCACTGGAGGCAGCCTCGCAGCAGCTCTTGAAGGAACAGATTGAGGCTGTCCTCAACACCCTCAGCGAGCGGGAGCGCAAGGTGCTGCGGCTACGGTTTGGCCTCGATGATGGCCGGCCGCGGACCTTGGAGGAAGTGGGCCGCGAGTTCAAGGTGACCCGCGAGCGCATCCGCCAGATCGAGGGCAAGGCCCTGCGCAAGCTACGGCATCCCAGCCGCAGCAAGAAGCTACGCGACTATCTCGAGTAGACTGCACCCCTACGGTCTCTTAAGCTATGCCTGGTCGGGAGGAGCTATGGAAGAGTACGTCCCTGCCTATACCTTCACCATCAGGGCTCAGTATGCCAATCAGATGGGCATGCTGGGCAGGGTGACTTCTGTTATCGGCAAGCATGGCGGCAACATCGGCGCTGTAGACATCGTGGAGATGGGCGGCGGGCGCATAGTCAGGGACATCACAGTGGCCGTCCATCACCCGGAAGAGGCCCACGACATCGTGAAGCGCATAGGCACACTACCTGGGGTGCGGGTAGTGCGCGTGGCCGACCTGACCTTCCAGCTTCACCTTGGCGGCAAGATCGAAGTGCATAGCAAGGTGCCCGTCCTCACGCGGTCTGCCCTCTCCATGGTCTACACGCCGGGAGTGGCCCGGGTCTCGCTGGCGATAGCCCAGGACAAGGAGGCAGCCTGGAACCTGACGGTGAAGCGAAACTGCGTGGCTGTGGTTACTGATGGTACCGCTGTGCTGGGCATAGGAGATGTGGGGCCGTGGGCGGCGCTGCCCGTAATGGAGGGCAAGGCATTGCTGTTTAAGGAACTGGGTGGCGTAGATGCCTGGCCCATATGCCTCGATACCAAAGACCCCGACGAGATCGTGAAGACGGTGAAATACATCTCTCCGGGCTTCGGTGGCATCAACCTGGAGGACATCTCTGCTCCACGGTGTTTTGAGATCGAGGAACGCCTCCGCGAGGAGCTAGATATCCCCGTCTTTCACGACGACCAGCACGGTACCGCCGTGGTAGTGGCGGCGGCCCTGATCAACGCACTCAAGGTGGTAAAAAAGGACATCTCCCAGATCAAAGTGGTGGTGTCAGGCGCCGGAGCGGCGGGCATCGCCTGCTCCCAGATGCTGCTCCAGATGGGCGTTCCGCAGTTGGTCATGTGCGACCGCAGCGGCGCCATTTACAAGGGCAGAGGCGAGAATATGAACCCATACAAAGAGGCAATAGCCGAAAAGGGCAACCGAGAGGGGCTGCGGGGCAGCCTGAGCGACGTGATAGAAGGGGCAGACATGTTCCTGGGGGTATCGGCGCCCAAGGTGCTTCAAGCAGAGGATGTAAAGCGGATGGCCCGGGACCCCATCGTTTTCGCCCTGGCCAATCCAGACCCGGAGATCGTCCCGGAGGATGCGGCACCGCTGGTCAGGGTGTTGGCCACCGGGCGCTCGGACTACCCCAACCAGATCAACAACGCCCTTTGCTTTCCGGGGCTGTTCCGTGGAGTATTGGACTCCCGGGCCAAGCAGGTCAACCACGAAATGATGGAGGCCGCCGCGGGCGCCATCGCCTCTCTAGTGCCCAAGAATGCCTTGCATGAGGAGCACATCGTACCCAGCTTGTTCGACAAGGCCGTAGCGCCCGCTGTGGCCCGGGAGGTGGCCCGCGCTGCCCATCGGACCGGAGTCGCCCGAAGGCAGCGGAGGCGCCTCAGCTATTACTAGCGAAGCTTTGTAGAAGTCCAAGTTACAGTGTTCGGACCTGTTTGTGCACGGCAGTAGGCACCTGTCCGTTTGGTGGGGGGGCGTTTGGCACGTGCAGGCGCATACCCTGATGGCAGTTTGGTGCGAGGCGGCCGGTCAGCTTCGGAGAAAGGTTAGTTGACAAAAGCGCACAGTGCCCTATAATAAAGGGTTGACAATGCATCAGTGTTCCCCGCTATTCCCCGAGGCTACGCCCTGACAACCCATGCCCCGAATATAGGTTGACTGTTCCCGTTTTGGGAAAGGAGTTCCGCCTGTGGCCATTGCTCTTGCTTCCCCGTCTTCTCTGACGCCTTCCGAAGAGAGGAGATCGTACTCTAGCATCCCCGACATATTGGACCTACCCAACCTCGTGGAGATCCAGTTGAACTCCTTCGAAGAGTTCAAGCAGCGAGGTCTGAAGGAGCTCCTCGAGGAGCTTTCCCCCATTGAGGACTACGCTGGCACGCGCTACCAGCTGATCTTCAAAGACCACGAGTTCGGCCCTCCCAAGTACAGCGAGGAGGAATGCCGCGAGCGGGATATCACCTACTCCCGTCCGGTGTGGGTGTGGGTGCAACTGGTGGTGAAGGAGACGGGCGAGATCAGGGAGAACCGCCTGTTCCTGGGGGACTTCCCCGAAATGACACCCCGTGGGACGTTCATCGTCAACGGAGCAGAGCGCGTGGTGGTCAGCCAACTCGTGCGCTCACCCGGCGTGTACTACACCCTGGAGCGGGACCCCACCACCGAGCGCCAGCTTGCCTATGGCAAACTGATCCCGAGCCGGGGCGCCTGGCTGGAGTTCGAGACAGGCAACCGCGACATCATCTATGTCAAGGTGGACGGACGGCGCAAGATCCCGGTGACTACATTGTTGCGCGCCATAGGTTATGGCACCGACGAGGAACTGGTGTCTCTGTTCGAGGGCGTGGACAATGGGCCAGACCACTACTACGTGCGGTCCACGATGGAGAAGGAAGGTAACGTCCGCAGTGAGAATGATGCTGCCCTGGACGTGTACAAGCGGCTGCGTCCCGGTGACCCCCTCAACCTGGATAATGCCAAGGCGCTAATCTACTCGCTGTTCTTTAACCCGAGGCGGTACGATCTGGGCCGTGTGGGCCGCTACAAGCTGAATGGGCGCCTCCAATACCCGCTCCCTCCCAAAGAACGGGAGATACTGGCCAAGCTCCAGTTGCCCAAGGAGGTCCGCTCGCAGGTGGCCGGTGCCGTGGAACGGATGGAGGAGATGGCCCGGACGCGCCAGGCCTCCCCCGCGGACCTGGACTTGCTTGCGACCACAGAGAAGGCCCTGGCTGACCTCCCAGCGGCAACGAAGGCAGTCGAGGGGGCGAGGTTGCTGCTGGGCAGGGCGCGACTGGGGGCACAAGCGATGTCTACTCGGGGCGTCCTCACAAAGCACGACTTGGCCACCATTGTCCAGCGCGTGATTATGGTGAACAACGGCCAGGACCATCATGACGACATAGACCACCTGGGCAACCGCCGCATTCGGGCCGTGGGAGAGCTCATCCAGAACCACGTCCGAGTGGGGTTGCTCCGCATGGAGCGCATGATCAAAGAGCGGATGACCATCATGGATGCGACTATCGCCACTCCCGCGTCCTTGGTCAACGTTCGTCCGGTGGTGGCGGCGCTCAGGGAGTTCTTTGGCGGGTCGCAGTTGTCCCAGTTCATGGATCAGACCAACCCCCTGGCGGAGCTCACCCATAAGCGAAGGCTCTCTGCCCTCGGCCCAGGCGGCTTATCCAGGGAGCGCGCTGGATTCGATGTGCGTGACGTTCACCACTCACACTACGGGCGCATCTGCCCCATAGAGACTCCTGAAGGCCCGAACATCGGCCTCCTGGGGTCTCTGGCTACCTACGGACGGGTGAACCAGTATGGGTTCATTGAGACACCATACCGCAAGGTTGCCAAGGAGTTGCTGGCGAAGAGCCCTGACCTGGTTGGTCGTACCCTGCGGGAGGCCATCACCGACAAGCAGGGCAATGTGCTGCACGAGGCAGGAAAAGTCATCACCGAGGAGGTGGCCCAGGCGCTAGCCAAGCTACCGCTCAAGACGGTGCCAGTACGGCCGTTCGTGACGGAAGAAGTCCACTACCTCCAGGCAGACCAGGACGAGGTATTCACTATCGCCCAGGCCAATGCCCGTCTCAACGACCGGAGCGAGTTCGTTGGGGACCGCGTAGAGGTGCGTAAGGGAGAGAGCTTCTTTACAGCCTCGCCCGAACGCCTGGACTGGATGGACGTGTCGCCCAAGCAGATTGTGAGTGTGTCCACTGCCCTCATCCCATTCCTGGAACACGACGACGCCAACCGGGCATTGATGGGCTCTAACATGCAGCGTCAGGCCGTGCCCTTGGTGCGGCCTGAGGCGCCACTGGTAGGCACAGGCATGGAGCTACGGGCCGCCCAGGATAGCGGACAGGTGATACTGTATGGGAAGGCCAGTTGCCACACCTGCAAGCCCGTGGATGGCAAGCTGTGTCAGGCCGTCGGGGAGGGGGAAGTTGCGTGTGCCTCTGGCAACCGGATAACTGTGCGTGATTCGGCGGGAACAGAGCACTCGTACCCGCTGCTCAAGTATGTTCGCACCAACCAGGGTACCTGCATCAATCAGAGGCCCACTGTAACTGCCGGCGACCGTGTTCAGCCAGGTCAGGTCTTGGCAGACAGCTCGTCCACAGACAACGGCGAGCTAGCCTTGGGCCAGAACGTGCTGATCGCCTTCATGAGCTGGGAGGGTTACAACTTCGAGGACGCCATTGTCATCAGCCAGACATTGGTGCGGGATGACAAGTTCTCTTCCATACACGTGGAGAAGTACGAGGGGGAGGCCCGCGATACCAAGCTCGGTCCTGAGGAGATCACCAGGGATATCCCCAACGTGGGTGAGGAGAGCCTGAAGGACCTGGACGAGGAAGGCATCATCCACGTCGGCGCCGAGGTTGGCCCAGGTGACATCCTGGTGGGCAAGATAACCCCCAAGGGCGAGTCTGAGCTTACTCCCGAGGAACGACTTCTCCGCGCTATATTCGGGGAGAAGGCGCGGGACGTTAAGGACACGTCGCTCAGGGTGCCCCACGGCGAGCGGGGTACCATCATTGACGTTAAGGAGTTTGTGCGCAAGAAGACGGGCGAGACCGGAGCGAATGTGATTGAGCACCCCGACCTGCCGGCCGGTGTCAATAGACTCGTCCGGGTGTGGGTAGCCCACAAGCGCAAGCTGTCCGTCGGGGACAAAATGGCAGGCCGCCATGGCAACAAGGGCGTGATCTCACGCATACTACCCCCGGAGGACATGCCTTTTTTGCCCGACGGCACGCCGGTGGATGTGGTGCTCAATCCCATCGGTGTACCTTCGCGCATGAATGTGGGTCAGGTTCTCGAGACTCACCTGGGCTGGGCGGCCAAGAACCTGGGCTTCCGGGTGGTAACCCCCGTCTTTGATGGCGCTGACCGTCTGGACACCGAGGACGCTTTGGCTCGGGCCTGGATTCTCCAACAGGCGGGCGCCATCACTCCGGCCCCGCGCCATGAAAGGCGTCCCCCGGATGTGGCTAAGGCCATAGCCTGGCTGGACGAGCGCGGCCATGACGGCCGGCGGGGGTTCGATGACAGCCATCATGGCGAAGCGTCCCGCGTCTCCCTGCGGCTGTGGCTAGAGCAACACGGCGTAGCCACTCGGGACCTCGGTGACAACCAGTTGGAGGCCGAGGCCCATAAACTCTACCAGGAGAAGCGTTTGGCTCCCCCCACCTTTGGCCAGATGGTGCTTCGGGATGGGCGGACCGGCGAGCCTTTCGATCAGCCGGTGACCGTTGGCTATCACTATCTGCTGAAGCTCATACACCTGGTAGAGGACAAGATACATGCCCGTTCCACCGGGCCTTACTCACTAATTACCCAGCAGCCTCTGGGTGGCAAAGCCCAGTTTGGTGGTCAGCGCTTCGGCGAGATGGAGGTATGGGCGTTGGAGGCATATAGCGCGGCCTACAACCTCCAGGAGTTCCTCACCGTCAAGTCAGACGATGTGGGAGGCCGGGCCAAGACCTACGAGGCTATCATCAAGGGCCAGGACCCACCCCCGCCGGGTATCCCCGAGTCTTTCAAGGTGCTGCGGCGGGAGCTCCAGAGTCTGGGCTTATCTGTCGAGATGCTTACCGATGAGGAGCCGTGGGCACCACTGGCCGACGAGGGCGCGGGTGAGAAGGAAGGTGCCCCGACCCTGGACACCGACAAGCTTCTGAGGTGAAATACGATGCCTGAACGCGAAGACTTCACGGCGCTACGGATTTCCATTGCGTCTCCCGAGGAGATCCGGCGCTGGTCCTATGGCGAGGTTACCAAACCTGAGACCATCAACTACCGTACCCTCAAGCCTGAACGGGACGGCCTCTTCTGTGAGCGTATCTTCGGTCCCACCAAGGACTTCGAGTGCTACTGCGGCAAGTACAAGCGGATGCGCTACCAGGGCATCCGCTGCGACCGCTGCGGCGTCGAGGTGGCTCGGTCCAAAGTACGCCGGGAGCGCATGGGCCATATCGAGTTGGCCAGCCCAGTCGCCCACATCTGGTTCGTGAAAGGCACACCTAGCTGGCTGGGTCTACTCCTGGACCTGTCGCCACGCACCTTGGAGCGGGTCCTCTATTTTGCCGATTACATCATCACCGAGGTCAACGACGAGCTGCGCACCAAGTTGACTGAGGAGCTCAAGGCAGAGACCGCGAAAGCCGTGGAGCAGGGTGAAGCCAATCTGCGGGAGCGCGTCAGCAAGCTTCGCGCCGAGGCCGAGGCAGGCATAGCAGCCCTCACGGCAGCCGAAGGCGACGAGGGGTCAGCCCAGGCCGAAGCCAAGCGACGGGAAGCCAACGCGTCTGCCCAGTCCCTGGAGCGGGAATGGGTCAAGGACAAGGAGGCCAAGGGCCAAGAGCTAGAGCAGCGCCTGGAGCAACTGGGCAAGCTGGCACCCCGCCAGATACTGAGTGATGCACAGTACCGCAGCCTCGTGTCCCAGTTCACCGGAGTATTTAAGGCTGGTATGGGCGCGGAAGCAGCCCTGGCGTTGCTCCGGGGCGTTAACCTGGACCAGATGAGGGTGCAGCTCTATCAGGAGGTCAATACTGCCTCCGGACAACGCCGGAAGAAGGCCATAAAGCGGCTACGTGTGGTGGAGGGGCTGCGACACAGCGGAAACAAGCCCGAATGGATGGTAGTCACGGTGTTGCCCGTGTTGCCTCCGGACCTGCGCCCGATGGTGCAGCTTGACGGCGGCCGTTTTGCCACCAGCGACCTGAACGACCTCTACCGCCGGGTTATCAACCGCAACAACCGTCTGCGCCGGCTGTTGGAGGTAGGGGCCTCGGAGATCATCGTCCGCAACGAGAAGCGAATGCTCCAGGAGGCTGTGGACGCCCTCATAGACAACAGCAAGAGGGGGCGAGCACTCACCACCAACAATCACCGCCTCAAGTCCCTGTCCGACCTGCTGCGCGGCAAGCGGGGGCGGTTCCGCCAGAACCTGCTGGGCAAGCGCATGGACTACAGCGGTCGCACAGTGATCGTGGTCGGCCCGGAGCTAACGATGGACCAGTGCGGTCTGCCCCGCCGCATGGCGCTGGAGCTGTTCAAGCCCTTTGTCATGCACAACCTCATCGCCCTAGGCCATGCCCACAACATCAAGGGGGCGAAACGCTTAGTAGAGCGCACCCGCCCGGAGGTGTGGGACGTGCTGGAAGACGTGGTCAAGGACCGGCTGGTGATGCTCAACCGAGCGCCTACCCTTCACCGCCTGGGCATCCAGGCCTTCCGGCCCGTCCTCATTGATGGCAGTGCCATACAGATACACCCCTTGGCCTGTAGCGCCTACAACGCCGATTTTGACGGCGACCAGATGGCCGTCCACGTGCCGCTGTCACGGGCGGCCCTGGCAGAGGCTGAGCAAGTCATGCTCAGCATTAGGAACATGCTGTCGCCAGCTTCTGGCGAACCCCTGGCCGCCCCCACTCTCGATATGGTGTTGGGGTGTTACTACCTCACGTTGCAGCGGCCGGGGGCCAAGGGTGAGGGCAAGAAGTTTGCCAACTTCTTCGAGGCCAAGATGGCCTACCAGTTGGGGGCCGTCAGCCACCAGGCGCTCGTCGAGGTGCGTGACCCTCGCAACGGTGGGCAGCGAATAGGGACGACCGTGGGCCGTATCCTTTTCAACGAGGTCCTTCCAGAGGATATCGCCTTCCGTAACGACGTCATGGACAAGAAGCGACTCAAGGACCTGACGGGGGAATGCCATCGCCGCTTAGGTCCTGAGACCACCGCCAAGATGCTGGACTCCATCAAACGGTTGGGCTTCCATTTCGCGACCGTAAGCGGCATGAGCATCGCAGTCCACGACCTGGACGCACCGCCGGACAAACCGAGGATCCTGTCCGAAGCCGAGCAGCAGGTGGCCGAGTTCGAACGGCAGTTCCAGCGCGGCCTGGTAACCGAGGATGAGCTGCGAGAGGCTACTGTGGGCATCTGGCGCAAGGCCACCGACCTCATGAAGGAAGCGGTGGAGAAGTCCATTGACCGCTATGGCTCTCTGCACATGATGGCCACCTCTGGTACCAAGGGCAATATCTCACAGATCACTCAGATGGCAGGCATGCGTGGCCTGATGTCCGACCCCAGCGGGCGCATCATTGACCTGCCCATCAAGTCCAGCTTCCAGGAGGGCCTCACCGCCCTGGAGTACTTTATCTCTACCCACGGAGCGCGCAAGGGACTAGCCGATACCGCCCTGCGTACTGCCGACAGCGGGTACTTGACTCGGCGTCTGGTGGATGTAGCTCAAGAAGTCATAGTCTTCGAGGAGGACTGCCACACGACGTCGGGCGTCTGGGTAGGCGGCGATCCTATGGAACCTCTGCTGGGCACCACCAGCGGCAAGGCCGTCGGCCGCTATACCGCGTCGCCGCTGGTCAATCCGTTGACCGGGGAGCTCCTCCTCGGCGCCAACCAGGAGATAGATGAGGATACGGCTCGCAAGGTCCGACAGATTGACCAGGAGCTACAAAAGGCCGAGAACAAGGTCTTCCGGGTGCACGTCCGCTCCGCACTAACGTGTGAAGCACGCCGCGGCATCTGCCGCATGTGCTATGGGCGCAGTCCCGCCCGGGGACGCCTGGTTGAGATTGGTGAAGCTTCAGGGGTGATTGCCGCTCAGTCCATCGGAGAGCCTGGCACTCAGCTCACCATGCGTACGTTCCATACCGGTGGCGTGGCTGGCATAGACATCACCTCCGGCCTGCCGCGCGTGGAGGAGCTTTTCGAGGCGCGCTCGCCCAAGGGCAAAGCACTGATCAGCGAAATAGATGGCCAGGTTGAAATCATCTCTGGCACCGACGGGCGGCGTATCAAAGTGACCAGCTCCGAGGTATACCGCGACGAGTACCCCTTGCCCGCAGGGTACGATGTGGTCGCCCCCGCAGGTCAGTGGATTGAGGCTGGAAAGGTGCTCGCCCAACCGCTGGGCCAGCCCGAGACTTCGGCGGAGCTAGCGATGCCCACTGCGCCGCTGGTGGCACGGATGAGTGGCATGCTGCAGCATGAGGACAACAGGTTGGTGGTGCAATGGGAGGAGAAGGAGGAGAGGGAGTACCCGCTGCCAGCCAGCGCGCACATTGTGGTGGAGAACGGTGTGCGGGTTAGGGCAGGCGAGCGACTCAGCGAAGGCCCGCTAGACCCCCAGGATATCCTGCGCGTTTCCGGGCGGGAGGCAGTGCAGAGGTACTTGGTGAACGAAATCCAGAGGGTGTATGCGGCCCAGGGCGTGACCATCAATGACAAGCACATCGAGGTGATCATCCGCCAGATGCTGCGTAGGGTGCGGGTGGACGCCCCAGGTGACACCGGGCTACTGCCCGGCGTTCTGGTGGACCGCTACACCTTCGAGACCATCAACAACAAGGTGCTGGCGGAGGGTGGTGAGCCGGCTACCGCTCAAGAGGTGCTCCTGGGCATCACCAAATCCTCCCTCAACACCGAGAGCTTCTTGGCAAAGGCTTCCTTCCAGGAGACCACCCGGGTGCTGACGGAGGCGGCCCTCTTCGGCACTGTGGACAAGCTCACGGGGCTCAAGGAGAACGTCATCATTGGGCGACTCATTCCGGCCCGGGCACTGGTCAAGCTACCTGAGCCCAGGCTGGAGGATAGGGCTGTCGCGGTGGCGGCGGAGGCATTCCCTGCCCTGGAGGGGTTCCGCGGGGAGGACCTGGAGGGCGACCTCGCCCCTGCCAACGGCCCCGACGAGTAGCGTGGATAATGGTCCGCCCCGATGCATCGGGGCGGACCATTTCTTGCCCGGAAGCGCCACTCTGTGTGGTAACATAGTCTGAACCTATGGTTACTCCCTTTGCCAAGCTACTGTTCGGCACCGGTGGAGTCCCCGAGACTGTCCCAGAGCCTCGCACCACGGAGGCTGGCATACGCCGCCTCAAGGCTGTGGGCTTGGGGGCGATGGAGGTGCAGTTCGTCCGGCGCGTTGCCATGGGGCCGGCAGCGGCGCGGGTGGTAGCGCAGGCCGCCGCCGAGGCCGGCGTTCAACTCAGCGTGCACGCGCCCTACGCTGTCAACCTCAATGCCAAGGAGCCTGACAAGGTGCGGGCCAGCCAGGAACGGCTGCTCCAGTCGGCCCGTATCGCAAGTGTGTTGGGCGCCAAAACGATGAACTTCCACCCCGCCTTCTATCTAAACACAGACCCCAAACAGGTGTACCAGTCAGTCAAGCTACGTCTTCAGGAGATAGCGCAGCGACTTCGGGAAGACGGGGTGAAGGTCTGGCTCCGCCCGGAGATGATGGGCAAACACTCCCAGTTTGGCACCCTTGACGAGATAGTGGCGTTGGCCGCCGAGGTAGAGGGCGTGCTCCCTACTCTGGACGTGGCCCATTGGCATGCCCGGACCGGCCGGTTCAACAGCTACGACGAGTTCGTCCAGATGCTTCGTCTAGTGGAGCAGAGGCTTGGCAGGAGTGCACTGGACAACATGCACTTCCACTGTTCGGGTATCAAGTACAGCAAGGCCGGAGAGCTGTCACACCTCAGGCTGAACGACTCTGATTTCAACTACCTGGATTTCCTGCGGGCGCTGAGGGATCTGGAGGTCAAGGGAATGGTCATTTGCGAAAGCCCGGACCTGGAAGGGGATGCTCTGGTCCTCCAGCGGACCTACCAGGAACTATGATGCCCAAGCTCTCCGTCCAGCTAGCCCCTAACCATCCCCGCGGGCTGTTGCTGCGCAACCCTGTGATGACCGCCTCAGGCGTTCTGGGCTACGGCGAAATGCTGCCCACCGGTCTGGACTTGCGTGGACTGGGAGCTTTTGTGTGCAAGGGGACTACGCTCGAGGCCAGGGAAGGGAATCCACCGCCGCGTCTGGCAGAGACGGCATCGGGCATGCTCAACTCCATCGGATTGCAGAACGTGGGGGTGAGAGGTCTCATTGAAGGGATGGCGCCCCGATGGGCTGCCTGGCCGGTGCCGGTTATTGTCAACATCGCTGGCTCCACACTGGAAGAGTACCGGGAGGTCGCAGGTTTGCTGGAGGGTCTCCCGGGTGTGGCCGCCCTGGAAGTTAACATAAGCTGCCCCAACGTCGCAGCCGGTGGGCAAGGACTGGGCACGGTCCCCCGTTTGGCTGCGGAGGCCACGTCCCTGGTGAAGTCGGCCACCTCTCTACCGGTGCTGGTGAAGCTCTCCCCTAACGTAACGGACATCGTGGCCGTGGCGCGGTCTGTCGTCAAAGCCGGTGCAGATGCGCTCACCCTGGTAAATACGCTGGTCGGGATGGCCATTGATGTACGGTCACGGCGGCCGGTGCTGGCCAATGTAACTGGTGGCCTATCGGGGCCAGCCATCAAGCCAGTAGCATTGGCCATGGTCTATCGCGTGGCCGGAGAGGTGGAAGTCCCCATTGTCGGCTGCGGCGGCGTAGCCACGGCGCAAGATGCCCTGGAGTTCATCATGGCGGGGGCCAGCGCTGTCCAGGTAGGCACCGCTTGCCTTACGGACCCCTCGGCTCCGTGTCGAATCGCTGTCGAGATGGAGCGATTCCTGGTACGCGAGGGAATACCGTCCATAGGGGAACTCGTTGGGGTGGCCCGGCCTGCGGGGGCAACTCAGGCGCCAGTCCACTAGTCCGACAGGTGCAGGCGGGGGGGCGCGTGGGCACGCTATCCCCAAGGTGGCGCCGCTTGCCACCCTACGTTCGCTATGGTATAAATAATCCCAATAAGTCCAGGGGGTCCAGTGCGAGGGGGAACGAATGGCGGGAAAGATACATCTCATTGACGTGACAAATCGGGACGGGGTACAGGCTTCCCGCATAGGTTTGTCCAAATTCCAGAAGACCATGCTCAACTACCTCTTGGCGCAGTTTGGCGTAGGGCGGTCTGAAGTTGGCTTTCCATTCCTAAGCCATGAGTTGAACTACATCAAGGGGAACTTGGAGCTAGCCAGGGCTGGGGCCTTCGACAGGATGCTCCTTCAGGGTTGGTGCAGGGGTATTCCCCAGGATGTTGAGCAGTCGCTGCCCGCGGGCATGGAGCATCTGAACTTGTCCGTGTCGGTGTCGGACCAGATGATTACCAAGAAATACAGCGGGCGCCGGGCACGGGCGCAGGTGGTGCGGGACATGGTGGCAGGAGTGGCCATGGCCCGGGAGGCAGGCGTGAAGACCATCGGGGTCAACGCTGAGGATGCCTCGCGGACGGACATGGAGTTCTTGGTCGAGTTCACTCTGGCTGCCAAGGAGGCCGGGGCGGAGCGCATGCGCTATTGCGACACGCTGGGTTGCGATACTCCGCAGACCATAGCCCAGCGCATGGGCACTCTCACCGAGCGCACCAAGATGGACATGGAGATCCATAGCCATAATGACTTGGGGCTGGCCGTGGCCAACTCCGTCGCTGGGGCTCAGGCCGTTGTGGAAGCCGGCCAGGATGTTTACATAAACACCACGGTCAACGGTATTGGCGAACGTGCCGGGCAAGCCGACCTCGTGACCACCGTGCTGGCCCTGCGCTTTGGCAGGTCGCTGGACAAGTACGAGATTGCTGACCCGGTGAACCTGCGGATGTCGTGGAAACTGGCGCGGTATGCATCATACGCCTTCAAGCTGCCCATACCCGTCAACCAGCCTGGGGTAGGGGCCAATGCATTTGCCCACGAGTCCGGCATCCACGCCGACGGCACCCTGAAGGACCGCTACAACTACGAGCTGTATGACTTTGAGCTCGTGGGGCGCGGCGACGAGGACTGTGTGCCCACGGGCCGCGTCATCACTACTGGGGAGTACGGTGGGATGGCCGGGTTCAAGTACGTCTACGAGCAAATGGGGATGCCCATGCCGGACGGTCGGGATGCGCTTGAGGTATTCACGCTGGTGCAGTATGCCAACGCCCACAACAACCTCCCACTTACCGACGATGAGCTCCGTGTGATCGCCCTGTATCCCAAGGCGGTGCGCCAGATACTGACGATGGTGCCAGCCTAGCGCACTAGACCCCAGGCATAGCGCAGGAATGAGGGCCTTTCTGAGGGGCCCTCTTCTGTTGTCATATGACGCAGAGGGCCTGTGGCGAGTGGTACACTGGACTCGGGGTGTGGCATGGACTTCCCGGCTCAGGTACAGCTCGGCAACTTCATGGAGCGGGTCAACAGGTTCACAGCACTGGTGACTCTCGATGGACGGCAGGTGACGGCACATCTGGCCAACTCCGGCAGACTGAAGGAGCTGCTGACTCCTGGTCGCCCTGTGTATGTGGTCCATCGAGCTGTACCAGGCCGTCGGACTAGCTATGACCTGGTGCTAGCCGAGGTGGGAGAGGTGCTGGTATCTCTGGATGCCCGGTTGCCCAACAAGATAGCGCAGGAAGCGCTGTCCCGGGGCACATGGGCGCCGTTTCGGGAATACAGCGTCTGTCGGCCCGAGGTCCGCTATGGTGAGAGCCGTCTGGACTTCATGCTGACTGGTGCCTCACCTACCTGCCTTCTGGAGGTGAAGTCAGTGACACTGGTGGACCAAGGGAAGGCGCTGTTCCCCGATGGGCCAACGGCCCGGGGCCGTCGCCATCTCCTGGAGCTGGCACGAGCCAAGCATGAGGGGTGGCGCTCGGCGGTGGTCTTCGTAGTGCAGAGGCCGGATGCCCAGGCGCTTGGGCCCAACGATGCCACCGACCCTGAGTTCGGGCGCGTGCTTCGGGAGGTGGCGCGGCAAGGCGTGGAGGCGTATGCATATCGCTGCCACGTGGACCTGGAGCACATAGTTGCGGCGGAGGCAATACCGGTAGTCCTCGACGAGGTGGTCCATGACAGCTAAGGTGCTTGGCATCGGCGGCAGTCACCGCGTAGGCAATACGGACGCTATGCTGGTGAGCGCCATGGAGGGTGCTGCCAGCCAGGGAGTAGACACAGAGACGGTGCTGCTCCGTCACCTGCGCATCGGGGTGTGCGGGCTGTGTGATGACCACTGCAACCACACAGGTGTCTGTCCCCTGGATGATGGGATGCAGGCCCTGCATGGGAAACTCCGGCAGGCGCACGGGCTGATCTTGGCGTCCCCCATCTACTTCCGCAGTGTGTCGGCGCAGACGAAGCTCATGATAGACCGCTGTCAAACGCTGTGGGCCACCAAGTATCTGCTCCACCGCGCCGTGGCGGATGTCCCCGTGCCACGACCTGGGGCATTCATCGCTGTGTCCAACCAGGGGAAGCCCCAGGAGTATCCGGGAGCGCTCACCACGGTCAAGTCACTGTTCGCCACACTAGACATAACGTACGCCGGGGAGCTACTGATAGGGGGGCTTGACTGGGCCGGCCAGGTGAAGAGGCACCCCGAATACCTCCAACAGGCCTACGACCTGGGTGCACGACTCGCGTCCCTGGCGATGGCATCTGGAGCTGGGATGTAGTTGGCGACCCAGGACCAGTTTGGGGAGCGCTTGTTCCAGGTCTACCGGCGCCTATTCGACTTCTACGGCCCCCAGCACTGGTGGCCTGGAGAGACCCCTTTCGAGGTGATCGTAGGGGCCATCCTCACCCAGTCGGCTGCCTGGACGAATGTCGAGAAAGCCATCCACAACCTGAAGGCGGCGGGGCGGCTCCACCCAGAGGCGCTGCGCTCGTTGTCCCACGAGGACCTGGCCCGTCTGGTCTACCCATCGGGGTACTACAACACCAAGTCCCGCAAGCTGAAGGCTTTTGTACAGTACCTGGGTGAGCGCTACCACGACGACCTTGACCAGCTCTTCGGGCGAGATGTCGGGGACGTGCGCCCGGAGCTGCTATCGGTCTATGGCATCGGGGAGGAGACCGCCGACTCCATCCTGCTCTACGCTGGGGGCAAGGCCATCTTCGTGGTGGACGCCTACACGCGCCGCATCATCCACCGCCTGGGGCTAGCGCCCCCGCAGGACACCTATGCCGCCTATCAGACGTTGTTCCACGACAACTTGCCTGCCGGCCCTACCCTTTTCAACGAATACCACGCGCTGCTGGTGCGGCACGGCAAGGAACGTTGCCACCGCCGTAGTCCGCTCAGCGAGGGCTGTCCCCTGCGGGACATCTGCGGGTATGCCATGGGACGATCGCCCTAGGTTGGTAGGGTGGGTGTAGCGCAGCGGAACCCACCGGATTGGGGCACCCCTACTGGCTGAACCCCTGTGTGGCGGCGAAGTCGGTAACGCTGGCGAGTTGGGTTGCCATCTCGTCTGGCCTCTCCGGGCCATAGCTGACCAGTATCCTGTCCAGAGGCTGAGGCTGGTAGTCCCGGAAGCGGTTGTTGGGCTTGCCGTTGACCAGCATCTTCAGGGTGTTCTGCCCGTCGTTACAGAAGCGCTCGCCGGTCTCCAGGATGAAGCACTGGTCGTTGAAGGCTATGCCCATGGACTCGAAGAAGAGGCCCAGGGTAGCCCCAGTGGCATGTGTGTGGATGAGGTCGCCGTTGCCGTCCTCCGTATGGATGTATTCGCTGCGCAACTGGTACTTGGGTTGGGAGAAGTCCACTGGCTCGCCCAGCAGGTAGACCTTGAAGTCCTGGTGGGTATGGGTGGAACCTGGAGCGCCCAACTCACCACCGCCCCAGAGACCGAAGATGCGCGCCAGCGCCCCACCCAGAGCCAGCACCAGTATCAGAAGGAGTATGACCAGCCCCGCGTTGATGAGCAGGGGGGAGATTGGCCTGGTCCTCCGGCGTTTAGGGCGAGGTTTGCGCGGGACCCGAGAAGCAAGTTGGAATTCGTCGCCGTATCCACCCATAGGGGCATATTCCCACTGCGCATTAAAGTCTGGGGGGCTGGTACCCGATGACAACCTGGCGCCCGAGCGGTTGGAAGCCGATCCACGGCCTCCTGATTGCGCCTTAGCCTTGGACTTCTTCGGCACCGGTGCCTCCTCTATGCAAGCAACGATACACGCCCCGAGCAGCGACAGTCAACGACTGGAGTTGGACTTGGGAGGAATGGGGCGTAGAATGGGGAGCCATGAGGCTGCGCTCTAAGTTCTGGCTGGAAGTTGGCGGGGAGTTGGTGTTCAGCGACTGGCGGGCCGACCTGCTGGAGCTGATAGGGGAGACCGGCTCGGTGGCCGCAGCCGCTGCCAGACTGGATGTGTCTTACCGGGTGGCTTGGGGAAAGATCAAAGAGATGGAGAAGCGCCTCGGGCTCCGTCTTGTGGAGAGCCGGCGCGGGGGACGCGGTGGCGGCCTCTCGCGGTTGACGCCCCAGGCCGAGGACCTGGTTAAGAGCTACCGCAGGTTCAAGTCCGGCCTCCAACAGCAGGTTGACGAGCGCTTCCGAACGGCGTTCGGCCTGGCCACCGGCCCCCCTGGCCACATGTAGGGGCGCCCCGGTCCACCGGGGCGCCCCTACGCTGGTTCCAGCCGCAGGGGCAATTCATGAATTGCCCCTGCGAGTGCCTATTCCTTTCTGATGGGTTGCCGAGACCCCCTCAACAGGCGGAAGCCAAGGAGAAGGAGGGCCGCCCCTGCCAGGATGGTCACCAGCCAGGTGGCGCTGCCAGGCACTGCGCCTCCGGTGGGCAGGGCCGCCGTGGGTGTAGGTTGGGGTGTTGCCGCAGGTGTGGGGGCCGGTGTAGGTGTGGCCTGGGGCGTTGCCCCGGGCGTGGGAGCCGGTGTAGGCGTTGGTTGTACCTGGGCCACCGGCGCCGGCACCACCACAGCAAACAGCGAGAGGTGGCGGAGGTTGGCCCTGATTACCTTGTTCACCAGGTCCACATCAGCAGCTAGCTTCACCCATGCCCCTGTGCCATCGTCGTAGCGGTGCAGCTCCACGTTGTTGGGGTTGCCCCCTATGGCGACCATGTCATCAGCGCTCAAGGGCACCTGGATGGTGATGGGCAACCGGATCTCGGGAGACTGTATCTTGACTCCCTTGTCATCGAAGACCTCGATCTCCAGGGCCTTCCTCACCTTGCCACTAGTCGGAGGTTTGGGCAGGTCCTTCTCGGGGACACTGCGGGCCTTCATCTGCACTGTGGCGGGCAGCGCCATCGGTGGCACCGTGATGGCTGTCTTGTCCTCGAGCTCTACCTTGACCTCCTTGGTCGGCTGGACAATGGTGGAGGTCTCACCCTCTTTCTTGAGCACCGGGACCACCTTGTCCTCGGGAACGACCTTGGGTGCAGGCATTGGTGTAGACGGAGGCGCTGGTGTGGGCGTAGGCATGATGGTGGCTGTCGCGTCCTCTTCATCCGGCCTGTCCTCTTCACCCGCCCCGTCCTCTAGACCCAGAATGCCAACTACCGTGAAGTGGTTCATGCTGTTGGTGGCGGTGATGGTCTTCGTCACCGTGTTCACGGTGCTCTTGAGCGTGAACCACTTGAAGCCGTCCCAATAGGCTATAGATAGCCTAGCTTCGTTAATGCCCGCGGGCAGCGCTGCCGGATTGTACTTCATGGTAACGGTAAGCGCCGGCTTGAAGGTCGCGCCATCGGGCCCAAAATCAGTGGCCAGGACCACGGTGTTTCGCGGTGGCGCACTGGGTAGTGCCGTTAGCGGGGCGGCGCTGAGCGCCGTAATCGGCTGCTTCGTCCTGGTCAGGAGTGTTGTGCCCTGAGCTATCGTCAGTGTGGCCGTCCCGTTGCTGGTCGTCACTGTAGCATTGGCCTGTGCAACCCCGGCGCCATTGACGCTGAGACCGGTGGTTGAGGTCAACCCAGTCAACTGGACGTTAGGGGTAGTAACCGTGGCCACTGCGGAGGGAACAGAGTCACCCAAGGTGTTGCGTGCCCGGACACGATAGGTGTAGGTGGTGCCGCCGACCACAGTGGTATCGGTGTAGGCGACCTGGGTGCCCGTCGTATTGGTGGTGGTGCTGTTCGGCGTTCCCACGGTGGCGAACGCACCCCCGCCGGTGGACCGCTCCACGACGAAGGCCGTTTCAGTGGTGGAGCTATCAGTCCAGGTCAGATTCACCAGAGTGGCGCTGGTGCTTGTGGCGCCGAGAGCGGTTGGCGCGGCCAGGGCGCTGCCCACGGCGACCGTCTGTGATGTGGAAGCCTGCCCCGCCGGATTGGTCACCGTCAGGGTGATGGTGAACGTCCCTGCCGTGGCATAGGTCTTGGTGGGTGGATTCTGAAGGGTGCTGGTGGTGCCATCGCCAAAGCTCCACAACCAGGTCACGGGGTTGCCCGTAGATGTATCGGCAAAGCTAACAGACAGGGGTGCGAATCCCCCGACGGCGCTCTTAGTGAAGCTGGCTACCGGTGGGCTGTAGACGTGCAACACCTGCGACGCGGTTCCTGTGCCCACGCCGTCCGACACCGTCAGCGTGACAGTGTAGTTTCCTGGAGTGGCGTAGGTCTTGACTGGCGGATTCTGAAGCGTGCTGGTGCTGCCGTCTCCGAAGCTCCACAGCCAACTCGCGGGCACGCCGCCGGTTGCCGTTCCAGCGAACGTTACCGTGACAGGCGCTGCGCCATTCACCGGGCTGAGGAGCATGGTGAAGCCTGGGGTGAGGGCGGTAAACAGCCGCCCGGAGACTGTGAACTGGTCGGTCTGGACGAAGTTGTTGCCGCTCCCATCGAGGTTTACGCCCACTGGTCCCGTTAGCCTGATTGCGTTGAAATTGGTGGGGCTGCCGGTAACTGTAGCAGTCGTGGCCCCGTCGCCAACCCACCCAGCGGGAGGGGGTGGGACCGCCTGGCGCACGAAACGGCCCAGGTAGGAGCTACCAGCCACCAGGAAATCGCGGGGTGAGCCGATGTCCGCGACGAAGCTGATTCCGCCGGCAGCAACATCCGCAGTCGTCACGTCGAAGGTCTTGGTACCCCAGGGATGCTGTAGGGTATAGGTCCCCGCGGCCGGGACGGGCGCCCTGAAGCGAAGGCGCGTGAAGACCATCTCGTCACCTGGTATGGCTGGCCCTACGGCAAAAGCCGCTTCAACTCCGAAGACGGCCACCGCCCCGCCGAGGCTGGTGTTGAACGTGGCCGAGGCAATGTAGTAGAATGCCTCGCTGCCAAAGCCGAGGAACACCGAATAGGGGTTCGCCAGGTTGGCATTGTCGAAAATCTGTGTTGGGGCGTTGAGTCCGTCGCCGCTAATCGGTAGCAGCCCGACTCGGGTTCCCTGGTCATCCTGGTAGTAGGTGGGGAAGCCGCTGTTGGGGTTGCCCTGGTAGACTGATCTGGGGTCTATCGGTCCCATCTGTAGCACCAGGGGAGCCGTCCCGGCGAAAACCGTGGACACCATCACCACCTGGGATGTGGAAGCAGTCCCCGCGGGATTTGTCACCGTCAGCGTAATGGTGTAGTTCTGCGGTATGGTATAGGTCTTCGACGGATTCTTGAGGGTGCTGGTGGCGCCGTCACCGAAGTCCCACGACCAGCTTACCGGGTTGCCCGTAGAGGTATCTGTGAAGTTGACTGTCAGCGGCGGCACGCCGTTAGCGGCGCTCTTGGTGAAGCTGGCCACCGGAGTGCTGTACACACTCACTGTCTGGGAAATCCCAGCCGACCCCGTGGCATCGGTCACGGTAAGCGTCATACTGTAGTTGCCTGCGGCGTTGTAGGTCTTGGGGGCAGGAACCTGTACATTGCTTGTGGTGCCATCTCCGAAATCCCACAACCAGCCGGTGATAGTACCCGCAGAGGTATCGGTGAACGTCACGGTAACGGGCGCCACACCAGTGGTTGGGGCAAGGGCCTTGGTGAAGCCGGCGGTAAGGTTAGGGGAGATGCCCAGCGTCTTGGAGACGGAGGCGCTCCCTGCGGGGTTCGTGACCGTCAGATTGATGGTGTATGTGCCCGCTGCAGCGTAGATGTGCGAAGGATTCTGGAGGGTGCTGCTGGCCCCGTCACCAAACGCCCACGACCAACTTGCGGGGTTGCCGGTGGAGGTGTCGGTGAAACTGATGCTCACCGGCGGGAGGCCATTTGGTAGGCTATTGGTAAAGTTGGCCGCCGGTGCAGCGGAGACGGTCACCGTCTGGGACGTGGACACTTTGCCCGCGGCATTCGTCACCGTGAGCCTGACGGTGTAGGTCCCCGCCGCGTTGTATATCTTGATGGGGTCCCTGAGGGCGCTGGTGGTGCCATCGCCGAAGTCCCACGACCAGGCCGTGGGCGCGCCGGTGGAGGTATCGGTGAAGGCGACCGTGACGGGTGCAGTGCCGGTAGTTGGGGTGAGTATCTTGGCAAAATTTGGCAAAGGGGTAACTGCGGTGAGCAGGCGTCCTGACACCGTAAACAGGTTGCTCTGGACGAAATTGTTGCCCGCTCCGTCCAGGTTGACACCTGCCGGTCCTGTGATCCTGACCGCGTTGAAGCCGGTGGGGCTGCCGATCACCGTACCAACGGTGGCTCCATCGCCGATCCAGCCCGCGGGCGGAGGCGGCGACGCCTGGCGCACGAAACGAGTGATATAGGAGCCGGCGGCAACGGTGAAATTCCTTGATATCGCGCTGACATCACGGACGTAGCGAATTGCCCTCCTCCCACCCGTGGCGGCAATGTCCTCGGCAGTCACGTCGAAGGTCTCGGCCCCCCAAGGATGCTGGATAGTGTAGGCGCCAGGGGACAGAAGGTCAACCCAAAGGCGCAGGCGCGCGAAGACAACTTCCTGACCGGGCTCAAGCGGACCGGTTGCGGAGGCCGCCTCAAGTCCGAATAGGGCCAGCACCTTGCCGGGTTTGCCATCGGGTAACGTGGGGAATGTGGTAGCGTCGAAGGCGTTTGCCGCAATGTAGTAGAAGTTCTCAGACCCGAAACCGAGGTAAACCGAATAGGGGTTGGACGAGGTGACCGGGTCGAAGATCTGCGTTGGGGCGTTGAGGCCATCTCCGGTGACGGGGAACAGACTTACGCGTGTCCCCTGGTCATCCTGGTAGTAGCCGGGGTAGCCGCTGTTGGGGTTACCCTGGTAAAGGGAGTTGGGATCTATCGGCCCCACTTGGAGCTGGCCGTTTACGATCGCCGACGCCGTGTTGGAGGGGGGCGAGCTGCCCGCACCGTTGACTGCAACTACTCGATAGGAGTAGGTATTGGTCGCAGCTACGGTGGCATCGCTGTAAGTCCTCTGGTCGCGCGCAGCCGTGAACGTGGCGCTGGGCGCCGTGGCGAAGCTGTCCAGGCTGCGCTCGATGCGGAAGCTCGATTCGTTATCGGACTGGTCCGTCCAGATAAGGTCCACCCGCGTTGCGCTCATGACGATCGCCGTCAGGTCCGACGGTACTGCCGGCGCCGCCACTAGCGCCCGGACTACGTTGGAGGGTGTTGAGCCGCCAACCGGGTTGACGGCCACAACCCTGTAGTAGTAGGTGCTGCCGCGGGTCACCGTGGCATCACTGGAAGCGGTGACACCGGCGCCAACGGTGCCCAGGGCGGTGAACGTGGTGCCGTCGGTGGAACGCTCGATCCGGAAACTCGCCTCGTCAGTGGAGTTGTCCGTCCAGGCCAGGCCTACCTGGGTTGCGCTCGTAATGGTTGCGGCCAGACCCGATGGGGCGTTGGGCACTGATACCTTTGCAGACACCACAGCGGACGGCGCGGACGTAGCAATGGCATTGACCGCGACTATCCTGTAGTAATAGGTGTTGGGCGGGACGACCGTGGTATCGCTGAAGGTCGTCTGGTTGCGAGCCGGGGCAAGTGTGGCGCTGGGCGCCGTGGCGAAGCTGTCCAGGCTGCGCTCGATCCGGAAACTCGCCTCGTTGTTGGAGTTGTCTGTCCAGGCCAGGTCCACTCTCGTCGCGCTCACGATGGTCGCCGCCAGGCCCGATGGGGCGTTGGGCGCCGCCACCGCTATGGTCACCTGGGCGGACGGAGTCGAGTCGCCGACAGCGTTGGTGGCTATCACCCTGTAGTAGTAGGTGCTGCCGCTGGCCACCGTGGCGTCACTGGAAGCGGTGACACCGGCGCCCACGGTGCCCAGGGTGGTGAACGTAGTGCCGTCGGTGGAACGCTCGATCCGGAAACCGGTCTCGTCAGTGGAGTTGTCCGTCCAGGCCAGGTCTACCTGGGTTGCGCTCGTAATGGTTGCGGCCAGGCCCGATGGTGCGGCAGGGACCGCTGCTTGGGCTAGGGCCGCGATGGGTAGTATCAACGTCAGGATGATGATGACCGCTGCTGCAACGACCAGTAGTCCCGTCTTCATGGTATCAACTCTCCCTTTGTTCTCCGGCGCCCAACTCTGCGCCACAATAACAATGATGTACTCTGCTTACCAGAGTAGTGAAATGTTCAACATTACACCAGGAGTCTTGGTAAGAGTATTGTTAGGGAATGGTAAGTAATTAGTAATGTTTATTAGTTAGGCGCTCGGCTGCTCGGGTGCGGCCTCCGATACGGGCGAATGTGACTGAACGCTCGCCCTCCCATGGGGGCGCTGTTGGGTCAGTCGTCGCGCGCCATGCACACGCTCTAGTGGCCCGGAATAGTTTCCCTCCGCCGTGGATGCCGGAGGCGCGCGGGAGCAACAGCCAGAGGGGCGTGAAGCTATTGCCTGTCCGACGCCCACCAAAGGGGGAATCCACGGATTGGCGCTTGGGGGGAGGAGCGGTGGCCCCCGATTGACTTGGCGCGGGCGATATGATATTTTCTGCCTATCGTGTTCGTTCAAGTAGCAGCGCCCTTGTTGCTCGGCGATATGGTAATGCCAGCATATCTCCCTGCTGTCCAATGCTCGTGGGACTAGCGCCGCCCCTGGCTGCCGGTCGGCGCTTCTCCTGGGGATGGGGGGAGGTGTCCGGTGCGCTGGGCGATTTGGGCACGTTCCTGCCCCACATCCTGGGGGTGATCGCCGTGGTTGGCATGAGCCCGGTGGGCATCCTCTCCACCTTTGGGGCCTTCTACCTGGCTACCGGGCTGGCATATGGCATCCCAATACCGGTGCAGCCCATGAAGGCTGCCTCGGCCGTGGTGCTGGTGCAGCATCTGAGTCCAGGCGAGATTGCCGCGGCGGGGCTGGTGCTGGGGCTGGTGTTCACCCTGCTGGCGCTGTCCGGACTGGCCGGAAGGCTGGCTCGGCTCACCCCACCGCTGGTGGTCTCGGGCATTCAACTAGGGGTTGGGCTTTCATTGGCGCTGCTTGGCGCTAAGTTCATGGGGGAGCAGCTCTGGCTCGGCCTCCTGGTGCTGGGCGCAATGATCGCCATGTTTGCCCGCACTCGCCTGCCAGCCGCGTTGGTCGCAGTGGTCTTGGGTAGCCTGCTGGCCTACGTCTCATCATCCGACAGGGTATTCCCCGAACTCACTCTGGGGCTCCACTGGCCCAGCGTGGTGCTCCCCACATGGGGCGACGTCCTGCGGGCCACCGAGCTGGCTGTCCTCCCCCAGATACCGCTGACATTGACCAATGCCCTCATCGTGACGTCTGCCCTTTCTCGTCAGCTCTTCCCTGAGCGCGGGGACCCGGCGCCGGTGTCCAAGCTGAGCCTGAGCACGGGGTTGGGCAACCTGCTGGCCGCTCCGCTGGGGGGCTACATGATGTGCCATGGGTCCGGTGGGCTTGCGGGGCACTACCGCTTCGGCGCGCGGACGGCTACGGCCCCTGTCCTTCTGGGGATGTCCTTCCTGGCCCTGGGGCTGCTGCTGGGGGAGGGCGCCACTGGACTGCTTCGCCTGGTGCCTGCCGGCGTAGTCGGGGCGCTCCTCTTCTTCAGTGGTCTGGAGCTGGCTACGGCGTCCGCTGTGGCCCGCCTGGGCTGGCGCCCCGCTCTGTTTGTGTTGCTCCTGGGAGCATTGGCAGTCGTTTTCAACCCGGCCCTTGCGTTTATAGCTGGGCTGGGTCTGTGGTATGGGTCCCGTAAGTCAAGGAGGAGAGCTGATAATGCATAGAGTTGGCTTGCTAGCTACGGTCCTTCTGGCCCTGTTGGCATGTGGCCCGCAGGCCAGTCCCACGGCCACACAGGTTGCGCCCGGGCCCACACGTTCACAACCTACGGCCACGCCGCCGGCCAACCCGGAGTTGGTCCTGGCCACCACCACCAGCACCCAGGACTCAGGCCTGCTGGACGTGCTTGTTCCCATGTTCGAGCGACAGACTGGATACCGGGTCAAGCCCATCGCCGTGGGCTCCGGTCAGGCAATGACCATGGGTGAGCGTGGTGAGGCTGACGTGCTCCTGGTCCATGCCCCAGACTCCGAGGTCAAGTTCATGGCGGCGGGCCATGGCGTTGACCGCAAGCTGGTGATGCACAACGACTTTGTGGTGGTAGGCCCCGAGGCGGACCCGGCGAAGGTGAAGGGCCTGACCTCGGTCAGGGAGGCTCTAGGGTCAATCGCGGGCACCAAGAGCACTTTCATCAGCCGAGGCGACAACTCGGGGACCGACCAATTGGAGAAGAAGCTGTGGCGCGAGGCGGGTATCACGGCCAAAGGGCAGCCCTGGTATTTGGAGACCGGCCAGGGCATGGGCCTGACCTTGAACGTGGCCAGCGAAAAGGGGGCCTACACCATAACCGACCGGGGGACCTACCTGGCCACTAGGCAGAACCTTCGGTTGGCCATTCTGGTAGAGGGGGACAAGTCCCTGCTCAATGTGTACCATGTCATCGTGCTCAACCCCGACAAGTCGGCCCGCATCAACCACGCAGGTGCGCAGGCGTTCTCTGCGTTCATGGTCTCTGCGGCTACGCAGAAGGCTATCGGGGAGTTCGGGGTGGCCAAGTTTGGCGCCCCGCTGTTCTTCCCCGATGCAGGCAAGCCAGAATACTAGACATAACGTGAGGGGCTGGCCATGGACCTAGTCTGGGAGGGGATAAGGCAGGCCTTTTGGCTCCTGCTCCGGGGGGACCGGGAGACCTACCGCATAATCCTGCTCTCCCTGGAGGTATCGGGCGGCGCCACCCTGGCAAGCGTAGTCATTGGCGTACCCCTGGGCACCTTCCTGGGCCTGGGCCGCTTTCCCGGGCGTAATGCCCTGGTAGCCCTGGTCAACATGGGCATGGGCCTACCGCCGGTGGTAGTCGGCTTGCTGGTCACAATTGTGCTGTGGCGCAATGGCCCCTTAGGAGGCTTGCACCTGCTCTACACCCCTCAGGCCATGGTGGCGGCGCAGTTCCTCCTGGCGTCGCCCCTGGTCACCGCATTCACGCTGGCCTCCGTCCAGCAGTTGAACCCGAAACTGAGGACGCAGATCTTGGCGCTAGGGGCGTCTCGCGGGCAGATGCTCTTTTTGCTGCTACGCGAAGCCCGGCTGCCGCTGCTAGCCGCTGTGATGGCTGGCTTTGGCGCTGTCATCTCGGAGGTGGGTGCCTCCTTGATGGTGGGTGGCAACATACTGGGGCACACCAGGGTCCTCACCACAGCTACCGTCATGCAGACAGGCCGGGGGGACTTCGCCCTGGCCATTGCCCTGGGAATCATACTTCTGGTCCTGGTGTATGCCGCCAGCTTGGCCATAACCACCATTCAGCAGCGCACGCGCTCGCCATGAGTCAACCCATCCTCGAAGCACACGACGTCCAGGTCGTCCTCGGAGGCCGCCAAATACTGGACGTGCCTTATTTGGGCGTGGACCATGGTGAGGCCCTGGTGATCGTGGGGCCCAACGGCTCGGGCAAGAGCACCCTGCTCCAGGTGCTGGGGCTACTGCTCCGCCCCACCGACGGCTGGTTGGCTTTTGCTGGGGAAAGAGTCAGTTCCCGCACCAACCCGCTTCCGTTCAGGCGTCGCATGGCGATGGTCTTCCAAGAGCCATTACTGTTGGACACCTCTGTCTGGGAGAACGTGGCCACCGGGCTGAAGCTCCGTGGGGTTAGGGGAAAGCAGCTTGAGGACCGAGTGTCCTTGTGGTTGGAGCGCTTCGGCATCGCGCACCTGGCCCACCGTTCGCCCCGGACCTTGTCCGGTGGCGAGGCGCAGCGCGTGAGCCTGGCCCGAGCCTTCGTGGTTGCACCTGAAGTGCTGCTTCTAGATGAGCCGTTCGCCGCCGTAGACCTTCCTACCAGATACGCTCTTATGAGCGACCTGGAGGCCGTGCTGAGCGGGACAAACACTACCGTGGTGCTGGTCACCCACGACCGCGACGAGGCCCTGGCCCTTGCCGACCGCGTTGGGGTCATGCTGGGTGGGCGGCTGGCGCAGGTGGACCGGACGGAGGTGGTCTTCCGGTCCCCCGCTAGTGAGGAGGTCGCCGGCTTCATCGGTGTGGAGAATGTCCTGCGCGGCAAGGTGGCCAGCCAGCGTGACGGCCTGGCCTGGGTAATGGTGGAAGGGCGGGTCCTGGAGGTGGTCTCGACGCTGGCCGCAGGTACGCCGGTGCTGGCCTGCGTGCGCCCCGAGGACATTACCCTATCGCAGCGCAGGGCTGGTGAGACTACCAGCGCCCGCAACCGCCTGGTGGGGCATGTCGCCCGCATAGACGATAGGGGTTCTCAGTGGCGCATCGTCGTGGACTGCGGCTTCCCTCTGGTAGTGCTCATCACGCGCCAGTCCGGCCAAGAGATGGGCTTGGCCCCAGGCTCTGAGGTGGCTCTAGCATTCAAGGCAACGGCGGCCCACCTTATCCCCAGAGGGTAGCCAGCGTCGAGCTTCAGGCCTTGGCAGGCTCGACGGCTGTTCTCTTGGCAGGAACGGTCTCTCGTGGCAGTAGGGCGAGCACCGAGCTCAGCAGCACGACCGCTGCTGCCGCATAGAACGCCGGCTCGAAGGAGCCGGTGACGTCCCACAGCCAACCGCCAGCCACGGGTGCGAAGAACGCCGAGGACATGCCTATGGCGTTGAACACGCCCACGGCGGTGGCAGGGGCCAACCGGGAGGTGGTGACGAAGTCGAGGCACCAGGCCACCGACACGGGCCCCATAGCCAGCGGGCCCACCGCCCCGTAGACGACCAGGAAGAACACGAGGGCGATGGGCGACCGGAACGTAGCCATGCCCGCAATAGCTAGCGCTCCCACGAACACGAGGCAGATGTACAGACGTTTGCGTCCCCACCGGTCCGAGAGCCGCCCCCAGACCGCCGCCAGGGGCAGTGAGGTGAACGCGATGATCGAGGTGAGGGCTGCCGCCCATGATAGGCTGAACCCCCGGTCCGTGGCCAGGAACCCTGCCCCCCAGGTAAGCGCTACCGAGAAGCCGCACAGGTAGCAGAAGTATGAGGCTGTCAGCAGCATGAGGTCCTTGTGGCCCAGGATAGGCTTCAGGCTGCCCAGGCCCAACGTCTTGGGCGCAGCGGGCCCTTCTCGTAGCATGACCACGCAGGACAACGCGGCCAGTATGGTGGGAACTGTCAGCGCGGCCAAACCAGCCCACCACTCGCCGGTGATGGCGTAGGCAATGCCTGCGATAACGAAGCCTAGACCTGTGCCCAATGACGTGCCGGTGAAGACCACACCCATGCTCAGGCCCCTGCGGACTGCGGGCACCTCTCTGAGCAACATGGCATAGGCTGAAGGGAAGTACGCGCCCGCGCCCAGACCGTGGATGGCGAGCGCCAGCAGGATAGTAGGGTAGCTACGGGCGACCAGGCCCGCGGCCAGCAGGCCGATGGCGGTGAGGAAGTATGAGACAACCACAAGGCGTTTCAGCCCGAAGCTATCGCCCAGCGCACCCGCCGGCACCATGAGGCCCACGTAGAACAGGGAATAGGCGCTGGCGATGGAGCCTGCCTGGGTGCCCGAGAGGCCCAGAACGCCGGCCATAGCGGGCAGCATGGGCAGGAAAGCGGAGCGGTCTATCTGTATGATGCCCCGACCCACGGCGGTGGAGACCACCACCGTCTTCCAATAGGCCCAGCGCGACGTAGTGTTCACTGTGTGGGCTGTCTCAACTTGGGAAGCTCCTCGGTGCTCTAGCCGCGTGACTGCTGCTCCTTCAGGTTCAGGTGCATGTAGACGGGCTTGGGGTTGATGACCAGCGCCCGGGCAGGCTTCGCCGGGTCCGCGCTGAAGTGGGCATGAACGCAGCCCGAATGGACGATGACCACGTCGCCGGCCTCCCACGGGTACTTGACCTGGTCGTGGACCTCATAGCCCTTGCCCTCCAGGATGTAGAATACAGCCTCGTTCTGGTGGCCGTGGCCCCGGAGCTGTAAGTCCCCCTTCAGCGGGTCAATTTCCATCGTCCAGGCCAGGAAGCTCTTGAGGGGTACACCCTCGTCGGGCCAGGCCGGCCAGTCCACCCGGTGGGTGATGGCCCTCACCTTGCCCCCGTGGGCTACGTAGAAGTCCTTAGCTTTGATAACGCGGGGCAAAGCCCTGGTCTTGCGGAGCTCCTCCCGCATCCGGAACCAGGGCTGCTGCTCCCGGGGGGTCTCCCTTTCGGCCTCTTTCTCCCGTTCCAGCATGTGCTCTCCTTCGTTCCACTTCGCCATGTCTCACCCTCACCCTATCCCTCTCCCGTCGAGGGAGAGGGGAAGAATCCTCTCTCCCCTGGAGGGAGAGCGCCCAGAGGGCACCCGAGTGAGGGGGAGGTCAGACCTTGCCTCAAGCGGACTGCTACTCCACTGGGTAGAGCTGGTGGCCGGGCTTCCTGGGCTGGTATCTGCCGTAGGGCGGGTCTATCACCTGGGCGCGGGGGGCCTCATCGGGCCACTCAGCGATGACCTTGCCCCGCAGAATAGTCATGACCGGCCAGCCCCTCAGCTCTGTTCCCTCCCACACCGACCAGCCGGACGAGCTTTGTATCATGCCGCGGTTGACCGTCATGGCCCGTTTGGCGTCAATGATGGCGAAATCGGCGTCGGCGCCTACGGCAATGACTCCTTTCTTGGGGTACAGGCCGAAGATGCGGGCGGGGTTCTCACAGCACACCTGGGCCATGCGCTCAATGGAAATCCGCCCCTTGAGCACGCCCTCCGTCATCATCACCGGCGCCAGCGCCTCGACCCGGGCGGGGAAGGCGCTGATGGTGTCCCACACGTTGCCCCTGTCCATCTTCTCTCGGGGCAGCCCCATGTCCACGTGATCGGTGCCCACGCAGTCAATAATGCCATCGCGCAGGGGCTGCCACAGCCATTCCCGGACAGCCTCATCCCGCAGCGGGACGTTTATCTTCCACACATCGTGGTTGAGGCCCAGGTAGTGGTGGCCGGTCTGGCTGTAGACTTTCGCACCCTCGGCACGGGCCTTGACGATCTCCTGCACGGTCTCGGGCGTGGTGGTGTGGTTAATGTGCAGCGGACAACCTGTGATCCTTGCGTAGTAGGCGTAGTTGCGGACGTGACCGGCTTCGCAGAAGTGGGGGGAGCGTTCGTCCCAGGCGGCCATGTCCGTGCGTCCGGCCTTCTTGAGCCGTTCCTCCAAGATGCGGACGATCTCCCAGTTCTCGGGATGGATAGCTACCACCCCTGGTGGCCCAATCTCGGCTGTCTTCTCCATGCCCAGGAACACCGTGCCGTCGTCGAAGCCCAGGAACCCGCCACGCTGCCGTCCTATCCACTCGCTCTGAGTGCGGGGCCCTTGCATCAGTTGCAAGTAGAACTTGAAGGACGTGACCCCGTACTCCTGGGCCACCCTGGGTATGTCCAGGGCCTGCTCGTCGGTGGTGATGAAGGGAGTGATGTAGAAGTCCACTACAGACTGCTCTTCGCCCTGCTCGATGAAATCGGGCATGGCCTGGGAGGCGGGGACGATGTCCGAAGGCTGGGGGAACTCGATGTAGGTCTTCCTGATCTTAGCCGTCGCCTGATGGACTCCCCAGGTGGTAACCCCACCAGCGGCGGCAGCCCGGGACTCACTGCGGAAGCTGTCTTTGATAGGGCGGTGCGTGCCCACGTGGCACTCGGGGTCCACCAGCCCTGGCATGACGTACTTGCCCGTAGCGTCTATGACGCGGCTGGCCGGGGGTTGGCTCAGGCCATCTCCGATGGCCACCACCCGCCCACCTTTCACCGCTACCCAGGCCCGGCGGGCGCCCTGAGGGGGGACTACCAGATCGCTCCTTACCACTAGGTCTACAGCATCGTTGGGCAAGGCTACCTCCTGGGAGCAAGATACGCAGAATCTAGCACCGTCGGCCACAGGTGTCAACCAAGGGGAACTCTCGGGTCGCCGTTGACTGGCTACCTCTACTATGGTAAAAAGAGAGCGTTTGTATGGTGCTTTACAGTCTGGCTGAATCCAGGAGAATAGGATGACAGGGGTCTACGTTTGCTCGCTACAACCGTGCGCCGGCAAGACGGCGTTGGCCGCAGGTCTCGCACGCAGGTGGGAAGGGCAGAAGGCCAGCTTGGGCTACCTGCGCCTGGACGTAGGCGCCCAGGCCAACGGCGACTCCCTGTTTCTGGCGAAGTGCACGGGTGCCGAGGTCGGCCCGGTCGTGGAGGCTAACGGCAGCCTACGTCGGGCCTTCGAGACGATGGCCCGCTCCAAACAGGCGGTGATCATCGAGGGGGAGGGCAATCTCACGGAATCCTCGGGAGTAGAGTCGTGCCTTCATGCCCTTGAGTCCACGGGCGCCAAGGCTGTCCTTGTGGCACGATACGTTCCGGGTCTCACGGCTGGAGCGTTGGTGGGCGCTGCGCAGAAACTCTCCGGACACGTCGCCGGTGTTGTGGTGAATGCCATCCCCGAAGCCAAATGGCAGTGGGCCAGCACCACCCTGGGGCCGGAGCTGGCGAAAGCAGGCGTGCCGGTGCTGGGCCTGGTGCCCGAGGTGTGGCGCCTTTCCGGCGCAAGCGTTGGGGAGATCGCCGAAGCCCTGGGCGGCGAGATCGTGACCTGCCCTGAGGCCGCGGATGAGATTGTCGAGAACCTAATGGTGGGGGCCATGTCTGTTGACCCCGCGCCTCACCACTTGGGCCGCAAGACCAACAAAGCAGTGATCACTCGGTCCAACCGTGTGGACATTCAACTTGGGGCGCTGGCCACGCACACTGTCTGCTTCATCCTCTGCGGCCCCGAGTACCCTACGCCCGACATCCTTATCGAGACGCAGGACCGGGGGATCCCCATCGTTCGGGTGGAGGGCAAGATGGTGCCCGCCATTGAAAAGCTGGAGACGCTGTTCGGACAGGTCCGCTTTCATCAGGCGAAGAAGCTGGCCATCTGGGAACAGGTCTTGAGCGAGCATTGCGACTTTGCCGGCCTCGATAAACGCCTGGGACTGTCAGCGTAGTCACCACGGCCATCGCCCACACCCCCTAAGCGGGCGTCAGGCTTCCGGCTACAGGCTACGGGCTTCGGCAAACGTACCCCTACCGGAAGCCTGTAGTCTGTAGCCTGTAGTCTGCCCACGGGCTACCGGACGGGGGCTTAGTCCTCCGAAGGCAAGCGAAAGAGCCGTCGAACGTTGGTAGTGGTGGCCTGCCCCAACTCCTCTACGGTGATGCCACGGTCTCGGGCCAGTATCTCCGCCACGGAGCGGACGTCGCTGGGTGCTACCTTCTCCTGGGAGTCCTCCCATGCAGAGCGGGAGGAAGCATCTGACTCCAGCACCAGCCGGTCCAGCGGCACCTGCCGCGCCAGAGCGAGGGCGGCCTCCTTCCCCGGCCTGGTCAATGCCCGATAGCCCACGCCTACATAGAAACCGCGACCCAGCCAGGCATTCAGTTCCTCGGCAGTCCCCACGAAGCTGTGGATAACTCCAGCAACGCCAGTCCCCTCCTTGGCCAGGATGTCGAACATCTGGGCGTGGGCGCCTTTGCAGTGGAGTGACACAGGTAGCCCCATATCGCGGGCAATCCGTAATTGGGCCGACAGGGCCTGGACCTGCACGTCATGCGCCTCGCGGTCCGTAACGCGCTCGAAATCGAGGCCGATCTCACCCACGGCCACTACGCCCTCCCTCTCCGTGAGGGACAGCAGCCGGTCCTGGGATTCAGCGTCTATGGGAACGGCCTGCCAGGGATGCACTCCTACCCCCACCCAAATGCTGTCCTCGCGCTGGTGCAAGTCCACGGTCTGTGACGAGGTCTTCAAGCTCTGGCTCATCGAGATGAACATGGCCACCTCCGCTTGGCGCGCGCGGCTCAGCGTCAGGCGAAGTTTCTCGGGATCGAATGGCTGGAGGTGACAGTGGGAATCAATGAACATGCGCGATTCCTCCTTTGGACCCGATTCGGTGGAACGGCAGCACGCGGCGCCACTCACACGTCAACGCAACGGGGACCGCCCTCTCTCAGCTAGCGGGGGTAGGTGCAGGCTCTGGCGAGGGCACAGGGGAGTTGAACAGTTGCTCCATCTCTGGCCCTTCCAGGGTCTCCTTGATGATAAGGGCATCGGCAATCTGTCTGAGCTTGGCCCGGTTCTGGCTGAGGATTTCCCTGGCTAGTTGGTAGGCCTGGGCGACAAGGGCCTTGATCTCACCGTCAATCTCGTCGGCGGTCCGGTCACCGTAGTCCTTGGCCTCTTCCACCGTTCTGCCCAGGAAGATCAGCTCTTGGCGGCGACCAAAGGTGCGCGGGCCGAGCTTCTCGCTCATGCCCCACTCCTTGATCATCTTGCGGGAAATGTCACTCACATGTTCCAGGTCATTCTGCGCTCCGGTGCTGGGCTCTCCGAACACCAGCTCTTCGGCCACACGCCCGCCCAGGGAGACAGCGAGCATGGTGCGCAACTGGCCCTGGGTGTACATGTGCCGGTCCTCCGTCGGAAGCTGTTTGGTGTAGCCTCCAGCCATGCCCCTGGCCACGATAGAGATCTTGTGCACCGGGTCGGCATGGGGCAACAGGCGGGCCACCAGGGCGTGCCCTGCCTCGTGGTAGGCGGTGATCTCCTTCTCGCGCGGGGAGATCACGCGGCTCTTGCGCTCCGGCCCAAGCAGGACGCGATCAATAGCCTCCTCCAACTCGGACTGGGTCACAAGCTTCTTGTTTCGGCGCGCTGCGAGAATAGCACCCTCGTTCACCAGGTTGGCCAGGTCGGCCCCACTGAATCCGGGGGTCTGCTTAGCTAGCTTCTCCAGGTCAACGCTGGGGTCCATTGGCTTGCCCTTGGCATGGACCTCCAGGATCTCCTTGCGGCCCTTGATGTCGGGGACGTCCAGGACCACCCGTCGGTCGAAACGACCGGGGCGCAACAGGGCTGGGTCCAAGATGTCCGGCCGGTTGGTGGCCGCGACCACGATCACGTTGGTGCTGCTGTCGAATCCATCCATCTCGACAAGGATCTGGTTTAGGGTTTGCTCTCGCTCGTCATGGCCACCACCCAGGCCCGCCCCACGGTGACGGCCCACGGCGTCAATTTCGTCAACGAAGATAATACACGGAGCGTTGCGTTTGGCCTGGTCGAACAGATCGCGGACGCGGGAGGCCCCGACGCCCACAAACATCTCCACAAACTCGCTGCCGCTGATCGAGAAGAAGGGCACCCCGGCTTCGCCGGCTACGGCACGGGCGAGAAGGGTCTTGCCGGTGCCCGGCGGACCCACTAGCAGCACGCCGCGGGGTATGCGAGCGCCAAGGGATACGAAACGATCGGGGTAACGGAGGAACTCCACTACCTCTAGTAGCTCCTGTTTGGCTTCGTCCGCCCCCGCCACATCACCGAACGTGACCGTGGGCCGGTTGCCGGTGAACAAGCGCGCCCGGCTCTTGCCGAAGCTCAGTGCCTGGCTGTTCGTGCCCTGCGCTTGCCGCATCATGAATAGCAGGAGAGCGCCGAAGAAGATGATAGGCAGGAAGTTTATCAGGATGCCCAGCACATTGCCAAAGCGGGAGGAGTCCTTCACTACCACATCCAAGGCGCCGGGCCCCGTCTTGACACCTGCTTCCTGTAGAGTCTGGAACAGGCTAGTCGTCCCTTCTTCCTTGCGAGAGACTTCCTTCTCTCCAGTATTCAGAATGGCTGTAATGCTGGTGCCCTGCACCTCGATGCGGCTTACCCTACCTTGTTGGGCGTCGCTGATTATCGTCGAAAGCGGCACCTCGTTGTTCTTGCGTGGGGAAGAGAATAGGGTGAACAGCAAGGCCACCGCCGCCACCAGCACCAGCATATAGATGAAGCTATTCCTGCGCCACCGACCGTTCATGCTTTTGTCCGCAGTCCTATCCTTATCTCTATCTATCTCGGGGCTTTGATTATAGCATATGCGCCTGTAGCACAATGCCCGGGGGTGCAGCCCCTATACCTATAGTGGTACCCCTGGGGCGACTCGAACGCCCGACCAACGGTTTAGGAAACCGCTGCTCTATCCTCTGAGCTACAGGGGCATCGTTCCCTAGCCCAGTATAGTCCTCGTGATTGGAGCCAGCAAGGCGAGCCATCGCAGGGAGGGACTTGGTACGGTTAGTGCTGCCAGGATGGTCCCTCACCGCCAGCCACAGCGGGAACGATACTCACCTCGTCGCCAGCATTGAGGGGCGTAGTGAGGCCTTGCAGGAAACGCACGTCTTCACCGTTCACGTAGACGTTCACGAAATGCCGTAGCTCGCCGGAGTCGCCTACCAGCCGCTCCTTCATGCCCGGATACTTCGTCTCGAGCCTATCAATGCACTCTGCGACGGTACTCGCCTGGACCTCGACGGTGTTCTCCCCCTTGGTCGCTCGGCGTAGCGGCTCTGGAATCCTAACCCTAATGCTCATGGTGTGTCTCCCTCAGAGATTTGCGTCACTCCCAACGAAGCTGCGGCATCCCATGCTGCTGGCTTCGCGTTGGGGGACGCGCTGAAGATCTAGCCCTCCACCACATCCCCGGCCACTGGGTCCACCCGTACTCCTTGGCTGCCAATCCAGGCGATGCCCTTTTCGATCTCGGGGTCTTCACCCTCCAACTCGAGCACCACCCAGCCGCGGTCCTTCCTCACATCGGCCCGGCGGATGTTGGTGACCAAGGAGAACTTCTTGCCAAGTTGATAGATGACAGGCTCGGTTATGAGCTGCTGGGGGAAGGTAAACTTGAACCGACGCTTAGCCATGGCGGCCTCCTTGCGCTCGCGCTGAACCGTCACTACGCTCAGCTAGAAGCCAACTCCATCGCGGCCTCGAAGGCAGCGATGTTGGGCTGAATGGTCAGGGGCTGGACCACGTGGGCCACCGCTTCCTGGGTCTTCAGCCCGTTGCCGGTGATATACACCACGGTGAGGTCGCCTCGCTTGATTCGGCCGGCCGCCACCAGGCGCCGCAGGGACGCAACGGCCACGCCTCCCGCTGTCTCTGCGAAGATGCCCTCCGTGGAGGCTAGCAGCTTCATTCCGTCCACAATCTCGTCGTCCGACACCGCCACTGCTGAGCCTTCCGATTCCTTGATGGCTTTGAGGGCGAAGAAGCCATCGGCGGGGTTGCCTATGGCCAGGGACTTGGCAATGGTCTTGGGCTTAACAGGGCGGATGTCCATACGCCGCGCCTCGTAGGCCGTGGTGATGGGTGAGGAGCCCTCGGCCTGCGCGACATGCATGTGGGTGTGCACGGGGCCGATAATGCCCAGCTTGGAGAACTCGTTGAAGGCTTTCCATATCTTGGTGAACATCGAGCCCGAAGCTACTGGGACCACAACCTGGTCAGGCGCCCTCCAACCGAGCTGCTCGGCGACCTCAAAGCCCAGGGTCTTGCTGCCTTCAGCGTAGTATGGCCGCACGTTGATGTTTACGAAGGCCCAGCGATAGCGGTCGGCGAGCTCAGTGCACAGCCGATTGACTTGGTCGTAGCTGCCGTTGACTGCCACCAAAGTGGGGCCGTAGATGGCTGCCCCCACCAGCTTGCCCTGCTCCAGATCAGCGGGGACGAAGACATAGGCCTTGAGGCCGGCCTTGGCCGCGTGGGCAGCTACTGCGCAGGCCAGGTTGCCGGTAGAGGCGCAGGCCAAGACATCGAACTTGAACTCCACGGCCTTGGTAGCTGCCACGGACACCACGCGGTCCTTGAACGAGTAGGTGGGGTTGACGCAATCGTTCTTGAGGTAAAGATCGTCCAGCCCGAGCTGTCGGCCCAGGTTTTTGGCATGGATAAGCGGGGTATAGCCCGTATTGATGTCCACAACGTGGTCACTCTCGACCGGGAGGAGGTCGCGGTAGCGCCACATCGTGAGTGGTCCTCTGGTTATGCTTTCCCTGGTGACCACACCGTCCATGGCCTGGTAGTCGTAGGCCACCTCCAGGGGGCCGAAGCAGAACTCGCAGACGTAGATGGGCTTGAGCGGGTACTCACGGCCGCACTCGCGGCAGCGGAGGGACTTAGCGAATGACACTTTCCTCCTCGACAACAAGAACGCCGCTCTAGCGGCGACTGCCCACATACTAGCAAAGGGGGCACAAGGCGTCAAGGCAAAGCCGCTTGACATGACAACTGGGGCTAACCTAGAATGCCGGTATCTCATGGGAACGAACATGTTAGGACGACTACGTCTGGCCCCCAACCGCCGGCAGTCGTTTGTAGCGCTTTGACCACTCGCCGCCACGTCGTCATTGGCAACGGGGGAGCTGCCGTCAGCGCTATCGAGTCTCTCCGACGCTCGGCGCCAGACGACGAGATAACGTCCGTCTCTCGCGAGGACTGTCCAGCCTACTCGCCCGTGCTGACTGTCTACTACATCGCGGGACGTATCCCCTATCGGGGCATGTTCCTCTGCGGCGCGGACTTCTACCGCCGCCTACGAGTGACCAAACGATGGGGGCAAGCTGCCACTCGCGTTGACACCGCGCGGCAGGAAGTGCTGCTGGCGGATGGCTCCACGGTACCCTACGACACCCTGCTGATCGCTACTGGGTCCACGCCCATCAAGCCCCCCATCCCTGGCGCTGACTTGCCAGGCGTGTTCACGGTGTGGACCGCTCAAGACGCCCTGCGGCTCAGGCGTGCACTGGCTAGAGCACAGCGGGTGGCGGTGTTAGGAGCGGGGATGATTGGGTTACAGGTCATCAACGCCCTAGTCTCCATGGGCAAGCAGGTGGTGGTGGTGGAGCTGTTGGAGCGACCCGCCGCTCAGGTGGTGGATGCTACAGCCAGCGCTTTAGTGGAGCGGCGCTTGGCCCAGAGGCACACGGAGTTGCACTTTGGCGAGAGGTTGGTGGCGATAACCCAGGAAGGAAAGCGAAAGAGATTGTCCCTGGCTTCCGGTAGGGAATCCGTTGTTGACGCCGTGGTGCTTTCGGCGGGTGCCCGCCCCAATGTGGGACTTGCGCGCGGCAGCGGCGTTGCCGTGGGGCAGGGGGTCCTGGTGGACGAGACGTGCCGGACCAATGTAGGCAACGTCTTTGCCGCCGGTGACGTGGCCGAAAGCGCTGATCATGTGACTGGACTACAGGCCATTCAACCCACGTGGCCCAACGCTATTGAACAAGGAAGAGTGGCTGGCAACAACATGGCTGGAGTCCCGGTTGTCCGGTTGCGGCATTGCCGCTACAACGTGTTTACCGTGCAAGGGCTGGCATGCGCCTCGCTGGGCGCCATTTCGGCATCGGGCGATGGCTGGCGGGAGCACATCACCCAGAGCCCAGAGCAGTACCGGAAGCTGGTGTTCCGGGACGGCAATCTGGCAGGGGCAGTCCTGGTAGGGGATGTCAGCGAGGCAGGAGTCCTGCTCTCCTGCATCGAGAGGCAAAACTCTGCCGGGGAGTCGCCCGGTGGAGATGGGGGATGGGGAGCTATCGCCGCGCCCTTTGCTTGGCGCTGGTATTGATGTCAGGGGCAAGCCGCCTCCACTGATTGGCAGCAGGTGTGGACTTCGCCCTTCGACGGGCGGAGTTGGACTTCGGACGGCATTCTAGTTTCTTAGGAGGAATCATGGAACGGGAAATCGAGCGGGCACGGGAGCGCGAGCCTATTGAGATGGACTACGCCTTCCACGAGAGCAAATTCATCGCTCGGGAAAAAGAGCTAAGCCGCATAGCCTTGCTGCCCCACGTCCTCAAGTACGATAAGTTCCCTTGGGGCCAGACCCAGATGGCGTATGACAAGAAGTTCGTCTGCGACTTGACCTTGGACAAGCAGGCGAACAACGCCCCCATCTACACCATCGCCACACTGGAGCAGTCTATTCCCCCCGGCGCCGCCTCCGGTCGGCACCGCCATTTCGTAGAGGCCGTTTTCTATGTGGTCGAGGGCAAGGGATGGGAAATACACGACGGCCAGCGGTACCCCTGGGAAGCTGGGGACCTCTTCCTGGTGCCTACATATGCCATCCACCAGCACAACACGGACCCGTCTACCAGCGCCCGGCTGTTCTTCGTGATCCCTGTACCCTTCACGGCCATGGGCGTAGGTCACCAAATCCTGGAGTTCCACGAGTGGAACGCGCGCTTCCGCATGCCGCCCACCGCAGAGCCCATCAGGGACAAAGAGGGCAAGCTCATCGGCTACCGCCGCCAGGATGGTGTCGAGGTCAAGCATGTGTATGAGGCGCCGGCCCTGAAGGACGCCCTCGAGGCCAAGTGGCGCGCACCGAACATCCAGCCGCCGGTTAAGGACCACTATGACGAGTACATCGCCAAATGGCACAAAGAGGCCCAGTGGCGCCGCACCTGCCCCCACATCATCAAGGGATCACAGCAGCCCTGGGAGAACACCCGCATGGGCCGGATGAAGTACCTCCTGGCCCCTCATATCAACTCGGCGACGGTGACCTTCGACTCCTACATCCAGGAGATCCCACCAGGCGGACGGTCCGGCAAACACCGCCACGCCACCGAAGAGGTCATAAAGGTAATCAAGGGCCGCGGGCATGATGTCCACGATGGCAAGCACTGGGACTGGGATTCCGAGGACGTGATCTGCATCCCCATGTTCGCCACGCACCAGCACTTCAACGATGATCCCAAGGAGCCAGCCCAGCTACTGTCCATCCAGTCCCGCTTCTATTCCTTCATTGAGCATGGGGGTGTTGAGCATCTGGAGGATGCCCCAGAGTACAAACGCTAGCCCAGTTCAGCGCACGCCGCAAAGTGGGCGTCCCGAGGCGTTAGTGCATTCAGTCACAGGTGCTGAAAGCGCTACATTGCGGCGTGTGAGTATCGTTTCTGAGTTTGACAGCCCGTGCCACAAGCTCTAGGCTGGACATGTCTGGCGAAGTGCGCCCAGGCATCTTGAATCTGAGCCAGGAGGGGTAGATGACTGTCTCCAGAAAGCTGAGCGCCGTAGCTGCGGCAGGCCTATTGCTGTTCGCAGCATGCACAGCGGCCCAACAGGCCACGTCCACACCCACGGAGTCTGTAAAACCATCGGCCACCGCCACACCCCAGCCACAGGGGGCGCCCACTGCTGGGCCAGTGGCCACACCCACACCCGCGCCCACCGCCACACGGCAGGCGCAAACCCAACCCAAGAGCGGTGGCACACTGCTGATGCCGGTGAGAAACGATCCCACGTCCTGGGACCCACACTTCACCCATGTGGATGCTACGGCAGAGACCACCTCGATGGTGTTCGCGGGTCTCATTAGGGCCAACCCGCCCCCAGACAAGGACAAGCTGTGTGCCAACGTGGTCCAACCCCTGATGGCCACAAGCTGGAAATGGGTGGCGGACACCACACTCGAGTTCCAAGTGCGGCAGGGCGTCAAGTTCCACAATAAGGCTCCGGTCAACGGGCGCGAGATGACTGCCCAGGACGTGGCCTTCAGCTTCCAGCGCATGAAGGAGATGCTTCCCCGCACCAAGCCCCTGACTGATCACATCACCGGTGTCCAAGCTACCGGAAACTACACCGTCCAGTTCAAGACGGACATCCCGTTCCCGGCTCTGGTGACCGACCTCTTTGCCCTGTCTCGGGGGGCCTATGTGCTACCCCCGGAGGCTGCCGTAGGCGGCAAGTACGAGGACCCGGCCAAGACGCACATCGGCACCGGCCCCTTCATGTTCAGCAAGTACGTTCCCGGGGTGAGGGTGGAGTACACGCGCAATCCCGCATACTTTGACCAGCCCCAGCCCTATCTGGACGGCGTTACCTACTTTATTATGCCGGACATGTCTACCCGCCTCGCTGCGCTGCGCTCCGGCAGATTGAACCTGGCCAAGGATGTGAACGGCGGGTCCATCGTGGATGCAGTGAAGACATCTTCCAGCCTCACGGCGCTTGTCTGCGAGGGCAACTCACCTGAGGTCATATACATGCGCACGGACTTGCCTCCGTTCAATGACGTGCGCGTAAGGCAGGCCATATCTATGGCCATCAACCGCCAGGGCATTGTAGAAGCCATCTTCGAGGGCCAGGGAAAGCCGACCCCGGTGCTCCCTAGCCTGATACCGGGCGCCATGACCATGGATGACTTCCCATCTGAGGTACGGAAATACCTGGAGTACCGGCCCGACGAGGCGAGGGCGTTGCTCCGCCAGGCTGCCCCCTCCGGCCTGAAAGTGCAGCTCCGGGGTACGCCGCAGTACCCGTCTCCATATCCCGAGCTTATCCAGGCGGCGGCTGCGGACCTTCAGAAGATAGGTTTCCAGGTAGATATTGACATGCAGGAGTATGGCGCATACAGCCGGGCCACGCTCCTGGGCGACTACCCGCAGATGGCCCTGACCCACGCCTTGATTGGTGCGGCCAGCGACGGTACGGGCCTGCCCAATTTCCTGAGCCGGTCCGGCTGGGGCACTAACCGCAGTCACGTTCAGGACCCAGAGTTGGACAAGATGATTGACCGTTGGCTGGTGACCCTGGATGAGCAGCAGCGCAAGGCGCTGGGTTGGGACATACAGAAGTACGTGGTTGAGAAGGCCTACCGCGTGGTCTTGCCGGCCCCTAATGAGGGCCTTATTGTTCGGCCGGAGGTGAAGAACGCCACCTGGCGCGCCACGGAGCGCATTGTGGGGCCTTGGCTTGCTCAGATGTGGCTGGACCAATAGCCCAAGCGGTCATGCCTCTACGCTGAAACACCACTGAAGCACCCCTGGGCTGGCTACCTGGGGCCGCTAGCGGCAGGCAAGGAGCACCGCTAGCGGCCCCAGTCGTATTCAGTGGGCAGCCTCTATCCACCACCCTACACCCCCAGGCCGAGCAGTCAGGTATCGCTCCCGGACCGCCTGAGCGTACTCCCCAATGCTCTCTCGTGTCACCCGGTTGCCTCCATAGCTTGGTAACAGTCCTACTGAGGCAACCATATCACCTTCGATAACATTAGTTCTGAGTCACTTCGCCCCCTTGACAAAGGATGGCGTGGCGAGTAGCTTACTTGCATACTTTGTAGGTATGCGGTCAGCCGAGACGCATTGCCTGGGGGTGTCAAATGCTAACTTCCCGGAAGCTTACTGCGTTGGGCATAGCGGCGGCGCTGGCGTTTGCCGCCTGCACTACCAGCCAACAGCCCACCCCAACGCCCACCATCGCGGCCAAACCCTCGCCTACGGCAATACCCCGGACAGCGGCCACACCAGCGGTTGGGCCAACGGCGACGCCTACGGCCGCGCCCAAGCCTTCCCCCACGCGGGCGCCACCGACCCAGCCCAAACGTGGCGGCACCCTCTTCATCCCCATGCGTGACGACCCCACATCCTGGGACCCCCACTTCACCCACGTGGACGCCACTGCGGAGACCACATCCATGGTGTTCGTCGGGCTGCTGAAGTCGAATCCTCCCCCTGACAAGGTCTGCCAAAGCGTCATTGCACCGGAGATGGCCACGAGCTGGAAGTGGACGACTGACACCACTCTGGAATTCACCGTGCGGCAAGGCGTCAAGTTCCAGAACAAGGCGCCCGCCAACGGCCGCGAGATGACAGTGCAAGACGTCGTGTGGAGCTTTGTGCGCCTCAAGGACATGCTGCCGCGGACCAAGCCGTTGACAGACCACATCACAGCGATCACCGCCAAGGGCAAGGATGTCGTCGAGTTCAAGACTGACATCCCATTCCCGGCGCTCGTCAGCGATCTCTTCGCGCTCTCCCGGGGCGCATTCGTGGTGGCGCCGGAGGCAGCCCTCGGTGGTAAGTTCGAAGACCCAGCCAAGACCCATGTCGGCACCGGCCCCTTCATGTTCAGCAAGTATGTGCCAGCGGTGAGGATAGATTACTAAGGAGTTCATAAATAACTAGACATCTGTCCCATTTTCTGGTAGAAATCAGACATGCGAGAAAACGATGGGCGGAAGCTGGACCACAAGACGCTCGAGCAGATCCGAATCCGCGTCGTCCGGCAAGTCGAGGGCG
>ORMF011206676.1_pt1 | contig 89069 bp, 99 predicted proteins | sample 1779871 | NCBI WGS metagenome assembly ORMF01 (sample SAMEA104232316, study PRJEB22302) | groundwater metagenome | biome: forest; feature: aquifer; material: groundwater | place: USA | collected 2011-08-07 | depth 5.4 m | reverse complement strand
TGCTGTGCAAGTTGCTGCGCCTCTTCAATAAATTTTAAGTAGTCATCATACTCTTCTTTTGCCAAGAGGCATCACCTCTCCTTTTGTGCTAAAAGGAGGCTATGCCTCTTTTACTTAAAACTTAGGTTCGCACCAGAGCCGATTTCCGCAACCTTTATGTAGTTCCTCTCCCTCTCTTTTTTAGAGGGGGTGAACTCATGGGATGCAATTGCAAACTCGTTGAAGGCATTTTATCTGCAGTTATCCTACTTATTACCTTATTTGGTATGGGCATGATGTACTACAAATGGGTCGTTATTATTGCAAGCGCTGCTTTGTTACTACATGCAGTCATGTGCACAAAACACAACAAGAAATAAAATTCTTTTTTTATTTTTTATCTTAATCCTAACATCCAGCGCATAGCCTTGTAGACTCTTGGAATATCATCCTCTACAAAGAATTCTGGGTGACCTGCAAAATAAGCTGCCAGTTTTTTATAAGCAATAGTTGAAGGAGCGCTAGGAAAAACATGGACTACTGGCTCTCTTTTCACTAATGACTCTTTAATGTGACTATCTTCAGGGATAACACCCACTACAGAGTGCTCTAAAATGGTTTCGACATTCTTTATTTTGAGGTCAAGATGATGACCTGCCCTTGTCAAGACAACACCGCGGACATGCTTGCCATGGTGCTGTGCAATACGCACTGTTTTCAGAGCATCTGCAACTGACGGGAGTTCTGGCGCTGCCACAACCAAGACCTGATCAGACATTTGAATAGGAGCTTGCGCTTCTGCGTCAATACCTGCAGCTCCATCGAGAATAATAAACTCTGACTTCACGTGCGGCAAATGATGCTGCAAATCTGCAATATTGACATCTTCGAAATTACGCATAGAAATAGAGGCTGGGATAATTTTAGCGCCTGAAGCATGCTGATAGGTGGCTTCGTGGATATGCGCCTGCCCTTGAAGAACATGCTGCAATGTGACTGGCAGATTAGGTGCGCCTAAGTACATACTGAGATTTGGCGTAGAAAGGTTTGCGTCAATGACTGTGACATCTTTGCCTAACTGCGCGAGAGCAACCCCTAAGTTAATGGATGTTGTGGACTTTCCAGAACCTCCTTTGGAAGAAGATACGCTTACTAACACCATGAAGAAACTAAATAACCTATTCTATTTAAACGTTTCTAACTTTGTTCTCAAAATTCTCTTTTTTGATTACTTCAGCACAGGCAAAACAATGACCCATTTTGATATGCTGATTGCAAACAATAATGCCACATTTAGGACAGGCGGTAACACCCATATTTTTCTTACAAATCATGCAAGGTTTTAACACTTCGACCATAGCTTCACTTCCTCTTTTTCCCGGTTCTTTTTTCTTTCTTTATTGAAACTGTTTCTAGCTCATTACGCACCATCTGCGCCAATTCTACATATTCAACAGTTTTCTGGAAGAATTGCCTTAATGCTTCAATATTCACTTCCTCTTTGACTTCTGGCGTTACTTGTGCGATCAAAGCAACATTCTTCCGATATTCTTCCTTTTTTGTAAATGGAGCTTGATCAATTTTAACTAATTTCTCATATAGCCTGAGATAGTCTTTCCATTTAGGCATAGCCCTGAGCATTTCTTCTGCTTGCTTTCTCGGTGTTGGAGGAACTTCTGGAATCTTCTTATGTTTTTGCAAGGTGATTAACATACGGTGCGTTGCCAATTCAAATGCAGAAATCAACCTTTTAATAGTATTTTTAATAACATCTGTTGTCCGCGTATACTTTAACGTAACATAAATAGAATGGTCAGCCCTTTTCAATTCTTCTTTAGGGTCACTCAAAAAGTCGTCGATCACTGGTTTGAATTATCTCATTGACCTTACTTATAAACATTTTGGTCATTTGGACATATTCCTTAATTTTCTCTAGGTTGACTGTTTTGAGACGATAATCTCCAGACGCAATCACTAAACGGTCTTTTCTAATGAACTCAATAGGACTCTCACGGCGCCGGGTGACTATTTCCTCGATGTCTTGCATGGTGGCGAAAATAATGGGATTTATATTATACTTTTTTGGTGCATATTGCCTGAATAGGATCATTCTTGCTTGAAATTCAGCAGGGATAAACTGGATTCTTTTGTAGAGATAATCCATTTCCAATATTGCTCGTATGCCTTTATCTAAGGCTTCCTTGAGCTTTTCTGCGACTGTAGCGAATAATTTTTGGTCATTTAACAAGGGAAATGTGACATAAATAAGATGATCTGCTGTCTTAAATGCCTTAGTTGCTTCTTTTGCCAGAAGAATTGGTTTTTCCATAACCTCTGACAAGCATTCCCTCTATAAAAAGATTTGTAAGAAAGATACTACTGTTGCAGGTCGAGAATTGCCTGCGCCAAGTCACCTTTTGTTTTTTCCAAGGCTGCACGAGCTTTCTCTTTGGACACTTTGGCTTGTTCAGCGACAGTTTTAACATCTTCTTCTGAGAATTTCTGTGCTTCCATAACTTCGACTTCACCGCTAATTTGGAACGTTTCCTGACCCATGGCAATGACTTTAGCGACTTGCGGATTGCGAATAATGAGATCTTTGTCAGGAGTCTTGATAATGACTTCTGTAGCTGGAATCTCTTCCTGCTTGATGCCCATTTTCTTCATGGCTTCTTTCACCATTTTTGGATTCATGCCTGGAAACATGTACCTCTTTTTCTTAGAATCCTATAAAAACCTTCCGTTTGCTTCAGAGAAAGCTATATAAATTCTGGATTTTAGGATTATTGACGGTGCAGACGTTGTTATTTTTTTTGTCTATCAGTAGCAACTCTCTTTTGGATTCCATTCATCCTTGCCTTATGCACCCTCTGAACCTATGACACAGACGACTGAAGAACACAAAAAAAGGACTATTGATGTACGCTATAATCTTGCTCTTTATCTCTCTTTTTTGAAACGCTACAAATTATTGCTTATTCTAGGCCTCTTAACTATTCTCTTTATTGAATTTTCCCATGTTGTTGACAAATATCTCTTCAAACTTATCATCGATAACAGCGCACACTTTGATGGAAAAACCTTACTTGTAACAGATTTTGTTTACTTCTTACTTTTGCTAGCTGCTTTATACTTAGTTGTCCTCTGCTTGAAAGCAGGAACTAATTGGCTGCGTCTTCATTTTATCAACGTCCTTGAAGTAAAGATGATTCTAGATGTTAAACGCAACTTCTTTGAGCATATCCTGCATCTTTCCCATCGCTTTCATACTACCCATAAAACAGGTTCATTAATCTCCAGGCTTATTCGCGGCGGCAGCGCTATTGAACGCATGACTGATGTCCTTGTGTTTAATGTAGCTCCTTTAGTCTTTCAATTTATAGTTGTTACCATCTCCTTAATCTACTTTAATTTTGTTTCTGCGCTTGTGGTCTTCATAACTATTGTTCTTTTTATCAGCTATGGTTTTTTTGTTCAATCTTATCAGCGCCCAAAACATTACATTGCCAACACTATGGAAGACAGAGAAAAAGCCTATATCAGCGATGTCTTTACCAATATTGACTCCATTAAATATTTTGGCAAAGAGAAGACTATCACTGAGCGATTTCGCCAGCTTAGCGCGAAAACCATGCAAACCCTCTTACGTGCATGGAATTATTGGCGCTGGCTTGGTTCTGGACAAGACCTTATTGTTGGTTTAGGAACTTTATTTCTTTTATACTTCTCGCTTCGAGATTTCATTCATGGAGAAATCACTGTTGGCACTTTAGCATTCATTTATACCATCTATGGCAACTTAATGCCTCCCTTGTATGGATTTGTCCATGGCATGAGAAATTTCTATAGAGCTATGGTTGACTTCGAGGATTTGTTTCAGTATGGAAAAATCAAGAATGACATTCTTGACAAACCTCATGCTCCGAAACTCCTCATTCGTGAAGGCAAGATAGAGTTTAAACATGTTACTTTCAAGTATCACAAAAATACTGTCCTGCATGATTTTACTTTGACTATCCACCCTCATCAAAAGGTCGCTCTTGTAGGACATTCTGGGAGCGGAAAATCTACTGTTGTCAAACTCCTCTATCGACTGTATGATCTGCATGATGGATCTATCTTGATCGATGGCAAAGATATCCAAGATGTGCAACAGGAATCTCTTCGCAGCGATTTGAGCATTGTTCCTCAGGAATGTGTCTTATTTGATGACACTGTCTACAACAATATCGCTTTCTCCCGTCCAGATGCCACTTCCAAGGAAGTCTGGAAAGCCATTCGCTTCGCTCAGCTTGATAAACCTATACAGACTTTTCCTTACAAAGAACAGACGATCGTCGGTGAACGAGGCGTGAAACTTTCTGGCGGAGAAAAACAACGTGTTTCTTTAGCTAGGGCTTTGTTAGCAAACAAGAAAATCTTGGTTCTTGATGAAGCAACTTCTTCCCTTGATTCACAGACAGAACATGATATTCAACAGGACTTAAAACAATTAATGAAGGGAAGAACTGTCATTATTATTGCTCATAGGCTGTCCACGATTATGCATGCAGATAAAATAGTTGTTCTAGACAAAGGAAGGATTATCCAAGCAGGAAGTCACCAAGAGCTCATTAAGCAACGAGGGAAATACAGAACCTTATGGCGCTTACAGCAAGGAGGATATATTAAATAATATTTCTCTTCTCATTTTCCGTCAGAATCTTTATAAAGTTCTTATAAGATGGTTGCAGAATGTCCTGGGGCGTTTATTCTGTAGATGGTACACCAATCTCTCCTCTGTTGTATTCTAATAACAAAACACAAGAAACTGTGGTAGATGAGATTGAACAAGCTATCAAAGATGGGCACAAAATTATCTTTGTGCATGGCAAGTGCGGCAGCGGCAAAAGCTTGATTGGATTGGAGCTAGCAAGACGATTGGGCAAGGCTTCAGTTGTTGTTCCAGTGAAATATCTGCAAAAACAATATGAACATGACTATACAAACAAGATGTATCTGCAAAAAGATGACGGCAATAAACTAAAAATTACTGTTTTAACTGGCAGAAACAATCATCCATGTCTCTATGATACAGAGCAAACTGCCGACCATCCTTTTCTACCTTGCACTGTTGAGATCAAAAAAGAAAATTTACAACTGCTGGATAAATATTTGGAAGAAAATCCTTTGGTAGATGCTAATGACTTTGAAAATATTGATGATATCAAAAGAGTTTCTGTTGCAGCTGCCTGTCCATTTTGGAGTCCTGTGATTAACAAAGACTGGTTTGGCAATGATTATGGACTAAAAGACGCACAACAGATTGACTATGAAGGACTAAGAAACAAACAATTTGCTTATTTCAGAAGAAAGCCTGGATGCACCTATTATGCACAATTCATGAGCTATATTTCTGCGGATGTGCTTGTCTTCAACAGCAAAAAATATGAAATCGAAGTCACGATGGATAGAAAACCTGTGACTACCGTTGAAATTATTGACGAATGCGACGAATTCTTGGACAATTTTAGCAATGAAAAACGATTCAACCTCGATCAATTGCAATACAAATTGGATACTTTAATCAAACAGTGCAAAGACGAAGAAGTCAAAGAAGCCTTAGGAGAAATCTTTGATCAGGTTTTAGTGTTTCTCCGCTCAACTACATTTGAGTCTTTTTTACAGCAAGAGAAAGTGTTTTCTTTCAAGAACTCACAGGCCTGGGAACTGTTAAATACTCTCTTGCAGCACGATAAAATCCTTGAATATGAAGAATTAGAGCCTTATGTTATGATCGCCAAGTATTTTGAACACTTACAGGAAGACACCTATTATACCTATTATCGTGATAGAAAAAATCATAGAGGTATTTTACTTGTTAATGTCAATCTGGAGAAGAAATTCAAAGAATTTTTAGAAAAAAATAAAGTCTTTGTGCTGATGAGTGGCACTATTCATAGCAGAAAAGTCTTGGAAACTGTGTTTGGCATTACGGAATTTAAAACTATCACTGCAGAAATCAAAGACATGGGAACTGCTAAGAAAACATTTACTCGACTAGAAAGAAATTTTAGATACAAAGAATTTGAGGACGGCAGACTAACCAGAGAGGACTACTTGAAAGCACTTGCGAAATGCCTTGATGTTGCAGAAAAACCTGTACTGGTGCATGTGAACAGCTATGCTGACTTGCCCAGCGAAGAGGAAAAACAACAGTACAACTTGACTTCCATTCAAAGCAGGGAAAAATTAGAAGAACAGCAAGAAAAATACAAACAGGGAGAACTTTTACAGTTCTTCAAAGAAGGCAAAATATCCATACTCTATTCTACGAGGTGCTCTAGAGGCGTAGACTTTCCAGGCGATATGTGCAGAAGCATTATATTTACGAAATATCCTTACCCCAGCATGCATTCACTCTTTTGGAAAGTCTTGAAGCTGAGCAGACCTGAACACTTCATGGACTTTTACTTTGACAAAGCCAGACGAGAATTCTTGCAACGGATTTACAGAGGACTCCGATTTCCTACAGATAAAGTAACTCTCTTGAGCCCGGATATGAAGGTGCTGGAAAGCATTTAATTTCTATAGGAATTGATATTTTAAATCTTTAAATATAGGCATCATGAGAATCTCCCTCACTATCTCAAACTTCTCCTTCACATCAGCTACGAACTCATAACCAGCCTCTGTATTCTCTACAGCTATTTCAGCCTCGAACTCCCAACTACCAATGCAAGTAAGCGCGTAAGTTACACTCTTATTCATCTTTAGAAAATAAAGTAAACTTTGTAACTTTTTTTCATCTGTTGATTGGAGCTTAAACAATAATCTAAAATAGGTTAAACCAAATATATCTCTTTTTATTATAACCCTTCCCCCTAACATTATTCTTTCTTTCATTAACTTCTTGATCCTGTTAGCGACAACTTTTCTTGTAATGCCTGTTTTACGCTCTATTTCTGTACTTGTTTTATTCCCTTGACTTGTACTTAGAATTTTAAAATCTTTTTCATCTACTTTTACTATGGTTTCATCTGGAAATATGCACCATTCATGAACATCTTCTTTTTCTGTTGTATATAGGAATTTTTTATTATATTGCCATAGTTTTGTTATAATTGAGACTTCTTTGCTTTTTATATATACGCCATACTTCTTTACAATTTCATTTATCACATTTTGAAATTTCATATTATCTTTTTCTCTTATTCCTATAATCATATCATATGCTCCACCAGTTATTGCTATCTGTCCTACTTGCTCTGTTCTTGTCAAATATTCCAAGAATTCTTTTCTTACCTCTGGTGACATTTTATGCAAACCCAGATATACTCTATAAAGCCAGAATCCTAGTTTGTATATATTCATGACAGTATAATATCCTTGAATTATTTTTCTCTCTTCTAACTTCTTAATTCTATATGCAGCAACTTCTGGAGAAACTCCTACTTTTCTTGCTAGCTTCTGAATAGACTGTCTTGCATCCTTATCTAATGCCTGTAGTATCTTCCTGTCTTTTACTTTTAGCTCTTCCTTATTCATATTTATTTTTTGGTACTTTATATATATAAATGTTTCCATTATCTAAAATATTATTAAATAAGTTTTATATTAAGGATTATCTTATCTCTCCTATAACACATGGAGGTAATTATCATGAAAACAGCAACGAAAATTGGTATAGCATCATTGGGCACTTTGGCATTGGGAGCGATTCTCTATAGTGGGAGATGTACTTCTGATGACCTTATCCGCTATCATGGAAATGACAAGGCAGGCAATACAGTGGTCTCTGTAACCAACTCCGATCTTGTCAGACACCTTCGTTTTGACGAACGTGGACAACTCATTGGACAACTTCCAGTCTTTGTAAGCCAGGGATTTGAATTTGGTAAACCTAAACTAAGCAGCCTTGTTGCACAAATGAGTATGGATTTTCCATTAGGGGTTGAAGTAGGCAGAATACTAGAGACTGCACAGGATTATCAAAGAACTACCCCCTATGAAGCTATGTTTAAGGACTACATGCGTCTCAAGTAGTTTTCTTTTTTTATTTTTTTCCTGTTAGAACACATTGATAGCTATTGCAATAACAATAACTATACCGATAATTACCATGACTGTTACTGGAGACATCTTGATACGGCTGCCTGTCTCTTCTCCATACCTCATTAATCCGCCACCAGAGGACGGTAATGATATTCGATTGTCGTTTGCCATTGTGAATAGGATAGGTAGGGAGCGTTAAGCCGCCTTTTGTCTGTTCCCGAAACAAGAACCTACGGTTCCTGTACTTCCCTTACGGAAAGCCGGACGAACAATGTCTCATTCGACTTAGCGTTTCTTGCGAAACTTGCACCAACCATGTCGTGCCGTTTCATCGTTTCCGATGCGTACTTGTTCCGTCGGTTATCTCTGCATCCTCGCGGACACATTCAAACTTCGATGTTTACACGAAGTCAAGGCTTTGCATCCTTGCGACATCATGACTACGCAGCGGCCGTGTTGTTTCTGCGCATCGACCTTCAGTTTCCTGAACTTCCTGTTACAGAAGTGGCTTCCTGTCGTATACGCGTAGTATACCGGTGGGCGGACTTTCCTCAGTTCTTGCGAACCGATAGAGACTCGCTTCCTACCTGCATGTTCTTCGTTTTCTTATCTTTAAAAACCTTTCTTTGACTATTTTAATCGCTTTCTTTAGACATAGTTATTTTTTACAAGTAGCATATTTTGATATTCATATACAAATATCACTTTTTTTATCACCTATAATCTTAAATATCTATAGCGATGCGACATCTTATGGTCAAAAAAGCGAAACCTTCATCATCGAGGGAACTTATACCTTCTACTCTTCTTCGTGAACCTATTGAGCATATCGACATTACTGCAGTAGACACACGCCCCCTTATAGACCGATATAAACATATGCGTGGCTCGGCAGGCGATATTGCTGTGGCAGTCGACATTTACAATCGAATGCTTGCAGACCCAGGGTGTACAATTATTCTTACTCTTGCTGGAAGCTCAAGTGCACAGGGACTCATGGACGCATGGCCTGCTTTAGTTAAACATAATATGGTCGATGTAGTTATAACAACAGGTGCCTCAGTCATTGACATGGATTTGTTTGAAGCTTTGGGCTTTAGACATTTTAAAGGTAGCCCAGATATAAGCGACAAAGTTCTGGGTGATGCTGGAATAGATCGTATCTATGATACTTTTATACGAGAAAAAGATTTGCAATGTGTTGATTCATTTTGTCGTTCTTTTGTAAACGGTCTTCGTCCAGGTCATTATACTCCTCGACAGATTCTTGCCAGTATAGGAGCAAGACTTTCTGATCAAAGAGAATCTCCTGCACAAAAGAGAGGATCTCTTTTGCAGAGGTGTTATGAACATCAAGTTCCTGTATTTTCTATAGGGCTTACAGATTCAGCATTTGGCATGGGCTCTGTCTATCATCAGCTTGATAGAGCTCTACTGAATAAACCGAATAAACCTGCTGTGACTTTAGACACCACTTCTGAATATCTTGAACTGGCGAAGATAAAACTAGCATCACCTACCACAGGTCTATTCATGATTGGCGGAGGAGTTCCTAAAAATCATGCCCAAGACACAGTTATTACTGCACAAGGAATTCTTGCTCAATTAAGAGGATCGAGAAGAAATATATCTCTTCTGAAGCAGATGGGCTATGACATAGATGAACGGAAAGATGAAGTGCCTTTGCATAAGTATGCTGTTCAGATTACTGTAGCAGATCCACGAGACGGCGGATGCTCAAGCTCAACACTTAGCGAGGCACGTTCTTGGGGGAAAGTTAGCCTAGATGATCAAGTCATGGTCTTTGGAGAAGCGACAGGCATCACACCACTGATTCTTTCAGCAGTGTATCACGAAGGTATATGGCGTACTAGAACTCCGCGCGATTATTTATCTTTCTTGAGTGGACTCAAACCAGCACAGTTCAGATTGAAATCCTTCTAGACATCTTGAACTCTTTTATAATATGCATTTAACTTATTTTAACTTCTTGTTTTTGTACTTTCTTGAACACTTTTTTCGTCTTATCTTCGTGACAAACTATTCCCACTATGCTTAAATATTTCATCTGCTTTTCCTGTCTATCAACTATACGGAGGAGAGATTATGAATGTACTCTTAGGAAAAATTTTAATGACTTTTTTTGTTTTTATGCTTGCATTTTCTATTCTTGGGCAAGCTGCAACGATGGCGATACAAGATCCAGCCCCAGTTCATAGAGTAGCTATTCCGCCGCAAGCACCAAAATGCGAAAACAGCGATAAGGGCAGATGTCAGGCAGTGTGCAATGTTGCTAGAAATGGCGATGGCTCCTATAATCCTGCAGGATGTGTAACTGCTTTTCTACCTGTCAAGCAGCAAGGAATCTTGTGCAATCTTGATCAAAATACTATCTTAATCGGCTGTGATATGCCTAGCGCAGATTCCTGTGTTGATCCAGATGGGCGACAAGGTGTTTGGTGCAGCTGCTATTACCGATGCCAAGATATTACACAACGAGGCCAATAAGCATGAAACAACTTTCTTTGCTATTCACCGCAGCTGTCCTCATGACTGGATTTATCTTTTTTGGAGCTATTCAAGCAGAGGCAGACACAACTCCTGCAAAAAAGCAAGCTGTCTGCAATGTCTCACCTAACCAAGCAGGCGCTTATGAAGAAGAAGGCTGCAAAACTGCTTTCTATGCATTGCCAACAGGAACTATCTGTAGACCTGGGGAAACTGCAACAGTCGGCACTTGCACGGTCAATCGGGATGCCTGCGTAAACAGCGCTTCCCTAACAGGAAAATGGTGCACTTGCACTTACACCTGCGAGAAAGCAAAACCTGCTCCTCCAAAGTAACTCTTTGTTATTCTTTCTTCTTTTTTACTTCTACATCGACTTTCTGATTTATTCCCTTAGTTATCTCTCTTCTTTCAGGAGCATATCCTTGCGCCTGCACCACGACTCTTAGCGGAAAGAAAGGATCTGACAAGGGGAAGTACATGGTTCCTTGCTGATCAAATCCATTTCTCACTGTTATCCTTCTTGGTCCTTCAGACTCAATAAATGTCGCGCTATATACTGGGATTGGCTGCCTGTTTGCGCTATCTGTCACTTTCATTTCTATATACTGATGGTCTCTCAACATTATACTTTGTTGCACTGCACTCGTATCTAGACATCCTCTCTGCTCTTCGAGAACTCCTCCTCTCTTTTCATCTTTCCACCATGCAAAATAATCTATCTGCCCTCTTGGTGCCACAATAACAAAATTTCCTTGACTGTCTGTTCTTGCATATGCTTCCCAGGGATCATTTCTCTTTGTAAACCTGAAATTAACACCTTCAGCTTTTTTTCCATTATATTGCACTACTCTTCCCTCCAATGGCATGCCTTCTTCGAGAACTATCTGGACAGGACTGCTTGCAGGAACACTTATCTCTTGTCTTGTCTTCATATCTTTTTCTGCATCCTTTCCAGGAAATGCAGTAATCGCATATTTTCCTGGCGCTATGTCTGGAAGCAAGAATGAACCATCTGGATTTGTTTCTAGATTATATCTTTGCCAAAAAGGAGTGTTGGAGACATTACCACTTCCCGGCAAGCTTATCAATGCGATTTCTAACCATGACTGCACAGGATTATTACTGCTGTCCATCACTTTTCCGTTTATTCTTTCCTTTGTTTTTACTATTTGCAGAGTAATTTCTTGAGGTGTATTTTTTCCTCCATTCTCAAACACTATTGCTTCTAATGCAGGCTGTATATATCCTTTCTTCACAGCAACAGGAATGTATGCTTGTTGTCCAGGCTCCCAGATTTCAGAACGATTTGGATTGATACTTTTTATCTCAAATATTCCTTCATTATCTGTTACTCCAGATTTTAGGCCTTCAAAAGGAGACAAACCTAATGGATCCAGGAGATGCACTCCAACACCAGCGACACATCTGCCTTCTTGGTCGATGACTCTTCCTTTCAACGCTGTTCCTCGTTCAAGCAGTATTGTCAATCTTCCCTCAGAGTCTAATCCTGCGTCATCTATTTTTTTTCTACTGTACTCTTCTGCACTCGCCTCTGCATGATACCTTGTCGGCGTCAGCCATCCTTGCCAATTACCATTTTGATCCGTCACTACTTTTTCAGCGAATATCTCTTGATCGATGTTTGGCAGTGTTAGCATTATTTCAGCTTCGGCAATCCCTGATTTGTTTCTTGCGTCTCTTGCTTGTATCTGACCAACTATTTTTTGTGGAGCAGTATAGTCTCTATGGACATCTGCATCAAACACTGGAATCTGATCCTGAATAACTGCTCTACTAGCAGTCGCGATAAAAACATTATAGAGAGTTCCCTCTGGAACATCTTCAAATATTGCCTCATTTCCTCTTATCAATCCTTCGAGCGTTTTTTTCGTAAATGTTTGTAAAACTGCTCTTTTGATAGTATCATCTCCCCGCAAACTTAACTTTACATCTGGACTGTCATCGAAGATAATATCTATATTCTCGCTTGGCGCATGTGTTACTTCTCTTCTTTTTTCACTTCCGTACTCTGTAGTAAAGCGCGCTTCAATATCATACGATGTCAATGCAGGCACTCGCACTGAGAATCTTCCGTTATGATCTGTCTTTGTTCTCCAAACATTTTGCGTGTTTCTCACAATGCTAGCTACGTTTGCCTCGATATTGACATTGCTCAAAGGCCTTTGATCTTGCCTGACTTGTCCACTTAAAACAAACCTGTCATATTCTTTCCTGAGATCTTCCTGCGTTCTTGGTTCTTCACCTACTATGACTCTAGTTGTTCCATTTTTTCCATGCTGCTGAGTCTTCTCTGTGACTGTCTCTTGTTGTACTTCTTGTGGAATAGTCGAGAATTCTCCTCTAGGCTCCAAAGAGTTCTCTTTAGTATAGAGTACTGCTGCAGCTCCTAAAAGTGTCGCACCTGCTGCAGATAAGATCCATTTGCTTATATTGCGCATTTCCTTTCCTAAGTTGTTTCTCTTAATAAATGTTATTATTCAATAATAGTATCAATAGCCTTCACAAAGCTTTAAAGGCTTACTGCCTTGTTTTATTCATGGAACCTTGGCTCATTAGTCTCATTCTTCTCCTCCTAGCTCTTTTTCTCTTTTATTTTTTCCGCTACCAGCGTCTGCATCAGCATTACCAAGACTTAGAGTTTACCTATCGAAGCACCAATGTCAAGCATGGACAGCACTGGGAGCACTTTGTGCCTTTCATGGAAGATTTTAGCAAGGTTGCTAGCAGAGAGAACTTTGTCTTTATTGGCATGCCTATTGACGGGATAGCATTTGATGATGATGGGATTAAATTCATTGAGATCAAGACAGGAAAAAGCCAACTGAATCAGAAACAAAGGCAAGTGAAGGAGCATGTGCAGAAGAAAAACATAGAGTGGATAGAGCTGAGATTTTAGTACTACTTATAAGTAATTACTAGCAGAAAAGCTTATATACTTGTTTTTCTGATCTGCCTTAGGTTTACCATGGCTATTACACTCCACATTGAACCACGAAAGGAATATACTTGGGATGCATTTAGACAACACTTTCCACCCTATTCGATAGCTCTAGATGGCTTTGTTAGGGATTCTACGCAAAGAGATCCTCGAGGACCTTATGCTAATTTTGACCATCATGTTGGTTGTGACAGGACATCTACACGTTCAACTGCAGCACAAGTAGCTATGGAAATTAATTTAGGATTGTTTAGAACTTTTAGAAAGGAAGGCATTCCTACAGCTCAAGTTTGTATTGATGATCCTGATGAAGACACCTGTTTGAGTTATTGGGAACTAAAAAACCATGAATTAGTCGAAGGTCATGGAAATCCTACCATTAATAGACTGATCTTCTGCGAAGATATGCTGGATGCGACAGCTGGTGCATATCCTTTAGGCGATACAGCTATGCGAAGAACCATGGCTTGGATATTTCAACCTTATAATGACGCGCGATTTGCTGGAAGAATTGCACAAATGGATGCTTCTGGCATGAGAGACATAGTTGAAGCAGTGGGAAGCAGGATTACCCAATATATACTTGGACAAGCAGAACAACTTCCTCTTGAAGGACACTTCGAAAGCATTGGTGGCGGCAATGGCTGGTCTATGACTAGAGAAACTGGACCAGCGTCAAGAATGGCTATGTATAATAGCGGCATTTGCGCATTTGTCACTCTTGTTGCTGAAAAACCAGATGGCTCAAGAGTCTTTGCTCTCGGCAAAAAATCTCTTTGGGTTCCTACACTAGACCTTCCAAGAATTTATGCACGATGCAATCGAGAAGAAAGCGCAATTGTGACTCCAGATAACAGATGGAACGGCAGCGGCACTACTGGAGGCTCACCTAAAGGAACAGGAAGCAGATTAACACCTCAACAACTACAAGATATTATTCAAGATGAGATGAGCAAATAATAAGCGTGTGTGCACATATGGAAAACTCAGAACTTCTCCAAAAAATCTGGGCTGCCCATGACACATTACCCCTGCCTCTTCGTGAAGCTCGCGCTCTTTCTTTGGCCTGCGCAATAGAACCTCTGTCAGAAAAACCCGGCTGTGTAACAAGAACTTCCAATACTCCCAATGGAAATACTTTAGAAATGTTTCTAGCTGGCGCTGTCAATATTTTTCCCATATACGCTCAGCTGGCTTCCTACGTCAACAATCATAGATCAGCAAAAGGCATGTATCAGTTTTTTCCCCAAGCAGTTTTACTGAGCAAGTGCCAGAGACTGGGCGGACAAATTAACCTAGGCATTCTGGAATTTTCTTTTCCCATAGTCGCAGCACATATTCTCTCTAAAAATGGTGATGACATTGCAGAAGTCCTCTCAACTGCACAAACTCTTGTTGACCAAAGCGATGCGGCAGATTTCTCCTCTTTTTACGAAGGGAAACAGCTTGGCAGAGAAATTACAAGAATAAGCAGAGGCAAGACCTATCACCTACCAGAATACACAGGACTTAAAAGCGTCAAGGCTTTTTATGAAGCAGAACTTGCTCGAGAAAGAGACCAAGGCGGACGCCCCACAGGGATACAGCATAACCGCCAATTTGTTGAATGCTTTCCAACAATAGCGGAGACTTTCCAGCATCTTCAGCAAGGCAAAGGAACGATTTCTCAACGGGCAGCAGAAGCATACCACAGAATCATGGCAGATCAACACTATAGAGGCATAGGACCAGGACTTGTTGCAGATTTTGTCGCAATCGCGCTCTATTTAGAAATCTGCAAGAAACGAGAACATTTTATTGAATAGTATATTATTTTTTTACAGTTATAACTCTCTTTCTCTTTTCAAAACAACAACTTTTTTATATGACAAGTGATTTCTTACTTTATGGAAGACATAGCGACGTTTGTAGAGCCAGCTACTCTGGAGTTTTTCACTACTCTTCGAGCCACTAAGCTCATGTATATCGCACAAATCAAGCAAGATGAATCAACTTCTGCAGAAGACAGATATCTAGAAGTTGAAGTGAATGTTTTTGCCCGCTCCCCTGATATTGGATATGATCGGCAAAAATTCAAGCAGGAAATCAAAAAACAACCCTTTGGCACTTTGAAAACAGTCAAGGACCTAGTGTTTTTTGCTATTAGCAAGAAACTGCTGGATAAGGGAGACAAAGTCTTGTGTATTATGGATGAGAGCGTGGGTATTGGGTATAAAGGAATCACTTTTATTTTTGACATCGACAACGTCTTAGTCAATATTTCCAGACATCATCTCTCTGATAAGGTAGCTCCCACTATTCTAGAAGCGATTATTGACATTGCCTCTGAGATTGCCATGGAAGGAAGGGAAGGCAAGAAAATAGGTACTGCTTTTGTCATCGGTGATAAAGAAGTGGTTATGAAATATGTTAAGCAACTAGTCCTGAATCCTTTTTTAGGCTATATGGAAAGCAAGATCAAGATTACTGATCCAACTATCAGAGAGACTGTGAAGGAATTTGCACAATTAGATGGGGTGTTTATCTTAGATACTGATGGCAGCATCATTACGAGCTGCGCATATCTGGACGTTCCGACTGATGGCGTTGATCTGCAAGGATTTGGGACAAAACACTTAAACTGCGCAGCAATCACCAAACAAACTGATAGTGTTTCTGTGGTTGTCTCTTCTACCGGCACTATCCGCGTGTTTAAAGACGGCAAGATTATGATGAAGATCTAACGAAAACTATAAGAACCATTTTTTTAACATTTTTTCTATGACTCAAGACTATAAGAAAATAATCTTAGATCAAACAACTAGAAAAGAAGATAGAATTCAAGCAGCATTTCAACTAGAAAATCATGCTGATGACTCAAAAGTTGATGCACTTGGGAAAGCTTTACTGACGGATCCGAGTCCCATAGTCAGACATGAATGCGCTTTCTCCTTGGGAGAAACAGGACATCCTGACAAAGCTGGTCCTTACTTGATACAAGCTATTACAACAGATAAAAATATTTTCGTCGTGCATGAAGCATTACTTGCTTTAGCGACCTTAGGTGATACGAAACACATTCCTTTTATCAAACACTATCTGCAAGATTTACGACCAGAAATTTCAGAATCTGCGGAAATTGCACTAGAACGGTTACAATAATTTATTTGGTTATATTGATTTTGCTTTTCCTGACATCCTTAGCATATCTATATTAGTAAATACTTTCACTTTCTGTTGTTCTTTGAAATGAGGATCATGAGTCCATATACCTTCTGTTTTACTAGTAAGACAGGCCGCTATATAAGGCACATCTTTCGTATCAGTTATCTCCTCTTGTAATCCCTCAATAAATTCACTATACTCAGCTTTTGGAAGAATTGTTATATGCTCAAAAATAAGCGCTAATAAAATTTCAAATTCATCCTTAGTCATTTCCGCTGCTTTTATAACACGTTCTTCATGCTTCCATGCTTCAGACAAGAGAAAATCAGGCGCAACAAACTCGAAGAATGAATCGAATATTATTTCTCTTGTTGTGCTCTCTTTTATCATTGCTGCGAGAACACGATTGGAATCGATTACTATTCTCATTACATCAAGCCATGTCTTTTTGCCATGCCTTTGTTTATTTCTCTTCCTATTTCCAATGCGTCTTTCTCCGTTAATTTACTTTTTGCCAACAGCTTGTCCATAAGTTCTAGTTTTCTTGCTTTTTCCCACATGGCTTGCCTTGCTACTTCACTCCATTTAATCTCCTTATGCTTTTGCATGATGTGCTGTAGATCTTCTGGGACTGCTAGAGTCATATTAGTCATAGTTCTCACGCTCCATAATTATGTATATTATTTATTTCTACGTATTTAAGTAGTTTATGGTTCTCTGAGATCTAGTTCTATTAGCAAAACCTATCGCAAAAATCCACGACCAGAAATTTCAGAATCTGCGGAAATTGCGCTAGAACGACTTACTTAATGCATGAACCATCTGTAAACATCATATATAGCTCTATTTGCTGCAACTGTACACCTGGTTGCTACTCGCGATGGCATGAAGTGCACTCTTTCTACCATTCTCAATGGCATTAATCCTTCAGCACAATATTGCTTTACTTCATCTGCATACCAAAGTACTTTGTCCAAATGCATAAACCTGTGTTTGCCAAATCCTAAGGGCTGCAAAGGCGTTACTGTGACTACTTCTATCTGCGTATCCCTCATCCTGTAGGGGTTTGCAGCGAGCAACCTAGGTATGACTATTTTCGGTATCCCCAACTTATCCACAGTATTTCTTACTTCATCATTTATTCTTCCATCATGAGGACAATATAATGCAGGAGTTTTAAAATGTCTGCTAAGAAAAGCAAATTCTTTTTCTGGGTTTCCTCTTTGACTGATGCTTCTTCGCAAGGCAACATCCACATTTGGATTTTTTACCAATATTTTTACACGATCATAGAAATTATCATCACCTTGTACTTCTTGCAACCAATTTCCTACATTCTCCTGACCAAATGCAACAGTCACAGGTGCACCTCTTTCAACTATTGCCTCTAGTATGGAAAGCGCACTTCTATCTCTTCTGTTGTCTTCATGTAGATGGACGATTAGCGTTTTGTCAGCAGTCTTATATGGACTTGTGGTAACTTCTTTTTCCATTACTGTGTCTTCTGCAGTCATATTTTTTCTCTCAAAAGGCTATTTATAAATCTATAGCCCTCACTATCTTTCATTATTACAAGAAAAAAGAGAATGATGCATGACAGCAGATATATGATAAATTCGAGCTATTAGTAGTTGCAGGCTGAATGTCTCGTTACCTCGACACGTACACCCCAACCCTATCAATCCTATGTTCTATAGGTGCTCTCGATCTCTTTTCAAGGAGGGTTTCGTCCTTAGATGCTTTCAGGACTTATCCCGTGGTGCGTAGCTGCTCGGCCTGCCTTGTCAGACAACCGATGTACCAGAGGCACCGAACCATTGTTCCTCTCGTACTAAATGGTCCTTCCTCTCAGATCATCAACATATCCAGTAGATATCATACAAACTGTCTCACGACGTTCTTAACCCAGCTCACGAACCGCTTTAACCGGTGAACACCCGTACCCTTGGGCGCTTGTGCACGCCCAGGATGCGATGAGCCGACATCGAAGTAGCAAACAGCGCCGTCGATTCGAGCTCTTAGGCGCTACGACTCAGTTATGCCCGAGATAGCTTTTCTGTCATACCTAGCCCTCACCAAGAAGGACATAGGGGTTCGCTAGACCAGACTTTCGTCTCTGCATTTCGTAGTGGTTGAAATACAGTCAGGCAAGCTTTTGCTCTTGCACTCCACTCAGGATTTCTAAACCTGATGAGCTTACCTTTGGGCCCTACTGATATCTTTTCAGCAGGGTGCCGCCCCAGCCAAACTGTCCGCCAGCCGCTGTCTTCTCTTGCGAGAATCAGCAAGGCAAAAGTTCGAAAGTGGTGTTTCATTGGTGTCTAGATCAACCCTAACGAGCTGACCATCAAACGACTACCACCTACGCTACATACGAACCTTTACCTCGCAACGACAAGCTACAGTAAAGTTCTACGGGGTCTTCGCTTCCCACTGGACATCGATGGCCTTCACACCATCACAGCGAGTTCGGAGGACTCTTTGTTGGGACAGTATGAACCTCGTTACGCCATTCATGCGCGTCGTCATTCAAACGACAAGGTATTTCGCTCACATCTGTTGCTTCGCTTGTCTGTCACAAGTTACTGACCAAGTTTTCTTGGCGTCTCACCATTTCTGATGAGCTCCTATCATCGCTGATAGGGTCGGACTCTATCTTCATCACATTGCGTGATGTCTGGCATATAGTCTCTGAGGATTTTTCTTCTTGCGAAGAAATCTTTCCTGCTGATTGTCTCTCCACAAAAGATTTTCAGTGAGTTGCTTTCTTGTTACCAAAAAAGTTTCCTACTCTTGTTTCTTCGAGATGTTCCAGCATATAGCCTGATTTTACTAAGGCAGTATTATGTTCCACCTTAAGAGAATTATAGTTATTCCCGCCATTCACTAGTCCTTAGCCTCCTTGAACAGAGGTTTGAGATACTAGCATTGGGCAGACGTCACGTCCCATTCACATCCTTTCGGACTTGCGAGACGTTACGTTTTTGTTAAACAGTCGGGCCCATCTTGTTATACAACCCTGCACTTGCACTCATACGAATACAAGCTCAGGGACTCCTTATGCCGAAGGCACGGAGCTAATTTGCCGATTTCCCTAACAAAGTTTATTCCTGTATACCTGAGGCTTCTCACCTAGGGACACCAGTGCTGGTTGTTGGTACAGTTTGTTCTGATCCTTGCGCGTTGCCTTTTCACGGACTCCTGGCATCAATGGAAGTACCCAAAGGATACCTGATCTCTAGTTTCATGAGGATCTCATCGTTACGATACTCCCCTCATGTATCTAGATTCACACACACGACAGTACGTGTCCATCTAGCCGGAAGTGTCAGCTACGCACCTTGCGTCGCCGCACGTACAGAACAAGTAACGGAATATTAACCGTTTTCCCTCTCCCCATTCTCCATTAGGATATGAGTTAGGACTGACTACCTCTCAGTTGATTGTCATTGCTGAGAAACCCTAGCCCTTTCGGTATTAGTGGTTCTCACACTATATCGATCTTACTACCACCAGGATTCTCATTTCTATCCGGTCCACCTAGCCTCACAGCTTGGCTTCTACCCAGACAGAACGCTTACCTACCACACTGCCTCCACCCGGAAGCAGGTCTCATGTATCGGTGATGCGTTTAGTCCCGTCCATCTTCAGGGCGTATCTACCTTGAAGGGTGAGCTATTACGCTTTCTTTAAAGGATTGCTGCTTCTAAGCATACCTCCCCTCTGTCTTAGGTGATACACACCTTTCACCCTATAACACTTAACGCATTCTTTGGGACCTTAACACGAGATGGGGTTGTTCCCCTATAGACGTACAAGTTTACCCCAGCACGCCTGTTTCCAAACTTCTCAGAGGTACTGATATTGGGAGTTGGACAAAAAAGTGAGGGATTTCTCCCCCAGGCTTTTAGATCCGTCGCTCTACCTCCAGTACTCTCTCCATTCAGACTCGACTACGGCCGATTTCGGTAAGAACCAGCTATCACCAATCTCGATTGGCTTTTCACCCCTAACCTATGGTCAAACGAACACATGCATGTAGTACCGCCTCGGACCTCCACAGCGTATCAACGCCGCTTCATCCTGCCATTGGTTAGATCGATTGGTTTCGGGTCATGCCTCAGTGACTCTCGACAGTTTCCTATCGGAGCTCTCCTTGCGTGCAGCTTCTTGGTTTCCCTTCGGGTGCAACATGAATATGTCTTACCCTCGCCACTCAAGCAAACTCCCTGGCCCGTTATTCAAAACGTACGATACAACTCTTACGAGCAGTATCTCTCTATACCCATGAGACTTCAGGATCTTTAAACTCCCTGTTACGGGTTCTTTTCAACGTTCCCTCGCGGTACGTCATTCGCTATCGGACTCAAGCTGTTTTTAAGATTGGAAGTTGATGCCTCCCAAATTCGAACCCAATTTCCGATGAGTTCTACTCAAGATACTTTCACTCCGACCATCAGTTGTTTACGGGACTATCACCCTGTATCGTCACTTTTTCCAAAGCAGTTCAACACCAATAGTTACGGATAAAAGAAAGTCTTATCACACCACATCTCTTACCACTTTCATAGCAAGATTCAGTTTGTCTTGTGCTGTTTTCCCTCGCTGTTACTTACAGCATCTCGATTGATTTCTTTTCCTCCGGGTACTAAGACGCTTCAGTTCCCCGGGTTCTCGATCCGTTAGGATCATCTCTTGCGAGATCAGAAGTCTGATTCGGGAATCCTCGGTTCAATACCTGCATGCAGTTTGCCGAGGCATATCGTAGCTTGCCACGCCCTTCGTCGACTCTTGAGCCATGTCATCCGTCTCACGGGATATGTCACTTATCTGCTGCCTGTGCACCATTACACTATGATCGTGTAATGCTTGGCCCAACAGAAGATCATCCTGAGGAGCTGCATTTTGTTTCATTCGTGATGAATGAATGTAAGTTGTGATATGTTTGTGATAGAGCATGAATGGACCCGTCGGGATTCGAACCCGAGGCCCCCTCCTGTCATGACTTTAGTTGTTTGCAAGGGAGGTGCTCTATTGCCCATAGCATTTCCTTGGAACTGCTATTCCAGGCTGAGCTACGGGCCCATGATTATGAAAATGGTTGATGTGTGCATGATGTTTCTTCCAATACTATAAAATAAATAGGAGGTGATCCATCCGCAGGTTCCCCTACGGATACCTTGTGACGACTTAACCCTTCTCACTGAGCCCGAGTTCGTATCAACCCTAAGATTGAGCCTCACTCGGACCCTGCTCGATTGGCTTGACGGGCAGTGAGTGCAAGGCACAGGGACGTATTCACCGCTCGCTGTTGACGAGCGATTACTAGGAATTCCGGTGTCATGAGGGCGAGTTACAGCCCTCAATCTAAACTAGGGCAACGTTTCGAGGATTGGCTCCTCCTTTCGGAGTTGCATCCCATTGTCGTTGCCATTGCCGCGCGCGTGTGGCCCAGAGGATTCGAGCCATACAGACCTACCGTTGCCTGCACCTTCCTCCTGGTTACCCAGGCAGTCCCCATATAGTGCTCGATCATCGAAACGACTCGCTAGCAAATATGGACGCAGGTCTTGTTCGTTACTGGACTTAACCAGACACCTTGCGGCACGAACTGGCGGCGGCCATGCAACATCTCTCGGCTCGTTAGGTAAGACCTTTAATCTGACCTTCATACTGCCGTCGCTCCTGGTGAGGTTTTCTGTGTAGAGTTAAATTAAACCGCACGCGTCACTCCTTGTAGTGCGCCCCCGCCTATTCCTTAAAGTTTCAGTCTTGCGGCCGTACTCCCCAGGTGGCAAACTTAACGCCTTCGCTCCAGCACTACATACCCACGAAGGATATGTAACACTTAGTTTGCAGTGTTTACGGCTAGGACTACAGGGGTATCTAATCCCTTTTGCTCCCCTAGCTTTCGTCCCTGATCGTCAGACCCGTTCTGGACAGGTGCCTTCGCTATTGGTAGTCTACCAAGGATTATCGCATTTTACCGCTCCCCTTGGCATACTCCTGCCCCCTCCCGGTCTCAAGTCATGAAGTATTCCTTGCACTCAGTTCCCTTAAGAAGAACTATTTCACAAGAAACTTTCATGACCGACTACGGACGCTTTAGACCCAATAGAACTGGTCCCCACTTGTGGCTCCGGGATTACCGCGGCGGCTGGCACCGGTATTGCCCACCACTTATTCGCTAAGCTCCTTACACTTAACAAAAGCATACCATCAAGTGACAGTATGCACGTGGAGTTCCCTTGTCACACTTTCGTGCATTGCAAAGGTTTCCCGCCTGCTGCACCCCTTAGGGCTAGGGCCCTTATCTCAGTGCCCTCCTCGGGGCTAGGACTTCCATCCCCCCTACTGATCTTAGGTTTGGTGAGCCGTTACCTCGCCAACAGCCTAATCAGCCGCCGACTCATCTTACGGCATTGCTTTTATGAGCAACGACCTTCCAGTGCGTAGCTCTTATCCGGGTTTAACCTCAGTTTCCCGAGGATATCCCAGACCGTAAGGCAGATTATCGACGTGTTACTGAGTCTTGTGCCAGTACTCTTGCGAGCCTCTGACTTGCATGGCTTAAGTGGAACTCCACTAGCAGCGACCTCCCGCAGGATCAACGGGAATTGTTCTGGACCGCTAAAGACTGTTCCATAATAATTTGTTTGTATTTGAATAGTTGGTTGTCGCACCATGCGACACATCATCCATCATACGTTGGTACGTACTCATGTCCAACATGCTCATCATCGCTCAGAGCACGTTGTTTTTGAGCATAAATTATTGAGAAGAATTCTGTCTTTTGAACAGGTATATTATTCTTCATGCATGGTAGGAACTCTAGCAAAAAACTGATTTATAAAGCTATCGTTTTCTTTTGATCTTTTTGTGGTTATTTTGTGTTCTTTTAGGACTTTATCTTTGATAATTCTGTTTCTTCTCTTTATTTTTTCTTTTTATTTTTAAGATGGACTAATCTATATAAACTCTTTCTAGCTTACACTTTTTATGAGAACGGCATTTTTACAACCAGACCAAATTATTACTCTGAATGATTATCCTATGCATAGTGATAGCAAACTTAAAGATTATTTTCATACATGTAAACTAGGAGATGTATTGCCTTATGTTCCAGTCCTACAAAAAGCTCTTGTGAAAAGACATTTTGACGCAGCATTATTACAACTATTTGCAGCTTTTGAACGTACTCATCCAGAAGCTCAGTACTTTATGTTAGATGGAAGCCATAGGACAACAGCAGCTACGCTTGCCCATTGTAGAATTTCTATAGTCCTCTATGAAACTACGGCAGATATTCTTGCAGCCAAAAAATTAGTTGCCACAGGACGCCTTCTTGCAAGCGACACGCTTGATCATACTTTAGATGAAAATTGTGCTATTTTAAACAAACATTTCCGTGAAAAACCTTATTTTATGACTGTACAACAAAAAACAGAAAAAATGATTGCAGAACACCATATTCCCGCATCTATGGTTGCAGCTTATAGAAGAAAATCCTTAGTTACAAAATAATCCTTTAGATATTTATTCTCTCTTTCTTTTTACTACCTTATCTGTTCGTTCATCTCGAATGATTGCATTTAGTCTAGCATTCAGCATTGCTTTCGATTTATTTGTTTAGGATTTATAGGTTTCAGTATACGTCATAATTGCTCATGAGCTTATACTTTTTTCTTCTTAGGAAATTGCGACTTTATGCATTTTGTCTACGACATATACGCTTATTTGTTGCCCGCTTAATCTTCTTTTATCTTTAATTCCTTTTTCTCGCATCATTCTTGCAAATGTAGATGTTTCCAATGCAAATGTGGTTGTTAGCCTTTGCATAACAATCCCCTTATCATCACTCATGAGCAGGACTAGACTTGTTTGTTGTTCCCCTTCATTTACTTCTAAAATAGTCGCATTTATAGTTTTCATATCAAATTTTGCAGGCATTCTTCTCAACGCTTCTTGATTCCAATACATAGTAGTTGAAGGGAATCCAAATGCTGTTTTAGCTGGTTGTTGAGGCGGAGTTCTTTCCTCATAATATCGTTTCTCTCGTGTCAAAACTTCTAGCATTTTTTGTAAATCATTCCCTAAAAAATCAAAATTATCAGGATGCGCATAGATTGGTGATCTTCTATATTCGGGGGTTGGCATCAATTTGTGTATGACTAACCCTATTTAAATCTTATTTTTCATCACTACTTTGAAGAAGTCACTTTATGGGCTTAAGACGCTTGCGCTTTACGTCTTCGTTTTTCACGTCGGATGCGTTTGCGTTGCCACTTCCAGCGCATCTGCCTCTTTTTCTTCCAACGTCTAGAACTGCGTTTCATGTATTTATTTTCTCACTTTCTTGGCTTTTAAAGGTTGTGGTGTATAAACATAATTCTTATAAGCTAGCTTCGCCTTGTGCACTTAATGGTGTTAGAAGAACTGTTTCCACGTATGCCTGAAGTGAGCTGGCTAGACAATCTTTGCTTATTTATTTTAGTAGCCGCAGCATTCAATTGGGTCGCTCTTGGATTTTTCGAGATTAATTTCATTGAGTATATTCCTGCTGATGATCAAGGATTTCTCCGGCAAATAGTGTATGGGCTGATAGGATTTTCCGGTTTGAAAGCCTTATTCTTCTGGAAGAAATGCTTAGCTTGTACACGTGTTGAATAAGTGTCTTTCTTTAATCTGCTTTGTCTGTGAGTGTTTTTTCTTGATTGTTCTTGCCTGTCCTGCTCTTTATTATTCCTCATAATAGTACTCCTTATAAGTAGTAAAAATAGATACTTTTATAAACCTCAAATACCTCTTTATTCTATGACTTTATGCTATAGACTCTTTGGGCATCCTAGGACTAGATATGAATTTCTAGATAAAGCTAAACAGACTGATGCTCGAACTATTGATCTTCATGTCTATCTTGATAAAAACCTGCGTTCTTCTGTTGACGCAACAACTGACACAGACAAAATACCCTTTATTTTGCGTCACCGAAAGTCAGGAAATTTAAAATGCAGACTTAACAAGTATCTTGTCGATGCTGATACCTTAGATACTGTGGTTAGATTTGCGAACCGTCTACGAGCACAAGGATATGATGTTCATATTAATGACAAACCTATAGGTTATGCAGAAGAAGTACTAGCACAAGTAAACACTGCTCTAGATCATGCTATTCAAAGACAGCTCTCTTCTTTTCTTACACCTGCTGAACGCGCACATGCCGCTACTCTTCCTCCAGATGAGAGGGAGAGATATTTAGAGAATCTCTTAAATGCAAAATCTAGCCCCTCTTCTTAACTCTTCTTCTTAATTTGACAGCTGCTTTACTCGCAATATGTATTGTTTTAATCTGAGCACGTCTTGATTTTGTGGCTGTACTTTTTCTGCTTCATGAACTACTGCTGTCGCTTCTTCGAGCTGCTTGTTCTTGATGTATGCTATGGCTAATCCGAGATAAGTCTTGATGTTGTTGGGATTGAGCAGCAATGATTTCTTGTAGTGCTGTATTGCTGTAGGATAATCTTCCTTGAAATTATAATTAATGATTGCCATGTCCCTGAATACTTTAGCTTTATTTTCAAACTCATCAATCTTGTCTTCGTAGATTTTCAAATAGCTTAATTGCTTAGCCTTGTGGATGCGCTCTCCTTTTTCAAATTGGTAATGATGTATCTGCACAGCAGTTTTTTGTATTCTTTTTTTATCTTTTATGGCTGCGTCTACAGACTCATGCACTGGGTTAGTAAACTTAATGCCTTTGTTGTTCCTGAACAAGCGAATGATGTTGCAGCTAATGCATCCAATGAAGTCTTTTGTTTCTGGAGTTTTTTGCTGGAGCATCTTGAACCCTAACATTTTTTGATCATTGGTATAACTGACTTGTATAAGCGTATATGCGTCGTATTCCTTGTTTCTTGTTAATTCTTTGAGCACTGCGTGATCTTCCTTGCTGATGATTTCATCTGCGTCCAAGACTAGAATCCATTCTTTGGTTGCTTTGGCAATAGAGAAGTTGCGTGCTTTGCTGAAATCGTTGTCCCATTTGTAGGAAAAGACGTTTGGTGTAAATTTTCTTGCGACAGCAACAGTCCTGTCTAGTGATCCTGTGTCCACAACAATAATTTCATCAACCAATCCTTGCACAGATTTCAGCGCTTGCTCTATGTATCTTTCTTCATCACGAACAATCATACACAGGGAAATGCTCATCACTTTATTCTTTCTTGCTCCTATATATTTTTAACGACGTTAGGTTTATATAGCAGTTCGACCTTCTGAACAGCATGAGTTTCGGTTGTAGTCACAAACATTCTCATATATTTTCTACTCAATTCTTGAGGGAGGACCATCTGTAACCCAATCATTGTTCTGCGGGGAAAAAGAGGTGTCTTTTCCACTCGCTTTATGATGACCAGCTGTCCTCCTCAAGATTGTCCATGCAGAAGCTTTATTAAGTTCTTTTCCACTATTCGTTCTTATGGCAACACAACAGCAAGTCATTGAAAAACTCAAGAAAGTACAAGATCCTGAACTAGGATTAGATGTGTGGACACTAGGATTGATTTATACCATCACTATTGAAAAAACTAAGATTGTTATCAAAATGACCTTGACTTCTCCGATGTGCCCTTATGGACCTGTGATGATTGCGGATGTGCAGCACCGAGTCAAAGAACTGAAAGGCGTAAAAGACGTCAAAGTCGATATTACTTTTAATCCGCCATGGAAGCCCAGTGATGACGTGAGAACCTTATTAGGCGTGTGATAAGCAATATCTTTATAAAGTATATTTTCCAGTATCTATCTTATGCCTATTCTAACTTTCGAAGAAACAATCGAAGCTTTTGTACCTGGGGATTATACTTATACTCTAGAAAGAAAAGCACGTGCTGCCTTAGAGGGTTTGCTAAATTCATGTATACCTTCTCAAACTACTAGGCTTCTTCCAGGCGCTTTGAGTGTGTTTACCTATCAACATGATCCTTTTGTTTATGTCGCTAGAATGCCTTACGAACCTGCTTTTCCCGCAGACATAAATCTCCATGTCGTTGCTATTTCTCGCAGCGCTATTCCTTTCGTTGCAAGTATGGTTACTTTTTTTTCTTCTGAAGCTAGGGATTCACATGAAGCATTTATTATAGATACCTATCATGGTTTGAGAGACGAGTTGAGTCTAGACGTTCATCAAGGCCATAGAAATGGACAGCTTTGCTTCGTCGCTTGCCAAGGACCAAGCCTCTCAGCAGCGCTTGAATCTGCGAGAAGACATCATGGACCTTTACCCTATTTTATTAGATCCATCGCCTTTTGATTACTCTACTAAGAACATATCTGGATCTTCTAGATGAATCATCACGTCGTTCAAGAATCGAGCAGCTTCTGCACCATCGATAATCCTATGATCGAAAGATAAAGAGAGTGTCATGATATATCTTGTTTCTAGTTTTCCTTTTCTTATGACTGGACGCTCCTGTATCTTTCCCAATCCTAAATTAGCAACTTCTGGATAATTGATGATAGGAGTAGCGTATGTTCCACCAAGACTTCCCACATTTGTGATGGTGAAGGTTCCACCTTTCATGTCTGCCAAATCTATAGACCTGTTTCTCGCTGCTGTTGCAAGCGTTGTTATCTCTCTTGCCACATCTATTAGTTTCTTTTCATTGATTCTTTTGATGACTGGAACAATCAATCCTTCTTCAGTATCCACAGCAATACCTATATTATAATATTTCTTGAGAATAATATCCTGGTTTGCTTCATCGATAGTTGCGTTAAGCAGGGGATGTTTCTGCAATGCTGGGAGCAATGCCTTGAGGATGAAAGGAAGATAGGTTAGATGGACACCTTCTTTCGCACACTTGTCTTTTTCTTTTTCTCGAATCTCCACGAGATGTGTGACATCACACTCATCCATGTGCGTGACTAGAGCAGTAGACATTTGTGACTTCATCATATTGCTTGCAATTGTTTTTCTTAGTCCATGCAGAGGAATATGTTCTACATACCCATAGAAGTCATATTTCTTGACTACTTGGATATTTGGACGAGTAACGAGTTTCTTTTCTGTTGGAGCTGCTTTGTTTACATCATCTTCAGTGATCTGACCATGCGCGCCTGACCCTTTGATATCTGACAAGTCTACTCCTATTTCTTTTGCCAGCTTACGGACTGCAGGCATGGCAAGAATATCTTCATGGTTCGCTTCTGTTTTTTGCTCTTCTTTTAGCGATGTTGGTACTTGGATGTCTTTTGCTTCTTCCAACTCGCCAACAACACCGACTGACTTGAATTGTTTCTCTGCCTTTGCTTTTTCCCTTGGTTCTTCTTTTGTTGCTGTAGAACTCTTTTTTCCTTTTTCATCAATAACTACCATAACTTCGCCTACTTTGACTGTCTTGCCAGCTGGTATGAGAATTTTCACAATTTTTCCAGCAACTGGCGATGGAATATCAACCACTGCCTTGTCTGTCTCTACTTTTCCAATGGGCTGGTCTTGCTTGACAATGTCACCTTCTTTGACTAGCCATTGCACTATCTCGCCTTCAGTAATACCTTCACCAACATCTGGGAATTTGAACTCCATTAGAACATCATCACCTTGTCTATTGCTTTGCTGATACGAAGAGGATTTGGTAAATAATTGTTCTCATTCTGATAATACGGCATGGTAGTATCAAAACCAGTGACTCGTTCTATGGGTGCTTTTAAGCTAAGAATTTCTTTTTCCTGGATGCGTGCCATGACTTCTGCTCCCCAGCCGCCTGATCGTGGAGCTTCATGAACAATAATACATCTTCCAGTTTTTTTGACAGAGGCTACCAATGCTTGTGTATCTAATGGAGAGATTGTTCTGACATCAATGATTTCACAGGATGCTTTTGTTTTCATCTGCTCTGCAGCTCTTTGGCATTCACGCACCATGGCTCCCCAAGCGATTAAAGTAATGTCAGTTCCCTCTTGGACGATTTTTGCTTTACCAATGGGAATAGTGTATTCTTTTTCTGGCACTTCTTCCTTAATTGCACGATATAGCCTCTTTGGTTCGAAAAAGATGATTGGATCTGGATCACGAATGGCTGAAATTAATAATCCTTTTGCATCATAAGGTGTAGATGGAATGACTACTTTTAATCCTGGGATGTGCGCGTACAAGGCTTCCATGCTTTCTGAGTGATGTTCGAGAGCTCGAATGCCCCCACAAATAGGAACACGAATGACTAGAGGACAAGTGAATCTCCCCCGAGAACGATTGCGAATACGAGCTACATGAGAAACAATTTGATTGAAAGCTGGATAGACAAACCCATCGAATTGAATTTCACAGACTGGACGAAGACCATAGACTGCCATGCCAAAAGATGATCCAACAATGCCTGATTCTGCTAACGGCGTATCCATGACTCTTGCTGTTCCAAATCTCTTCTGCAGTCCTGTTGTGACTCTGAAGACTCCCCCTTCTAATCCAACATCTTCTCCCAAGACCACAACACGCTTGTCTTTTGCCATTTCTTGATGCAAGGCAAGATTGATTGCTTCAACGATGTTGAGCTGTGGCATACACTTCCTCCTTTTTTAGCATATTTTTTATAAATAATTCTCCTGCACGATAGGAACTTCTGACAAATGGACCTGCAGCAGCATATTTGAACCCTAGTTTGTTTGCTAGTTGTTCATATTTTTTAAATATCTCTGGCTTTACATACTCTTGTACTTCTACTTGCCTTTCTGATGGTCGCAGATATTGCCCTAGTGTAATAAAATCAACACCTGTTTCTCTAAGATCTTGCATTGCTTGCTCTACTTCTTCTTGCGTTTCCCCTAAACCAAGCATGATTGATGATTTTGTATATATTTTTGGATTTATCTTCTTCACAGATTCTAGTACTTCTAAAGATTGTTTATATCCTGCTCTTGGATCCCTTACTTTCTTCTGTAATCTTTCTACTGTCTCTATATTATGTGCAATAACGTCAGGACCAGCTGCACTAATTATTCTTAGACATTCGATATTTCCACGAAAATCAGGAATTAGTACTTCAACGAGAATATCTTGCTCTTTCAACTTCTTTATACACTTAGCAAAATGCTGAGCTCCCTGATCTGGCAAATCATCCCTGTCGACAGATGTGACGACAATATAATCCAGCTTCCATCTCTTGACAGCTTCTGCGAGTTTTTCTGGTTCTTTCTCGTCAACTGGTTGCCCCCTAATCCTTTTTTTTACATGACAAAATCTGCAGCCTCTTGTACAAGTATCGCCAAGCACCATGAACGTTGCAGTTCCACCGCTCCAGCATTCTGGAATATTTGGGCAATGCGCTTCTTCACACACAGTTACTATACCTAACTCTCGCAACGTCTGTTTTACCTCTTTGAACTCATCAGTCAAGGTTAATCTCATTCCTAACCAGTCTGGTTTATTCTTTGATACTACCATTTGTTTGCATACTTCCCCAGTTGTGCTACTATCTCGTCTCTTACTTGCCACATATCTATTTTTCTTCCGAGAATGACCTTCATAGAAGTCATTACATCGTGCTGAAATCCACAAGGATAAATTCTTTCAAACTTGGTTAAATCAGTATTTCCATTCAATGCGAACCCATGCATCGTTACCACCATTAGTCTGCTCTGTCTCCCTATTCCGATGTACTCTCGTCCCGCATTATCCATCTGTAACCCTTGCGCTACAATCTTTTTTTGAACACCCTGAAGATCATACCATGCTCCACGGATACCTCTTTTGCTTGTTCTTGGATCAATGTCTTCTTTTCTTGAATATGCTTCTATTCCGAATCTTCTCAGTGTTGCTATTGCTATATCCTCTATATCTGTGATGAATGCTGCGTATTTATCAAAGGGCAATTTACAAATAAAATAAGCAACTATCTGACCAGGTCCATGATACGTTATTTTACCACCCCTTTTCACGGACACTACCCCATGCTCCAGCTCTTTTCTTATGAGTGTTGTTAATTCTCCTTCTTTAACGTCTGTTCCTACAGTATACACTTCTGGATGCTCGCAAAGCACTACTGTGTTTGGAATAGCGTTATTTTTTCTTAACAATTGCAATCTTTCTTGCATAGCTAATGCTTCTTTATACTCTATGGTTCCTACATCTATTACTTGCAAGTTATCAGCTACATTCATTATCCTTGGCTGTTCTTTCAAGAGTATCTCCAAACTCATGCCTCCTTCGCCCCTAAGGTTTCTTGGATGTATTCGAGTTGTTCTTTCAATTCTGGCGTCATAGTTTCATACATATACTTGAACATGTCTTCTGGCTTGGTTGCTTTGGCAATTTTTTCTGCTTTGGCAACTGCCTCTTCAATCTGCTTTGTGCATTTCTTTATGAGAGCATCTTCATATTTTTTTGTCCAAATGCCTTTTTTCTGTAAATAGATTTTGAAACGCTTGATAGGATCACGTTCCTGCCAATATTTGACTTCTTTGTCTGAACGATAAAGTGTTGGATCATCTGCAGTAGTATGCGGACCAACTCTATAAGTCAATGACTCAATCAATGTCGGGCCTTTGCCTTGCCGAGCGTGATCAACTGCTTCTTTCATGGCTACGTAAACCGCTAGAGGGTCATTACCATCTATCTGTATGCCTTGGAATCCATAGGCAACTGCTTTTTGTGCGATTGTTTTCGCTGCAGTCTGGATTGTTCTCGACGTAGAAATTGCCCATTGATTATTCTGACAGAAAATGATACAAGGTGCCTTGAAGACACCTGCAAAATTCATAGCCTCATGAAAATCTCCTTCTGATGTTCCGCCATCACCAAGAGCTGCGACTGCGACTATCTTATCTCCCTTGATTTTTGCTGCCATGGCTGCGCCAACTGCGTGCAAGGTCTGCGATCCTACTGGAACTGAGACTGGAAAATTATTGGTTTCTTTTGGCGTTTTATTGCCTTCCTCACATCCCATAAAGACCAGATAGAAATTTTCCAGAGGCATACCACGAAAGAATAAGATACCCTGCTCACGGAATGAGGGAAAGAACCAGTCTTCTTTTTTCATAGCAAGACCAACTGCGACCTGTGCTTCTTGGCCTAATGCTTGCGCGAATGTACCCATGCGACCGGATCGTTGCAGAGCTAATGCCTTTGCATCTGTCATTCGAGTCAAGACCATAGTTTCATAGATCTTCTTGAGATCATTTGCAGAGAGTTTTGGCTCTAGGAGTTTCATCACATTACCCTCTTTATCGAGAATCTGAAGAAATTTTCCTTCTAAAGGATTGAAGTGTTCTATCATACCTCTTTTTTCACCTATTTTTTATGAGTTTTGCTTTTTCTTAAAGCTATCTCTTCTATCTTTTCTCTGTATAAGCTTGCCTCTGCATCCGTTATATTTGCGACATGTTCATCAAATACAGCCACGAACAGCTTAGCCTCTTGCAACATCTTTTCTATTTCCTCCTCTTTATCTACTCTCATGTAATATTGTGCATCTATTCTTTTGTCTTTGTGTCTATTAATAGTCTGTACTTTCTCCTCGCCTAAAAGAAATCCTACAGCAAGTGTTGAGCAAAAATGATTCTCGCATTTTACTCCTATTTTTTGGAGAAATGAGTATAACGCATAATATTCAGCATAGTACATAACCACTGTAGCCCACAGAAGATCTTTATCTTTGAAATTCTTTTCTGCCCTTTCCAATGATCCTCGCGCTTCACTTAGATAAGCTTGAGCAATTCTTTCATTAGGCTCCACTATTTTTAAACCATCTTTAAGTCCACAACACCGTTCTATTTTTCTACCTAGAACCATAATAACTCCACATTGTATTTACATACCATGAATGGTTATTTATGATCACATGATTTTCTTCTATTTCTTTTATTAATGTTTCTTTTTTTTCGAGGGATTGGAGAAATGCTTTTGCAGATAGTTTTATGGCTTGTACCTTATAGGGCAGCAGATGTGTTGGCAACTTTTCATCTTCTTTGGTTATTATCATTACATCTATATCTGAATGTTTTGTCATGGTCTGCTTTGCGAAACTACCGAAAATAATAATTACTGCATCATTCTTTATTTGTTTGGCAAATGTCTTGCATTCTGGATGGTTCTCAAGAAACATGAGTGTTTTTTGCTGCTCTGTCTGCAACAGATAATATTTTGTTTCAATATTTTCAAGATTGAGCCTGAAATATTTATTTTTACCACTTAACCTACTTTTTAGAGTTTTATTCTTTTCAAGACGCGTAATGAGGTTTTGTGTTGTCTTTAGTGGAATCTTTGTTAGCCTGCTTATCTCTCTTAGATAAAATTGTTTAGTATAATCTCCCAAATATAACATAATTATACTTTTTTCATCGTTTCTTTTTAGATACATATGTATCCCTAGTGATACAATTAATATATAAACCTTTTGAGTTTACTTACAATCTTTCTGCGCTCTTCCACAGGAATGTGAAATACTCTCTAAAGCTTTTCGTGATATTCTCGTCAGTTATTAATATGCTAGTTGGTGTTTCTTTAAGATCAAAAATCACCAGATTATCATTAAATAAATCAAACCATGCCGGGCTAACCTGCTCTTTCTTTAGATATCTTACCCTAGTTAATGGCATTCCTTCTCTTATTTTTCCATACTTTCTAGCATCTTCATAAAAAATAATATCCATTTTAACGCCTAATTTAATCCTTCTTTTGTTAAAATTAATAAGATAGTCTTCTAGTAACTCTTGTGCTTGAGATGCTCCCATTACATAAATTGTATCTCCTCTTTTTGTCGTTCGCAACATTTTCTCATAAATTAATTTCATCCCTCTGATTCCTTCAAAAATAGTGGATGTCTTTTCTTTTTTTGGCTTCTGTTTGATTTCTTCAAGTTTTGGTATTACTGTCTCTGCTATTCTTCTTGTTTCTTCCTTGAGGTAGTCTAAGATGCTTTTTGGATCTACTGCGTTAAACTGCTGTCTATTTTTGTCTATTATAGAACTGACAAATCCTTTGCTTTTGAGTTTTTCCAAAGTTTCATAAATCTTTGAACTTGGTATACCTGACTTCTTGATAATCTTACCTACTGAAGATGAACCTACTTCTAATAAGGCTATGTAGACTTTGATTTCTCTTGGCGTCAAACCAATGGATTCTAACTCTTTGAGATACATAAAATCACTACTCCCAAACAGGGTAAATTACATTTAAATATTCCTAATTACCATCTAGTAGTAAAATGAAACAAACTTCGAAAATCTTCACTTTAATTTTGGTGTTTTTGCTAGGCATATTTCTACTTTTTATGGGGTGCACTCGGCAAAGTACTAGCCAAGACACCTTGGTTATTGGAAGTATTCTGCCTCTCACTGGACCAGCCTCTTTTGCTGGAGGGGAAATGATGAACGGCATGCTTTTGGCTGTTGAAGAACTTAATGCTCAAGGAGGTATTGCAGGCAAGCAGATACAATTATTTCTAGAGGACAGTGAAACCAAAGCTACTTCTGGAGTTTCTGCATTTCATAAGATGGAAACATCCAAAGAACAACCCCTTCTCTATATCTCTGCATTAAGCTCCGTTTCCATGGCTTTAGCTCCTTTGGCTGAAGAAACTCGTGTTTCTTTGATGGGATTAGCAGTCACAGCTCCTGACTTTGTCAAAAATAAAATATGGAGTTTTCGTTATTATGCTACTGCCAAAGATGAAATCCCACCAATTATCTCTATGCTAGATGGTCTCGATGCAAGCACTCTGGGTATTCTCTACATCAATGACGATTATGGTCTTTCTGTCTCTACACTTCTTAAGACTGAATTTGAAAAACTAAGTGGCTTGACGAAAACTGAAACCTTTCAAGTGTCTGATTCAGATTTTAAAACACAAATTCTCAAATTACAAAACATGGATGCTCTGTACATTGTAGGATTTGATTCCCACCTCAAGATCATTATTCAGCAATTACGAACGCTTGGGTATAAAGGGTATATTTTAGCACCTTCTACTGCCTCTCTTCCAACAGTCAGAACTACTGCCGGAGCAAACAAAATATATGTTGCCGCTCCTACTATTTACCAGAATGGCGATGTTCTTTCAACACGTTTTAAGATTGCATACCAAGAAAAGTATAAATTACAACCAACTCATTATGCTGCAAATGGTTATGATCTTATATTATTCTTAGAATACTCTCTTAGAAATCAGGAGTCCCTTACTCGAGCATCTTTACAAAAAATTATAGAAAGTGATATTAGTTATGTTGGTGTCTTTGGAAAGATTTCTTCGACTCAAGAAGGTCATGAAAGAAGTTTTTCTTTGTCTCCTGCCCAGATTATTGATGGAAATCTTGTTTATCTCTAACTTCTATTTGCCTAATGCCCATTTCTTGAAGATTACATAAATTATCTTTTTTTGAAACCAAATCTTTTATCATAGTCTTTATGCGTAAAAATATCGAGAATGAAGGCTATAATCTCTATTTTATCACTTTCTAGTGTGTATATCATCCTCCAGAAAAATGGCAGATCTACGATAAATAAGTTTTTTGCTCCGTATTGATCCAGATAGTATCTTGGAATAAGATCTTTCTTTGCGTTTTCACCATAAAAGGGATTTCCTTTAATCAAATCAAAAGCTCGCTGGATACCATTCCAGAGCTTAATTTCATCAGAATTTTCTTTTCCTTCTGTTTTTTGCTGTCCAATAATACTATTTAATTTATTGTATGCTTCTTCTGCATCTCCTCTTAATTCAATGGATATTTGTTTGCCGACCTTCATCTCACTCTTATTCCTTGGCTCTTTCTTAGTTTACTTTCAGGATTAAAAGTCCATAATACTTTTTCATCATGAACAACAATTTTGCCACTGTACTCTAAGTAGTCAATTATACTCATTAATGTTTGATGCATTACTTGTTTCGGAAGCATTCTTTTTAGCTCTGCAACGGTTATTACTCCGTCAGCATTCATGAGTGTTTCTTCTACCATAAGCAATGTGTTTAATGTGGGGGATCTCTGTTCACTATATTCGCGTTTTTTAAGTTTAATCTCTTGCATATCAACTGATATAGTATCAACTGATATATAAGCTTTTCTGATCTATCTTTCCCATTCTTTTATGGCTGGAGAGAAATCTAGCTGATAATCGGGAATACCTAAAGAAATTCCATATTCAGTTACTTTTGTATATTGCTCTTTTTTTGCTCTATCGACTTTGAAAACCTTATCATGAAATATTATATAATGGTACTGACTATTTTTGAAATCTGCGTACCAATTATGTTTGGAATCTAGCGATTCACTTAATTCTTTTGCAATTATATCTGCTTGGTTCTCTCGAATCTCAACAGTATGCAAGGTCCATTCTTTTATCCAGGGTGTTTTGTGATTTTCTGTAACTTTTTCTCTTTTTGTGTTGATAATCTTTACTTTTTTTAATACTTCTTTTCTTTCAAGACTTTCTTCAATAATAACTCCTGTATACTTATTAGTCATTTGCCTAATGCCCATTTCTTGAACGTTTCGTAATTAGTTGTGCCACAGATTGCTTTTTTTGTTTTAGTGTTGAAAAAGAATGGGATTGCACCACATTTTGGATTGTCTTTTCCATTGTCCAACTCTTCTAAAATTTTCTGGTTCTCAGCATTGTGCCATACTTCCAGTCGCGTGAGTTTGACTCTTTCTTCTTTCTCCAAACGCTCCACTAGTGGATCCATATCCTTGCAGTGCTCACATTCTGTGCCATAGAAATCATACAGAATTGCCTTTTCTTCCTTAGTTTTTGGAGCTGCTTTTTGAGCTGCTGGCATACAATCACCTCTCTCTAAGAAGCATCTTTCTTCATTTAAAAATATATTCTTTCTCAATTTTTATTCGTAAACTTTATAAATGATCATTTTGAAGTGATAACATTATGACTGATACGACAACAGACCCGCAAAAAGCGATGCAAGAATGTCAGTTTAACATTAACAGAACTCACAGGAACGCACTTTTGGGCTTCTTAGTTACTCTTCCTTTACTTTATGGCGGTATGGAGCGCCTACCCTCTAAATTTGTTCCTTCTGCAGATACACCTGCTGCTGTTATTGCCCATAAAGCAGGAGAAGAAGCATTAGCAGGTCTTAAAAGCTATCGCTTTCGTTTTCCTTCTTCTCCTTATCAACTTCCCGAGAATGTAAATGACCTAGCTGTTGCTGAGTCTCCATTGCACTCTTTACAGACGTTAACAACACAAACAAAAAATGCCTTGGATGCCAGCATCAGTGATTTAGAAAATGCAGTCCGAACTTCTGCTTTGCACCCTGATGTGCTTCAATTTCAAGAGCATCAAACTTCTAATATTCGATTTGGTTGGAGCCTTATTGGTCTTGGTCTACTTCTGAATATAGTCAATATCTCTTATTTTTTCAGTAGAATGGATCGTCTAAGAGACGCGCAGAAAGCAATGAGACAAGATACTAGCAACCCTTCGTATCAAGGATCATTCTGAATCGGAATGTTTGCCATAGTTCCAGGCGCTTTTTATTCCAATTAGGTAGTTACTTCTTCTTAGCAATGTTTATTAACCACTCTTTTAGCTCTTTTTGAGATACCTAATGACAACTTCGGAAGGACTTCAACAACAGATTCAAGACACATCACTAAAAAAACTACATAGGACTCTTTTAGGTGGTGTGGCTATTGTATTTACCGGAGTTTCTGTTGCAGTATTAACTCCTGCTTTCACTCCACAAGAAAAAAATCCTTATGCGCAAACACCAGAAGTACAGGCTTATGATTGGGTTCATAAATCATTAATGCAGATTCGAGAAATACCTTACCATTGCTCTTCTCTACTGATAGATCCTCCTGTACCTGACGCTTCCTTATCTGCTTTAGTTGAACAACACAACGCTCAATTCAGAGCACCTTTTGATTCTTTGCAGCAGACTGCTACTTCACTTAATAAAAGGTTAGAGGAACTGGCAACTCTGCAACCTGTGATAGATTATCGTTTATTTGAAGCACATCGTGAAAAATTTCCTATCCATTCCACATCTGCTGGTATAGGTATTATAATTTTAGGTATTGTGTATCTTATGACTCGTAGTCTTAGTATAACAACAGAACAATATAGATTACAACAACAAGCTCGCAAGCCATCCACATAACCTGATACCTAACTACACACTTCTTTATCTACATTAAAGCATTCAGAATATTTTGTATACTAAAATACAGCAAACCTGCAGAAGTTATAGCACCTAATAAAGGTATTATTGGGATATTTACCACACTTCCCGGAACCTTGAATATTCTTTTCATATGCGGCTCTTTTCTTCTGAGGACAATGACTGCCAGATTAATCATGATGAACGTGATGAACAATGTTGCTGTCGCGATGTTCGCAACCAGATGGAGATCTTTGAAGAAGACAAAGACTATAGTCAATATCAATAATAATTCAATGGCTCTATAAGGAGTGCATGTCTTTGGATCAATTTGCGCGAGAAATCTTGGTAGTGCTTTTTCTCCAGCCACACCATACACAAACCGAGATGCAGTAACGATTTCCATTAATGCTGTACCTGCTGTTGAAATTAAAGCGATTAAAGCCAACACAACAAAGGCTCCTTTACCCCACAATGTTTCTGCGACCAAGGCCATTGGTGCTTCAGATCCTGCGAGCTGCTGCCAGGGAACAATAGCTACTACTGCCAATGCCACCAAAATATATACTATGGTTGAAAGCACTACTGACAAAATCATCGCTTTAGGAATAGTTTTTCTTGGATTTTTTGTCTCTTCTGTCAACCGAGCAACATTTTCAAATCCCATATATGCGAAGAACAATAATGCAGATGCGCTTAAGACACCTGTGATACCATAGGGCATCTCGAAGAGATTAATTTTACCAATGTTTTTGAAACCAGCAGCGATAATCATCACTAAACCACCAACACCTAAGACAGTTAACACTGTATTTACTGAACAAGACTGGCGAATACCACAATAATCGATAGAAGCAATACCAATCACTAAAATAATTGCTGTCATTATAACCGGAATATTTGTCAAACTATGGAGATATTGCGCGAAGCTCAAGGCTACTGTAGCAACGGCAACGACTGCTGTCAGTATTAACATGCAACCAATGATGAAGGCAACTTTTTTTCCGAATGCATGCTTTGTATAATCATATTCTTCTGCATCACGAGGAAACATTGAAGCGAGTTCACCATAGCTTAGTCCTGTCAATATCGCTATTACTGCACCAATTGCGAAAGCCAACCAAAGAGCATTACCAGCAGTCTGCGCTCCAAGACCAATTAAAGCATAAATACCTGCGCCAATGATAATGCCAACACCAGAGATAGTTGTCTGACTAAGACCGAGATTTCTATTCAAACAGACTTTCTTCTTGAGAAATTGATGGCTTTTATCACGATGGAGCAATGTTTACACCTCTTTGGAAAGAAGACTACTTTTTGCAATTAATAAATATATTGTTTCATGCCACTAGAGCAACTCCGCTAACACCCATGCTTGCACCAAACGCAACTATAATCACTTTTTTCCCTGGTCTAATCAGACCTCTTCTTTGCGCAGCTGCGTATGAAATAAATGTTGATGCTGCAGAAGTATTTCCATATCTACGAATAGTATTTACTACCTGATTTTTTTCTAATCCTAAACTCTCACGCGCATTTTCTGAAATAACATCGTTTGCTTGATGCGGAATTAACAGGATGTCTTCTTTTTTCCAACCAGTTTTTGCCATGAGCGCTTCATACGCATTTAGGAGCTCAGGCACTGCTACTCTAAACACCTTTCTTCCATTAGTCATACGCATGAGTCTTCTTGGATCTCGCAATATTAAGCCTATATTTTCACCATCTGGAATTGATTCTGCATATGTAGCCATTATCCCTCTAGAACTATCTTCTATGGGACAAACTATAAATGCTCCAGCTCCATCACCAAACAGAATATCATTTGTATCTGGATCATTTTCATCAAGCATACTGGTCAATTTTTCTGTGCCGACAACTGCATAGATGCCTGTGCTCTTTTTTGTTAGCAAATCTCTTTGCATAATTCTTAGTGTAGCTGCTTCTAAGGCAGATGGACCTCCCTGACATGCATTATTTATGTCCAAGGTATAGCATATGTTTTTTACACCTAGCCGATGTTGTATTTTTTGCGCGCAATTAGGAAACTGCTGTTGATCTGTAACTGTTGCAACAATAATTCCTTCTAGGCTCTCAGCTGTTAGTCCAGCATTTCTCAGCGCTCTTCTGACTGCTCTGGTTCCCATATCACAAGGCTCTTCACCTTTGGCAGCACATCTTCTTTCTTTGATACCTGAACGCGGAACTATCCATGCATCACTAGTTACTACACACTTCCCTGTTCTGTTTCCCTGATCATCATGTTCATAGAGTGTTTGCCCTTCAAATGCTGCATTGGTAACTCTTCCGCTAGGTACATAGTATCCGGTGCCGAGAATTACTGCATTAACCATAGTTTTTTGACTTTTCTTAGTCTATTTAAAATATTTGCTGGAGAAGATAGGGACGCTCCGCATCAGTTTCAACAAACGTGCTTTTTTGGTAGTTGAGAGATGGTGGATGATGAAGTGTGTGTATGAAGTCTTACACCTATGACTGGCAACTTGCCTCTTCCTGTCAAAATTGCCATCTGATCTTCAGGCGCCTCTGAGTCTCTTAGGTGGAAGTCAAGACTAGCATTCACCAGCCTGCGCATTAGGTGTTTTTCGAAGGCATTTATATCTTGATGTACAAAGCTATCCTCAAGATTTGACAAGCCAAGCCCTCCGAGAGCATGCTCGCCATATACTTTTAGTCGCACTAAGACTGATTTAATCCCATACCCATGGCTACGATAGAAATATCTTGAAGGCGCATTAAGACCCTCATGTCTCATGCATTCATGCGTAAGGCGGTAGCGAAGATCTGCTTCGAGGGCCCTCCATATGATACCATGATCCATGGCCGCAAGGCCAAGCATCCGTCTGTAGATTGGGATTTCTATTGCGTCTTGTAGCTTTTCCATTGTGCTGAGCTCCTGCTGTCAGTATATAAAATTAGTGATGAGGTTATATCCTGTAAATAATCCGACGGTTCAGCTCGGCTTGGCTTTGAATAGCTTCATACAACCAGAACTGTGGATTGCCTTTGCTGTCGAAGACCTGATACTTCTGGAGACTGGGTGGCAACTCCCTCCTCAGAACGCGCTTTTCATCATGCTCGAGAGCATGCAACACCACAGCCACATGCTTGAGTGGCTCACCAAGAGTGACACTGATTTGACATATTGACTGGATACCTTCATCTACCAGACACTCGAGAACTCTCTTTTTTAAATCTGCTAACCATCGAGTCGGGTCTGATTGTTGTGCTGTGTTAGTCATCACTATATCTTAATCCACAGGTATTTATGTTTTGCCCTACCTTCTCATAGTAGTTCGTAGCTTCGCAAGATCTTCAAAATATTTTGCAAACTCTCTTCAGACGAAAGGTAACAGTTCCATGATCACGTCTGGGCTGGAATCACAAGAGGAACCAGAAAACCAGTAGGCACAATAATTATATACTCATAGGAAGACCAGAGACTTATATGGAAGACTCGAATATGATAAAGCTCCCAATCTACCAGCGACTACTCGGATTCATATCGGTTCCACTAGAGGTCTTGTGGCGTGTGCTTGAGGCTGACTTGCGATATCGATTGGAGCATGAGCCCATGAGGAGGAAGGCGCTAGCTGTCGTCGCTCCCTACTTTCGTTTTCATTCGAACGGCATCGAGTCACTTTTGGTGGATATCGAAACGTACGGCGAGCATGCATTTAGTGGTTTCGGACTCTCGGATCTCGAGGACCGTAAAGTGATGGCTGACGTAGAAGCATTTCACAGCTATCTCAAGGGACGCTTGCAAACGTCCAAACTGAACTTCTACAAGCGCGACAAGGAAGCTCCGGAGAACACGATGGTCATACTGACGAATGAAGAACAGAAGCCAGCTATTGGAGTTCGACTCCCAAGATTGCACGACCACATACTTCACAATGACGGGAACGCAGCGCGTCCGACCAAGAGGTGCTAAAAGTCTCGGTTGCGATACTGCAGTTCAGTGCAACAACTACTCTATTTATACTTCAGAAGACTTACTTGTTCTTATAATTTATTGTACTGCTACAAAATATGCGTTGATCGCTCTACAAATATCCCAACAGCACTAGCAGCACGAGCAACACAATCACGAGCGCCAAAGCGACTCGGTCATGTTTTTTCCAGAACGCATAGACAACTGCTATCACCACAAGCGCAACACCAAGAACATCCAACCCTGCCATATTCATTCACCCACCGCAATGATAAGTGATCCAATACCTACAAGTGCAGTGCCAAACACTGTCTGTTGATACGCAAGCAACAAGAACCCGACTGCTCCAATTACAGCTCCAGCAAGACGGATTAGAAACTTGCCTTTCATCATTCCTGACCTTGCTCTCATCCACGAGCAAAAGGAGTAGCAGTATTTATGCTTTGCTGTGCTTGAGACTGCATCTAACCAAAAACAAACAACAAGGAGGAAGTAAGAAACGTTTGGAGCGTTATGGCTTGGATAGGGACGCTCTCACCGAGAAAAGGATAAAAAGGTTAACTTTTTAAAGTATTACTTTTCTTCAGTATTAACATTTTTTGGGGGTATTTACTATGAGAACAAAATTATTTCTCTTTGGGGCAGTTTTAGCTTTTTTACTTGTTGCCTTTCTAACACAGAACAATCAAACGGAAGCGACACCAACAGATTCAAGCTATTGTAAGAAGAGTATACAGTTTACTCAACGACTCAGCTATGGTGGCACATTATCGGATGTCTTTCGTATACAGCAGAATGGTGATGGGTCTAGACATGAATATTTTACCATCCTCTCGCCAGAAATAGAAGGAAAACTTGTAGGAATTAAAGAGATGAAGATTTTAGGGGCGCACCATTCTACTGGTAGCGGAGTATGTAATTTGATAGTCAATAACACCATTTGTCATAATTTTCCAGCACCACCAATCGGGACTGCATTTACAGTAAGTCTTCCTTCATGCGTAAATCAGTTAGATTTGCAAGGAGTTAATAACGTAACCTTAGATTGCGCTAACGTTCCAAGCACAAACATTAATATACAGAGAATAATCTATGAAGGCGTATGGAATTCATGCGCTTAATTTTTTTCTTTTTATGTATTTAAATTATCTTTGAGAAAAGGTTACCAAAAGGACTAACGCTCTCACCGGGATTTGAACCCGGGTTTAAGGCTCGAAAAGCCTTCGTCCTTGACCACTAGACGATGAGAGCTTATAAACAACGTGCTGGTTGACAATTTATAAATTTAACTCCAAAAACTTCTCTTTACTCTTTCTCTTTTGTTTCTGTATCATAAGAAATCCTAGTTCTTATTCTTTGATATATCTTATTCTTTGCAAATAGCTTTGGGTTAGTTTTTTTGATATAAGGTTCCGCTATTATCTTTATTCCAGCGAGAAAGCCTCCCATCATACCTGCCAATCCTGCCCCTATACTTACCGCAGTGACGATCGCATATTCTATCGGTATTGTGACAAACTGTGTTGCTTCAGACCACGTTCGTGCTTGTTCTGCCAACCATTGCAGTGTTCTACTCGTTACGAAATATCCTCCACTACCTAAGAGAAGAGCGCCGACTCCTGCACTTACTATCATTCCTCTTTCTCTCCATTCTGGTAGTTGCATATGATAATCTAATGCAGTTCTTGTTTCTAAAAGGTTACCATCAATTTCTCTTTGCATAGTTGCAGCATGATGACCTGTAAGTGTAATCCCTATTTCCCCTGTAGTGTTCTGATGAGCTGCTACAATATCTTCCAGTAATGCTTCTGCTCTCGCACTAAGTGTATTTTTCTCTATGCCCGTGGTATTTAATACCAACGGATTGCGCCTCCCTATTCTTGGTTGCATGTTTTTTATTGCCCCTACAGCTTTAAGAACTTTTCTTTATTATTTACTACTGCTCTCGAATAAGAAATACATATAAAGAATATTTTGTGTTTTGCTTTTATGACTGGCCGTAGAAAACAGATGCAAAAAATTTTAGTTGCTTCTCATGATTCATTGGAATCCTCTGTTGGCAGATGTTGGGCGTCTCAAGAGATTAGAAGCGCCATTCAGGACGGCCAAATTATTGTGCCTTATTTTTCCGAAGACAGAATTCAGCCTTCTTCCTTTGAGCCTACTCTTGGCGATGAAGCATTTGTTCTTGACACAGAACAAGAAGGCATTTTTTCTCCTGGGCAAGACGAAACTATTTACCGATCTCTTTTAAGAATTCCCAGCAGGAGAAGACAAAGAGTCGATTTGCAACAAGACCCTGTACTTCGCAGGGGAGTCAGTTATTTGATTCCTCTGCAAGAACGCCTCTCGTTTACAGAGCCTGTTTTTTTGAGCGCTTCACCAAAAAGCAGCATTGGCAGAGTGTTTGCCCATGTTCGAGCACTCACTGATTATGCACCAACGTTAGATGAAGCACATATTTCTCCTGACCAACGCAGATCTCTTCAATCTTGGCTTTTAGTACAGCCTTTGAGATTTGATGTGATGGTCGCCCCAGGTCTGAGCCTGCATCAACTTCGCATTTTTAGCGGTCATGGCGCCAGATTAAATGCACAAGAGCTTCAGCAAGAATTACAACATCGACCTCTTCTGTATGTCAGAAGTGATCAAGGAGCATTAGTTCCTGCGCTGAATGAGATTCGAGAAGCTGGCCTTGCCCTTCACCTTGATCTTTTAGGGAAAAACACCTGTGGAATAGTCGCTTTGCGCGCAAGACCTAATACAACTCCTATTGACCTTACTCAACATGGGAAACATAATCCAGAGGACTTTTTTGAACCCTTGAAAGCAACGCATGGGTCTTTAACTGTCCAGCCTGGCTGTTATTATCTTCTTGCTTCTAGAGAAGTCTTTTCTGTTCCAACAGATAGAAACGTTGAGCTAGGTGTTCATGCTAATGCAAGCATCAGAGGCCCGCGCCATTTTGCAGGATTTGTTGATAACGGTTTTCAAGGAGATCTAGTGCTTGAGCTACGCTCTGATGAGCCGACAGCATTTACTCTTCATGATGGCGCTCCTATTGGTGAGCTTCATGTCTTTAGGACTCAGGTACCTGACAAGCTGTATGGGGAAGGCATTCGATCCAATTACCAAGCGCAACTTGGTCCCCGCGTTGCCAAATATTTCTTTCCTTTCGATCATGCCCTTGCAGCACGCGACTTTTCGAAATTAGAACGCCAAGTTATGACTTTTGATGCACGAAAACTACGACAACTTCTTCCTACTGTCCAAGGATTTTCTTTTTTAGAAACTTCCCAAGGTGCTGACCTTTTAAGAACGCTTGAAGAACATCCTCTTTGGCATTCCCGCTATGACTGCGAAACTGATGAACTCTTGAGACAACCTATACCTTATCTTGTTCTTTTTGACCATGATGGTCGCATGGTTTTTACTTATCAACGAGCGAAGAGCAGGGTAGACAGTGGCGAAGCAAGACTTCATGGTCTTCATTCCTTGGGCATTGGAGGACATGTTGTTCCTTCTGATAAACCTAATTACTTTTCCCATTGCTTAGCAAGAGAACTTCGTGAAGAGCTGGCTGTTTCTGGACCTAAAATTTCACCGCAATTTGCAGGAGTTATGCTAGATGACAGCAATTCAGTTGGACGAGTGCATTTTGGCCTTATTTATGCAGCACGTCTTTACCCAGGCGCTACTGTAGCAACTAAAGATCCTGCTTTACTTAATGGAGTGATGCGACCTTTAGATGTTCCTGCCAGAGATGGCAAAGAATATGAAAACTGGAGCAAAGCACTTATGCCCCATCTTGCAGCACTCTACAAAAGAACTTAATTTATTCCAATATAGGATTCTGCTTTACTACTTTTGTTCTTGACCATTGATTACCAAAGCCAAGCCAATGACCAACTTTCATCTGCGTGAACGCCAACAAGATTAATCCGTAAATAATATGATCATCAAAGAGCGGATTATTTTTTGGAGGGATCATGGCTGTGTACATCAAGAGCATCAGCAAAGCTCCACTATAGCCAGCAACTTTCACTCCGATGCCAAAGATCAACGAAAGACCAATCAACAACAGCCCAAGCATGAACAACCAATCGACCAGAGGACTGCCTGCGATGCCTTGGAAGAACGAAGCGAACGGACCATAGGTGCTTTTTGTCAGGAAACCGACAGTAGGGGCATTGCCCAAGAGCCAAGCCTTATCAGGAGGGGTGGCGAAGCTTAGCCCAAAGAGCTTATCTATAAATGCCCAAAAAAATATACATCCGAGACTGATTCTTGTCAATCCTAAGAACACCTGCTCTTTTTTTAATCCCATATTTTTACTTAGACTCTTGAACTATATAAATTTTAACTTTCGGAGAAGAAAGCTCTTCTTAACTCTTACTTACTGCTGGATGTGCTGCAAAATATCTTCCTATCTGCTCTCGCACTGCATCCATAGTTTCTGAATCATCATAAATTTTTCCATTAAGCTCTGCCAGAGTATATCCTGGAGTTATGAGAAATCTCAATTTTGCGACACGCGTCTGCGGACCTTTAGGGTGTTCATGATCATTATCCAATTCACATCTAAAACTCACTGACCTCCCATTTTTCCTTGCAATAAACCCTATTATTTCTTTCACATATTTCTCATTAGCTAACCTTCCGGTTTCTGGATCTATTCGACCTCTCCTTTCTTGCACTACTGTTTTATAGTCAAATTCACAATTAGCTCCCCTACTAACCATATCAAACATGCTTTCCAATTCATCCATGCCTATCAAATGAGGAAAATTTACGACTATTCTTGCTTCCAAATCCTGAATTTCTGTTTGTACCATAGATTTTCTCTTTGTTCACTCCTATAAAAATGTGCATCACTTCTTGGAGCCAGTGAATAATAAGTGGACCCGAGCAGATTTGAACTGCCGACCACCAGCTCTCTTAAATGCTGTTTTTGCTGATAGCGTCTTATAAGACTGGTACTCTAACCAGGCTGAGCTACGGGTCCATGCTCACAAATCGAGAACAATTCTATTTAAAGCTTGCTTTACTACAGCAAACCTATAATTCCTATGATAATGAAGTAGATACCGATGAACCAACGGATGAAGCTAGGAAAGAGAATAATTAATACACCAATGACCACACTTATAATAGGCACGATGGGGAGCATATCTTGTTCTTATCACTCTCTATATATTAATATTTCGCTTCTAGAACAAATTTATGATTGCTTTTATCATCTGCGATAACCACGCACGGAACCCAGTAGGTTTTTCCTCATAAGTTATTCTTGGCTTTGGCTCTTCCTTTTGTACCGGCACTTGTATTTCTGGCTGTTCTTTCTTTGGTTCTTCTTTTTTCTCTACTTGTTTCTTCTTTTGTGGTGGTGAAACATTTCTTTCGTGTTGCTCCTCAAATATCAATGCAACATTGCCAGTCGCCTGACTTAAAGGATATTGGATGAACAATTCATCAGGATTATCAGTTTCCTGCTTGAAAAATATTCCATAAGGACTCATAGCCAATCTCTTTCCTGTCTTTGATTCTATCGTTAGCGCTGTTTGTGTTGGCAGGTTGAGATCAATGTTGCTACCATCTTTGAGTATGCTGATGCTAATCACTTCATCACTTGCTGCAGAGTCAAATTGACTTCCTTCAGTCGTGAGCGTCATATTGAATTCATCATTAGGTGTTATGTTTGCACCAAGATCTAATAGCCCTCCACCTTGCACTACGATGTTCACTTCGTCGCTTGCTATATCACCATCATGATTGAGATCTATAGCTAATTTATAGTCTGGAGCACTGCCAACATAGATGCGATAGGTGTTGCCATTCACATTTAGATCTGCTGCTGCGTCTGTTCCTTCAGTACCACTATAAGGAGTGTCTTTTCTTCCTTCAGCGCCGTCGTCAAAAGAGAGCATCTTGTTTGTTGTATCAATGCCTGTATATTTCAGGATGTTAGTAATACCATTTCTGTTATTGCTTGAAGTAACTATAAAGCTGTCCTGTTGCGCGACGATGAAATCTGTTGTTGCAGTTCCTTCGATAAAATGCAATGCAGTGTTATCATCTCCTATTTTGAGATTGCCTCCTTGATTAGTCACTAATGTTGTTTCCAGACGCTGGCCTTTGGTGTTTGTGCACTCCAAATCATATTGATTGCCATTAGGATCAAACTTGATGGTGGTCTGCACAGCATCCAAGCCATCGTATTTAATGTTCCAGTCACCCAATAATGCTTGCGGATATCGTATTAATTCTTTCAGCCCTTTTTCTGCTGGGATGAACACATCTGTGCCTGATGTACCTTCTGCCTTCAGGCGATACTTGATGGAAGTTATAACATATTCATCTGTGCCACCAGTTCCTTTTATCTTGATGTAGGTGTTTGCCAATGATTTACCATCCACTGCTATACCTTGCGTGAAACTATCATCAGCAACATTCTCATCAGTGAATGCCACTCTTGTCGCTCCCACAATTATGGTTGTCTGATCGTTCTGCTCGCTTGCATCACCAACGTAGATTTTTGTGATACCGACATTGAGATTGTCCAGAGTATCAATGTCTCCGACTTTCTTCTGTCCTGAAACGATGTTATTGACTGAGAAAGTGACTGTTCGTGATGCATCATCAATCACGCTTATTTTTATCGTGTAGGTTTTTCCATTATAAGTATATGCTTTTGTTTCTCCTTCTGCCAGCGAATCTTGAATTGCTCCAGCAAGCATGTTCAGCGTTAGTCGATTGCCTGTTTTTTTTGCTTCTGTAATAGTATATCTTCTTCCCAATATTAAGAGTTCTTCATCTTCAAGATCAACTAATTTGTTGCTTTCTATATTCGAGGACAAACCTGGAGTAAACTCTAGCTCGTATTCAAAAGTGACATTATCTTCCTCAAAAACTAGAAAATCATCCACTTCATTGTGGTCATTTTCAGTGAAGAGAATTCTGCCTGAGGAGAAATCAGTGTCTTTGAAGCGAATATATTGGTTGGCTAATGTCATTGATTTCCCTGTGCTAATAGTGCTGCTAGCAAGGGCAGGTATTCTAGTATCTGTGAGTGTGTCAACTACGTCACCGAGATATTCTCCTATCTCCAACTGATTGGTGTTTGTTCCTATCCTAATATTTTCTTGAGATGATTGCTGTTCTTCCTGCTGACACATGCCTTCCTCACATCCTTCTGGACAAGCGTATACTTTGATTCTTGCCTGATTTTGGCTGCAATAATACTCCAAGAGTGCATCTTCTTGACAACTGTCTGTCAATTCCTCTTCATCAACTGTGACTGTTCCTTTAATGAAATAGTTTAGACCATCATCTGTGTCTGTGCAATCATGCGTCACTCTGCCAGTCAATTGTTCTTGCGCTGCGAAGAAAGAAACTAGTAACAACATCAATGCTATGAGAAATGTCAGATCTTTTTTCACCCTAAAACACCTCCCTTTCAGAATATGCTTTGGTTTTTAAGGTTACTTATTTTTTCTTTTTTCATTTTTTGGAAACATTTAATAAGGTTATCTTCCTAGTTTTTCTATGAAATCTACTACATCACGATCTTCTCGGCATGATTTTGCTCTCAATCTACAAAGATGTATAAAAAAGAACGATACTCCTCTCGACCCTCTCGCCATAAAAAAGATTTGGCGCATGTAAAAACAGAGACGCAAGTTTTATAAATCATTATTCTTCTCTTTTCTCTATGACATGGTTATGGATTATCATCATTGTAGCATTGTTGGTCTTGTACATAGTCCTCAAATTCAACCAACTGGTCTCTTACAAAAATCGCATTCAGAACGCATGGTCACAGATTGACGTCCAATTGAAACGACGCTATGACTTGATTCCTAATCTCATTAACACTGTTAAAGGCTATGTCAAACATGAGAAAGGAACCTTAAAGGAACTTACTGAAGCACGAACCAACCTCATGAGCGGATCCATGGCACAAAAAGCCAAGGCTTCCAACCAGGTTACCGACGCCTTAAAAACTATTTTCGCAGTCGCTGAAAACTATCCCAACCTCAAAGCCAGCGAGAATTTCAAGATGCTGCAAGAAGAACTTTCTGGCACAGAAAGCAAGATCGCCTATGCTCGACAATTTTACAATGACAATGTTTTATCCTTAAACCAAGCTCTAGAATCCTTCCCGACAAATATGATTGGCAACCTGTTTGGCTTCAAACCTAGAGAATACTTCAAGGCTTCTGAAGCTGAGAGCAAACCCATCAAGGTAGACTTCTAATCATGTATGATGAGATTGCATCGAACAAACGCAAAACATATGCCCTGATTTTCTTATTCTTTGTTTTTATTGTGTTTTTGGGCTATGTCTTAGGAGCCTTGTATAGCACTCCCATTTTTGGCTTAAGCATTGCCTTTATTATCTCCTTCTTTTATATTCTCTTCAGCTTGTTTGCGGGAGACTCAGTCATCTTGACCTTGAATTCAGCAAAACCTGCGGATAGAAGACAACATCCACATCTAGTCAATACTGTCGAAGGATTAGCGATTGCCGCTGGCATTCCCACACCAAAAATCTATGTAATTGACGATACTGCCATCAATGCCTTTGCCACCGGCAGAAATCCACAACATGCAGCAGTGACTGTGACAACTGGCTGCTTACAAAGATTGAAACGCGAAGAATTGGAAGGCGTGCTAGCACATGAATTGAGCCACATCAAAAATTATGACATCAGGTACATGCTGGTTGTTGTCATGATGGTCGGTATTACGTTGGTCTTAAGCGACTTCTTATTGCGCTCTTTATGGATGGGCGGAGGCAGACGAGATAATGACAAAGGCAGTGCAATTTTAATTATTATTGGATTGGCTCTTGCGATCTTAGCGCCGATTGCTGTACGACTCATTCAATTAGCAGTCTCGAGACAACGAGAATTTTTAGCTGATGCTTCTGGAGCAATGCTGACGAGATATCCTCAAGGACTAGCGAACGCCTTGAAACGCATCAGAGATGACAAAGAGCCTTTGGTAGAAGCTGCTGATAGATCCACTGCTCACTTGTATATTGAAAATCCTCTCCATAAAACGAGAAAGAAATTTTCCAGCGTCTGGTCGACACATCCTGACATCAACTTAAGAATTGATAGACTAGAGAAGATGTAATATTTAGGTTAGTCGCTTTCTTTTTTCTCGTTCTGGTTCTCTGAGATAATTTTCTGGAGAAACTATGGAATTTCCTATTTTCTTTTCTGCTTCAAAACGAGCATTGCCAGCTACCGTTCCACCATCTCTTGCAGCTTCCTTGTTTTCCTCAAATCCCTGAGCATCTTTACTTTTTGCAACTTCAGTAGTCACTTTCTCTCCTAACATAGTAAAAATTAATTCTAAATCATCCATGTGGTCACGCAAGTTTTGTTTGTCTAATTGTTTGTGCTCTTTGTACTCTTCCACAGTCTTGCCGAATGTAGCTTTGGAAATTTCGTTAGTGAGTATTGCATATTCTTTTTTCTCATCAACGTCACGCTTTTTCCATTCATCTGTCAATTCGTTTCTTATGATAATACCTCTGACTCTCTTTTCAATCCATTCATCTGAATATCCTTTAGCTCTATAGATTTCTTTCATTCTTTTTTGAGCAAGTTCAGGGTTTTCTATTTCTTGCATGCGTTCATAACCAGTTTTTGCCAGCCAAAGTTTGAAAGGTTCTGCTTTTTTTGATGGTATGGACTGAATGAGTCTAAAAGCTCCTTCAGTATTAACACAGTCAGTTTCATAGTTTTTGCCGTCAGCTGCCGGTAATTTCAGTTGGTTACATTTTGTAACCACCTCACTCCCCTCTTCATTAAGTCTATGTTTGAGTACTTTCCAATAGTTTCTTGGATCTTCGCTTTCTGCAAGAATACCAACAATATCTACTACTGAAAACCACCATTCCTCTTTATGCCATATTTTTCTGATCTCTTTTCCCTCAAAGAGCGCGAGTTTGCTTGTCATGTAAAGAGATACTTTACTGTTATTTATAAATCCTGTGAGGTACTTTGAGAAGTAAACTGCATTTTTAACATATATTTAGAAGTTTTCCGGGAATTTCGAAATATTTTTGCTTTCATATTTATCTCTTCTTTCTATTCTTTGCTGAACTTCGTCATAATGTTTAAATAGTAGCGAATTTCTTCATTTCAATGGCAGAACCGGAAAAGATAGGATTATTTCCTCACGCAATTATGTCTTTTATTTTTGGATTACTTCTTTACGCTGGATATTTTACTTCTAATTCACAACTCCTATTGCTCCAGGCTCTTTTTTTAATACCTATTCTCCTAGGTTCTCTTATCGCTGGATTTTATGTATTAACAAAATTTAAACAGGCAGATATCCTTACTAGAATAGTAGCAAGTATAGGTTTTCTTCTTGGACTTTTTTATATCTTTCAGATATTCTTTTAAACTCTCTATTTACCTTACTTTCCATGCAAGTAGGCATTGTAGGAAAACCCTCAACGGGGAAAAGCACTTTTTTTAAGGCTGCGACTTTGGCAGAAGTAGCCATAGCTTCTTACCCCTTTACAACTATCAAACCTAACGTGGGCGCTGCTTTTGTCAAAATTGACTGCATCGATGTTGAGTTTCATGTGCAATGCAATCCGAGAGAAGGTTTTTGCATCAACGGACAAAGATTTGTGCCTGTGCAATTGATTGATGTTGCTGGACTAGTTCCTGGAGCAAGCGAAGGCAAAGGCATGGGCAACCAATTTCTCTCTGACTTGAATCAAGCTGATGCACTCATTCATGTTGTTGACATGGCTGGAGCCACGAATGAAAAGGGAGAACCTATCACACCCGGCACTTATGATCCTGCGAAAGACGTGCAATTTCTAGAGATTGAATTAGACATGTGGTACTTGAGCATCTTAAAAAAAGGCTGGGACAAGCTTTCAAGAAAAATCACTTCTGGGAAAGGCAATGTTCCTATCGCAGTCGCTGAACAGATGAGTGGACTGCGAGTGACTGAAGCCATGGTCAAAGAAGTCATCCGCGATTATCCTGAAAATATGAACCAATGGGATGAAACTTTACTGATTCAACTAGCACGAGCCTTGCGACAAAGAAGCAAACCCATGATTGTTGCAGCGAATAAAATGGACTTGCCTACTGCTGAAGCTAACTTGAAACGCATGCGTGAAACATTTCCTTCTGTTCTGTTTATTCCTTGCGCAGGCGATGCTGAATTGGCACTGCGAGAAGCGCACAAGAAAGGACTCATTGAATATATTCCTGGCGAAGATCATTTCACTCTTAAACCTGGATTGAATCCACAACAACAAGCAGCCTTGCAGCATATTGACAAAACTGTTCTCAAGAAATTCGGGACTACTGGCGTGCAAGATGCCTTGAATAAGGTCGTGTTTGACTTATTGCACTATATGGCCATTTATCCTGGCGGAGCAAACAAATTAGAAGACCGAGAAGGGCATATTCTATATGACTGCTTCTTGATGCCTCCAGATAGCACAGCGATTGATTTTGCCTTTCGACTGCATACGGACATCGGCAGAAATTTTGTCAAAGCGATAGATGTGAAGACGAAGCGAGTGGTTGGGAAGGATCATGTCTTAAAGCACAGAGACGTCATTGAGATTGCTATTAAGAAATAGACTTCTGAATCTCTATATTTTACTCTCTGAAAGTTTATATACCTCTTTTCTGTGATACTACTCTACAGGGGTTTTTATGAATCAACAACAAGTCATGAAGCAGTTTTCTCTTGATGAAGAGGAGCTTTTACGAGCCTTTTTGTTTACAAATCCTCATGGCGAGGAAGGCTTTATTTATCCCCAACCTTTGGTAGCTGGAGAGGAATTATCTCCTTTAATGTCTGCAGTGTCCAGAACACATGTTAATACACAGACTAGAGTCTTACAATTTCTTGATACAGTCAAGCCAGAGCAAACCAGAGCTTTTCTTCCTCATGTTCGTCCCCTCATGGAGATATTTCGTCATCCTGATGGACGTCTTCAAGTCTCTCGCAAAACAACTAGTTTTAATCAAGAATGGGCAATAGCTCACGGCCATGGATCTATTAAAGAAGGCACCAATCTCTTTGGGCATTGCGAAAATATTTCTGACATCGCATTAAAATCTATTACAGGACATCCAGCCAACCATCCTCAAGGCAAATCTACCCGCTACATTAATTATGCTACAGTCTTACCCTTAGCATTACAAGATCCTGATATTCGAGCACTTCCTGATGCTGATCGCTTTCTAAGACATCTTGAGTTTCTTCATCGACGCTATCACGAGGTCACTGCTGAACTCACTGATCGTGTAGCACAAGATCCGCTGACAGCACAAGTGATTGCTTATCTTAGACAACCTGCGCTTGTTGAACGGGAAGTTGGGCAACGATTACGCAAGAAACAAAGTATCGACCCAGAGTATGCACCTACTGAAACAGATCGCAGTGCTGAGCGAGCGAAGATCATGCAAGAATTTGAGGATGTTGAAGTTCGCAAGGCCTTAGGAAAATTTGTTCTTGATTCTTCACGAGTGTATTTACCTGCAGCAACGAGAAGTTCGCTCGTTTTTTCTGCAGATGCACGCACTCTCGAGGAGATTATAACTACTATGATATCAAATCCACGCATTGAAGATCAACAACGTGGCAGAAGACTTTGGGCAGAAGCGAAAAAACTTTCTCCAGTTCTCCTTGGTGAAAAAGGCCATATTGCAGTTGATACTTGGCGTATTCGGAATGAACAAGAGCTCCGTGCCTATTGTGAAGAGAGATGCGGATCTCTACCTCTAGGGCAAAAATCTTTAGTAGTCTTGCACCATTCTGGAAGCCCACGTTTGCAAATGGCCAGTGATCGTTTTAATGCTGCTCTTATTGCCTTTCAATACACCAATGCTTCACTTATAGACTTATTTGAACACTTATCTGATGGAGACGTCAAGGAGGTTCTTCATCGCGCACATCACCATCGCGGAGAAAGAGATATTCTTCATCCTGCTATCAGCCATAATGGTCTGGTCTTTGAATTGACCATGGGCTATCATGGTTATAGAGATCTCTTCCGCCATAGACGTGGATCACGCGCTACACAATTGTTAACTACTCGTTTAGGATTTGAAACACCTGCTGTTTTTCCTGTTTATGGTCTAGACAAATCATATGAGCAAGACATGCAAGCTTCTGCAGCAATCTATGAAGCTGCACGAGTCCATAGTAGACATACTGCTGAAAAACTTGTACCATTTGGTGCGCGATGCAGTGCTTTGCATAACTGGGATCCAAGACAAGTTGGTTATATTACTCAGCTTCGCAGCAAAATGGCTACTGGCAATGAAAGCTATGTACGAGTCGCAAGAGCATTAGCAGATGCTTTGGCAGTCATTATGCCTCAGACTACACAGTTCATGCGTGTTGACAGAAAAGAATATCCTCCAAATCTGTGGAAAAGAGGCTATGGTTGGTATGATCAAGAACAAAGAGGTGTTTCCTGATGATGATTCGTATTGTAAATCATTGGAGCTTGTACGATTTGCTAGAGCGAGTGCGAAGTGTTCCTCTAAAAAAACTTGGTGCAGACGGACAACCTATTTTTCCTTATCGCAATGCTTTGCTTTCCTTACGCGAACTGCATCCTGATGAAGTCAATCCACCTACTTTTTATGCTTTAAGACAAAATCTTCAGGTTCAAAGAGATCTTCGTGCTGCATTACTTGAGCAAGGCCATGACTCTTTACATCTTGACGGTGCTCTTGAACTAGAAGATGATCAAGGAGAAAGAAGAATGTTGTTTCCTCCTGTTATAGAATTGACACTAAGAACTGTCCGCTATGTTCCTCAAGAAGGCGAGATTGTTCATCAACGAGCAGTTACTGTTCTTCTGCCTGTAGTGAATGATGGTGTTCATCGTTTGTTGCTGGCTAGAGAACTAGGAGAAACTTTTCGTGCTCTTCATGTCGTGGGAGCAGATCCTCATTATCCTTATTATGCACATCCTAATGCTTGGAGCGATGTACAAATTATGGATAGAGTGCCTGCCACACAAGGCGATAAGAAAATGTACTCTCGTCTAGATTGTACTGCTCTCTATAGAGATTTTGCAGTTTTTGGCTGTGGAGGCATACGCCCACCAGGATCTACTTAACATGGCAAAAATCATCCATCTTATCGGACCATCAGGCACAGGCAAGTCAAGTGTACATAGAGGTCTAACTCCTCTGCTCGAACAAAGAGGCTATGCAGTTGTGCCTTTAGTTGAACCTGGACCTTTGCGCGAACAGATTCAACAGTACAAACAATCACCACATCGTCATTCTTTTACAGAAGCATTGCTCTATGCTGCTGATCGCTCCTTACTTTATGCAAAAGAAGTTCTTCCTCGTCTTCATGAACCGCAAGTGCTTTTTACTTTTGCTCGCGGCTTGCCAGACTCTTTAGTTTATCAAGGCATTATTGGCGGTGTAGATCCTAAAGAGATTATAAGACTTAATAGGCTGATTCCTCCTTCTGATGTTTCCATAGCGTTGCTGGTTGAGGGACAAGTAGGGCATGCCCGTGTTCTTGAACGACAAAGAACAACTGGTGAACCTGTCAGCTCCAATGAAACGCCTGAAGCTATTAATCGTTTAACACAAGGCTACTTACAACTTCGTAGAGATTATCTTCCTGGCCTTAATATTGTAGATACTACCCATTCTTCTTTAGACGCGGTAACTCAGCAATGTTTTGATTTGATTCTGAGAGAAATAGGATCTGATCATGGAAGTGATATACATGAATGATGCTAAACTCGTTGATGCAGTAGGATTTGACCTAGACAATACTCTCTATTGTCAAACACCAGCAATTACGCAAAAAATTCAAGAGTATATAATTTCCAGAGCTAGTGTTCTTCTACAACGACCTTTGGAACAAGTACAACGAGAATATACAAGAATTTACACGCAACTTCAAAGCGGGAGAAGAACCTTGGAAGCACTTGGTATATCAGAAGCACAAGCATTAGTACAGGATGCCTTGGAGCATGCTGACATTACGAGCCTTCTACAAAGAGACGAGCGATTTGTCTCACTTTTTCAGAGACTTCAGACTTCTTATAGATTATTCCTTCTTACAGGGAGCCAAGAGCAGACTGCACATAATAAATTACGCGCGCTAGGCATATCTCCAACAGCCTTTAATTTGTCTCTGTATGCCGGTGCTCGTTATGAACGTCACGATGGTTCTGCCTTTCGACATGTAGCACAAGTATTTGGTGTACCTCTAACACGGCTTTTCTTTGTAGGCGATAGAGAGAAAGTGGATATTCTTCCAGCAAAACAACTAGGCGTTAAGACTGCCATAATCAACGCTTCCTCACCACATGCTGACTATCAACTAACTACACTTTATGATCTTGAAGGTATTCTCTTAACATAACATAGAAAATTACTTAAACTAACCTATAATCTTATGTTTATGATTAGTTTTTTTAAAACAGTCCATGGACAACTTTTTTTTGAACTTTTGGTCTACATTCTTGCTATTACAATAGTTTCTTCTTTTTGGCATAACTCTTTCCTTACTTTCCTTCTTTTGAGTATTCTCTTGATTGTTGCTTTGTTCTTGTGGCATGATCCTTTAGATCTTAAGATCTTTATTATTGCTGCTCTTGGCGGATCTTTGGGAGAAATTATCGCTATCTTTTTTGGTGCTTGGTCCTATACTTTACCTAATTTTCTTGGCATTCCTGTGTGGCTACCTTTATTATGGGGATTTGCAGCAGTTACTCTTAGAAGACTGCTTTCTACATTGGAAAGCGTTCTCAAAAGAGAGTGAGAAAATTACTTAAATGACTCTTTTCTGCTTTTGTTCATGACGAAACAGCTTTTCTTAGAGGACAGCTATCTGAAAACATGCGCTGCTTTAGTAACAGCTGTGCAAGGCACTGTCATTACTTTAGATCAGACTATTTTCTATCCTATAGGCGGCGGACAAGCTTGTGATACTGGCACTTTATTGGCTAATGGCGAAGTGTATAAAGTCATTTCTGTGCAGAAAGTCAGCGGAAACATCTACCACCAAGTCGATAGAGAAGGATTAGACATTGGAGACCAGGTGACCTGCACCCTTAATTGGGATAGACGTCATCGGCTGATGCGATCGCATACTGCCGCGCACTTGCTCTCTGGACTAATGAGCAAACAACTAGGCGCGCAAATTACCGGCAACCAATTGGAACCTGACAAAAGCAGGATGGACTTCAGCTTAGACACCTATAGTCCTGAGCAATTCTCTAATATTTTTCGTGAAGCAAACAAACTCATCAAGGAGCATATTCCTGTTGAGGTTTCTCTGCTCACCAAAGAGCAAGCACTGCAAGACACTACTTTGTTTAAACTAGCAAATAAGGAATATATAGAACACCTGCAAGACGTTCGTGTTGTCGACATTATCGGCGTTGACAGACAGGCGGATGGCGGCACGCACGTGAAATCTCTTGACGAGATAGGTTTACTTGTAATGGGCAAAGTGGACAACAAGGGAAAAAATAATCGAAGAATTTATTTTAGCGTCAGCCCCTAAATGTAATAAATTCTGTTTCTCTGCTCTTGCTTTCCTTCCTGCATTCGCAGATCTGCACGCCTTTGCGCAGCTTCAAATTCTTCCTTCTCCACATCCCACTTTGTGAAACCGAAGGTTGCTGTGACTTTGTATCCAACTTTTTCTACACTCTTCTTCTCTAAATCTTTCCTGAGACGCTCAACAACTAATGCAGCGATCTCTTTGCTTGGCGCCTGGAGAATGACTTGCAATTCTTCACCGTGTAAATGATATCCTTTACCGACAATATCATACTCTCTTGTTCCTTCCTCGAGAATTTCCGTTGTTGCCTTTAACACTTGATCTCCGACTTGCTGGCCATATTTCTTGTTGAAGTCACCGAACTTGTCAATATCGATCATGACGACGAAGAAGTCGAAATCTTTGTTGTAGTCTCTTCGCTTTGCCTGGATTGTCTTTACATCATAATCGCGTCTTGGAAGACCACGATATTTTGTAACTGGATTCGCAGTAGCATCTTCTGCCAAACGTTCAACACCCGCAGCGATCTGCTCCAACAAGGAACGGTCCTGAGGATCTCTTGCTTTTTTCCTGAGAAATTCTAAACGAGAGGCAATTGCGTCATAGTTTTCTACAGGATTGTAAGTCATGTGTCTTTTCCGATACTTTTTATGCTATAAATGTTTTGATTTCATTCTTTCTCTTGAAGGCAGGCATATTTTATAGGATTACTCCTGAGGTTGTCTCCTTGCTCTTCCCAGCCACAGAAATTTTGGTTGGCATTAATCCTCTTTTTGAAGCGCCTTTTTAGACGATGATACATCTCTTCTGTAACATACCTCATCTTGATTTCAGGATGCTGCTGCGCAAGCATTTCTAATTTTGCCAGTCCCATCTCACTTTTTTCCTTCTCTGACATAATCTCGTAAGCCTTTTTTCTCTGCCTTGGGTCTGTCACCATAAAATCAATCTCCAAATCTGCAACATTGTCCTTAAACAGACCACAATATTTTTCTGGAATTGCCACCCTTACTTTCTCTCCAGTTGTATATGATCTTCCACATAATACAAATATCCTCATAAGATTTGCTTCCCATGTTGACTTTGCATATCCAACGTCCCTTCTTACTCCTTGTATAGTCCTTAAATAATATTTCCCTCTGTTTTTTGGATCTAACCTTGCATCTCTTACTGCTTTTGCATGTCTTTCCCTAACTCCGAGAATTTTCCAGTGTTCGTTTACTGCTTTTGCATGTCTTTCCCTAACTCCCGGAATTTCCCAGTTTTCGTTTACTACTTCAGCCAGTGTTTTTATAGGTATTTCACAAACTTCTAATAATTTGTATAAACTATAGTAATGTAATCTACATTTTCTTGCAAGCCCTCTTATGTTTCCTCTGTTTCCGTGATACTCTCTTACAATAAAATCTAGAAGAGATATCCCCAATGTCTCTTGTATCTCGTTATCAACTTCAATCACCTTTCTAAATAGCTTACTCGAGATTTTTCCCCGTAAATCTTCTATTCTTTTCCCCAAATGTTGAGACAGTTCGTCTTTATTGAGGATCATATTTTCTCCATTATTTTTTTCTTTATAAATCTTCTTTTAGTAATTACTTTATAGTAGTCTTCTCTGCTTTTACACCTAATCTTTAAATAGTTCCTTTCCTTTCCTTTTCCCATGGTCCTGCAAGACTTACAGCTGAAAGATCCCTTACAGCCTGCTGGCTATCTAGATGTTTTGTATTATTATGCGCGTGTCGCTCCTCTTTTGAAATCTTTCTTGAAGGGAAAACCACTAGCGACAAAAGTTCATCTACCCAAAGGCAATATTCCTTTCTTCTTGCGACGAGCAACCACCGATGGATTATTAAAAATTGATGACCTAATAACTGATGTTGACTTGAGCATGTTGAAACTTCGCGTGAATGCTTTGGCAGATGTCAGAGGACAGTTGACGGAAAAGCAACAGCGTATCTGGAGCTATTTTGTTCCAAGAAAATATGTAGAATTCTTTTATGCGACAAATGGCGAAGGCATTGGAGCTTCACTGGAACGACTCTTCTTTGACATTGACATCAAGAATGTTGACACTGAGATTGCACAGCACGTCACTGCTGAACTGATTGATATTATAGCTCATGACGCCCAATTCCGGGATATTGCCGGATCTTTCAAATTCTTTGTCTTGTGGACTGGAAAAAGTTTTCATGTCTATTTACTTTTGAACAAAGTCTTGCCTGCGTCTTTTTATGAACGACTTATTTCCTTCACCAAAGAAGACCCTTTGCGTAGTTTTACTGGACGATGGGTTACACAAATTGCTAAAACTACCTACCCGAAAACACAAGGAGGACATGAAAAAAAAGAAGGATGGGTGACCATAGATCCGAGCCAAAGCGCCTCAGGAAAATTAGCACGCGCTCCTTTTTCTTTACATATAAAAAATGCAGAAGCCTATGATGGCATTGCCTTGCCTGTTGATATTCGAAAACTCCATGACACAACTCTTATAAAGGATTTACAAAGTTATACACCAAAGAAAGTATTAGACAACTTGAACCTCTTCAAACCACTCATCCCATGAAAGACGTCCTCTTGCGCGTTGAGAAACTGACCATCAGCCAATTTGACCCTAAACAAGGTATTGGCACGTTTATTCTTCATTTCAGCAAAGACAAGGAACACCAGACTTTTGAAAAGAAATATGCTTTAGAACATCCAGAGCCTATAGTTCAAGATATCCTCAAGGAAATCAAGCAACGGGGGAAAATCGAGATTGATGATTATGATGATCTTATTGGCAGCATTTTTGTTGTCCGACTGCAAGACGAGGACAATGTTGATGAGAAACTTTTCCATTTCTTCTCTAGACTTTGCGAAAAAGCGAAAGCCATGAAGCACATGAAGAGCCATGCGGAATACATGAAGCTCTACGATGAGATCAAAATCAAAGAACTGAACCTAGTACGATGATTGTTCTCGGCATTGAATCAACGGCACATACCTTTGGCGCAGCCATCATCAACACTAAAGGAGAAATCTTGAGCGATGTACGAGATATCTTTACCACCATCGAAGGCGGCATGATTCCCACACAAGTCGCCAATCATCATCTAGCGTTTGCTGACTTTATTATCAAGAAAGCATTAGCTGATGCAAAAGTCGACCATGTTGATTTAATTGTCTATTCCCGTGGTCCAGGAATGTCTCCTTGTCTGCGTGTTGGGCTCAAGAAAGCACAAGAATATGCGAAGTCATTTGGTTGCGATATCATAGGGGCTAATCATCCCATGGCACACTTAACTTCTGGACTTTTGTTCACAGAAGCACAAGATCCTATCATGCTATACTTGAGCGGAGCGAACACGCAAATCATTGCACTAGAATCTGGCAAGTATCGCGTCTTTGGAGAGACAGAAGACATAGGACTTGGCAATGCGCTCGATAAATTCGCACGGGCATTGGGCCTTGGCTTTCCTGGAGGACCAAAGATCGAACAACTTGCCCAGCAAGGAACTTGGATTGAACTTCCTTATACTGTGAAAGGGATGGATGTTGCTTTCTCCGGCATTATTACACGAGTAACACAACTGGCAAACAAAGGCTATCGAAAAGAAGATCTGTGCTATTCTCTACAAGAAACGTTTTTCAGCATGATTACTGAAGTGACAGAACGCGCGATGGCACATCTGAACAAGAAAGAAGTGCTGTTGATCGGTGGTGTTGCTGCGAATAAACGTCTGTGCATTATGCTGGACACCATGTGTAAAGCACGAGGAGCGAAATTCTTTGCAGTGCCCATGCAATATGCAGGAGATAATGGAGCGATGATAGCTTGGCAAGGACTCTTAGAATATCATGCAGGCAGACGAGAAAAGAGATTAGATATTTATCCTTATGAGCGCTGCGATGAGATTGATGTTGTCTGGGAAACTGCTAAGCCACCTTTGTCAAAGTGAATCTTGCTGGCGTTGTCATAGTCTTTAATGAACCTTCCAGATGATATCCATTTGCTGTCAAATCAATAAGCGGATTTTTCTCTGTGACTTTCTTATACGCTCGGCTTACAAATTTCACCAAAAATCGATTAATATGCTCTGCAGACGGATAACTTACATTTGTTTTTAATGTTTTTTCTTTCCGAATGATGATCACTAGCATGTTCTCTCCTTCACAGATAATCTTCGTTATTAATTCGTCATGCAATAATGGTTCAATCCATCCATATTGGAGCACATGTTTCACCAAGTAATATTTCATCTTAATATATTCATTCTCATCATTCTTCTGCATATTCATATGCATCTTCTTCGCAGCTTTCCATATTTTCTTGTTGAGTTTTTTCTTGTTAGATATTTTCTTCTCTTTTCCTGCCAGTTTATTTCTCAACCAGGTGACCATATTAGTCTCTTCTGATGTCAGTAGAGGCTCATTGACCATGTACACATCGTTCTGTATGGTAACTGTCACAATAGGCTTCTTTGATTCAGCATCGATAATGAGAGCGATCGGCGGTTCAATACCTTGAGGAACAGTCACTGCAATAGGAGGAGCTGCTGTTGGCACTGGTGCTGGTGCCACTATCGTCGGTGTTGGATCTGTCTGCTGTTGCGCTTCTGGCGGCAGTGGCAGCTTGTACGGTGATAAAGAGTCTGGCCTGAACGTTAATGTTTCATCTGTCGGTAATCTTTGCAACGGCTGTGCTTCTGGTGGCTTTGGCGGCAGTCCAGATAACAAGAAATTGTCTTTTGGTTTTTCTGTAGCTTGGTTCTGCACTGGTTTTGCTTGCTCCTGCTGTATTGGTTGTGGAGGAGGAGCTGGTATTACTGGCGTATAATAGACTGGCTGCTGCATGATAATGGGTTGTTGTTGCGGTAGTGGATGTCTTTCTAATCTTTTCAGTTGTGCAAACGTATCTGTTGTCTCTGTCTGTTGCTGTTGTTGTTTTTGTGGTGGATATAATTTCCTGGCAGTTGCCTGCACTATTGCACGTGTAAATTTTTTAATTATTAGGTTATCTTTTTTCTGCGCGGGCATATCCATTTCTTTGATAATTCCCTCTATCCTTTTCTGGAGCTCACCTTCTATTTCATTCACAAGAAAATGGATATCGTCTTCCATTATGGATAGCCTGGTTTTTGTTGGAATGCAGATAATTGAGCAGGCTGTCGTTCACGGATGTATTTTTCGAGAGACAATAGACCACGAGCGATTGTTTTATTCTGTTCGAGAAGATCTTGCAATTGTGTTTTTAGTCCAGAAGCATCATCTGTCGTTGATATGTTCCGAGCAGCATCTTCAAACAAGGACAGCATGCGATCCATACGTGTTGTCAAATTGTTCATCTTATCGATGAGCTCGATAGTAATCTTCTGCAGCTCGATATTCATCCGCGTCAACTCTGTTACAGAACTCGATGCATTATTTTCTCCTTTAACAAACGGCATAGTTTTTGTACCTCTTTGTTTTCATTACGGGTTGGTTGTATAAAAAGCTTGCGTTTATTTTCTTAATCGTAATTTCTGTAGTCTGTCAGATGTCTCCGCTTCAATCTCCTGGACTCTCTGTTCTGTCTCTAGTTTCTGCTTGAGATCCACTTGCTTGTCCTCTTTTTTCTTGAGCATCTTACTCATGATCAACACATGTTCATTCTCCTTGAAGTGATCTTTGAGAAACCCTTCCAATTGAAACTCGTATTTTTCATAGAAGAGACGATAAGGCTGGAAGATGAGTGCATAGATTTTTCTCACTTCATTCTGCTTTGCGTATTCCATGACATATTCAAGTAGTTTTTTTCCTAGACCTTTACCTCGCATTTCTTTCTTGACAACGAAATCACGAATCTCTGCCACATCGCTTATATTAATGACAAGAGCAATAGTTCCCAGCACTTTGTTATTCTCTCTTATCACAAAGAACTGATCCTTCTTAATCTCACTTTTATGACCATTTGCCAGATAACTTAAAGTCCATTCCTGCGTGCAGTCCATGCCACGCTCTTTCCAATAATTCCTCAGCAATGTTGCTGCAGGCGGTAAGTCATCACCTTCAATTTTTTTTATTTCCATAATTTTGCCTTCTCAAAATTTTTGTCTCTAGTAACATACATCTCCTGAATATCTGCATCGTGGATATCTAGAATCATATCGATAGTATCTTGGAGGAGGATAATAGTAATAACGATTATATTGCGCGTAATGATTCCTGTATGCCTGGTAATGATATTGATGATGTGTGTAGTAAGAGCTACCATAATATCTGCCACTGCCATAAGAGTAAGGATCATCATAAAAAGTGTTGTGACCATGATATGCTTCTGCTGGCTGAATGCTGGCAAGTAGAGCCAAGAACAAAATAAGGAGTATAGTCTCTCTCATCAACTTAGGAGAAACTACCATATCGAGGACCTCGCATGAATGTATTCATCGTGTAGTATTTCCAATTAGGGTCATTATAATAATTTGTGAAGAATCCGCGAGAGGTTGGATATCCATAGGCATAAGTGTAAGGCGCATAGTATCCATAAGGAGCACGATTGGCATAATAATCCATCATATAGTAATTTCTTGAAGGATAATAGGGCTCAGCATATTGACCACCATACATCATATATGCGTTGACTGCTTCAGCTCCTAGAAGCAAAGCTAGAACAATGATACTAAGACTAAGCCACTTAAGCTGTTTCATCTGTACCCCCTATAGCTATCTCTCTTTTAGAGTATATAAATTTTGCTTTCTATTAGTTAGTGTCAAAAGAAACGCATAATATTAAACTAAATAAAGTACTAACGCTCATGCAGAGATACTGCTATAATGCTAATGTCTCTACTTTTTCTCTTAATATTTCAGGAGCTCTACGACCTCTTTCTTCGAAATCAGAAGAACAGTATTCTATATGAAATCCTTTATAGTCTGGACCTTCTTGCAAAATTGTTACTCTTCCTGCTTCAAGAGCTTCTATTATTGCGTGATTTCTTGTTCTGTCTAATTCTAAAGCCTTCTGCGTTTTTTGTAGAATTGGAGGTATTCTTGTATTCTGCGTGACTATTCCCACATGTTTCCCAGTATTTGCGGCAAGATAAATTGCTGTCGCCACTAACTTCTCACCATTTTCATTTCTTGTTTTTTGAGGACGACCTATCGATTGATAAGCAGCGATGACTAAATCTTCTATGGCTTTAACACTGTCATTTCTTGGAGCAACTATTCTTTCTGCTAACATGTTCATGATCTGTTCTTCAGTCTCCAATATTCTCTGCAATACGCCAAGCTCTTTTTTTTGATGATGTGTATACCTGCTCTTCGGATGATGCCTGTCTTTTTTTCTTCCAGAATGCATTGCATAACATTTGACATACTTTTTTAGCAGTTCCAGCTTACGAGCTAATTCATTATATATTGGAAGAACTACTCCTGTTTGTAATGCATAGTCTGCTACTACTTCCAATGATGCCCGAGCATTTCTAAGACCATCATGCAACTGATGCTGTGAAACATTATTTGCCTCTGCTAGATCTGGATCTAATCTTAACTTATGACGAGTGCTTAAAAAGTCGATTCCGACAGTACAGGTATCAAATAATAAATAATCTATAACCTTATCATCCAAGAACGCTGTTAAGCTTCTGACTCTACTTTCGAAGTCCATAAGTCACCACTCATCTTCTGCTTACTTTGCATTACATATCTTGCATGCCACCCATACCGCCCATTCCTGGCGGCATAGCGTGATCTTTCTTAGTACCTGAACCTGCAATAACGTCGTCAATTCTGAGAATTAATTCAGCTACTTCTGACGCAGACTTGATAGCTTGCGTCTTGATTTTCAACGGCTCAATGACTCCAGCTTTCCAAGCATCCGTGACTTTTCCAGTGAAGACATCGACGCTTGCCCACATGTTGCCTTTGTCATGCTGCGATTTTAATTCTGTCAGCAAATCAATAGGGTCTAGACCTGCATTTTCTGCCAATGTTCTTGGGATAATCTCGAGAGCATCTGCAAATGCCAAGACTGCAAATTGTTCACGTCCAGCTAATTTTGTTGCATACTGCCTGATTTCTCTTGCTACAGCAACTTCAATAGCACCTGCGCCACCTACTGCCTTTCCTACTTTTAGTGTTGCTATGACATCACCGAGAGCATCTTTGACTGCGCGCTCGACTTCATCAACAACATGCTGTGTGCCGCCGCGAACCAAGAAAGTTACAGCCTTAGGATTTTTACATTCACGAACATAAGTCATCTGCTCGTCACCAATTTTTAGTTCTTCAACTATGCCGGCATGACCAAGATCTTTCTCTGACAAATCTTCCAGAGACATAGCAATGGAAGCGCCAGTTGCCTTTGCTAGCTTTTCCATGTCTGATTTCTTGACACGACGGCAAGCATAGATGCCTGCCTTTGCTAGATAATGCTGGGCTAAATCATCAATACCTTTCTGACAGATAATGACATTTGCACCTGACTTGATGACTTTTTGCGTTTTGTCTTTAATCATTTTCTCTTCCTGCATAAGGAATCCTTCCATCTGCTCTGGAGAGGAGATCTGAATTTTCGCATCAGTTTCTGTATTCTTAATTTCAAGAGCAACATCTAACAACGCTATCTTTGCGTTCTTGACTTTCAGAGGCATGCCTGGATGGACACGCTCCTTGTCGAGGACAATGCCTTCGATCAATTCCGCATTCTCTATTCCACCGCCAACTTTCTTCTCTATCTTGATATTGTCTATGTCAATATTATCTCCATCAGTAATTTGTTTTACAGATTTTACTAATAAGTCTGCTAGAATTTCACGAGATGCTTCTGCACCTTTGCCAGTCATAGCAGTCATAGCAATTTGCTTCAAGATTTCTTCATCTTGTGCTGTTACTGGAACTGCCAATCTATTGAGGATTTCCTGAGCTTTTTCTGCAGCCATGTGATATCCGCGAGCGATTACTGTTGGATGGATTTCTTGATCAAGTAATGCTTCAGCTTTCTTTAAGAATTCACCAGCAAGGACTACTGCCGTTGTTGTACCATCACCTACTTCATTTTCCTGTGTCTTTGCGACTTCAACGAGCATTTTAGCAGCTGGATGCTCTATCTGCATTTCTTCTAGAATAGTGACTCCATCATTAGTAACGACAATATCGCCTATAGCGTCAACAATCATTTTGTCCATACCTTTTGGACCTAAAGTAGTGCGAACTGTTTCAGCCACTAATTTAGCAGCCATGATGTTATTACGTTGAGCATCACGTCCTAACTGGCGCGTATAGCCTTCAGGTAATATGTAAATAGGTTGTTGTTGATTTGCCATTTTTGCCCCCAGATGCAGTATCTAGCACTCTGCAAGTGACTTATAAACGTTACGTTTTTCTCTTTTTCTGCTTCTAAAAGCTATTATCTGCCTTTTGCTATTTGTCAGTTGCACATAAGCTATTTAAATTGATGGAGAACGTAAAGACTCTATGGTAGAACTTCTTGCACTTGTGGATACTCTGGATGAATTTATCCCTTTCTTTCTTAAATTTGCGCTCTTTTTTGCACTCTTTCTTCTCTTCCACTATATTTTCCGCTACTCACGTCATGCACTCTTACTCAAAGCAAAGACTAGAAAACAAATTTCAAACGCAGAAATGTTAGTCAAAATTTTACGTTATTCTGTGTTTACCATCTTGATTATGTTTTTTGTCTTTTCTTTTAGTGGTTCATGGACTGGGCTTGGCTTGAGTTTAGGTCTTTTGTCTGCTGCTCTTGGATTTGCTCTGCAAAAACCAATTACTGGTATTGCTGCATGGATCATGGTCGTTATTCGCAGACCTTTTCAGATAGGCGACAGAGTTATTATTGGAACAGTCAAGGGAGATATTTTGGATGTTACCTTAACACATGTCTATCTTCATGAGATTGGCGGATTAAATGGGGGAGAGGAGGAGACTGGAAGAACACTGTTGATTCCTAACTGGCAACTGTTTGACAATACAATCATTAATTATAGCCTTCAAGATGATTATGTCTTGGGGCAAGTTATCGCTACTGTGACCTATGAGAGCAATATGGACAAAGCAATTGAGTTATGCATTGAAGCAGCAAAACACCAGACAGAGGCTTATCTGCCACATGTCAAAACAAAACCTTATGTTCGCTTAGTTTTTGGAGCGAATGGGATTGATCTGCTCGTGCGTTTTTTCACTTCCTTTTCCAGCCTTTCCAAAATCACCAGCGATATCACGAAAGAAATTTATGTCTCTTTTAATAAACATAAAGATTTGCAGTTTGCTTATCCACACACCGAGATAGTCTATAAGGAAGACCATGACAAGCCTTTTCCACCAGCCAGGAAAAAACATTGACATAATCTTTAAATAGCCTTCCCTCTTTGTCCTTCTCATGGGAAAATCTAGTGATCAAAAAAATATGCTCCTTTGGATTTTAGGCGGCACTTTTATATATTATTTTTTATCACAATTATATTTTGCTTATCTTTCTTCAATCTCTCTTTTCTCAATTCTCTTAGGATGGTTTTTTGCACTGCCGCTCTATGTTGACTTCATTGCCAGCTTGATGGATCTGCTTACTAGATTTGTTCTTTTACTGGCACAGCCTCTTATGTACTTAGTCATTGGAGGGCTCTTAGGGCTCCTTGTGCGCTTCTTTTACAAAAAATACAAGCACTAGCTACTAACTAATACAAACTTCTGAAGCGTGCATACCAGAATTCTAAAAGACGACGTCTGAGAGAACGATGCATCCATTCCTCTCTGGTAACCTGTTTGCATCTTCTCAGATTTTTCAAGAAATTATCCTTCAATTGCATGGCTATCTTTTTATCTTCAGCGAAAATATTCAACTCATAACTCAAAGCGAAGCTTCTATTCGTAATGTTTGCACTTCCTATTGTGAATTCTTTATTATCACACACCATAGTCTTTGAATGAATCATTGCAGGATACTGGAAGATTTTAATTCCTGCTCTCAGCACTCTTGCAAACAAATACTGGCTACCATAATGAAGGAAACGAAGATTTCCCTGCTTGGGAACAATGACACGAACATCCACACCACGACGTACTGCACGCTTTAGGGCTGTACGAATCTCAGTTGTTGGCAAAAAATATGCCTGCGTCAAGTAGATGTGCTCTTTGGCTTTGTTGATTATCTTGATATATTCGTCGCGAATAAATTGCCTAGAAATTGAAGGAACACCAGCGATGACTCGATAAGGCCCTGACTGAGTTACTTGCCAGCGTAGCTGGTTGGTCAACTGATATGCCTTGAGATACAAGTGTCCTTGGATAACCATCAATGTCTGGAAGAAGATTTCTCGAATTTCTTTTGCCAATGTTTCTTCCAATCGGATGTGCGTGTCTTTCCACGGCAAGAACCATTTTCCAATGTTCATCCCGCCAATGTAACTGATTTTATTATCAATCAACGCGAGCTTGCGATGGTTGGCACGGAAGGAGAATTTTCTGAAATGAATAGACTTAAACTTGAAGGTCTTGACTCCTGATATTTCCAATTCATTGATGAATCTTTTCGACAATCTCGTTGTGAAGCCATCATAGACGAAACGAACGTCAACACCTTTCAATGACTTTTGAATCAATTTCTTCTTTAATTGATGTCCTAGCTTATCCTCTACGACAATGGCGAACTCGAGATAGACTGCTTTTGTGGCTTTGTCTATGTCTCTCAGAAGATCATAATAAAATTCTTTGTATCCAGTGTAGACTTTTACCTTTTTCATTGTTTTGCTTTTTCCTTTTTCTCCATGATGTTGTATATATGATTAAAGAAGGTTTCTGCATGCTTTATACTTTCTTGCGCAGGCTCTTTGTTTGCTTGCGGTAATTTTTTATAGGTGAATTTTCCTCTTTTACTTTTTTCCACTCTGAACATATGCAATAATGTATCTGCTTTCATGAGCATATTCTGATAAATTTTCAGCAGTTCAACATCTATGATACCCTGTTCAACTAATTTCTTAAACTCCTCGAATGTTTTCTTGTGCTCTTCGGGTGACTCTGTTTTTATTCTTTTAAGCAATAAATATGATTTCGCAGTATAAAATATGCAGTAATATGCATGCGAGATTGTCGCACTATAATAGGTATCTTCTTTCATACCAAATGTAGCTATTTGCAGTTCTTTATCATCACTAATCTTTAATATTATCTTCGCTAAGTTTACTTCATTTTGCGCTCTTGCTGCGTAAATCTTATACTCGGAATCCACGCCTCATCCCCTCTTTGATTATATCATAGAATATCTGATGATTATGAAGGACTAGATGCTTCCTTGCTATCTGCTTTCCCAAATTTTCCTCATCATTAGTTAACATCTCTATCATCTCTGCCTTTAGGATAACATGAACATCTATTTCCAGCGGCGCTTTTAATTTTGCACTATTTATGGAGGCATCTATTCGCTTTCTCTTTTCTTCGTCATCAATGAAGATAGCGATATCCAAATCAGATGTTGGCTTTTGCTCTCCTGATGCATAAGATCCGAAAATAACTAGCGAGTAAAAATGTGTGTCATTTCTTATCTCTTCTTTTACTCTATTTACAGAGAGCTTCACCATCTGGTTACTTCTTCGCAGATTGCAGAGCGCAATATAATAGCATGTTAAATCATTGTCTAAATTCAGTGTTAAGAGACCTGATTTTCCTATTTTCCTTTCTCTCAAGACTTCCTCTTTTTTTAACAGGTTTATCACTAATGCCAATGCGTTGTTTGATTTCTCTTTTGCCTCTTTTTTTATTTGTTTTCTCGTATATTCTGCAAATGGCTTCTTAACAAACACTTCAAATATCTTGAGCTGTTTTTCTGTTATCATACTTTACCACTTTACTGGTTTATATGAACCATAATTTTGGTTATTTATATATCTTTCTATTTTAAGGATAAATAATTTTTCCTTCTTTTTCTATAGGAAGTTTCCTAAATCGATATCTGGTGTATCTTTGAAACAGTCTTCTGCGTACTGACAAGAACGACACATCCATCGCTTATCATCATCGAGACGCGCTTCTGGCAGAGGCAATTTTCCCTCGACTAATTTTTTATGCAGCAGACGGAATCTCTCAATGACTTGGTTGAAGACGTTGACGTTATAAGTCACATGGAATGTCTTGCTCTTGAGCGTGTTTTTTTCAAGATACAATAGAACTCCTTCCTTGATCTGGCGAGCATGCAGGTAAAGTTGTAGTTGCATGACATGACTCTCTGAAGCTTCCTCCATGTATCGGAGATCTTTTGTGGACTTGACTTCAACTAATGTTTCTTTGTTGCCTACCTTAATCCTGATGAGATCATCAATGCGACCGGAAATGGTAAAATCATCAATGTTCAACTCAAAGGGAACTTCCTGCTCCACTAACTCCACTTCTTCAACCTTGTCAGACTTGAACACGTCAGCAACGAATTCGTGCAATCTATTCCCAGCTTCAAACACTTTCTTCAATTCTTTGTCAAATGGCTTTGGATTGCGAAACGCATACCATGTCTTCCGCATGCACTGGCCGACTTCTGACGGATAATACCGACCTATGTTCCTGATACGTATCTCTGACTGGAGAAACCGATCGACCATGTCATCGAAGTTAATCATCTTGTTTTCATGCTTTGAGCTACTTAAAAATGTTCTGTCCCACTTTGAGAAGACCTTCCTGTATTGTTAAGTTAGTGGGAGTCATTTAGCTCAAAAAAATTAATGCTTCTTCACTTTTCGTTTTCTTGGTTTATTCCAATATGGGCTTTTACCGAATGAGAAACAATCCAAATAAAATAACTGCTGGAGTTGATTAAGATGTCTAAACTTTAATTTCATTTAAATGTTCTGCCAACTGTTTCATATCATCTGGCTTTCCTTCTAATTCTGTGTAGTATTTATTATCCATTTTCCAAAAGAATTTATTTAACGCTTGAATTGTTTTCTTATAATTATTGATGCCTCTCTTATCAACTAATTTGTAGAATGCGCAAGCATATTTTGTAATGGCTTCAGTTAGCTCTTTAAGTTCTGGGTCTTTTATTCTATGTATTTCTTTTTGAAAGCGAGCCATGTCATCAAGTTCTTTTTTCAATGTTACTTCATGAGTTTGGCTTTTCTTTTCTGACCTGTCAATTATTCCATGTTCCACTAAACCACTCTGAAGTCCGTGTAATCCTTCTATCATTTTCTGATTAAATCCACACAGTGGCATTCTATTTTCCTCCAAATTTAGTTATTTATACTAGTAGCTTCATTTATATAAAATATTGTATACGATTATTTACCAAAAACTAAAAATTTAAATACTTACACTTATTATATGTAAAATATGATAAAATTAGATGTATACGATAAGAAAATATTGGAAGTTTTACTAAATAATGCTAGAGAGCAAATTAGCACTATAGCAAAAAAAGTTCGATTAAGAAGGGAAAATGTTAATTATAAAATTAATCGTTTAGTAAAAGAGGGCTTAATCAAAGAGGCTATAACTATATTTAATGAAGAAGGATTGGGATTGTCCCGCTATGTTCTATTCTTGGAATTAATTAATCTACATGAAGAATCAGAAAAAGAGATATTGGACTACTTAAAACAAATAGAATATGTAAGTTGGATAGGAATAAATGCAGGTAAATGGAGTTTAATTTTTGATATTATAATTAGAGAAAAAGATGACCTAGATAAAATAGTTAATAATTTCCTTAATAAATTTTATATATTTATTGGAGATTACACAATCTTAAATTCAAAACAATTAAGATATTATCCTGAAAAGATGTTTGGATTAAAAGCTAATAAAAGAGTATTTAAAAAAATAGAAAATATAAAACTTGATGAAATAGATATTAAGATACTATCAATTTTGAATGAAAACGCATGGATTAATTATGTAAGAATTGCTGAAAAAGTTGGATTAACACCCAATGCTGTTAGTAATAGAATTAAGAATTTAGAGAGAAAAGGAATTATTATTGGTTATACAATTTCGCTTGATTGGAAAAAACTTGGATTGGAATTGTATGGGTTGCAATTAAAGATTATAAAATTTGAAAATGAAATTAATAATAAATTAATCTCCTATTTTAAGGAGAACACTAGAGTTATTTTCTACTATAAATATCTTGGTGGAACTTGGGATTATGATATAGGAATTATTGTAAAAGATTCTGAAGAATTGAGGGATTATATTAATGAATTTAGAGCTTCTTTTTCCGATTTCATAAAAATCTCAGATGCATCTGTGATATTGAAAGAAGTTACAGGATATAAACTTCCAAAAATATTTTTGAATAATTAGGTTGATAGATAAGAAATTTTAGAAATTATCTACTATTAGCTCCCTTTAACTTAACAATACAAGACCCCCTCAAGATTTATAAAGCAGCGATTATTCCCTTTCTAAAACACTTTTGGGGTGAAACTATGGGTTTATTCAGCGTAGATGTTAATTATATAGCAGTTTTCTTGGCTGCTGTTGCCGGCATGGTTATTGGAGGATTATGGTATTCTCCACTCTTGTTTGGGAAATTATGGATGCAATTAAGCGGCATTACTGAGAAGCAGATTGCAGAAGCAAAGAAAAAAAGCATGATTGTGAGCTATGTTCTCCAATTTGTAGCACTTCTCGTTATGGCTTGCGTTGTAGCTCATTTCATCGCCTTGATGCAACTAACGACACTTACAGAGATCATGCAGCTAGCATTCTGGTCCTGGTTAGGTTATCAAACGACTTTAGAATTCAGCACTGTGCTCTGGGGCGGCAAATCATGGAGTCTGTTCTTATTAAACTCAGCTCATAATTTAGTCTCTCTAATTGCTATGGGTTTGGTCTTCTTCTGGATGATTTAATCTTCTTTTTATTTTTTCTTTTATTCTTTCCTTATTTTTGTTGCTCCTCTTCTGTGCCTAGGCTCATACGGACAATTTATACATAGAGAACCACAACAGCTTCCTTGTTGCACTAAGAATGCACGGCTTAAAGGATCTATCATAGATAATATTTTTTCCTTTTTAATTTATCAAACTTTTGCTCTTGGATGATACATTGTTCTAACTATTTCTTGCGATTCTTCTTGTCCAAATGGAAACAATGCCTTCCACATTTCAAGGTCTCCTTTTTCAGAAATGGCAATACCTACTTCACGTAAAAAATCGAAAGTTACTGATGACCATTTTCGATACTCTCCCCTTGAAACCTCTTCAAAAATGGTTCTTCCTAATCTGCCTAATCTAGATACATACTCTCTCGCTTGCTCTGGCGATACTTGTCTTGCAATATTTGAGCACAAAGGATTTAGAACATAGTCGTCAACTAATTCATCTATTCTATTTTCTGGTATTTCTTCTATTCTACCTTTTGACATTTTCTTGCTTTGTTCTATCGCTATTGCTGTATAGACTTGCATTAGTTGTTCTTGCACGATCAGTAATTTTCTTAAACTACTTTCCATTAATCTAAGAGGAATAGCTCGTGTAGCTTCATCATCTCGACCTTCATGCACTAGTCTTCTTATTTCACACCCAACTGATAAATGATGATAAACTGATCCTGGCAGCAAGACATCTTCTACACTAACATTTGTTTGATCAGCTAAATCTTGAGCTATAGCATGGAGTCTACCTAAAATAACTAAATAAGTCATATCTTTTTTTCCTCCAGCTCTCTGTTTTGCCTTTCTCAAGGCGGTTGGTGCATACTCTATGATCTTTCTATCCCTAAAACGAGCAATTGCAGAAAAATCTTTAAGATACTCCATCTCTAATTTCGTAGCAGTGTCTATATTTCCGAGTAGAATATTTCCGAGTAGAACTGCTTCATTTCCTCTTTGTTCATATCTCTCTATGCTTTCATATTTGTCTGCTATTGCTGCGAGATCTGCTTCACTAAGCCTTTCAATGAGCACAACTTCTCTATGATATTCTCCTAGAAGTTCATAAAGCTTATTTTCATAAGCTGCCTTTCTATCATATCTTTCTTTTAATAAACGTCGCGAAGCATCTATTAGTGCTTGCAAGCGATCCTCTTTTCCACGAGAAAAAGCACGTTCATAAGGCACAGCTATTTTTATGGGCATAAACGCAGTTTCAAAACTTATAATATCTGCTTCTTCAATCAATGCTTCCAACTTTTGAGCTTGCTCTGCACCTGCATGCACATTTCTTGCTAAAACTATTCTTGCTGCCATCTTTTTTTGCATGACCTCGCCTTTATAAAATCTTCTACTTTAACTACTTTAGAGTTAATACTATTCTCTTGATTCTAATCCAGTAGTTCCGACTGAAGAAATAGTTTGATGTTTTCCATGCATTTTCTTTCTTTCTTTTCGTTCTTCTCTTCCTCTTTTAACTACTTCTCCAAACCTTTTTATAGCACTAGTTCTCCTCTTATTCATGAAGCACACACGCTCTGTCAGCCTGCTTTTAGTTCTCTTATTTATTGCAGCGCAACTTATAGGACTGTTCATCGTGAGCGAATATGTCACTTTTGAAACAGTTACTGAGAACAATATTACTTATCAACAAGAAGTGTACAAACCCTTACCCTATGACATTGAACGACCACAATTTGAAAAAGAAACTTCTTATTTGCCTATCATCGCAGTTATTCTTGTCAGCACACTTTTAGTCCTGATCATCATCAAGTTTGGCGCACGACTCCTCTGGAAAACCTGGTTTTTCTTGTCTGTCTGGTTTTGCCTGATGATCTCTTTTGGAGCATTTATTTCCACTTATTGGATTGCACTAGTTTTAGGATTAATCCTAGCTACACTGAAGGTTTTACGCATCAATACCATCATTCATAATTTCACAGAATTGTTTATCTATGGTGGACTAGCTGCAGTGTTCACACCAGTTCTCGGACTCAAGAGCATCTCTATCTTGCTTCTGGCGATCTCTGTCTATGACTTTGTTGCAGTACGCAAAACAAAACACATGGTTGACATGGCAGAATTCCAAGCTAAGATGCAATTATTTGCAGGATTATTGATTCCTTATGGGAAGAAAGGAGAGAAAACTGCCATCTTGGGCGGAGGAGACATTGGATTTCCTTTGTTGTTTGCTAGCGTTGTCTTGATGGACTATTCTTTCAGGCCAGCATTAATCGTCGTGCTTTGTAGCGCTTTAGCATTAAGCTTCTTACTGATCACGAGTGAGAAAAACAAATATTATCCTGCGATGCCCATCTTAAGCGCAGGCTGTTTCATAGGTTATGGATTAGCATATCTTCTCTTCTTGTAAATATTATGTTTTTAGTTAGTCTTCTCAGAAATAGTTTCTTTAACTCCTGCTTACTTTTTACTTAAGCAACAGTCAAGATGTTAAATTGTTTTCCTTGGCACATGCATTCAACACAGTCTGGGACCTTTGGTTGGTCAACCGTGAAAATTGCGCCGCAGTCTTTGCATTCAGCTTGGTACATTGTTTCTCAACCTATATTTGCTATATTGTATATACTTTTATAGGAAGAACTTCTATATAAACTTTTCCTTCTTATGCAGCAGATTTATTCTTCTAGAAGTAGCATTCTTTGCGGGTCTTTATTCACTGAGAATTCTGCTATTCGTGTTTTCTGCTCTACATCTATAATTGAGATAGTATTTGATCCAGCGTTGCTGACATAGGCAGTTTTACCATTCTGCGTCATTACTACGTCACTGGGATCGACACCCACGTCAATGGTTGCCAGGAGCATTTCCCTAGTGAGACTAGTTAAAGAGACAGTATTTTCGTCACTATTCACAATCACTGCGAGGACGTTATTTGGCGTAAACGCTATCGCTGACGCACCAAGACCGACGCGCATCTCCCGATAGTCTTCTGGCTGCTTGACTGGCAGAATAGTCACTAACCCCTCAAGACTTGTTACATAGACAAAGCGCTCATGAGGACTCATAGCAAAGCGCTCTGGATTATCGCCCGCAAACCAGGTTTCTGTGAATGCATCAATACTTGTAGCAATAATAGAAATATCGTTTGATCCTTTATTCAATACATACACTTTCCTCTGGTCTTCGCTCATTAACAACTGCGAAGGAGTATTTCCTATAGGAATTTTTTTCTCAATAGAACCTAGAACTTTATCGATCATCAAGACTACATTATCTGCTACATTAGTAACATAAATCTTCTTCTCTGTCACGGCAATACCTCGAGGACTGTTACCTCCTTTGATAGTGCGGACAACATCTTTTTTCTCCAGATTTATGACGCTAATAGTATTACTTATCTGGTTTGTTACATAGAGACTGTTTGTTGCCTTATCATAGACCATCTCTTGCGGCTGATTACCAACTGTGATTTCCTTGATAGTCTCATTTCTCTCCAGATCAACAATGCTGATACTGTTACCTGCTCGATGCAAGATATACAATAACTTTTGTTTTAGAACTTCTGGTTCTTGCCCACTGTTATTTGTTTGGTTCGTTATGTTCTCTTGTACACGGCTTTCTTCAATTATTGGCTGCTGCGTTTGCGCAGGTTTTTCGAACAATACAAATGTGATAATAGTAAAAGCTATAAGACAGAGCACTATCCCTAAACTTGCCAGTGTTCTTGTTCTTCTTATATCTGTTCTAACCATTATATTCTAGAATAGATGTTGGTTTTTAAGCATTGTGTATGTCAAGGAAGGGGTAAAGCGGGGAAAAGAGGTGTTAGGGAAAAGACATAGCAGAAAACCCGCCTTACCCGGTCCCTATGACTATGAGAGCGAGGTAACTCTTTTCGTTATAATTATTCAACCCCCCTATACTCTTCTTATGTTGAACTCGTATAAAAACTTATCGATAGTTTCTGAGAAATGACTTTACTGAGCTTCTTGTGGTCTTTAGAAGCTATATATTCTCTTTTTTATGTTTGAGTTATTACTGTCTTTATAAATCTCTTTGATTGCTTTTTGTTATGGGCTCTTTGGAAGTTATTACAGGATGCATGTTTTCAGGCAAGACTACAGAACTTTTTAGAAGAATTCGTTTAGCACAACTTGCCAGACCAAAAGACACCTCTGTTGTCTACAGACCCTCTTTAGACACACGATCTGAGGCTGCAGCGACACATGATGGTGTCACTTATACCTCTGTTACTTGCCGTTCTTCTCAAGACATTCTTTTTCATTTACAAGCACACCCTCTTATTCGCGTTGTTGGCATTGATGAAGTACAATTCTTTGATGCTGGTGTGATTGTTGTCTGCAAACAACTTCAATCTAAAGCATATCGCGTCATTGCCACAGGATTAAACCAAGATTTTCGCGGAGAACCTTTTCGTTTCCGTGATTCCCCACTTGATATTGGTCATTTAATTGCTTTGGCAGATGATCCTAAATATATGGGTGATGCCATTTGCATGTTTCCAGAGAACGATGCAATCTGTGGAAAAACAGCTCACCGCACACAACGTCTTTTTCTAAGTGGACAACCAGTTCCTTATGACGATCCTTTGATACATCCAGGTGGCAAAAATCCTTTACAAGGACGTCGCTATGAAGCTCGCTGCTTAGAACATCATTTTGTTCCTGGCAGACCTGGGTAATATTTAAAAACTCTGAGCATCTTTTGTTCTTATGCATCTTACTCTGTTAGGGAATTTTGATCAGCTCTACTTTATCAGGATCTTAAAACAAATCAAAAAAACATTACGCGTGCCTAGCAATGTCCATCTTTATATCCTTCGTGACGGCAATAGCTGCAAAACTTTGGCAAAATTATTGCCTCCCTCAGAACGTGCTTCTTTCACCGAAGTATGCACACTTGATAACATCTCTTTTTCCTACCAAAACCACCAGCAACGCATGATTGTCATTACCATCACTGCACAGAAGACATACCTCTTAAAAGACCAGCAGGCCTTGATAGGCTTGTTAGTACATGAATTATTACATTTAGAGCACATGCGCAAAGGAACATATAGATTTTTACAACGATCTTACACCAAAGTTTTTTTACTCTACACACAATTGCTCACTAATTTACATCAAAAGAAACTGCTTCCTGTACTAGAACACATCGGACAGCAAGCACTTTTATTGTTAAAAGATTTGTATGTGAATGGTGCCGTCATCAAACGAGGATTCAGCCATCAACTACTACGCTATTATGAACATGAATTCTCCCTGAAGAAAGTCTGCCCACGACCAGTGTTCTATGACAAGCTTAGGCAAGAAGTCCATAAAGATCCTAAAGTATTAGAGATTGTCTTTGCCTTTGAGTTTGCATTATTATCTGTTATTCTTCCTTTTAAAAAATACAAAGAAAGACATGCCAAAGAATTACTGAAACATATCGCTCACTGCTATAATCTAAACATGCGAGAAACACTGCGCAAATGCGGACCATTCATTGACTACTATTTAGATCATTACAAACAACCAAGCAGAGATTTTCAAGAAAAATATTTCCACTTAATCTTCACAAAAGTGATTGAACTCCTGACATAAATTTTTCCATATTTACTCTCATTTTTCCGGTATTTTCACCGTAATGCATATAAACTTCGTTTTCTTCTCTTGTCTATGAAAAGACGACTTGAACTTATAGACATAATCGTTGTTATTTTAATGATTTTATTGCTCATTTGGTTTTTTATGAGAATTTTTCAATGACACTTTCCACCAGATTTTTTTACTGGCTCTTTCTTTTGTTTCTTATTTACTTGGTCTTTGAGATCAGTAGAAAATTACTTGGTGGTAGTTTAGGCTTTGAGGAGTTAGTTATTGGTCTTCTTGTCGCTAATTTAGGCTATTCTTATCATATTAACTCTAAGCTTTCTGAACACCTTGGCTGGCATAGAGGCAAGGATTATTTTCATTAGTTTTTTCACTCTTGCATTACAGCACAGCTATTATAAACTCTTTTTCTTCTTTTTTTCTCATGGTGCATATAGCAGAACGAGAGGTGCAATTGCCGGAAGCAGTCATTTCTAAACTGATCAAAGTGGCGGCAGAAGATAAGTCTGTCATTTCTCTTGGGCCGGGGGAACCAGACATGTCAGCTCCGCAGCCTATTGTTGATTTTACCAAACAATTTGCCGACAAATGCAACCATTATAGCGCTCCTGGCGGCAGAAAAGAATTGAAAGAAGCGATTGTCAAGAAATTGAAAAAAGAGAACGGCATTATAGCACATCCTGATAATGTTGTTGTGACTTGCGGCAGCCAAGAAGCCTTACTACTAGCGACTGCCTGCACCTGTGACGTCTCTGAACAAGTGATTATCCCTAATCCTAGCTTTTTAGGTTATCTCCCTTTGTTTGAATTGTTCAATGCGTTTCCTGTTCCTCTACAATTGCATGAAAAAGACGACTGGAACATCAATCCTGACGATCTGAAACACTTGATTGATCCGAAGAAAACCAAAGTGATCATGCTGAACACGCCGGCGAATCCGACAGGCAATGTGCTGAGCAGAAAATTACTGGAAGAGATTGCTGATATTGCAGTGCAACATAATTTATATATTTTTGCCGATGAGGCTTATGAAAAATTAGTGTACAACAAACCTCATGTCAGTGTTGCCAGCTTAAACGGCATGGAGAAATATACTGTCACGTTTCAAACGTTCAGCAAGAGTTACGCCATGTGTGGCTATCGAGTAGGCTATGCAGTCGGCCCAAAGCTGTTAATTGATGCCATGACAAAGACACATATCTATAGCACTATCTCTGCACCAACGATTAGCCAAATGGTGGGAGCGAAAGCACTGAGCATGGATGGAAAATATACAGAAGCCATGAGAAAAGAATATGACAAGCGAAGAAAAGTGATCGTGAAGCGACTCAACCAGATGGGATTACCGACTGTGCAGCCGAATGGAGCATTTTACACCTTTTCCAATATCAAAGACATTTCTGATGACAGCTTCAAGTTTGCTTTCCAATTGTTGCAAGAAGCGAAGGTCGCTGTTGTACCTGGCAAGGAATTTGGGACGTATGGTGAAGGCTATATTCGTTGTAGTTATGCCACTGCATTACCAAGAATTGAGACTGCTTTGGATAGAATGGAAAAGTTTGTGAAGAAATATAAAAAATAAATTATTTCTTAGTTTTTATTCGCGAATAACAATAAATAGCAGGTACTAAAAATAGTCCTCCAGCCACAATAGTATATTGCGTTCCGAAAGTGTCTGCAACAATACCAGCAATAGGGTAGCTTACTGCATGAGCCAAAGAGATTATCATACTCTTAAATGAAGTAATGGTTGCTCTCGTCTTGCTAGGAATGAATTTCTGTGTAAATGAATTTTCAATAGGCATCGATAGATCTACCAATAATAACATGGACAACATTAAGACAAGACCTGTAATAACATTATCAACAAACAAAACTCCAAAGTTTAACAACATGCCTGCGACTAACAAGACTATTAAATATATCTTCTCAGATTTACATACTTTTAGCATTGGCTTAGCGATGAAAGGTGCAATACTTCCTAGAACTGTTGATATTGAAAAAATAATACCGAAAAAGTACACTGGAACGCCTAGATCCTGCAAAAAAGGCTGCCAGATAAGAGGTCCATCGAATGAGTCCCTGAACATGATAAAAAATGAGGCCACTAACAAAAATAACAACACCTTATGTTGTACTGAATATTGTATTCCTTCTTTCGACTGCAAATATAACTTCCTGAATGAAATTTTCATCTCTTTTGTTAACTTATGCTCCTGTATAGGCAAAAGAAGCAGAAATGAAACAATCCAAGACAAGCTAGCAAATATCCAGATGGCATTTAGACCTAATTTTGCCACTATAAAAGCCCCTAAAAAACCAGATAAAAACAGCCCAAAGTTTATTATAGAATGTTCTTTAAGATAATATGTGTTGATTAAATCTTTTTTATTATAGTACTTGAGATTATCCACTGTCCAAGCTTCTCTCGCTCCGGAGTAAAATGTTCCAAAGAGACCCCATAAAAAGAATAACAAGAGCAGCATATAAAAATTGTCGACTAATAAAAACATTGGCATCAACATCCCTATCATTATGTAACCAAGAAGCGTTGACGTTTTTCTTCCAAATACATCTGCAAAGGCACCTGTTGGTATTTCAAAAATAAAATTAGATATTGCGAGCGCAAAAAACAACATACTGATTTGGGTAATACTTAGCATTTCTTTGAAGAAGATAACTAAAAAGGCAGGGACAAAATAAACTGTATGAGAGAAAAATCTTTCTACATAAAATAACCCTACTATTTTCAACTCGTCTTTAGCAAATAGTTTGTTCATTCATGATCTCTTTTTCAGCAGGCTATTTTTTAGCTTGTCTCCAATAATTCTCGAAGATTAATCTTTGTGTTTCACTTGTTTCCTTATTTTTAATTAATATAGCTAATAGTTCTCTTTCTAGAGGGATTATACCAACTTTATCTCCAGCGACTAAAGTCACACTTGGAAATTTCCTCATCTCCTCTAAGAATCTCATTTTAGTCACTTTTTTTACTCTTGAGTCTTTCATCCTAAACTCAGCATCTTTTGAGTGTTCAAAAAGGATACGCATATAGATTTTCTCTCTTGCACGTTTTAGAGCGAATGCTTTTGGAATATGTCTTAATACTTGAGCAACCTTTTCTGCGCTTCCATACAGCAAAATTTCCTTCTCTTTGTAGATATCTTCCAACATGGTCAATATGCCTTTAAATCCTTCAAATAAGACTATCTCTGGTTTTTTTATAACTGACAATTTTATCTTTTCCAAGGATGGTATGATCTCTTGCAGCCGCTTCTCTTTTTCTTTTAATAATGCTAGAAGTTCTCTTGGCTCTGTGGCCTGAAAATGCTGTTTTTTCCCGCTTTTGAATAAACTTATGAGCCCCTTTTCTTTTAATGACTCAAGGATATCATAAGTAGTTCCTCTTCTTAGATCTGCTAATTCACTGATTCTATTGGCTGTACAGGCTCCTGCTTTGAGGCAGGCCAGATATACCTTTATTTCCTTCTCTGACAGCCCATACTCTTTCAGCACCTCTTCCATATTTTTTGCATTCTTTTTGATTATTTAAAGCTTCTTATTTGTCGAAGAAAATCGACGGCACTATTCTATATACTCCAGTATCTACTTATTTGTAGGTGATGACAATGACACAACGACTGGAAAACACTTTAGGACCACAACAACAGACATTCTCTGCTTTATTAGAGAAGATCAAGACTTATTGTAAGCAACATGCTGAACGTGGCAAGAATCATGCTCAACGATGGTTTTATCGATATGCTGTAGATGTCTCCAGTGGAGGGATGTATTATACAACTGCTTATGGTTTACAAGAGCTAGCAGTTGGCAAAGATCCTGAAACTATAGTAAAAACTAGAATGTTGGGAATGCTTGTGCATGCTGCTATCATGCGCCCTGTTGGCATGCTTCGCAATTATGTTGCTAGGAGAATGGGTGTTACTCAAGACAGCTCTCTTCTTGAAAAAATGAAAGTTAATGCTCTTGCAACTGTTCCTATACAGGCAATAGCTTATGCTGGCATGCTTGTAGGGGGCATGGCTTTATCTGATACTTATGACTGGAAGTCTAGCGCTGCTGCTTGGGGCATCGGCATGGCTTTGAGCATACCCCATTCTTTTTTCTATGGACCAATTCAGGATAATTATAGAAGATTTTATGGTATTCAACCAGCAATCAAAAGAACTCAAGAAACTACTCTAGAAGACTCTGTTCAACAAGAACAATAAAAGATAAAAGAAAAAAATAAAAAATGGATTAAGCCTTGAAGCCAACCCAAGCTGCTACAACACCAATAACAACGTGCAATACATTGTCAGCAGTGTTCAACATTAACAAATCAACTACAGCAGCGACTCCAACGAATCCTAAAATACCGACTAGCAAGTAGACGACACCAAAGATTTTGTTGTATGTTCCTGCATATGCACCTGCTGCTGTCAAGCCTGCGAGCAAACCTATGATACCCGAAAGAATATGCACCCAGTTATGCGCACTGTTCACCTGGAACCACATCACTATGGATCCATTAAAAAGCCCCCATAAACCCACAATAAGCAGGATTATACCTAACCATTTTGCAAATTGTTTTTGTGAAATTGTCTTCACCCCCAAATTTCTTACTATTTCTCTTATTTTTCATCTATATAAATTTACGTCACTACTTATTAGAGTAACACAATATTTATTAAGATATCTCTTTTTTTCTTTCTATGAAGCAACAGAAACTTTCACTTACGTTTTCTCTTGCTCTTGTTATTCTGATTATAGGTTTTTTCTCACAATCTTTGATTCCCCATTATCTTCTTCCTAGCCGTTCAGAGTCACGACTAGCAGAGTCAGCAGCCCAGCTTGCTTCTTCGCCTAGTGCTTCTTACACTACAGCAACCAAACTTTATCCTGTTCTTTTAAATCCATTCACAAGTTATTCTTCAGAAATTTACATTGAATTTTCTTCTTTAGATGCGATTCCTGTACTTAGCGGAAATGCAGTAATTAATGGAAATGAGGCAAGCGGATATTTTGAACAGAAGCTAATTTCTGAAGGGAGATATAGTCTTAAAGTCTCACTGTTTTTGTCCCCTGATGGAACAAATCAATTTCAGAAAGTCGTCCCAATTTCTGGAAGAGCAGTCAATGGGTTATTTGACTATGTCATAGATACAACAGCATATTCTGATGGGCAATATACTCTTAGAATCATTTTAGAGGACGAAGATACGGGGATTTCAGGAACTTTGGATGAGAGCATAATAATTGATAATTCTGATGTAGGGGATTCTTCTATTACTGGCGACGCAGTTTCTGATAGCGCTGACAGTTGCAAATGCAAGAGTGCTTCTATGAATTATAAGAATGGGCAGGATTTATATCATAAAGATTTGAGTCGCTGGGACAGTTTTACTAATGCAGTCATAAATGGGCATGCAGGTCCGTTTTCGAGAGAAACTCCTGTGCAGAATGCCCAAGGTGTCGTTGAAAGAGGGTTTGCAGCGGGAACAGCTTTCTCCACATATTTTAATATTGAAGGAAATCCTGCCTTATGTAAAGAAGGACAAGGGATACGTTCTACCGCCGATATAACTGTTGATGACAACGGAAGATTGATAGCAGCCCATCTTGTGAGTGGATATCCTAATTCTATAGAATTTGCTAAGGATATTCTAACTTATGCTTACACATTCCCAGTTCCAGGAGAAATGGAAAGTTTTGTAGATGACGGTTATCATAGCCCTTATGGATTTAAGTCTCATACTCCTCGTAGAATAATTATGACTGATGCCCCCAGCAGCACGTTTTTTCTTTCAAGCTTTCCTAGAGGATATACAAGAGCGGACCATTTCCTCTCTGAAGTGACTGATTCTGAAGCAGGAGCTGACGGAATAAAAAGAAAATGCAGATGCTTCCTTGACCATGCTATGGGAAACGCTGGCTCAAACCTCGGAGTCAGAGACCAAAAATGTGTCTCCGGAGTTCCAGTAACGTGCGGAAACAAACAAGTTGACCGAGGAGAAGATTGTGACGACGGCAATTTAGATGAATCTGATGCTTGTTCAATGGACTGCAAGAAAACTTTTTGCGGTGATGGAAGAGTGCAAGATCCTAATGGCGCAGGTTTTAGTGAAGAATGTGATGATGGAAAAGAAAATGGAAATGATCCTGATGGAGATGGAAAGAGATGCTCATCCAGTTGCGAATTAGAAGTAAAATGCGGAAATAATTGGATACCTGAAAATGAAAAAGAGTGCAATTCTGGAGAAGAGTGCACTAAAAATGGAAAAACTGGAACATGTAATAATCTCTGTAAGTGTGAATATTGCGGAGATAGCATAATAAATCAATTTGATGAAGAATGCGACCCTCCAGCTACAAATTCACAACAATGTTTCATGGGTTGCATGTATGGATGGGGAACATGTCAAGCTGATTGCAGTTGTGTATGTGGTCAACAAATTAGATAAAATTAGTATCTTCTATCAGTCTCGAGAGATTTAGGTTCAAAAAGAGCGTTGAGCATTCTTCCTTCCAATACATCGATTATAATTCCGTCTTCGGCGTAACCGTCTAGATATGCTACGCTTAATTTAGGGTCTAAGTCTTTAGGATCAACCAATCTTCCATAAAATGTCGCTGGAAAACAACTTTTTCTTCCATAAGGAGAATGATCAGCAAGTCCTATATATGCAGCTATACCACTTAGTACTGCTCCTCCTACTGCTCCTAGAACTATTGCTTTGAGGGTTTTAGGGTCTATTTTCATCTTTCTAAGTAGTAACATCTCTTTAAAAATGTTTGTCTTGATTCTTACCCTCTATAAATACTAATTAAAATGTAAAGGGTAGTAGCCTTCCAAAATCCATAAATACTTCTTCACTTTCTTCGATTAATGCACGATTCCAAGATGTGCCCAGTTTGCGGCTCAAAAAACATCGAACTGCAACACAAAAATGGATTCACTTATGTCTGCTGCAAAGACTGCGAATATGATGAGGGAGAAGATTATGATGCGACGTATCCTGGAGAACGTTTGATGCAAAAAGGCAAGACAAAACACACACCCTATAAACGCGGCGGTGGACAAAGGACGAGACGTTAATTTACTACTTTTAAGTGCACCTAAATTTTTAATAATCCCTTTAGTTTCTAGTTCTTGGAAAGATATGGCAGATTTACCTCCATTAATGCAGAATAAACGCTTTGTAGTTCTAGCTATTCTTAGTACCTTATTTCTTATTAGTGTTCCTTTCTTTGACGCACTTTCTTCTGCAGATGATCCAACAGGCAATGCCAGCTGGAAGAAAAAACTGAAAAAAGCATGGAAAAAATCAGGCATAGAGCAAGTCGACAATAAAGTAAAAGCAGAGGTCAATCGTGTTGATGACAATCTCAAAAAAGCTGGAGACAAAATAGAAGCTGAAGGAAAACGTTTTGGTAAAAGAACTAATGCAGAATGGCAACGTTTTGATGATCGTGCTGGTAATGAATTAGAGCGCTTTGGCGAACGTGTAGAGGCTGAAGTTAATCGTGTCGATGAGAATCTTGAAAAGCTTGGTGATAAAGCTAAGGAAGAATATAAGCGGTTTATCAAGAGAATAAAAGAGGAGCTGGAAACACAAAGAACTGTTTTCAAGAACTTATCTCGAGGGAAAGCGTGTGATGCCTATAATGCTGCACAAAAAAGCGATGCTTATGACGTCAAGAAATGGATTTATGACACTTTGATGCCTCCTATTAAAGATATTTTACGACCTCATGTGACTACTCTTGTTGCACAGGTTGCTGCTCCCCTCAATAGCATTCCTCTTATAGGTAATGCACTCTATGTCATAGCAGTAAGTCCAGCAACCACAGAGAAATTAACAGAGCAAGCTGCAAAGAAAGCGATACGCGAAGCACTTGAGGAATGCGCCTAATTTTTGACAGGAAATCTTTGCCTATTCTTTTCCATCTTCTCTACAAATGCTTGGGAGATATCGACGTTTGTGGCATTAGCTAATTTTACTAGACAATACAGAACATCTGCTAATTCTTCTTCCATATTGATGGGCTCTTTATTAGTGTGCTTTCCACCATAGTTTTTTAACTTGAGCACGTTTCTTGCGACTTCTCCAAATTCTTCTAACATGTGTATTACAATATCTTCAGGAGGAGTCTCCCAATTTCTTTCTTGGACAAACTTATGCACTGCCTCTTGCACTTCTTTTAAAGAAATATTTTCCATATTCTTCATAATTAACTCCTTTTTATATATCTTGTGTCAAGTGGCTCTGGTGCGAACCTAAGTTTTAAGTAAAAGAGGCATAGCCTCCTTTTAGCACAAAAGGAGAGGTGATGCCTCTTGGCAAAAGAAGAGTATGATGACTACTTAAAATTTATTGAAGAGGCGCAGCAACTTGCACAGCA
>ORMF010279570.1_pt1 | contig 89154 bp, 88 predicted proteins | sample 1779871 | NCBI WGS metagenome assembly ORMF01 (sample SAMEA104232316, study PRJEB22302) | groundwater metagenome | biome: forest; feature: aquifer; material: groundwater | place: USA | collected 2011-08-07 | depth 5.4 m | reverse complement strand
TGCGGAGGGGGTGAGATTCGAACTCACGGTAGACTTGCATCTACATTGGTTTTCAAGACCAACCTGATAAACCACTCCAAGCACCCCTCCCTCTATAGGATAGTCTACGGGCGGAGGAGGTGGGATTCGAACCCACGATACCCTTACGGGTATAACTTCTTAGCACGAAGTGGCACTCGGCCTCTATGCGACTCCTCCCAGTATTTTTTTAATTGCAGGCTTATAATTCCTTGTGCCAATTACCTGCAGGTATCTCTTTACTTCATTCTGATTATGGAGCCAAACTCCATACTTAAATGTCCTTTTAGGATTTAACCCTAATCCTTTCAACTCATTATATACAAAACCTAGTAGCGGTTCAGATCTGTTTGAAAAACAGATCTTAGGATAACAATACTCTTTCCCGTTAACTTTATATTTATGTAGAGTAAAACATCCATCTGTATCAATTAAACCACGAATGCAAGCGTTAATATATTCACTCTTAGATTTAATCCAACTTGGAACACCAGCTTGTAAATGTACTTTATTACCTAAAGATAAACCTTTAGAGGTAAGGTATTCTATCAAATTTACTCCTGAAACACTAACTCTTAGAACTTTCTCTTTTTTATGTTTATAGATTTTAGGTACTATCTTGAATAATCTATTAATTAAATCCTTAACATAATCAGCAAACTCCCGATCAGTATCGCTATTTAAATAAATCGAACATTGAAAATGAGTCAATCCTCCATCACCCAACATAATTCCAATAAATTCTGCTAAATCTTCTGATTCTACAGGCTTTGTAATAGGGTTTGTATATTTATTCCAAAGATCAGGGTCATTCTTTCTTTTAAGCCAAGATATCTCTCCTCCTTTCGATCTACTTTCTTTTGTTCCAAGAAGTCCGTATAGTTGATAGGTTCTTTTCCCTGCTAATTTAGCCGATTTCGGGTTGCTCCAATAGGCAGGTAATATTTTGTACTCAGGTAGTTTTATCCCAGAAAGTTGACTCATTTTCAGAATATAATCTTTAGACGGCTTAAATTTTTCTCTTTTCCAATCCCGGATAGTTCTCCCGGATAAACCCAATAAGATACCTAATTTATCAGTTTCTACTCCTATTACATCTTGGACTTGCTCAATAAAGCTTCTTAATTCACCATTTCTAAAAGATAATCTGTCCACTACTCTACAGTACCCAAATATAAACCGAAAATCAATAACCATTTATCTGGCTAAGGTTAAGGCCCAAACTTTTTTAACCCCTGCCCTTTTTAAGATATAGCAACACTCTCTCAAGGTTGCGCCTGTTGTCCAAACATCATCTATAAGCAGAACTGAGTTCACAGTTTTTAGTTCATGGTTGGGAGATAAAGCAAAAGCCCCTTTGATATTTTGATATCTATCATGACCTTTTAACCTTGCTTGGGGTTTGGTATATTTGGTTCTGATTAAGCTTTCAGAATATTCCAAACCTAATTTTTTGGATAATATTTGTCCTATGATTGATGACTGGTTAAAACCCCTGCTATTGCCTCTGAACCAATGCAGAGGAACTGGAATTATCCTCCATCCTTCTCCCCTATCTTTTTTTATTTTCTCTAAAACAAAGGGTTGATATCTGGCCCAATATTCAACAACAATATCAGTTAAAGTTTCTGCTAAACCTGTGACCCTGCCATACTTTAATTGTTTTATAGCCTCCTTTAAAGGATTTTGATAAATTCCTAAACTCCAAAGTCCCTCGAGTCCAAACTTTCTTTGACAAATCGGGTGAGTTTGTCCGCCAACTGCCAACCTTTCACACTTTGGACAAACCAAATCTGTCTGCAAAATATTACTGATACAATCCTGACAAAAATAGCTTCCGTTTTTCTTACAACCAACACATTTTTTAGGAAATAGGATGTCTAAAATTAGGCTCACGGAATTTGCCTTTTACTATAATACATAGTATAATACTCTCCTGGGGATGTATAGTCTCGACAGGATTGCTCTTTGAAAACTGCAAGCCGTTAAGGAAACATTAAACGTAAAATATTGTCTCAAAACACAAACGGAACAAGTCATTTGTCCCGCGCTGCAAGCAAAATCGCTGAGCAGATGTCTGGCTTTGGGAGAAATCTCTTAGTCGGCTCTACTCGAGTCGCTTTCGCTTAAAGCTACTTTAGATTTTTTCCTCTTTCTGACGGGATACTAAGGTATATACAAAGTCAGGATGCTGTTAGTAAAGTGTTGGTCGATCGTTACTAACAAAAGACAATTCAATCATTCATTAGTTTTCCTTCTAGTTGGTTACAGCTAATGAACAAAAATTAACTAGATAAGCTTGTAGAAGTTTTTAAAGTCACAATTTTGGACTCGGCTCACAGCCGACATCTCCACCAAAAAAAGTCCACTCTTGTGGACTTTTTTAGTTATAAGTACGCTTTGCTCTAGTTCATAGTTTATGAGAATTTTTTTATCTACTACTAACTACCGGCTACCTACTACCAACTATTTACTCCTTACCCCGAAGCTCTTGTTCTATCCTTCTTTGATGATCTTTTTCCTTAATTATTTTTCTTTTGTCAAACTCTTTTTTAGACTTGGCCAACCCAACTTCAATTTTGAACCTATTGTTCTTTTCATAGATGGAAATTGGCATTAAAGTCACTGATTTGCCAGCAGTTTTACCTATAAGTGAGCTTATTTGGGCTTTATGTAAAAGCAGTTTTCTTGATTTTGTAGCATCATATTCCTTATCTGAGGATTGATTGTATCTTGGGATATTAGCATTAATTAAAAATGCTTCGCCGTTTAAGATCCTAACAAAGCTTTCCCCTAAATCAATCCTACCTGCCCGAATTGATTTAACCTCAGCGCCTGATAACACCATTCCTGCTTCCAGGTGTTCAAGAATATGATAATTATGGAAAGCCTTTTTATTAACTATTTTCATAGGGTTAAATTATACCCTAGTTGAAGCTCTATACCCTATTTCAAATCTAATTGAAATATCTTACTGCCTTCCAGCAAATAAACCTTTTTGCCTTTTTCATCTACAATCAAATCCGAGGTTGCGGCAAATTTTTCCCCACTAATTTGGCTTTTGTAAGCACCTATTTTGGTTAGTATCAGCAACCTGGAATTGCCTGAGTCAAGCAAGTATAAATTATCAGTCTCAGATGAGATAAAAAGGCTTTTTGGATCTTTAACCCCTGAAGGCAATCCTTCAAAAGAGAAATTATCCTTGTCTCCCTTGGTAAACCTTAATACCTCCCCACTCTTTTTTAGTATATAGACCGAAGACTCAATTTGCATTCGCAAAGTTTCTGCAAAATCAGCTTTGGTTGTTTTAGTTAAGTATTCTCTTTTATCTGAATATCCGTCAGAGGTTGGTAAATACTTCCAAATTTGGTTCTTACCCGCGTCCAACACATATATGTTCCCGGCGAAAGAATAAATATCCTTTATTTCCCCAAAATCTTCATCTTTTTTTGCAACAGTTGTAACTTTTGAATTTTTAGTATCAACCTTTAAAATCCCTTTATCTTTGGAGTATACAAAAGCCAAATCACCGTTTAGAGAAGCAAATACAGCATCGCCTAATTGTTCTGATCCTGCCAAAATTTGATTACTTTTCTTGGCCATATCTACCAAAACCAATGTTTTTAAAGCAGGGTCAAGCAGTAGAATCTTTCCGTTGGAAGTACTAACCTGGGATGGTCTAAAGTTTTTCTTAATTAAATCCAAATCTAAAAATAAAGGAAATTCTGAAATACTAAATTGCTGCAGTAAAGAAGGTGCTTCTGTTTCAAGTTGTTTTTTTAAACTTTCAGCCTCACTATTTTTAGGTTTTAAACTTAAAGCTAAATCAACTTTTTCTTTAGCGCGATCCAGCTTACCTTTGGCTTCAACCGGGTTTAAGGTAGATAAGCCTTTGGCCCCGTTAAATTGCTCTTTTGCCTCATTCATTGCCTGATTAAAATCAGCATTTAATTTGGCATCTTTTTTAGCCTTTACTTCTACCCCCACCCCTACAGCAATTATGACAATCAAGACAATTGCCAAAATTAATCGTCCTCTGTTGCTTTTAGGAAAACGCTTTTTTTGATGCCATAAAAAAGCCAAAATTGGCTTAATACTTTTTTTCACAACAGACAAAGGATTTAGCTTAGAAGAATCTGAATAATAAATGGGTTGCTCGCTATATTCCTCCTCTTGCTGCAAATTGGGAATATTTTCTTGGGGAGTTTTAACAACATCATCTTCCCCTGTTTCTTCCTCTTTGACTTCAGGTTCAACATCCACTAAAAGTGCCGCTAGTCCTTGATTTTCCACATTTGAAGCCCCTACCCTATCTGCCACTTCTTCTTCAAATGACTCCAAAGGTAGTTCCAAGGATTTTTCCAAATCCTCACCTAAAAAGCTCACCAAACTTTGGGTAACAAACAGCAATCTGTCCCCTTCTTGTAAAAATCCAGAAACCAATTGTCCTTGGGAACCAAAATTTAAAGGAGATAGTTTTTCTGCTCTTTTTAGGAAAACTGCCACCTCACCCAAACTTTCCATATATAAAACTTTGCCTGAAACAGCACCCAAAAAGATTGAAAATTCATCCGTGGACAACTTTTTTTTAGCTTCCTCAAAAGTTGCAGTCAGTTTTTGACCTTCAGTGCTTTCCTCGCAGTCAAAATAAAAGTCAGAAAGTTCAGATAAAATCTGTCTGCCCTTAGTAAAAGCATCGTCTGAGGATAAAATTAAAACTGCTAAAAAATAATGATCTCCATTTCTGCTGTTTGAAAGAACCAATGCCGCTTTTTGATCTGTATTTAAACCAATCACCTGAACAGTTTGCAGTTTCATTACAAAATCCCCCAAGCTACAACTATTAAAACTATGGTAAAAAAAGCATGAATAAGTGTCAGAATTTTAAGAGTCGGGGAAATGGCAGTAATTAATGTTTTACTCATTAAATTCACCTGTCTAATGATGATTAAAGAAAATATAGCGTAAAATATTAAAATAAGCAAAACTGCGGCTTTTAAGGTTACTAGGAATGCTTCGGAATTAAAAATATCAGTGGGGTTGGTTGGCATTTATTCCTCCTTTTGTATGAATTTTATGGGTGTGATCCAAGATAAAATCTGCCACAATATGAGGTTTTGGAACTGATTCCAATTTAATATTCTCAGATGTCCCAGCAGTTTGAACAATCACATTCCCATACTCAAAAATAGAACTTAAAAGCCCTCCCATAGAAGCTGAAGTATCTTCAATATTACGCAAAGGGGCTGTGTCAATATTTTTGAAAAGAATTGAGTGAAAATCAACGTCAATAATGTTTTTATCAGTCACAATATAAACATTAAAATACCAATTCAAAAAACCCTCAAAAACAATCACTCCAACCAACAAGTAATTAATAATTAAAAATACTATTTCAAAAGATTGGGGGATGGATGAAATATCCAAATTAAGAAATTTTAAAATACCGGGAATAGAAAAGGGAGCAAAGGAAAGCAAGATGGCTGGTATTATCCAAGCAAGGTTGGTAATTGGATGAGCTCTGAGCAAAAGTAAAACCTTTTCACCCTCATCTTGGCCCTCAAAACGACAATTGTTGGGATTTTCAACATATGCAGGAAACATCAAGGAAAGTATAGCACAGCTGACAGCTCCCAGCTTACAGTCGACATACCTAATTTGTTGTCATCTGTTAGCTGAAGACTGATGACTGACAGCTATTTTTTCTCTATATTAAAAAAGGCAAACCCGCTTTGAGGAATAGACATTCTTCCTGGTGCTCTTAAATTAAAGGCTTTTTTAAAATCACCCCCGGACAAAGATACACCGTTAATATTTACTTGGCTGGTAGTCCCATTACCTTGGGAAACAGATACAGAAGAAGCTGAAGAAATACCACCATATTTGGAGGCAATATCCCGCAGTTCACCCATACTGTATGGATTTCCTCCCCAACATGAAGAAATTGGAGTAATTCTTCCTGCCTCTTCGCTACTGCCTTTGCTTAAAACAAGAGCAGCATTTACAATATCTGCCATTTCTTCCCCATTCAGCCAAGGATTGGATCTACCACACTTATCAGAATTTACATTGTATCCTTGGGTATACCAAGCTTTATACAACCAGGGAGAACCGCCTAATTTGTCATATGATTTATCAACAAAATTTCCCCCACCCGATCCGTCTGTAGTATCCCAACCAACAGGCGAAGCATATCCTCCATGAGTTGAAGCATAATAGGTCACCACGTCTTCGATTACCTGGCCGCGGGTTGCATTTACTGCATCTTTCCAAGCTTGAGGAGAATTATCAGCCTTGGATTGGGAATATACCTGACAAGCCTCTGTAGTACAAATTGATTGACCATTTTGTTTATACCTGTAAGCATAGGTTCTGGCTGCCACAGCTTGAGCTTTTAAAGCCTCTGGGTGCCAACTTGAAGGCATTTCGGCAATCCCATACAAATACTTTTCTTCAAAATTCATAGAACCATGCCCTGAAACATTAATATCCCCACCAGTATCTTTCCCGACTGGTTCTTTGCCAAAATATGCTCTCAAAATTGTTTTATAATCCTGTCCTGATTGAGCCCTACCCCGAGCTCCGTATTGACTCATACCTTTTCTGTGAGTGTGAGCTCCAAAAGAAAATACTGCAAAAGATCCGCCAGGCGCTGATTCCCTAAAACCTTTAATAGAAGCATTATAGTCATCTGCCAACTCACTATCTCCAATTGAAGCTGTAAATTGACCAGACCTGGCAGATAAAATCTCTTGTTGTTTGGCAGAAAGTGCCGCAATTTGACCTGTTAAATCTGCCTGGTAAGCTTTGGCCTTTTTAATCTCTCCCCCTAAAAAGTCAGCATTTTTATCAACTTCTGCCTGGAATGAAGCCAGTTTCACCTTATCTTTTTCCAGTTTGCTTTTCTGGGTTAATAAATCAACCACCTCCCCTGTAATTGAGGTAATAATTTGTTTATCCTCCCGGGTTACAGATTGTCTATATGATAATTCCCTAAATAAATCCCCTGAATGAAGAGAGGAAAGAATAACTATTAAAGGCTCTGCCAGATATGAGCGGACATAATATTCCCTAACTCTTTTTTCCAAAAGCGCTTGTTGAAAAGCCAATTTCTCCCCCCTACTATCTAAATCTTTTTGTTTTTGTTTAATGTTTGAAGATAAATTATCAATACTTGATTGAATTTGAGCCAACTGAAGCTTTAAATTATCCAACTGTCCCTCTAAAGGCTTTGTGGCATTTACAGATAACTCTTTTGATTTGTTCAGAGCATCTATTTGCTTTTGGATATCTTCTACCTCATCAGCATGGGCAATTGGTAGGAAGTAGAAAGTAGCAAGTATTAAGGGGAAAACTAAAAGACAAAAAATAACCCATTTCTGCTTAATACCTAATACTAAATACTTAATACTTTTAGGGGGATTCATCTCCTGAAATTCTACCATTTTTATAGCCATTATGCTAAGCTTTTTGAAGATACTATGGTTAAGTTATTTATTTTTTTAATCTCCCTTTCTCTTCAACTTTTTTTATTTAATTCAAGTGTGTTTGCTTCAAATTGCACTACGAAAGATGTTGTTTTAAATCCTAACAACAACCTCAGGGTATATGCCTCTAAGTTAGTTGCTGACTCGGATTATGCAATCTATCTAAGCGGAACCTTCAACAATGGGCCGGCAAATGATCGTTATGTTGCTGGGGATTTTATTGAATCTGGACCTGACGCTCAAATCGATGCTACTATTACCATACCTAATATTGGACTTAAGGAAGGAAACAAATACTCGCTAGCACTTAAATCCACCTCAGGAGATAGATGCGACGTAGCAAGTTTTACCTATTCTACCGCAGGCACCCCCGCTACTTCAACCACCTGTGAAATAACCAGCGTTAAAAGTGCCAATGTTAGCTCTTCAGATATCCGAATGGGTTCTCCTGTTTTAATATCAGCAAACAAGCTTAACTCAGGCGGAACCTACCTTGTTCTTATAGACGATCATGCTACTACAGAAAATGTTGCAGTTCCTGCTGGCACCAGCACTTATACAGCAACAGTTAATTTACCCAACAAAGTAGTTATCAGTGGAGGCTTTAGTTATGTTAGCCCCGGAAAACATACTATTACGCTGCAGAATTCAACTGATATCAATGAGCGCTGTTCAATCTCAAATATAGAATTAAAGGCTTCTCAACTAAACTCCTGCTCTGCCTCAAGCTTCCCTTCAACCGACGCAGGGGCTATGAGTGTAAATATCCAAGGTAGTAATTTATACCCTAATACAAACCACGAAATTAAGTTTGACGGGTCTAGGGTAAACTTTGCAAAATCAAATAGTAGCGGGGTTATTAACCATACTTTTGATGTAACAAGCGGTGGAATTGTTAAAGTAAGTTTAGTCCCAGCCGAAGGAACAACTGCAGGATTTTATGAATGCGTTGTTCCTCAACCTTTAACCATTTCTCTTGCTCCCACAGCTGTCCCGTTACCAATTGTTTCTCCTACTCCATACACTGGTCCTTGCATTGGTACAGGCTGCAGCTCAGGAGGAGGACAACCTTGTGATGTTGGTAGAGGTCCGGCATTTAAAACAGCCATTGGTTGTGTCCACACCAATCCTGTTGAATTTGTTAAAGACTTCTCAACATTCGCTATTGCAGTATCAGGAGGACTTGCTTTTTTGTTAATGCTACTTGGAGCATTTCAAATGCTAAGGTCAGCTGGAAACCCTGAGGCTTTACAAGCAGGCAGGGACAGGTTAACCAGTGCCATAATTGGTTTATTGTTTGTCATCTTTGCTACACTATTATTGCAGGTTATCGGAATTGATATCCTAAAAATACCTGGATTTACAAAATAATATTATGAATAAACTTGCTCTAACTCTACCAGGCAACCACCCTATCCCTACCCCTGTTGGGTTGAAGAGTGAATTTGTTAATTTAACCTCTTTTATATCCCCTCTACTGAATATAGTTTTTTACATTGTGGCTTTTTTAGCTTTTTATTATCTAATTTGGGGTTCTTTTCAATATATTATGGCTCAAGGGAAAAAAGAGGATCTAGCCAAAGCCAGAGCTAGAATCACTTGGGCCTTAGTAGGTATGATTGTAGTATTTTCAGCCTACTTTATAGCCAGATTTGCCTCAGAAATATTCCCACCTACCTCAGGAGGACTACCATTTTAATGAAATTAAAATTCCGAAAATCAAAACTCTTAGGTTTTTTATTTGCGCTTTTAACATCCCCTTCTTCTGTCTATGCTGCCTGTAGTTCAGGGCCAGGTGGTCTTCAAATAGGAGATTGTTTTGGTTTTGGGGGAATTAAGAGTCTTGGTTCAGGAACTTCCAGATTAATACTACCTATTTTTTCCATTGCTACAATCTTGGTTGTTTTATATTTTCTTATGGGGGCCTTTAAGTTTTTAAAATCAGGCGGCAACAAAGAAGAACTCCAAGGCGCCAGACAAATGATTACCCAATCAATAATCGGTTTTTTAATTTTAATGTTTAGTTTTTTCGTGTTACAATTTTTGTTGTATAAATTATTTGACGTACAAGGATTTATTAATTTTATTTAAAGGATAAAAATATGGCGCTTTTAGCAGATGTAAAAGATGTTTTCGGTACAATCTCCCCTCCCCCTGCTTTGCAAAAATTTATAGGTACTGATCCAACAGGCTCAGTAGGCATTAGTAAGTTTTTAACTAATTTAGTTTCCCTGTTTTATATAGTTGGGGGAATTGCTTTAATTTTTATGCTGCTTTGGGGAGCATTTGACTGGATAGTCTCTGAGGGGGAAAAGGAAAAAATACATGCCGCCCAACAGAAAATCTTCAATGCCGTGATCGGGCTTATTCTTTTTGCAGTTGCTTTTGCAGTAATTTCTGTTTTAGGAACCTTTACTGGTTTTAAATTCTTTGAAGGTCAAGGTGTTTCAACTAATACCGGTGGACTAACAAATTCATTTACCTGTGCAGATGGCACTGTAGTTGTTGGAGTAAGCGATAAGGTTACTGCATGCAAAGGTCATCCATAACTTTCAAAACAAGTCCTTGACAAACAAATTTGGTTATGACTATTATTAATTTACCAATGAAAAAAGCAATTGCCGCAGTTTTAGCAAGTACTCCATTCTTATTAGCATCTCAGACTTTTGCCCAATCAGTCATTACTATTGTCCCTCCAAAAGGCCAAGGCTATACTGAATTGGGTCCTTTTATTGCTAACATGCTAACTCTAGCTTTTGGGCTAGCAATTCTAATTGTTTTAGTCATGATGATCTGGGGAGCTTTTGAATGGATCACCTCAGGAGGAGATAAAGATGCGGTTGGAAAAGCCAGAAACAGAATTGTTAATGCTTTAATTGGTTTAGCTGTTTTAGCTGTAGCTTTTGCTCTAGCCAGAGTTGCAGGTCAATTCTTAGGATTTGATATCACAAAAATCCCTATTCCTACTCCTCAATAATCATTCTGGATTGAACTTTTAACTATTTTAGTGTTACTCTTAAAATATGTTCCGCTTATTATCAATTTTTTTCTTATTCCTATCTACTAATTTCTTATTACCTGCAGCTTATGCTGCTGATTGTAATCCTACGATTGCAGGAAATTGCCCTGCAGGATTACCTCAGATTGAAGAACTTGTAGCGAATCTGTTATTTATAATCGTGGGTTTAGGATTTATTACGTTACTAGTTCTTCTGGTTATGGCCGGAATTAAATATTTAACCTCAGGAGGCGAACCAAAAGCCATCTCATCTGCCCACCAAACAATAACCTGGGCGCTTTTAGGCATTGTATTTATGGCAATTGCCTGGCTTATTTTACAACTTATTCATAATTTTACAGGGATTAATGTAACAGTATTTGATGTAAAAAAATTATGCTCCGGACCTTTGGGCGCTTTACAATTTTGCAATAAATAGCTTGCAAAGAGAAACAAATTGTTCTACTCTAGTAATATGTTTGCTCGAATCCTTACCCTCTTAATTGCATTCTTTACTTTTTCCTTTTCTCTTTCTATTTTACCCACTCCTGCTTTTGCTCAAAGCCAAGATAGTGTTGCCACCTCCTCTCCAGCATTAAATATTAGATACAACATACCAACCAATATTTCCGCTACTTCCCCGCTTTATACTGACATGCTTTTACATAATATGTTCCACACTTTTTCCTGTTTAGCAGTTGGTTCATCCGTCATTGGCCAACCCTGCTTAACATATCAAGTAACAAAAAATGCTCAGGGAAGTGTCCAAAGTATTCCTGTTTTATCTCAAGTTGACTTATCTGGCGGAGCTTTAGGCGCAACTTCTTCATTAATCGGCGCTTTATACTCCAACCCACCTATTAGAACAGCTGACTACCTGGCATCCGTTGGTCAAGGCTTAGGAGTTGTAAAAACTGCCAATGCCCAAGTAACAGGCTCTGGCGCAGCAGTATTGCAACCTATTTTAGCTCTTTGGCAAGTCTCAAGAAATATTGCTTATTTGATTATGATTATTATTTTTATCGTTATCGGGCTCATGGTCATGTTCAGAAACAGAATTAATCCTCAAACTGTTATCACTGCCCAAGCTGCCTTACCAGGACTAGTAATTGGGTTAATCCTTATTACTTTTTCCTATTTTTTAGCAGGATTAATTGCTGATACAGCATTTCTCGGAACAAATTTAGTAGGGTCATACTTCTCAGCTGTTAAAGGAAAACCTGATGAAGGTCAGAATTTAGCAGAGCTAATATCCCATGATAGTGTTGTAAGTATTTTTTCCAAATTCGTGGGTATTGCACGCAAGGAAGATATCACCTCAGCATTAGACAGCATCTGGGATCACCTAGATGGCAGTGTTACTGCTTGGTTAAGAGTTATCGCAGGTGCAATCGCCTTTCAATACACCTTCCAGACTGCATCTATTGCCCAGCTAATTCCAGGGATAGGAGCCGGAATTCAGGCTGGTTTGGCAACTCTGGGTGCCGCCTCAGCTGCTGCTGTTCCCACCCAGGTAATCGGCCTTGCCTTATCTTTCGTAGCTATGTTGATCTTGCTATATTCCATGTTTAGACTGCTACTCCGTTTAATCAACAGTTTTTTGACTATTATCTTCTTAACAATAAGCGCCCCTTTTCAATTCCTTTTTGCTTCCTTACCCGGAAGACAAAGTATTGCCACTGGTTGGATCTTAAGTATGCTGGGTAATGTATTAGTGTTCCCAGCAGTTTTGGGAGTGTTTTATTTTGTAGCTTTTATTTTAGGTCAGGATTTCGGACCCTTAAAAGTTACGGACTTACAGCAAATAAAAGACGGCGTTTTAGTCCCTACTGTATATGCACAAGGACAAATTAATATTGTTGATAGTGCAACGTTTCCTTTGCTGGGAGGATTAGATTTAGGATTTGTTAAAATTTTGGTGGCTTTTGGGGCACTTGTTGCCTTACCAACGATTCCAGACCTTATCATTAAAGCTGTTGGACAAGCTTCCCAAGCAGGACAAATGATCGGACAACAAATTAGCTCAGGAATAGGATCAGGGCAAAGATATAGCGGTCAATTCCAACAAGGTATGGGCGCAATAGGTGAAAGAGGTGGAGGAATTTGGGATCAACCAGGATATAGGCCTTACCAAGATCCGAATACTGGAAAATGGAATTGGGAGAAAGTTAATGTAAAAACTGCTGGAACTCCAGAAAAGGCTTACCAAGCTGGCTTAAGACCAGGAGGTGGAGCAAAACTTGGAGCTGGCTGGAATACTTTTAAAGGTTACTTCAGAAAATAAGCTTAGAAGGTAAAATTAAGCGGCTATGGCTAAGGGTACTGGAGGCTGCATTGATATTCCAGGATTAGCTTGAGGTTTAATTTTCTCCCAAACTCGATCCCAAACACTCTTCTGATCCCATTTAATCATGTCCGCAGTTGGTAATTCACCAAGATTCTCTCTATAAGTATTTTTTTGCAGTATATAGAACCACATTGCTTCTGCGTCTTTATGCGCTAACCTACCACCTTGAAGCTTCCTTTGTTCTGCTCCAGTTGAAAGCAACCAACCTAAAAACTTTAAGGCATTTCTTTGAAAGGTTTCCTCCCCTGCTCCAGAACCAACAGCATTTCTATCATGTTCAACTGCTTTTTCCATCAAAGTAATCATGGGAATATATCTTTTTAAAGTTCCTTCAACCAATTCAACTGCCTTATTCCTTTGATCCATATGAAGCTTGTGTGTCCCTTCTACCTGTGTAAATAAATCTCCTGGATCTGATATCAAAGACCACAAATTCTCTGCATCTGATAATAATTTATCCCAAAAACCCCAAACAACGGCCCCTTTATCATCAATTGAGGTTTCTCCGTGCTTTCGAAACTCTACTGCATCTTTCATTGTTTCAGCAAACATTTGCAAATCAGGCAAATCAAAATACTCTTTATCCATGTTCCAAATCACCTCATTAATATCTCTGGCTCCCAATCTTTCTGACAAACTATTCACTTGTATCCTAAACCAAGGCAGATTACTCATTCCTCTAGCCACTTTAAGATCATCAAAATCCATCCAAAAATTATTTAAATACATGATTCTTTTTATACCTAAAGGTAAGTTAGGAAAACCTTGTGACATACCAGACGCATCAAACTCGGTTTTATCATTATAAATTCCGTGAACCGATAACTCTGCTGAATGATGATAAGGGTTCTCGGTAATAGGAACATAATTATTCTCATCATAAACCTGATCAAGGTCTTTTCTTGTGCCTAAATAATATACCAACCCTTTTATTGTTTCATGAAAACTACGACTGCTTTCAGTGGCATAAGTTAAGGCAACCCTTTTAGAGCTAGGCGTGTGTTCTGGTAAATTCTTAAAAACACTTTCAATTCCAAACCATTTCAGACGATTAATTTGATTAGCTATAAAAGGTTGTTTACCTCTGGCTGCCTTATCTCTCAGTATAGGATCAGTAAGAATATCGCTTCCATAAATATCTACAGCTAAATAATGATTTAATACTGGCTTCAAATCCCTCATCTCTTCTAAAACTTCATCAACTGTTTTACCGATTTCTACATCAAGTCGATTGCCTTGATAAGCCTCTAAAAACCTGCTAAACCCTTCTTCTCCCAAGCTTGGATGGACTAAAACCTGTTGGTAGATTTCATTAACTGATTTACCGTTAACCACCTGATCATAGTCTTTATCCCTAAAAGCAGTAAAAAATGACCTTAAGCCATTTGCATCTAATCCTGTGTACCCAAGCAAGTCACTATAGATACCTTCAACCGACTTACCATAAAAGATTGTTCTGGTACCATTGGTCTTAATATCCTCAAAAGCAGACAGCAATCTCGTAAACTCACTGGCAGTTAATCCTGTATCTTCAAAACCTCTACTTAAAACACCGTTAGGATCTGCTGTTTCATGATGGTGACTATCTCCCGAAGAGGCATGGTGACCATGAGCACCCTCATCCGGAGTCTTAAACATCTTGAAAAACTCAGAAGCTTTCATGCTTACAATAGTACCGTCCATCTTTTTAACCCTGACTTCCATATTTGCATTACGCTTATTTGAATCTCCCCCAGCTAAGTAATATCTCATCCTCCACCTTATCAATCCCCCATTATCATCAAGATCTATTTTGTGTGTTCTCCGAATATGGTCTCCTATTGATTGAGCCTCTTGAATTACCACATGCTCCAAAAGCATTGTCATATCCTCTACGCTGATTAATTCTTTAATTTCTTTCTGCTCGCCTCCGACTTCAACTTTTCTAGCCCAGGTTCTAACATTAGGTGCACCTATCCGAGCTGATTCTCCAAAAGTATCCATAACTTGTCCGGCAAAACCCACAGCATCTTTAACTTCCCTTCTCAGGGTGGCGTATCTTTGTCTAGCATCGTTGTATTCCCTTCTAATCCTTCTCATCTCCTTAACTTCATCCAGAGTAAGACTAATTCCCTGTTCTCTTTTTTGATTCAAATGCTCTAAATAAGCATTGTAATTACTCCTTGTCTCCTTTAGCACTTCTTTGGGGTCCTGTAATTCTCTTAGTCTGGCGAGCTCTGCTGGATTAACAGACTCTCCTGCTTGTCTTTTTCTCTCTATTTCATTCCTCAATTTGCTATACTCCACTCTTCTAACTATAAAAAGTTTGTCCAGCTCTCCTTGGGTAATATTGCTATTTAATTTTGCCCTGTTTGCTGCTCTTTCAGTAGGCGTATTTCCTGCTATCTCATACTCCATTAAATCATCCACCAACATTTCCTCTAAGTTTGACCTTACGAATCTTTGAGTTAATTGGCCTCCCTGTAGCTGATTATCAGATAAATGTCCGGCAAACCCATCAAGTCTATACCTTAATCTGTATTCAGGACTATTTCTTAACCATAAAGCCTTGGCAGTATAACCACCCAACATAGTAGGAATTTCCCTTAAACGATCATACCCATCTTGATCTGCCCAGCGAGCTAAAATAGTGGCGTAATTTTCCATTTGAACCAAGGCACCAAAAAACGGAGCCAGTCCAAAAAGTACGCGATTAGTTATGGTTCTTTGAAAATAGGCAATATCTGACTCTTGCAAATTAGCCGGCTCTCTCATTCTACCCACAGCATCAACAATCGATTTCATCCTCCCTAGCATTTCGTTTGCATCATAAGCTGTAATATTTTCCATCAAATCCCTAACAGCAGCATTTACGCTCACCTCAACTCCCTCTCTATTAGCACCTTTCAACTCGTAAGTACTCCAATAAAAGTTATACGGGGTTTCCCTGGTTCTTCCTCTGTCTTCCTCTGTTCTCTGTATCGCACGCTCAAGTGCCACAATATTAAATTCACCAGCCAATCTTCGTTCACCTGTAAGAGATCCTGTTCTTATCTCTTCCAGTCTTCTCTCGAATCCTTCTTCTTTTTGTCTTAGTTTATATAATTCAGTATTACTTAACCCTCTTTGCCTTAAATCAAACATAGATCTTCTAGTTCGTAGCAAGCTAGAGGTCACATCAAATAATTGCTGGTAGCTTCTGGTTACAAAAGCTCCTTTGATCCCCTTAAACTTTCCAGTAACCTCTATCGCTTCAGCAGGAGGAATTTCACGTCCGCTATAAAAGCTATCTTGGTAAACAGTGTTGCCTGATTCGTCAATTTGCTCCATTAAATCAGCTCTAGTTTCATTCCAAGCACGATTGCTTTCATAAAGCTTAATATCACTTTCCATTTGCTCATCACTAAATCTTTTCAAAACATCATCTGTTAAACTGCTTTCAGAGGTAGCCTGAGCTGGCTCTCCTCTTCTTGTTGCAGCTACTACTGGCTCATTAGTATTTAACACCCGTTTTCTAATATTTTCATAGGTTGTACGATAAGTCTCGTCTAAAGCATCAAACATTCCTAATTGTCTTGCTTCATAGAAATACCACTCCTGAAGATCTCTTGCCTCTACCTCTACCTCTTTTTTGTCTTTATCCAAAATAGTCACCTGAAAATCTAAACCCCTATGTCCTTCAATTTGCTTTTGCAGGTTTTCAAAAGATATAGGTACCTGATCAAGACTAATTATTTCAGAAGCAAGCATCGGAGGCTCGTCTTCGTACAACTCTCGCTCTACTTGATAAATCCAACCAGGTAAAGGTTGGTCTTCTAACTCGTCAACGTATATATTTTCTTCCCTAGACATCTTAGCTTCCAAACCTTTAACTAAACTTGAAATTCTGTCCTGATATGTCGCCCTGTCTACTAAAAACTGAGCTCCGGTTGTTTTAATAATGTCTGTTTGCATTAACTTTATCTGTAATTCGAATTGCTCTTTTTTCAACTTCATTGCTTCATAAGCGTTTTTCCCACCAAAGAGAGCATACAAATCATCCCCTTTTGGTAATCCATCAACGTGTGCAGCAGCTTCCGGAGAATCCCATTTAGAATTATGCCATGGGTTTATTCCAGAATTAATTTCAATTAGTTGATTTTCGTAATTTTCCAAGGCTATAAGGTGTGATCTAAGCTTCTCGCCTGATACTTCACCATTCTCTGCTATTTCTCGTTGAATCTGTTGTTCTTGAAATTGATCAAAAATCTGCCTTGCATGCTGAATAGCCCTTCCCTCTCCTGCAAATTTATCTGCAGCTGCAAGTTGATGTAGTAGAGCTACTGATTGTTCATACTCGGCCAGGTGTTTATCTCTCTCTGCTGGCTTCATTGCATCTATCCTAGCTACTCTTCTGGTATGAAAAAACCGGAAATCCCGATCATTCTCTCTGATTTCCCCGCCTTCATCTTCAGGTGGACCAGGAGACTCCGGAGGCTGAGGTGGCTCAGGCCCTCTTGGAGTACCATCATTATTTCCATCGTTATTATTCCCGCCACCTCCTGTACCCCCACCCCCTATAACAAGTCGATCAAATTCAGCCACCATTGAGTCTAAGTCTTCTTCCCTCCTTACTGGCTCTGAAGGATCAGGAACTCTACTAAGAATATCTTGAGGTCTTACCTCCGCAGGACTCGCAACTGAAATTGGTTCTTCTAATTGCTGGGTAGCTCCATCTACTGGACGCTCCAATACTGCAGTCCCTGCTGATCCGCCTCCTGTTCCTGGTGTACTTTCTGCCATAATTTCTATATTGGCCATGGTTTTTTGTGTAACAGTAAATTGTACAAACCTATGGTAACTTCAGTGTAAGGTTTTGCTAAACTTACTGTCAACTTATCCCTCCTGACAAGAGTTTACCTTGAATGAAAGAAGGGTGCTTGAGGAAAAACTAATTAAATCCTGACGAAATTAGGTGTAATCTATTTGCTATCTAGAAATTTTATATCTCCTTGATAATCTACCGCGCAACCTTATGTTCAAAGAAGTACTCAGTTTTGAACCATGGCTTTGGCCTCTTTTGCTACATTTGCTACCTCCATGATGACCTTCAGGAGTGCCTTCCATACAACCAGGACAAGGCCCTCTTCCTCTTCCCCCTCTAACTTGTTGAGGCTCTGTTGAGCGCATTGCATCTAGAATTACTTGACCACGGTCACCAGCACTTACGACTTCAGCCACCCTAGAAGAAGTGGTCAAAGCTGCCGCAGATCTTATCTCAATATCTGATCTAAATATCACAGGAACAACCTCAAGAGAACCAGGGTTAGAATCTAAACTTATATTTAACAATTCTCTATGAAAAACTTTGGGAACAGGGATAATTGTTTGAGTTAAAACAGGTTTTCTCTCTACCATATTTATTACAAGGTAGCCATAATATCGCACCTTTTAAAAAAGGTCAAATCAGGGAGGTTAACAACGAACTTTATCACGATCAAGGCATCGCTCATTCTGGCATCTTTCCACAAATCCCTCTCGAGGTCTTTTATTGATTGTTTTACAGACAGGACAAGGAAAATACAAAGAACCCATACTGTCTGACTCTAAACCAGTGCCTACAAAACCACCGCCACCTACACCTTCTACGCTTGATCCTAAACTAATTCCAGATAAAACATTACCCCTTGCTCCTGGTGGGCATCCCCCCCTGGTTTTAAGATAGGCTATTTCTGCAGCAAAATCCTCTCCGCTTATTCCCGAACTTACTTCCTGTTTTATAGTCGCAACTTGAGCCCTTTCCCGAACTTGATACATACTCGCCTGGCCACTATCTTTAAGAAATACCCTGGTAAGACGTAGCAGTGTTTTCTCTATTCTTGAAACTATCTGTTGTTGAATAAACTTTTCACCAATCCTTGTAGCTTCCATTAAAATAAAACTTTTTAGCTCAGCGATCAACGCTTCTTCTTCCTGGCTACCCTGCAGTAGAGTCTCAAATCTTTTAATATCAGCTTTTACACTCGTAACTGACCTCATTTCTGGTTTTGCTCCCTGTTGAAGCAACTTAAAATCCCTTTGACCTCTTTCAGCTAAGATTTTATCCAATACATATTCAAAAGGATTAGCATAAGATTCTGGCAAAGACAAACCTAAAACTGGATTTCTTACTAAAGAAATAATCCTGTCTTTATCTGTTTTTCCATTAGGAAAATCTTCTGCAGCTCCCAAACCTGACATCACCTTTTCAGCCTGATCTAAATCTAAATCAACATGAAAAGTTAAACCTTTTAGCTGTCCCTTACCATCTTTCCAAAAAACCATAGGCTCTGCATTAAGATGGGATAATTCTTGCCCATTTTGACCAAAATACCCATTCCAACCCGCCGGGTTCATTAAAACCGAGAAAGAATTGTTTTCAGCTTCAAGTAGAGAATCTTCAATGGCTATCGAAGCACCAAGCACAGACCCTGCTCTTTCTTGACTACTTATAGCATTCACGACAGGCTCACCATTATTGCCCACCATCCTCAAAGCTCCATCTACATAATCAAACCTATTTATGTGTGGTAAAACTGCTTTTGATTTAATAATTTCACTGTCATAAGCTCTGATGTTCATCTCCAACTCTCGAACAGACTCGGTAACAGCTTCAACCAAGGTCACTCCATCTAAAACTCTTTTGTTTATTTCATTAAAAAACCTATTCATCTCAAGATCGCTATCCCATTTAGGGATCGTATTTGTTATTAAATCTGGGGCTAACTCAACTGGCTGATACTGAGGTTCTAAGGCTTCTGGAAGGGCTGAAATTCGGTCAACTTGACCAGCAATCACTAATGTATGGCCTAAATCTAATCCAGGCTCAGATTTCCCCCCTACTGTGGGATTATTAATATCATCCAAAACTAAGGGTCTAGTATTCCAAAAAGCTTGATTTTCAAAAGTTGAGGTTGGCGAATTAGTAATTGATTCTGCTGTTGGCATATTTTTCCTGCTCGGGATTGAGAATTGTGGTCGGTCTCCTGACTTTACAGTTGCGGCACAGCCTCTGAATTACACAGAGTTTCCTTTTTTGTATCTTCTCGCCTAAGGCGAGGATACACCACATTTTGCATAATAACAAACTAAAAACGCAGATGTCAAAACCCAAAATTCCTTGATAGACTAACATACCTTTTTTACCTGGTTGGTACTAATTTGTGCTTAAGTGACCTAGTTTGTCTATCTGGACTATAAATTTTTCACGGGGTATAAACAGCGTACAGAGAAAAGCGTTTAGCGTATAGTTATGAAAATACAATCCTATAAAGAACTCATAGTTTGGCAAAAATCAATTGAATTAGTTAAAGAACTATACTTGTTAACTAACTTATTCCCCAAAAACGAACAATTCATACTAATCTCCCAAATGCATCGAGCAGCTATCTCAATACCTTCTAATATTGCGGAAGGATACGCACGAAGGTCACATAAAGAATATCTTCAATTTTATGCTATTGCTTATGGGTCAGCTCTTGAACTTGAAACTCAGCTAATTATTGCTCAGAAACTTCATTTCTCAACAACCAACAGCTCTAGGATTACTGAATCTTTGTTAAAAGAAGTTATAAAAATGCTCTATGTGATGGTATATCGAGAGAAAGGAGATCTAGATAAGCGTTTAGTTAATAGCGTTTAGCGTATAGTTTTTGGATTCAACTATACCCTATTCTCTATACGCTATACCCTAACCAAATGGAACCACACGCTATCCCCCAAAATGTCACCAATTTCCAATTCCGCTTAGTTGGGGATATGACCTTAAAACAATTTCTCTATTTGGCAGGTGGTGCTGTTTTAGCCTACATCCTGTTTGTAACTATATCTCATTCATACCCAATAATTGCCTGGCCTTTAATTGTCATTTCAGCCTCATCCGGAGCTGCTTTTGCTTTTTTACCGATCGCTTCAAGGCCCCTAGATTATTGGCTGGTAGCATTTTTAAAAGCCATTTATTCCCCCACCAAAAGGGTTTGGAAGAAAAATAACAAAAGTTTTAAGGATGATGCTTTGTTTAGTAGCAGACTTATAACTTATCTCTCCAGTCAACAACCTCAACTACCCCAAGCTCCTGTTCCCCTCAACCCAACTCCTTCCCCTATTAGGGCTTTGCCAAAAACAGAAAACCAACCTTTAACTAAAGATGAATTAGGTAAAACTGTAGACTTAGCCCGCCAAGCTCAAAACCTACAACTGAGAATTATCCAAACAGAAAGAACTTTAAACCAAATCAAGTCAGAAGCCAGTCAACCCACCTCTATCCCGGTTGATTACAGCCAGCAGGTTAATAAAATTCTGGCTGACCTGCAATCCTTAGTTGGACAGGCATCCCAAATCAGACAACAAATAAGCGCTGTCACAAAACCTGAGCAAGAAGCTCAACCTCAAGCCCCAGTACCTGTGTCAGCCTTAAAAGAGAATGTCAAGGTGGTTACTCCAACCAAATCAAAACAAACTCAACTAGCGCTTACCACTTTCCCCAATGTTATCAACGGAGTAGTCAAAGATAAGACTGGAAACTACTTGGAAGGTTGTATTGCTGTAATTCATGACAAGGAAGGCTTACCTGTTAGAGCTTTAAAAACCAACAAACTTGGCCAATTCACAGGCTCAACACCTTTACCAAACGGCACATACAAGCTAGCCTTGGAAAAAGAAGGTCTTGTGTTTGATGTTTTACAAATAGAATTGTCTGGTGAGGTTTTGCCGCCTTTGTTAATTGCAGCAAAGTGAGAGAATAGAGAGAAGCGTATAGCGTATAGTTAAGAGACAAAAGAACTAAACGCTCTACCCTATACGCTATTAACTGAAAAAAAATGAGTACTACCCAACAACATTTATTAATAGATGATATCCAAGATGACATTGTTTTGTTAAAAAATGGCGGCGGAGCTTTAGTTTTACAAGTATCTGCTGTTAACTTTGGATTACTATCTGAAAGAGAACAATATGCCATCATTTCCTCGTTTGCCCAAATGCTTAATTCTTTAAGCTTCAGCATCCAAATTGTGATTTTCTCGGAAAGACTAAATATCTCATCCTACTTAAAACTTCTGGATAAAGCCCAACAGGCTCAAATGAACCCCCTACTATCCAAAATGATCGGTTCATACAGACAATTTATCCAAACCACCATTAAGGAAAATGACGTTTTAGACAAAAAGTTTTTTGTGGTAATCCCTTTGTTTGCCCTAGAACTTGGCCTACGAACATCCCGGGAAAACCTACGTCAAAAAATTAATACAGTACTTTTACCTAGAAGAGATCAAATAGTCAGACAGTTAGGCCGCGTTGGACTTAAGGCAACTCAACTCAACAATCAAAAACTGGTGGAGGTTTTTTATGATATATATAATGGTCAATTGTTTGAAAATATCCCTGCCCCTATTTTGGGTGAGGAAAAGATTGAAGTAACCTTAAAACAACCTCAATCTCTCAAACAAACTCCCACTACCCAACCTGCCCAATCCCCCCCTGCTACTTCTCCCTCACTACCAGCTACTAGCTACCAGCCACCAACTGGTACGGGGCAAGCCTCCAGAAATCACCCTTTTGTGGTTGAAGAATTGGATGAACGAGTATGAATATTAAATTACCCAATCTCTTTGGCAACCAGAGTGCACCTGATGCAAATACCCCTCCCCAACTTACGCTTGAGGATGTCTTGGCACCTTCTGAGATTGAAGTAGATTTTAATCATTTAAGGATCGATGGTAGATTTTTTAGGACATACTTTGTCTCAAATTACCCTAGGTTTGTGGATGCCAACTGGCTTGAACCTTTGGTTTCCTTTAATCACTCACTCCTAATTTCCATGTTTATCTACCCTTCTGAATCTGCCGGGGTTTTGGATGAATTAAAACGGAAAATTGCTGAAATGGAGGCTACCATCCAAACAGATTTGGAAAGAAACAGGGCTCTTGATCCTACAGTTGAGGTAGCCTTAGATGATGCCAGGTCTTTACAAGACCAATTGGTTAAAGGAGTTGAAAGGTTTTTTGAATTCTCCCTTTATGTAACTGTCCCTAGCTATTCCAAAGAAGAACTGCACAACACCTCAAAACTCGTAGAATCTACGTTGGCTTCTTTGTCTATTAGTGCCAAACCAACCACTCTGCAAATGGAGGATGGATTCAAGTCCACCCTGCCTATTGGTTCAGATCTTTTAAACCTCAAGCATAATATGGATACAACTTCTCTGGCCACAACCTTCCCTTTTGCCTCCTCAGAGCTGACAGCCAATGAAGGAATAATGTATGGAATCAATGAACATAATGATTCTTTAATCCTTTTTGACAGATTTTCTTTGGAAAATGCCAATTCAGTAATCTTTGCTAAATCAGGAGCAGGTAAATCATATTTAGTGAAGCTTGAGGCTTTGCGCTCCTTAATGTTTGGGGTAGAAATTATTGTGATTGATCCTGAAATGGAATATTTTGCCTTAGCCCAAGCTGTGGGAGGAGAATATATCAATTTCTCAGCCTCCTCCCCAGTAAAGATTAACCCATTTGATTTGTCTGCCCAACTAACTACAGGTGAAAATGAGCTTGGCAGGAAAATACTTTCCCTAACTGTATTTTTGAAACTGGTTTTAGGAAACTTAACTGCCCAAGAGGCAGCCATCCTAGATAGAGCTTTAAAGCAAACCTATCAATTAAAAGGCGTTACTGATGATCCAAAAACCCAACTAAATCCCCCAGGAGGCATGCCTCTGATGGAAGATTTGTATAAAGTTTTAATCGGCATGGAAGAACCCCAAGCCATGGAACTTTCAGCCAGACTTGAAAGATTTATTAAAGGTTCTTTGACAGGCATATTTTCCTCCCAATCCAACCTAGACTTAAAAAACTCCTTTACTGTTTTTTCAGTTAGGGATTTACCAGATCAACTTAGACCTTTAGCAATTCACATGATCTTGGATTATGTTTGGACTAAAATTAGAGGAAAACTCAAAAGAAGAATTATGATTGTGGATGAGGCTTGGTATCTAATGAGAAACCCAGATTCTGCGGACTTTTTGGTTGATATGGCCAAAAGAGCCCGCAAGTATTACTTAGGACTTACAACTATCACTCAGGACGTGGAAGATTTTCTGGCAACTGAGCGGGGTAAAGAAATTATCTCCAACTCCTCCATTCAAATCTTGTTAAAACAGGCTCCTTCCTCCATAGATTTATTAGCTGATGTTTTTAATCTCTCAGAGGGAGAACAAAGACTGCTCTTATCCGAAGGTGTTGGTCAAGGCTTGTTTTTTGCTGGAAACACCCATGTTGCCATGAGGGTTGTAGCCTCTCCTCAGGAACATGATTTGGTTACTTCAAACCCAGCCGAACTTATGGCAAGAGAAAAAGTTTAGTGATAACCTAAAAATATGGCTGTTTTAAAGCTTACCGACCTAATAAAAGTCAAATCATTTTTTAAAGCTCTTAATACCTTTAGACAAAACCCTTCGGCCACATTTGTTGATGTTTATACAAAAGGGGTAAAGACAACTGTTTTTAAATCTCAGTCTCTAGATTTATTGCGATCAAATTTTTCCTCCCTTTCTAAAGAAGAATTTAAAAATGACGCCTTTTTAATTAACTATCTGTCCAAACCAAAAAATCAGGAAGAAGTTTTGTCCGAATTACCTAAAAATCAATGGGAAGAATTATCCCAACAGTTAGATGCAGTAAATAAGGAAGGTTCTGAGCAAGCTTCAATGGAAGATGCTACCATTCCTGAACCTGCACCAGCTGGTGAGCCTGTTGGAGCCATGACCGGCGGGGACGAACATAGTCCCTCATCTTCTGCGTCGCATCCTTCAACACCTAATATTCCACATACCGGTCTTCCAAGTTTTTCCCAAACATCAAGAGTTGAAAATCTACCCTCTACTTCTAGCCCTGCAACAGAAAAGGCAGAAAGATTATCTGCAGGTGAAGGAACGGCAGCTACCAGCAAGGCAGCAGGCCTTGAATATGCAGACCAAAAAAGCCCAGCAATAGATAAGGCCGGAAGATTAAACCAATCATCACCCTTAACATCTTCTACACCTTCTTCCGGAAAACCTTCAATCCGAACAACTCCATTCAAATCAGTTACTCCTTCCCCAGAAAGAATTAATCCTGCAGCTTTTAAACCTTCTTCCTCTTTTATTAATACTGTCAGAAGTATAGGCTCAACAGCAGGTCGGTTTTTCCAAAGAAATGTCGGGAAATATTTAACTGCAGGCAGAGTTGCTGCAGGAATAGGAGCTGTAGCAGGAGGTATTGGAGGAGGAGCACTAACCGGCGGTAATCCAATTGGTATAGCTGGAGGAGCAATAGGAGGCGGGGCAACACCTTCCTGGTTTAAAAGTGGTGGAGGAGGAAGATTTTTTAATAGATTGGGCAATGGAACAGTTAATGCCTTTTCCCGGATCTCAAATCATGCGGGAGGCATTGGCTTACCTGGTGGAGGAGGTCTTAAAAAAGGATTTGGAAGAAAAAGAATTATTCTTCTTTTTTTAGGAATATTCTTGGGCTTTGGCCTTGTAGCAGGCTTGTTGGGAGGATCGCCAACTACTACCCCCGAAGGGACCACCACAGCCTCAGATATTAGTTCTTGTAAATTCACCAGGGCAGGTAACCCACAAAATATTGCAAGCTCAGTTTTGGCAGGATGGATTAGCAATGCCGCTGCGACAGCTGGCATTTCCCCTCAAGTTCTAGCCAGCGTTGCAATGCATGAAAGTCAGGATTTGATGGCTAATGCAACCAATAATCATGACGCAATAAAGAGTAATAATTATTGCAATTATGGCCAAACACTTTGCATCAACAAGGAAAATACAGCTCCTTTACACAACGATGCCTGTTCACCTTCTGAAATTGCAGATGGAGCCAAAACAGCTCGGGCAGTTGGACTAATGCAGAATATTGATATTTATAACCAAGGAAAGGGCGATCTGTGTAGCATTACAAACAGTCTGGCTATTGCTGCGGCCAAACTAAAAGCTGACGGAGTAACACTCCAGCCAACTCAAGCTCAAGTAAGCACAGCTATAAGCCGTTATTACAATAGTTGTGCGTATGGTAGCTTCAGCTATTGTAATGAGGTTTGGAAAGATGTCCAAGATTGTCAAGTTCAATCAGGCTCAGGGGTTCACCCAAATGCCCCAAATGTTGACCCTTCACAATTAAGACAAGCAATTTTTGAAAAGTTTGCCATAACAATGAACTATTTTGATGATAATCACCTTAAGTGGGCTTGGGAAAAACTAAATGAAGTCTCCAATACTAAATTTCCAGGCTTGGTAAGAGGATCTGTAATCAATGCTAGATCAGGCTCTGAACAAGTAGGTTGTCCTGGATCATCGATTGCAGTTTATCTGGAACAATACCCTGAAACTTTATTTAAGTATGGGCTCATACACGAATTAGGACATGTAATTAAAAACTGCCAACCTGATTCAGTAAATTTTTCTACCCAATTCTCCAATGCCTATGCTGTCGAGAAAGGGGTAACCTATTATGCAAATCATGCCTTTGATTGCACAGGCTCCATTGATAAAGACGAAGACTATGCAGAAATGATCGCCAGATACTTAAGCCCAGGAACAGGAGTACAGTTGGTAATAGGAAATGCCAGATGTGTAGCGCCTAATCCAGAAGTGATAAATTTATCTTCTAGCTTTCCTTTACACTATAATGTGGCTAAATTAATATTAGGAAACTTTTAATGAATAATTTACACACTTTTGTACCTAAAAAAACATTGGTATTAATCCTAGCTTTGGCAGGAGCAATCTTAATCCTGGGAGCAATCTTATTCATTAGCCAACCCAAAAATAGCTCTACCAATAACCCAGTTATTTCACAATCTCCTTCTAAGTTATCTTCCTTGCAAAAAACTGTTATTGGTCAAACAACTGTAAACGAACTAACTCAGGCCTATCCGGGCGGAAAAGAACAATCAATAGCCAATGGCGACTCAGGCTACCTGCTTAACTCTAAATTAGATGCCAGACCAAACCAAGTTGTATTCCGCAACAAGATATCTTCTTTTGAAAGAACTGTAATTATGGGCGAGACTGGCTCAGCTTCTCCAAAAATATCTGATCTTATCTTGAAATACGGCCAGGCAGAAAGAACAATAAGAGGATCAAAGTTCTATGGCCGCATGATGAATACCTATATTTACTCAAACAAAGGTTTAGCTTTTATAGGCAACCCTAACACTGATGAGATTTTTGAAATCCAAACCTTTCTACCAATAACTGTGGAGGAATACTTAAGCAGTTATGGTGAGGACATCAAAGAGTATGCAGAAGTTAGAGAATAGACTTGTAGGTTATTAAAAAAGGGACTAATATTAAACAAGATGAGTCAATCTGCCAAACCAGAAGGAGGACCCGCATTATCAAGAGGAATGCTCTTAAAAGCAGCTGGTGGCTTAGCACTCCCTTTTCTCCTACCTACTGGTTTAGTCTCAGCTGAGCCAATCCCACGGAACCCAATTGCTTTTAACCCTGTCAGTCCCGGGGAATTACCTTTCGTAAGGGCAATGCCAGGGTTCACTACGGTGCGAGAACTTGACCAAATCCCCTTAAAAAAAGAGCATATGTGGGGTACCCGTTTTAAACTTTCTACATCTTCAGCAGTGATTGCCAGACCACACATAATGGTAACTTTGAATGATAAGGTAGAGTTTATCCGTAGAATGGTATTAGGCAGTGGGGCAAAATTATCAATCGATGATTATATTTCCACCTTTGGTGAAGCAGAAGCTGTTCTACCTGCTCCGATGAACGAAAAATTCTATAGCGCTCTTGACTTTGAAACACGCGTGTGGCCAAGCCAAGGATTCGCAGTTGTGATAAATAGAAATCCCACTTCGGGATTGGAACCATATGAGGTACATAGGTTTACTCGGGGAATATCACTTGACCATTACAACACGATATGGGGAGAGGGAGACCATGGTCTAAATTTCGACAGAAGACGGCCCGGAGGATTATTATTAATGAGCGGTTTAACTGACGCCTTGAATGATGAAACAACCCCACTTACAACCACTTTTAAAGGTGTTGCCGATAACCTACTGCGCTATTACCCATTTGTTGGTTGTTTCAGCCCGCGGGGAGGCGAGGCAATTAAACGGCCTGGTCAGCTGGCTGAGTGGAAACCCAATCCGTATAACCCGCTGGACACTCTTGGGTCAACTTTTGATTTTGCAGATGTTTTAAAAGACACTGTTGACATGCTTCGGGATTACCAACCGCTTGATGTACTCTGTTTTTCAGATGGCGGCCTTATATTTAGGCAATATGCCATAAAGTATATCGTGCCGGAGAAAGGGACGCACCGTTACGGGAAAATCGGAAAAGCTGCTTTTATTGATTCGCCTCTCGGGGGGATAAACTATAGAGGCTTGACTGCCTTGATACCTGGAATCGAGGCCATCCAACATCTTGCTGCGCTAGACAACAACTCTGGGTTTACCAAGCAGGTCAATGAACAATTAGCCAATTTTTTAGTAGAAAAGCGCGGAATTGGCATAATTACCGTGACTAACACTGATGATTGTTTTGCTCCCCGTTCTAAAGCCGTGATCGAAGGATTTGGCAGAGACTTGCCTTTAGGAAGAGGGTCTGATGGTATCGCCAACTGCGACGATTGGTTAGCCCTCGCAGGTGCCGCTCTATCACCGGAAAAGCTTGGGTCTAGAGTTGGGCACACTCAGATGCTTGACGATCCCGGAAGACTTGTTGAAAGGTTTTTGAAAAGCGCTCAGCTCAGGCCATTTTTGGGTGAATAAATTTAGTTATGAAATATAAAGTTATTTTAGGAATTATTTTAATAGTGATTGCAGGTTATTTTCTCTATGGCAAAATATCTAACCAAATCGACTCTGAAAAACCTACCCAAGACTCCAAACCTACCCAAATCAGCTCAACTGATAAACCCCAGATCGTGAAAACTGTGCCTGATCCTTTAAATGAAGCCATAGTTCCTGCCAATCAAGTTGTGGAAATTACTTTTAATAGACCCTTAGAGAATGTGGGTGAATTCAAGATCAGGATGGAACCCAAAATAGAGTTTAAGCTTGAACTCTCCGGAGACCGCAAAACAGGCAAGATAATCCCGGCCAAACCCTTTGAACTAGGCACAGAATATACTATTTATCTTGGAGCAGAAACTAAATTTGATGGCGTTGGCAGATGGGGAGAAAACAAGGAATTCCGCTTCAGAACTATTAAATACCGCGGTATTTAAGCGTATAGTTAAAAGCGTACAGCGTTTAGTTAGAAACTAATAACTATACCCTATACGCTAAACCCTATTCCCTAACTCAACCTTACCGGCATGACTATATATTCCAAACCTTCAACCCCAATTGGCTTAACTAAACTTGCCGAAAGTGCACCTGAAAATTCAATTATCAATTGAGTGGTGGGAATGCTTGAGACTGCATCTAGTAAAAACTTAGTGTTAAAGGCAATCTGCAATTCTTCCCCCTCTATCTCCCCCTCTATCTCATTTTCCTGGCTGCCGATTTCTTTAGCTTGAGATTTAAGTGCTAGAGTACCTTTTTTAGTTGTTAAAACTACAATATTTGCCTCGTTTTTGGAGAATACTGCTGCCAATTTAATCGCCTTTGTTAATTGCTCCTTATCTACCAATGCTCGGCTGACAATCTTTTGGGGAATGATTTTTTCCCAGGCAGGGAATTGTCCCTCAATCAATCTTGATGAAACAATTGTTGCTCCTAAAGTAAAAACCACCTGGTTTTGGTTTTCAGAAGTAGCCACACTTACCTCCTCCACATCCTGCTCTGAGATAATTCTTAAAACTTCCTCAAAAGTTTTTCTGGGAATCAGGCTTTTAAACGGAGCCATATCCTTTGGCAAAGATACCTGCCTGTGTGCCAGCCTAAATCCATCAGTTGCCACAAAATCCAACTTCGAATCTTTAATATCGACCAGTATTCCTGTTAAAACAGGTCTGCCTTCATCAACTGCTGCTGCAAATAGAATCTGGGAAGAAGTTAAAAATATCTCTTTAGGAAATCTAATATCTGTATTTTGAGATAACGGAATAGCTGGGAATTCTGATGCAGATATTCCGTTAATCGAGGCTTTCAGCTTTCCAGCTGTGATGGTTATCATCTCGCCTTGCACTTCTATGGTGATCTTGTTTTGTCCAAGTCCTGAGATGAGCTCAACTAAGGGCTTGGCTGGGATTGTTACTTCCCCATCAATGCTATCTGTAACAGTAACAAATTTAATAACCCCAATCTCTAGATTGGTGGCAGCTACTTTCAGCTTATTACTTTCTACAGATAAAAGCAGATTATCCAATACAGGTAATGTGGAGCGGACTCCTGTTGAACGTGATACTGATTGTAATATTGGCAATAAATCCTGTTGCAATATAGAAAATTTCAATCCGATTCCTTTCTGGCAGATACAAACTTGGAGATGTCTTCTTCTGAGACTTTTATTAGTCTAAAATTAACTCGTCCGTGGGCAATCAGGTTTTTAATATGTTTCTCCTCTAAAGTCAACAAGTGGTTTACTCCTGACTTCACTTCTATAAAATCAATCCGCTCGTTATTCTTGATCCCTATGAAATCAATTGGCTGGCCCAAGGGTATTATCCGGTCATAGTCATAACGCAATTCAGCATAGGTTAAAAGTTCTGCCATCCTGCCTTTTTGAGGGTTTATAGAGCCTTGTACTACATGTAAGACCCGTGATGGCAGCTCTTGAACACCTTTATATAGATCGATTAAGTCAGTTGGTATATTTTGGGAACCTTTGGAGTGTAATCTGCCTAACAGGTAAATAATTATTAATAGGAGTAGAAATATTCCAATTACCCAAGGGTTTAAGTCAATCTGCATTTATTTAATAGATCCTTTACTGCGCTCAGGATGACGTAAAACGTCAGTTTCCCACAATCTTGGTAGATTATACATCATATATATTAAACAATAGTCGTAGTACTAGGGTGTGTGGATATGTGGACTCTAAAGATTTACGAAGTCAAGTTTTGGTGAAGCTTCGTGTTGAGTATAGGTGGATTACTGGTGGATAACTTGTGGAAAAGCTGCAAAGTTTGTGGAAAAGCTAGTTTGTAACTAGACTTTGCTTAACTTCAGTGAATATCCTTTGCATTTCCCTGTCCCTTGTGATCAATTCCCTCATCTTATCTCTCCCATGCATGACTGTGGTATGGTCTCTTCCTCCCAATATTTGTCCAATCTTTTCCACAGTCATCCCCAATTCCTCAGAAAGTATGTACATGGTGATATGTCTAGGTAATACCAACCCTTTTTGCCTTTTTGGGCCAGTTAAGTCTTTGGAGCTAATATCAAAATATCCACAAATTGCAGTCATCACCTGGGTATGGGTTAGACTTAAAGCTTTCTTAGGTGTTTTATTTAAATAAGAGGCAATGTTATCAACTGAAGGTTCCAGATTTTGGGCTTTTAAAATCTGGATAATTTGGAGCAGCTTCCCTTCTAGTTCCCTAATACTTGATTCAGTGTGTGAGGCAATCAACTTAAGAGAGTCTTCGGATAAGGCGCTCCCCCATTCAACAGCTTTTGCTTTCAAAATAGCAACTCTGGTATCAAAATCAGGTGGTTGGATATCTACCATCAATCCCCCAGCAAACCGGCTTCTTAATCTATCCTCGAGTTTGGCAATTTCATGAGGAGATCTGTCAGAAGTCATGATTATCTGGGAGTTCTTAGACTGTAGTTCGTTAAAAGTATGGAAAAATTCTTCCTGGGTTCCTTCTCTACCTGAAAAGAATTGAATGTCATCAATTAGCAAAAGATGGGTTGACCTATATTTTGCCCGTAAGTCCCCCATTTTATGGTTCTGGATTGCTGCGACATAATCATTCATAAACTTTTCAGAAGAACAGTAGATAACGCCTCCTTGCGGATTCTTTTTTAGAATAGCATTGCCGATTGCCAACATTAAATGAGTTTTACCAAAGCCTGTCCCGCCATAGATGAAAAGCGGGTTATATGATGTGCCAGGGTTTTGAACAACAGCTTGGGCCGCGGCATAAGCCACATTGTTTGAAGGCCCAACCACAAAGTTTTCTAAGGTAAATTTGGGATTTAAAGCATTATATTGGGTTTGGATGGGCTGGAAAAAAGCTTCTTCAGGTTCTTTGGTCTCTGTTTCTTCAAGCTCTGCAACTTCTAGCACAACTGGTATTTTCTTACCCAACAATGTTTCAAAGGTTGACTCAATTAAGGGTAAATGTCTTTGGTTTAAAGTCTCTTTTATAAAAGCAGACGAGGTAATAAGTACTATCTTTTCTCCGCTTATTGATTTGAGTAGAGTTTTAGAAAAAAAGGTTTTATAGTTGGCAGAGGAAATATTTGATTTTATTGACTCTAAGGCCTTGGCCCAAATTCTTAAGTTGTCCATAGTTTACACCGCATTGGCGGTGTTGATAAGTTTTCCACAATCTAATTCATCGTAGAAAAACAGACAATATAGGGAAACTATTAAAAACTGTATCAACTTGTGATATACTCCCGATATGCCAAAAAGAACATATCAACCTAAAAAATTAAAAAGAGCCAGAAAACATGGATTTAGATCCAGGATGGCAACAACTGGTGGCCAAAAAGTGCTAAAAAGAAGAAGAGCTGAAGGTAGAGTCCGTTTAGCAGTATAACCTAAGTTTTCGATGCTTCAAAAAGATAACCGCCTAAATCTCAAAACAGATTTTAAGTGGGTTGCCTCAGGTAAAAAAATAGAAACCAAGTTTGCAAAGCTTTTTATAAAACATGGTGATAACCAGACGCCTAGAATAGGGATAGCCCTTTCTGGAAAAACCTTTAAAAAAGCCACAGATAGAAATCGAGCCAAAAGATTACTAGCTTTTGCTTTCCAATCTACCATCTACCATCTACCATCTACCATTAATATTGTGGCTCTTCCCAAAGCCGGGGTAATTAATGTAAAATCAGAAGAAGTTTTGACAGACATAGAAACAGAGCTTAAAAAGATAGAAAGTTTATGAGAAACATTTTTATACAACTAATTAATTTTTACCAATCCTTCCTTTCTTTTGACAGAGGGGTTTTGGCAATTTTCGCACCCGGTGGAAGTTGTAAATATGACATTAGCTGTTCAGAATACACAAAGCAAATGATTGAAAAAAACGGTTCTTTAAAAGGCATAATATTAGGTATTAAAAGAATTTGGAGTTGTAGATGAATATAATTGGGGATGTTTTTAACTTAATATTTATGGGGCCTGTGGTAAACCTGCTAGTTTTAATTTACCAAGGATTTTTCTCTCTTCATATCCCAGGTGCTTTAGGTTTCTCCATAATGTTTTTGACAATCTTAATTAGAATTCTGGTTTGGCCGTTTATGTCCTCCCAAATTAAAGCCACCAAAAAAATGGCAGATTTAAAACCTCACTTAGATGCTTTAAAAATAAAGCATAAAGGTGATAAACAAGGTTTGGCTTCCTCACAAATGGCGCTTTATAAAGAGCATGGAGTTAATCCAGCTGGAGGATGCTTGCCTGCCATAATCCAAATCCCAATTTTTATTGCCCTTTACCAATCAATCATAAATATCTTGCCCGGAGCAGGTGGACAAATTGACCACATAAATTCTTTAATATATTTCCCCCAACTAAAACTACCTTCAACCATAGACCCAAATTTTTTTGGTTTGAATTTAGGAATTAAACCATCCGAGTTTGGAAAATTTGGTGTAGCCTTACTCCTAATCCCTCTTTTAACAGCAGTGCTTACTTTTATTCAATCCAAAATGGCAATGCCAAAACCAATCAAAACCTACAAGTCTGATTCTCCAAAAGAGAAAAAAGAAAAAGAGGGTGTTGAGGAAAGTTTAGGTCAAGTCCAATCTCAAATGATGTATATGATGCCAATAATGATTGGTTATTTTGCCTTCAATTTCCCTATAGGGCTTGCAATTTATTGGAATACGTATACAATACTCGGAATAATCCAGCAACATAGGGTTTCTGGATGGGGTGGTTTGAGCGATATCATGGCTCGCTTCAGATCTAAAAAATAATGGAACAACAATTATCAGACGTACTGGACAATTTACTAGGAATGCTTCTACTTGAGGGAAGTTATGAGATAGAAGAGCAAGAGGCTGGGTTTTTAGTGTCTATTGATACTGCTGATGCAGGACGATTAATCGGAGCAAGGGGTGAATCCTTGGAAGGATTGCAACTAGTTGTAAACCAAATAATGTCTAGAAAAGTGGGAGATGAAGGGTTTAAAAGAGTGATCTTAGATGTCTCAGGTTGGAGAAAACAAAAAGAAGAAGAGTTGGAATCCTTGGCTAAAAACTGGGGCAAAGAGGTTTTAGAATCAGGTAAAGAATTGGAGCTTGAACCAATGTCTTCCTGGCAAAGAAGAGTTGTACATATGGTTTTACAGGAAATGGGCGGATTGTCTTCTGAAAGTGTTGGTGAAGGACGGGATAGGCATATTGTGATAAAGTTGCAATCTCAAGATTCTGTTCCAAGTCCCGCGGCTTCTCTCGGGGAAAATTCTGATAAGGAACCGAATGAGCAAGCTCCAAAAGAGTGAAGGCTTCCTGCTTTTTTTAGCTGTATTTTTTCTTCCTACTCAACTTGGTAAACATTTTTGGCCGGATTTTAGTTTTGTATATTCTCTACCAGTTGACTACCTCTCCCCGACACTTTATTTTTGGGATCTTTTGGTGATTTTACTTTGTCTTATCTTTATTTTTAAAAAAGAACAAGTGAATAAGTTGGCCCTAAATTTATTCCTTTTTTTCATATTAACTGAAAGTTTCTCACTAATTGCAAACCCCACCAGCTTAGGAGTTGGATTAATTAGAATTGAGCAGTATTTTATAGCAGGACTCTTTGGGATTTATATAGCTTCCACTGGAAAGAATAATTTGAAACCTGCAATTTTTTGGGGTTTTATCTCGACAGTTTTATTTGAAGGTATTCTGGCCACAACCCAATTTTTAAAAGGAGGAACTTTGGGATTATGGTTATTTGGAGAAAGGACTTTTTCCATCTCAACTCCGGGAATTTCTAAATTTGATTATTATGGAAGGGAGTTTTTAAGGCCATACGCCACATTTCCTCATCCTAATGTACTATCTGCATTTATGATGCTGGGGATTGTTATTTTAAACTCTGCAAAAGATTTAGGATTACTGCCCGAAGGTAAAAGAGTAAAACAAATGGTAATTACAGCTAATTTGCTTGCTGCATCTACTATCTTATTTACAGTATCTAGGGTGGCAATTGTTTGTGGGTTGGTTTATGCCACAACTATTTCTATTAAAAATAGACATAAAATTTTGCTCGTTATCTTAGCAGTGATGTTGCTGCCTGTTTTGTATACCCGTTTTTCATCTCTTTTGAATTTTGATAACTTAACCTTTGTTAGACGTGAGGAGTTGTCACAAATTGCTTTAAGTCTTTTTAAAACTTCCCCTATCTTTGGGGTGGGATTAAATAATTTTATACCAGCAGCATCAGACTTATTGCTCTCAGGTCCCAACCGCTTTTTGCAACCAGTCCATGATATTTTCTTGTTGAGTTTGTCTGAAACAGGACTTGTGGGTTTTGGTGGGCTTTTAGTTTTAATTGGTTATCCGCTCTTTCGGCTGTTTAAGCTAAGGCCTAAACCCCTGCCTGCCGGCAGGCAGGCCTATGCCCTATATCCTATCCTAACTTTATGGGTGATAATTGCTTTTTTAGGGCTTTTTGACCATTATTTTTTAACTTTGCCTCAAGGTTACAGGTTGTTGTTTTTTGTTTGGGGTTTAAGCATTAGAATGTTAGAATAGTTTTGTGAGTATATTGGGTTCTATTTTTAAACAGACCACCTTTCAAATTATTGGAAAAGTTGTAACTTCAATCTCTACATTTATTGTTTTAGGTTTTGTGGCCAGAAACTATCATGAAGCTGGAACAGGTATTTTCACATTGAGTTTAACTTATCTAAATATTTTTAATTTGTTGGGTGACTTTGGCTTTAATGCCCATATTTTAAAGCAGGTCACAGAAGATAAAGCTCTTGTTACATCAGAATGGAATAAGTTGTTGGGTGCTAGGATATTATGGTCTGTTGTTTTAACAATTTTGGCTGTTGCCCTACTTCCTTTTTGGCCTTTTTCAAGTATAGATTTTACAAATGCCATAATTTTAGGAAGTGTGGCAATTTTAGGATCAAGTATTTATATAACCTGTAACCTTATTTTCCAAAGCAAGTTAAGGTATGATTTGTCAGTTTTTGCCTCAAGTGCAGGTACTTTAATTGGGTTGTTTTTTTATGTTTGGTTTTCCACGCGCAACTTCCCTATTTATTTTTTGCTAGTCGCCCAGTCAATTGGTTGGATTTCAATTGCTTTTTTGTCTCTTTTGTTTGTGAAAAAATTTTTATCAAACATTTTGCCTATATTTGACTTGAAATATATCAGCACTTTATTTAAGGATTCCTGGGCAATTGCTGCAACGCTGGCTTTAAATGTGGTCTATTTTAGAGTTGACTCTTTTTTACTGGCTTATTTTAAAGGAATTTCGGAAGTTGGTATTTATAATGTAGCCTACAGCGTTTTTCAATCATCTTTGGTGCTCCCCGCCTTTATTATGAATGCCTATTATCCGTTAATGCTTAAATCCTTAGCAAAAGTTAAATTAGTTGGAATAAGCTTGCTTGTTTTGGCTTCTGTGGGAACTGTAGTTACCTTTTTTGCAGCCCCTCTTCTGATAGATATTCTAACCGGAGGAAATTTTGGTGGATCAGTTTCAACCTTGAGAATTCTTTCACTTTCTTTACCAGCTTTCTTTATCTCAGCGTTGCTAATGTGGTATTTGGTAACAAAGGGTAAATACAAACAAATGCTAATAATTTACCTGTTTGGGCTTTTGGTAAATATAGCCCTTAATTTGTTTTTGATTCCTAAATATTCATTTTTTGGAGCAGCCTGGGTGACAGTTTTTTCTGAATACTTTATTTTAATACTGCAGATTATGATATTATTGTTCGAACGAAGTGAGAACTATAAGGAGACTTCTCGTTAACCACTCGAAGAATATTTATGAAATTGGTTGTTTTTACAGACGGTGCTTCAAGAGGCAACCCTGGTCCTGCCTCATACGGTTTTACCATAGCAGATGAAGGCGGAAAACTATTGCACGAACAAGGGGAGTTTATCGGGATTGCCACCAATAATGTGGCAGAATACATGGGAGTTTTGGAAGCTCTTAAAACTTTAAAGAAAAAGTATGTAAAATCCAATCCTCTTCAAGTAAGTTTTTATGCTGATTCAAAGCTGGTGGCTGAACAACTTTCAGGACGATACAAAATTAAAAGCTCACACCTAAGAGTATTAATTGAACAAATAAAAGTTTTAGAAGATGAAGTTGGTATAGTTACCTACAACCATGTGCCGCGTGCCAAAAATTCAGAGGCAGATAGATTGGCAAATAAAGCTTTAGACGAGCGTTAATTTTCCCCGCAGAGAGATCAAATCAACTGACATAGTAAGTGTCTTTTTATCTCTATTGCAATCCCTTAGGTGTGTGCTACGATTTACGCGTGGGCGAAGACACTGTAAATATAAAAAAAAATACCCGTATCTTGCTTGCGCGAAACTCCCCAGTAGCCTTGGTGGTAGGAGCGGCAAGTTTTTTTGGTGCAAATTTAGTTTTAAAACTTTTATCCAAAGATATTCAGGTAATTGGGGTTGATGATTTAACTTTTGATAAAAGGCAAAAATTATCCAAGGCTTCAGAAAACAAAAATTTTCATTTGGTTGTTGAAGGTGTTGAAAACCTAAATCTAGAGGTTGAAAAATTAGACTACATTTTTATAATCCCCCAAAAGCATCAAAACTTTAGCAACATCTTGGATACTTTTAAAAATTTTAAACCCAGGCTTTTACTGATCTCCTCCATTGGTCTATATGATAAGAATTTGGCTGAAGATAAATTAAAGTGGCTAAAAAAAATTGAAATTAATTTTGCCAAAGTTGCCAAAAGGGATAACTTAAATGCCAGGATTTTAAGGTTGGGTGCTGTTTTTGGACCTGGAATGGATTTTGATCACTACTTGGGGGAAGAAGACCCAATAATCCGCTTAATTCAGCAAAGTTTAACTGGAGACTTACAAAAAGACACCTCTTTAGAGTTTTCCTCAAGAGCTCTTTTTGTTGATGATGCCTGTAATTTGGCTGTTAAATGTAATTTTGCCGGGGCAACAGCCCAAAAGATTTTTGATGGGGTATTACCCAGCCCAATTAAGGTATCAGATGTTAAACAAGTGTTGCTGGATCCAATTTGGTATGAGACGAGGCATTTTACCCCAAGTGAATTACCGCCTTGGAACACACCAAATTTGGAAAAAACTATTAAATTTTTACATTGGCACCCGGATTCAAATTTTGTGGAAAGTTTAAAGCAAACCTTGAATTATTTTAAGGATAATGAAATTCAAGTCGAAAAATTGGAGGATAAAGATAAACCAAAGGAGGAGGTTGATGATAAACAATGGAAAAAAGAAAAGATAGGGGAGTTGGAGGGTTTAAAAGGTGAGGTTCAAGTCTCTATAAAGTCTGAAAAAGATAACAGAGGAGAGGATCAAGTAAAGGGAAAAAATAAAATAAAACTGCCTAAGTTTTCCTTCAAGTTCAAAGGGATTGTGCCTTTGATGATTTTGCTTTTGGTTTTATATACTTTTGTCTGGCGAATTTTGCAAATAGGGTATGGGGTATTAACGTTTAAATCCCAACTTTCTAGTGCTTTAACTCATTTAGAGAAAGGGGAGTTTGAGAAAAGTTTAAGTTCTGTTGCTAAAGCCAGGGATGGTATAGAGGTAGCAAGATCAACTCTTTCCTCATTTAGTCTTCTGCATAACTTGAGTGCTTTAAAACCTTCTCTTGAGGCAGGAGAGAGCCTAGGATACTTGGCTACTCAAAGTTTGGATAGCGCCCAAAGCACTATTTTAGGAGTCCAAAATCTATTTTTGAGTTTAAAAAGTATTACTGGTGAATTAAATGAGTCTCCAAAAGAACACTTTGAACAAGCCAGAAGCTATTTTGCCTCGGCAGATGAAGGTTTATCAAAGTCTTTTGCTCGAGTAAATAGTCCGCAGTTTAAAGAAAATTTGCCTCAACTCTTAAAACCGGGTGTAAACAGTTTGGCTGAGCGTTTAACAACTTACTCAAATTTAGTCAAAAAAGGCAGGGCTTTAAGCATGCTTTTGCCTGAGGCAGCAGCTTTGGATGGGAAGAAAACCTACCTAATTTTACTGCAAAATAATAACGAGCTCCGTCCAACAGGAGGGTTTATTGGTTCATTTGCCAAGGTTGAATTCGAGGGAGGCAGACTAAAAAAGCTGGAGGTTAATGATACTTATGCCATAGATGGGCAATTAAATTTACATGTTGAGCCGCCAAAAGAAATTAAAGAAGACTTAGGCCAAAAAGACTATTTTTTGCGGGACGGAAATTTTGAGCCGGATTTCCCAACATCTGCCAGACAAATAGAATGGTTTTATAACAAAGAAACAGGTGAACGGGTAGATGGGGTTGTGGCCTTGGATATCTCAGCCATAGAGGATCTGTTATCAGTTTTAGGCACTCTGGACCTGCCTGATTATGGTGAGCAAATTACCTCAAGCAATTTATTTGAAAAAGCAATTTCTCACGCTGAAGTTAATTTCTTTCCCGGCACCCAAGCCAAAAAAAGTTTTCTAACTGCGTTAACTTCAGCTTTATTTAATAAGCTATTTTTCCTGCCAAACCAAAACTGGCCTGGGATTGTGACTTCATTAGGTAGATCTTTGGAGCATAAACATATGAGCATTTATTTGGATGATCCAAAGCTTTTTTCATATGTTATTTCCCAAAACTGGGGCGGTATTTTGCCAAGGCCGGTAAGCGGTAGCAACGGCTCAACAGCAGACTTTCTAGCCCCTGTTGAAGCCAATTTAGGGGCAGATAAAGCAAACTACTATTTAGATAGAAATTACAATTTAGAAACCATAATAGGCAAAGATGGGGAAGTCAGTCACAGACTAAGAGTGTCTTATACAAACAGAAGTCCTTCCACAGCTTTTCCGGCAGGTAAGTACAAAAATAGGATGAGAGTGTATTTGCCCTCAGGTACAAAATTATCCCGGGCACTTTGGGGAGAAACAGATATTACTAAAAGTGTTTCCAATTTTGCAGAATATGGCAGAGAGGGTTATTCTTTCTTGATAGAGCTGCAGCCAAAAGAACATAAAACTTTAGTTTTAGACTACCAAACACCTTTAAAATTAACGTTTATTGATAAGAAAGCTACCTACAGGCTTGATGTGGTTAAGCAGGCAGGCACCTTAAAAGACCCATTTGTTTGGAATATTACTTACCCAATAAATGTTAGATTATCATCTAACCAGGCTCAAAAAATAGGGCCTCAGCAGTATTCAGTTAAAACAGATCTATCAACAGATAAAACCTTTAAAATAGAATTTACTCGTCCTTAACTTCTTGAATCTTGAATGTTAGCCTCCATTTGTGGTAAATTGACAATCTGCATAAAATTATAAATGCAGATTGTCATCCTGAGGAGCTAAATAGGCGACGAAGGATCTATATTATGGATAGATTATCTTTAACAGCAGATGAAAGAAAAGTTTTAGGCAAAAAGGTTAAGACCTTGCGTCGTGATGGGAAATTACCAGCCCATGTTTTTGGTAAAGGGGTTGAAGGAGAAAATGTGGTAGTTACACAAAAAGATTTTCTTAAAACCTTCCACCTTGCTGGAGAAACTGGAGTTATTGATTTAAAAATAGGCAGTGAAAAAGTTAGACCTGTGATGGTTAGGGATGTTCAATATGATCCTGTTTCAAACCTTCCGGTACATATTGATTTTTACCAGGTTAATCTATCCCAAAAAGTTAAAGTAAATGTGCCTTTGGTTTTGATAGGTGAACAACCTGAATCAGTAAAGATGGGGGAGGCAATTGTGTTGCAAACCATAAGCGAAATAGAAGTTGAAGCTTTGCCTACAGATTTGGTAGAAAATATTGAAATTGATATTACTTCCCTTGCCGCAATTGATGATGCAATTACTGTCGGACAATTGCAATTTGATAGAAGTAAATTAACTGTTGAAGTACCAGAAGAAGAGATAGTTGTAAAACTTGCTCCAGCTGTTTCAGCTGAGATGGAGAAGTTGCTTGAAGAACAAGCTGCTGAACAAGCTGCAGCTGCTGCTGAAGAAGGTGCTACAGCAGAGGGTGAGACTCCAGTTGAAGGTGAAGCTGCTGTGGAAGGTGCTGAAGGTGTAGCTGAAGGTGGAGAATCATCAACTGAGGCTCCAGTAGGTGAAGCACGTGCGGAAGAAGAACCCAAAAAGGCCGAATAATCCTCAAATTGCTGCCAAATTTATCCAAAGTATGCGCTTAATTTGCGGTGATTCTGCGTTAATTCGTGCCTGAATTGGTAGAAAGTAGAGAGTAGGTGGTAGCTGGGGAACTCACAAGTTACTTCTTTTAATGCTACTGATTAATCCATTTAAAAGCTTTTGGACTGAGACTGTTTGGTTGGTAATTGCCTGGGAATCCAATTCTTTAATATATCCTAAATCTTTTGCTATTAAGAGTTGGTTTTGAAGCTCTGTTACTGAACCTAAGGACATGAAATAGAATTGAATTTTCTCTTTTTTGCCTGAACGCGAAAATCCTTCTGCAATATTACTGGTTATAGAAACTACACACCTTCTCATTTGATCAACTAGCGCATATGCTTCAGATTTGGGAAAGGTGTTTGTTATTTTATAAACAACCAGTACAAGTTTATGGCCCTCTTGCCAAGCGTATAAATCAGTAAAGGATCTAATTTTTATTTTTTCCATAACCCTTACTACTTTCTACCAACTACCTACTACTGACTAATGGGCCATTTTGTAACCATGATTGAATCGCCTTCATGCAGTTTTTGCCAAAGCTCTTCGGTAATAAAAGGCATAAATGGGTGTAGAAGTTCTAAGCAAGTTTTAAAAACATACTCTAAGCATGGCTGGGCATCGGTTCTTCTCTTTTTTGACCATTCAACGTAGCTATCAGCAAACTTATGCCAGACAAAATCATAAAGTTCATCTATGGCTAAGTGTAGCTGAAAGCTTTCTAAGTTTTTAGTAACCTTTTCTATAGTTGCATTTAAAAATTGAATTATCTCAGTATCTTCTGGATGGGAAAAGTCTGATTTTTCAGCCGCATCTTCTGGTTTTAAATCAACTATAAATTTCGAAAGATTTTGTAATTTAGTAGAAAAATTCCTAAAGGATTTACACCTTTGATCTATGGTTTGGCGGGAAGCTTTTGGATCTCTGCCAGGGGCCCCGTACGAATATAAAGTCATCCGAACAGCGTCTGTGCCCCATTGATTTATCAGCTCAATTGGATCAACCCCATTTCCTAAAGATTTACTCATTTTTCTGCCTTGTAAATCTCTTAAAGTTCCATGAAAAAACATATTTTCAAAGGGGATTTTATTGGTAAAATGCAAGCCTAACATAATCATTCTGGCAATCCATAAAAATTTAATTTCCGGGGCTGTCAATTCAAATTGCCAAGGATAATATCTTTCAAATTCTTTTGATTTTTCTGGCCAACCTAAAGTAGCAGTAGGCCACATACCTGAGGAAAACCAAGTATCCAAAACCTTTTCTTCTTGTACCCAGTGTTTTTGGGAGCACCTATCACAAGTTTTCCCTGGCTCCTCAAATGAAATAATCATATCTTTGTCTTTACCTATCTCGTGGTTGGGGTTACATTTTTGACAATACCAAACTGGGATTTGAAAACCCCACCAAAGGGGTCGGGAAATACACCAATCATGAATTTGCTTCATAAAATCAGAAATAATTTTTTGATAATTTTTAGGTACAAAATTAATTTTATCCATATTCTTTAACCCTTTTTGGGCTAAAGGTTTCATTTTGATAAAAAATTCCTCAGAAATAATTGGTTCAACTACTGTTTTACACCTTTCACAAACAGGGACTGAATGAGTGTAGTCTTCAACTTTGACTAAAATACCCTTCTCTTTTAGATCGGGTAGCATGGCCTCTCTGGCTTCATTTATTTTCATGCCGGCATATTTGCCAGCAATTTCTGTTAATCTGCCGGTTTTATCAATTACGTTTACAATTTCTAAATTGTGTCTTTTACCTATTTCATAATCCAAAATATCATGACCCGGGGTAACTTTTTCTGCCCCAGTTCCAAATTCAGGATCAATTGATTCATCTGCGATCACCTTCATCATTTTAGGACCATTTAATGTTTGGATTTCAAACTCTTTACCTATAAATTTTTGATACCTTTTGTCATGCGGATTGACTGCCATGGCTGTATCACCAAATTTGGTTTCAGGACGAGTAGTTGCAATAACAATTGGGCCATATTGAAGGTAGTAAAGCTTGTCTTTTCTTTCTTCATACTCCATTTCCAAATCCTCAATAGCTGTTTGATCTTTGGGGCACCACTGGACAATGTAGGCTCCTTTATAAAGTAAATCTTCATCAAAAAAGGTTTTAAACTCTTCTAAAACTGCTTTTTTAACTTTATCTTCTAAAGTAAATACTTCTTTTGACCAGTCAGCTGATATTCCAAAAATGGACCAGGTTCCATGAAAGCTCTCGTAAACTTGGTCTCTATACTCCCAAGCCCTTTTTAGCCATTCTTCTCTGCCTAATTTATGTTTTGATAACCCTTCTTTTTCTAGTTTTTTATTAAATGTTCCTTCAAACTGAATTCCAGCGTGATCTACTCCAGGAAGTAGTAAAACATCATGCCCTTGCATTCTTTTAAAGCGGGCGATGGCATCTAAAATTGCATGCTGCATGGCGTGACCCATGTGCGGTTCACCTGTTAAATTTGGTGGAGGCATAAGTAAGCCATATGGTTTTTTATCTGAAGCTGGATCTGCTTTAAAAAAACCTTTTTCTTGCCAGAATTTATACCATTTATCTTGCATTTGAGTTTGGTCCATATGCTCAAGTATATTTTAATTGATCTTATAGGGCAAGGTTGGGGTCTGCCTCTAAAGAAAAGCAGTCTTTTAAAGGTTTTATAAAAAATGCGGCAGATGCAATCATAGCTGCATTATCAGTGCAAAGCTCGGGTGGAGGAATATAAAGTTGTATGCCCAAACTGTCAGCTGTTGACTGTAAGCTGTGAGATAGCTTCTGATTTGCAGCCACCCCTCCCGCCACGATAAGTTGTTTAACAGGGTATTTTTTCAAAGCTAAATTAAGCTTATAAAGCAAAGACTTAACAATTGTTTCCTCAAGAGAGGCTGCCAAATCTGCTTTGTCAGTTCTACTATTAAAGTTTGAAGATTGCACAATATTTGCAACAGCTGTTTTTAAACCTGAATATGAAAAATCCAAGTCTTTGCTATTTGTCATAGGTATTGGCAAACTAAATTTAGTAGAATCACCCATCTGAGCCCGCTTCGACCGCGAAGCGAGGCGAGCCAGCTTACTAATATGTGGACCTCCTGGGTAGGGGAAGCCTAAGAGCCTTGCGCATTTGTCAAAGCATTCTCCAACTGCATCATCCCTGGTTCCTCCCAAGTATTCATATTTCCCGTGATCTTTAAACAGTACAAGATCTGTATGTCCACCTGAGACTAAAAGACCCAAACAAGGAAAGCTGGGAGTATTTTCAATCCAATTTGCATAAAAATGACCAATTAGATGGTTTACCGGAATAAGTGGTTTATTATAAATTTTGGCTAAAGTTTTAGCTGTTTCTACTCCTACGAGTAACGAACCAATTAAGCCAGGTCCATAGGTGACGCTGATAGCGTCTAAATTTTCAATTTTCAATTTACAATTTTCAATTGCCTCTTGAATAACTGGGATAATGCTTTTGATTTGTTCTCTGGCAGCCTGCTCAGGAAGTACACCGCCGTATTTTTCTTGTAATTTAGAAGAAGATGCTACAACATTGGATAAAATTTGTATCCTATTATCTTCCTTCTTCAAGATAGCACAAGCTGTCTCGTCACAACTAGTTTCAATTCCCAAAATTATCATTCTGCTATTCTAACAAATTTGTAATATAATAACCGTCTTCAGTTACCTTTTCATGAATAAAGTTTCTGTACTTATTCTTACTGGAATACTAATCTTAGCTGGTTATTTGATAAAGATTTAAAGTAGATTGACAAGTAAAATAGTAGATACTATAGTTCTCTTGCATGGCTAAAATTGATTCCCTACCTGAGATTGGTCAATCTTTTAATGTACTTGCCCCACCTTTTCAAGCGTCGAAATATGTCAGAATGTCTGAGTTTGCGGCGTATAGTTCATTGACAACAGATCTACCGGCGATTAGAGACGGGGGAGTTGCTAGAATCTATACTCCGGATGGTGACCCAGAGTTGTTTAATAAAACCGGTGAACTGGTGAGCCTGCTCCGAGGCGTTCAGGGAAAAGCACCTACAGCTAGGGTACAGGTTATGACAGGTCCTGTTATAGCTGGGGATGATGAAGGTCGAAACGGATTATTAGATCTAGCTAGGGGTGGATTAATAGAGCTATATACAAAACCCTTCCGTGGTGCTACTGCTGGCTTTAGATTGGTAGAGGTTGAGCTAGGATTTAAAGCTGTGATGGAATTTCCACATTCACGACTAACACCAGTCTCTGAGCGATTGGTTTATAATTTACATCCTGACAGGATTGGATTAAATGAAGCTTATAACCGATGCATTGGGCTGGTTCACGATTTTGATATGTTGGTAAAAGGTGGTGAAGGTGTAATGAATCCGGCAACTAAACAAGAGCCATTAGTTGTTCCTGAATCCAGTTTGAGGGAGCTCGTTGAGAGGATGGAAAGATCAAGAATAGTTTATCAATCTACAGAACGGGAAAGATTGAAGCAGTTTATAGAAGAGGGTTTTCAGGTACCAGTATAATTATTTTAAAGTGAATTTAAAGCATCTTGAGCAGATTTAAGGCTAATATTGTATTGCACTGCTTTTTGAAATTCTGTCTAAAGTTCTGAGAAAGCCTTATTGTAATTTAGTCTCGTAGTCTTTATCCTAGATAGGTGGCTTTTAATGATTTAGACAGACTATATTGTTTTTCTCTAGGTGATTTTCATAATTTTGAAAAATGTTACTTTGATTTTTTAATCAGACATCATTTACAAAAAAGATATGAGCTGGAAGAAGGTAACAAAAATCAGACAATAGGTAATATCTTGGATTTGGTGATGAAGATAATTCATAGGTCTAAGGCTTACCACCAGCCTTTGGACTATATCCTAACTTCTGTATTTAAGGCTGCTGAAAATGAAATGAGAAATAAAGTTGCCCACTCAGGTCCTAAATCTTTTTATGGTTCAACAATTGCTTTTTTAACTGAAGAAAATATTGCAAAAGCCAAAGAAGTTTTTGAAAGATATTACAAGCTTAAAGAAGGAAAGTTTAATAAATCAGTATTAAGTGAAAGATTTTGGGAATGCATATTGGAGGGGAGTCAAATATTTAAAATTTGGGGAGGGCCTGATGCTTTGGAGATGGGGGAGGATGGGGTGGTTGAAATTGTAGACTACAAATACTTTGAAGATCCTCAAAGAGGTAAAGATAATTTGGATATGGATCTGGCGCCTAAGTTGTATACCCTTCTTTGTGCGCAAGAATTATTAAAGGCTGGCTACAAAAAAGCTAGGTTTAGAATTATTTCCTGGACAGATCCTTTGGATGATTCCTTGTATGAAGAATTTGATTTAGAAATAATCTCAAATTTAAAAGATTTTTTCAGAATGAAGATAGAGAAAATTTTATCCATAACCGAACTTAAGTTTTGCGAGAAAGTATATTGTAAGTCTTGTAATTCAGAGCAAAAAGAATCCTGGATTAAAGAACTTAAGCTTAAAAAGTTTATTCAAGGTTAATTCCTGAAGTGTGTTAGATTAAACCTATAATGTTTCTGCTATAATAGCTCGATGTCAGAAGCACTGGGTAAGATTGTTCCAGCTGAAGTTGTTGGAAAGTATTATATTAAAGCTGAATTTGATAGGTTTTTGCAAAATCCGGCAGCCCGTTTATCAACGGAGGCTACTATTGATTCTTTAAGCCAACAGGACTTTTGGAGAATGCTAAACGCAATGTCTTTTACTTTCAGAATGAACGCATTGTTTTGGATGATTAGTGATACTAGCTATTCTTGGCAGGAAGAGAAGATTCCTGCCCAACAAATTGAACTCTTGGAGATGTCTCCTAAAGTTGATGCAGTCACTTTTTCTTCAACTATTGGTCGAGATCCGGTAAAATTCTCTGGTTACCTTCAAGATTATTTTGTAAAACATCCTTATGTTGAAGATGACCCTGAGGGGTTGGGACAATTTCGCCCAAACAATCGAGAGATCGTTTACCCTAAACTTATTTCAGTTGAGCGTGATAATAAAATAAAATTGGTTGATGGTGGAAATAGACTAATGGCTATGCTGCAAAGAGGACAAGATGAAGTTACCTCTTTTGTGGGAAGGAAAGCTAATTTAGAAGGCAGACCAATGCTTGGAGATAGTGTTTTTCTTCTTTTGAAAGGGGCTTATGAAAAAGCTGCACCTGAAGATAGGCCGGCTATTCTTAGAACCGTTAGGCTTTTGATGGGTCAAAGCCGAGACGGAGTAGATGCTGTTCAATCATACTGGATAGATCATGTTAAAGATCTGGGTCAAAGAAAAATCGGCGAAGGTTTGCTAAGATCCGATCCTGCTTAAAAGTTTTATAGCTAGAATTGCTTGACTTCTAGGGTAAAAAGCGTATTATTCCCTTCATGCAAAGAGAATTTGAAGGTATAGCCTCGTTAGGAATTACAACAGGTCCTTATTTAAAAGATCCAGAAGCTGGATTTAGTACAATTAATTGGTTAAACCAACATGGGTATGATCTTTCTTTAGAGCTTTATCCTTTTCATACGCCGAGAATACTTAGTAAGATGGGATCTTTAATTGGAGGCGGTAATGGTAAATTACCTATTCCTGCTGCAGTTGACCCCCAAGTTCTTGAGGACTGGAAACTTTTTTACCCGGATGCTAGAGTTACTCAACTACATTTACCTTTTGCTTATGATTTTTCTCAAGCTGTTCATTGGGCCGCATTTTTAGGGAAAGATAGTCCACTTAGTAATATTCATCATTTAGCCCATATGGTTTGTTTTGGTTGGGCTACCGATGGAAGAGTGGAAAGAGTTGTTGAGGCAATTGGTAACCCTGATTTAGTGCTGAATGTTCATCCAGAAGTGGCTTGGAAAGCCCTTGCTAAAGGGAAACTAGATAGGCTTACCGGCTTGGGAAAAGTTGCCATAGAGGATACTACTAACCCTCCACTTACTTTTAAAATATTAGCAGAAAACGAACTAGATTTAGGATTTACTTTAGGACTGGATCATCCAGATCATCTTGAGACAGTTGGTTTAAGTGTAGCTAAAGTATTAAAAGATGAGGGTGTAAGAAGACATACTACTGCAATTCATCTGGCTGGCCCAAGTCATGGAAAATTAAGCAGTCATGATTTAGCTGCAAGAGGTATTTTGGAAGAATTAGCTGCTACCCCTTTCGATCATCCTGTTACAGCTTATTTAGATTTACATCCATCAACTCTTGTTGGAATGAATATTCAAGAAGAATTAGAATTTTGGCAAAGACAATTGGATTTTATTAAATCTACTCAACCACAGTTAGATTAACTTCAGCTAAAGTTTTATGTTCATGAAATCCCTCATTTGGGGCGGATTCAAAGAGTTTAATGGAAGAGATCCTGATTGGTTCAAAAGGCATAGCCATCATTTTTTCAAGCTTTACTTCCAAAGCTTTTGAAACATCAAAATCATTATTTAGCTTTGCTATAGTGATATGGGGGGTAAATCTCCTTAAATCAACAGGCAGCTTTAAGCTTTCCAACCCGTCTTTAATTCTTTCCCTAATCATCAAAATTTTATCTATATCGCCTTTAACCCCCACCCAAAGAACATGAGGGTTATGAATACTAGGGAAGCCATCAATATATGCAGGAGTTACCTCAAAAGTAGGTACGCCTGAAACAGCAGCCTTAATAATTTCTATCAATTTATCTTTTAAATTGTCAGGTTGTTCTCCCATAAATGCCAAAGTTAGATGAATTTTGTCCAAATCAGTTATTATTGATTGAGGGATTAATGTATGCAAACTTTGCTGAATTGCCTTAAACTGAGCCAAATTCTCCTCTGGTATTTCCAATGCAATAAAAAATCTCATATGACTTTTAAATATTAACATATACTAAATTAGATCTTTTATTCATGTACCCACCCCTTGACAAAATATTCTGAAAGTAGCAAGATGAAAATATGATAAGCACTAGTACGGAAGCTAGGGGTAATCATGTATCGGTTAACATGGGTCAGGAGATTAGAGACCCTAGCGGAGTTAGTTATCGCTGGATTCGAGTTGGTAATGGTGAACCCCGAATAGCCATAGACGAAGGACGCTGGATATCTACTACTAGAGTTGCATTCAAAGATTTTCTTGCAGGTGATTCTAATGCATTTACAACGAAGGTATTAAGGCCTGTTTCAAGAGCAAGAAGTATAGCGCAAGCTTTAAATGGCATTGAACCTGATCTTGCTCCAGTAAGTTTTGGTTATAGATTGCAAGCTCCTATACCTGCCAGTTCTTCAGCAGCTTAGTTATTACAAAAAAATGTACCCAATTGAAGGTATAATGGATCCAGACTAATCTTTAGGTGGGATTTTAAAGGGGAAAAGTAAACCCCAGTTGTCATCTAAACGATCGTAAGCGAGTCTAATGGCAGTATCTGCTTCAGGACGAATTCTCCTGAAAGTATCAATTCCTACCCATAAATCCCTATTATCAATTCCTACAGAAACTTTCATGGATTCTGCTATTAAACCTGCTTGATCTTGGGAAGGTTCTGCTGTAAATTGACTGCTATATCCATTTTCTTCAGTTATTAATATATTTCTTAACTCCGATCTCCTGGCTGCTATCTCTTTTTGAATCGCAAGAAATCTTCCTATATCAGTACTCCTATGTCCTAGATTTTGCATGATTTTGAGTTTTAAGACGGCTCTGCCTCTCGGGGTCGAACCGATATTATTTGGGTTTTCTCCGTTCCCCCCAGGATCCATTGGAGCTCTGCTTCTTTCCATCTATATTTAGTATATACTTTTTATTTAGCAATTGACAAACTAAAGTGTGCCTGTATAATGGTAATACAACTTAATATCAATCAAGAGTGGTAGGAAGAGTTTTGGCTCGTTGATCTACCCAGCAACCGAGTCGCCTTAGGCGACCACGGTGCTACACCCAACCCGAAAGGGAGGATTTGTCCTGAGCATAGTCGAAGGAAAAATGAATATTACCTCTCTTTCAAGAGAGGTTTTTTTAAGGAAAAAATATGAGTGTAGTTGAACAATTAGAAGGAATTACTAAAAAATCATGGGAGAGTCATCCAGCTGGTCAACCAGCTCAATTTGGGGATATTATCGGAGCTTATGTATTAGCAGAAGATATGGTGCAGATTTTAGCAAAATATCGTCCTGCGGTTCCACAGGTTTTAGATAATGTTTATGCGAGAGGACAAGATTATCTATCCCGCAGAGATAATACAACAGGTATTGACTTTAATGTTAGTAATGAAGGTTGCAGTAGATTTGTTGAGGGAGGGGGGATAGATCATATCTCTTTTGAAACTCATCCTGAATGGACGTTAGTTGATAGAGCAGCAGAGCTTAGGTGGTTAACAGTTAGCGGTTATTGTTTAGATGATTTAGGCAAAAGATGGAAGATAGAGTATACCTTTGATGATTATAAAATTAAAAAGCAGGAAAAAATGCTTACGGGGGCCAGCTGGCAAGTTGTAAATGCGGACGCCATTTTAGAAGTAGGAGATTTGGAAATTATAGGTAAGGTGTTTTCAGGATTACAAAATGAAGTAGTGCCTTTATTGACTAAGGCTGGTTAACTTAAGTGCCTTCGTTCCAGGAAGATAAGTATCTTTTTTGATCTTCTGTTAATTTATCAATTTTTATCCCTAATGATTCAAGTTTTAAGGCAGCAATCATTTCATCAAGTTCTTTGGGGACTGTATAAACTCCAACTTCTAATTTTCCTTTATTTTGTACTAAATACTCTGCAGCCAAAGCTTGGTTGGCAAAAGACATGTCCATAACATCAGGTGGGTGACCCTCAGCTGAGGCTAGATTAATCAATCTACCTTCACCCAAAACATATATTTTTTTGTTATCTTCAAGTGTAATTTCTTCCAAGTTCTCTCTTAAATGCCTTCTGTTTTTGGCAATTTTAACTAAACCATCATAATCAAACTCCACATTAAAATGTCCGGTATTTGCAACTATGCATCCATCTTTCATTTGTTTGAAATGTTCAACTGAAATAACGGTTTTATTACCTGTGGCTGTGCAAATAATGTCACCCTGTTTTATAGCCTCACCCATAGGCATCACATCAAATCCATCCATGGATGCTTCCAAGGCTTTCATAGGATCAACTTCTGTGACTATGACCAAAGACCCCATGCCTCTGGCTCTTTGCGCCAAGCCTCTTCCACACCAACCATAACCTACAACTACAAACTTTTTACCAGCCAAGAGTACATTTGTAGCTCTGATTATTCCATCAATGGTTGATTGACCAGTTCCATACCTATTATCAAACAAGTGTTTGGTTAAAGAATCATTAACAGCTATGACCGGAATTTTTAAAGTTCCATCTTCAAGCATTGCCCGTAGTCTGATTACCCCGGTAGTTGTTTCCTCAGATGAACCAATCACATCTGCCAGTTGAGATTGTCTTTGAGTATGCAGCAAAGTTACTAAATCTGCTCCGTCATCCATAGTAATCTGAGGTTTAAAATCTAAAACAGTGTTTAGGTGATTGTAATAAGTATCTTTATCCTCACCTTTTATAGCAAAAGTAGGGATGCCGTAATCCTCTGATAAAGATGCAGCTACATCATCTTGGGTAGATAAAGGATTTGATGCACATAAAGATAAATCTGCCCCTCCCTCTTTTAAGGCAATCATTAAATTGGCTGTTTCTGCAGTTACATGCAAGCACGCACCTAAAGAGATTCCTTTTAAGGGTTTTTCTTTTGCAAAACGCTGTTTAACTGCTTCCAAAACCTTCATTTGGGATCCAGCCCACTCAATCCGTAGTTTTCCTTTGGCTGCAAGTTTTGGATCTTTTACATCTGATTTCATAATTTTAAGACAAGAAGATAAGAGTATCTAGTGATGAATCAATAAAGACTCATCACTCTTATATTCTTATCCTAGATACTTTAATTCCAGTTCCTCCCCGAAATTCTGTTTATATCTCTCACAAAATTCCTGGATAGTAAACTTGTGATTACTTGTACCATATTTTTCTATGGCGTAACAAGAAGCAATAGAACCCATTTGCCCACAAGTTTTTAAGGGTAATTTTTGTACGTATCCTGCTAAAAATCCTGATCTGTAAGCATCTCCTGCACCTGTTGGGTCTAAAACTTCAGTTGCTTTTGCCGCAGCTACTTCTAAAGCTTCAGAACCACTTTTGATAACAGAACCTTTTTCCCCTAAAGTAATGATTAGAATTTTAACTTGTTTTAAAATCTCCTCTTCGCTTAAATTAGTTTTTTCTGTAAGTAATGAAAGCTCGTAATCATTTAAAACTAAAATTGTCGCCTCATGAATCATGTTTTTTAAATCTTCAGAAGATAAAGCTGGCAGCTGCATACCAGGATCCAACATATATGGTGTATTTTGGTCCTGACACTCTTTGGCAAATTTAACCATAGCCTCTGGGATATCTGGTGTAATTACTACTAAATCAGTTTTTATCCCATTTAATGAAAGATTTGTGTTTTCTGACATGGCTCCAGGATAAAAAGCAGAAATCTGACTATCCTGCAGATCAGTCATAATAAAAGCTGTGGCTGTTGACTTACTATCCAAGATTTTAATATGTGAAGTATCAATCCCGTGGTCTTTTAAAAACTTGTCATACTCTGAAAAATCATTGCCAGCAGTAGAAAGGATAGAAGCAGGAGTATTTAAAAGAGATAAGGTGTAGGAAATATTTCCAGAATTTCCACCCCGCTGTTTACTTAGGCTATCAATTAAAAAAGATACGCTAATTTGGTGTAGCTTATCTGCCATAAAATGCTCACCAAACTTTCCCTTAAAATCCATAATATAATCAAAAGCCAAAGACCCGGTGATTGTTATCATTTGAATTGTTTATCGATTATCGGTTATCGTTTATCGGATTTCAAGGACTTCTTTAGTATTAATCAAAAGAATAAAAATAGAAGGAGACCTTGATGCTATCACATAAGAAATAAGCCATTTAATCAAGATTTGAAGCTATAATTTCGTTGTTTATTCGGGTATAGGAGGTTTTAGTCACATGACCATCACATAAGACTTAAGCCCAAAATGGGATATATTTCCGATATTTATTTGATTTATTGTTTGGGTCATCATATTTGATTAACTTTTCATCTATAGTGTCTGAGATTATCCTCGAGACTGTTGCATAATTCTTTTCATTGATTCCTAGCCGCTCTCGAAATGACTGGTTGTTCATATAGGAGTTGGAAATGCGTTTTAGAACACAGTGTTGATAGCAAGCCCGGATTTTATCTTCCTTATCCATCTCTCTCAATGTCTTATAAGCATATAAGGAGACTTTTAGGTAACTTTCTTCTTGAGAAAAATTTGGAGCTGGAAGTTGATATACCTCACAGGAGAAAACAACTTTATCTATCCCGCTACCTCTTTCTTCGCATATATTCAGTCTTCTCATGAACTGGGCAAGTCTTTCATTTCTAGATTTGGGATTATGATCGATGAATCGTATTATTGGAATAAGAGGTTTTCCAGGGTTACTGATTTCTATTCTATCTTTGTATATTTCTATTAATACCCCGGTGCCAGTTTCTCTAAAATCTTGATGAACTATTGCGTTAACTACTAACTCACGTATTGCTATGTCCGGGTACATTTTAACTTCACTCCGAAAAGCCTTTCCTATTTGTTCGTTGGATGGAAGTTGGTTATTAATATAGTTTATTACTTCTGCAATGCTTATGGCGTAGCCTTTAGTAAAGGTATTTTCTTTTAATGTTTGAATTTTATTTCTATCTTTGTACTGAATGACTCTGATAACTTTTCTACTTAATTTATCAAAATCACTCAAATTCTTTGCAAATAGAATAGCTCCTAAATTTGTAATATGGAATAGGTTATTGTCCCTTACTATCAGTCCCTCCTCAACCAGTTTGTTAAGGATGCCTTCTTTATTCGAAGGCAAAGGTAAATTCATCTCTTCAAAGTAGTGAGGGTAGGCTAGGAGTTTTAGAATTTCGTCATCTGTCTTCGCTTGAATTGCAAGTTCTCTTTCGAATGTCTTACCTTTTAACTTTTCCCATAACTTCGCTGCTTTCTCGGGATGCTCCCTCAATCTTTTTTTATAGGAACCAACCCTTATAAATTCTACGCCTTTGAAACCAACAGGACTTTGGTTAGCTGCATCTATGCTAAAAATAACTAAGCGATGATCAGAATCGTAGTAGAATTCCTCAATCTTAAAATCTGTCCTTGGTTCTAGTTGTGTTCTTAACCAATTCTCTATATTCTCGTTGCCCACTTTTTCCTTAATACCAATATAATTGGTTCCCTTAATTTCATGGGTGATGTTATCTATGCCGAAGATCAAATATCCAATTTCTTGTTCCGCCAAACATGCTGCATTAGAAAGAGCTGCAAGACATTCTCCGATATATTGCGGAGATGCAAAGTTTGATTTGAATTCCACCCATTCATTTTCTCCAGCAAGCTTTATTAAATTGTCGATGATTTCTTTCAACATATTGGGATAATATAACATCCGAATAGTGGTTTAAAGCCTCTGGATTTGTAGTTATTGAGTCCCCACCAAGTATACAGCTTGCCAGGCTTTATAGTTAGATATCCAATTTTCAGAAAATAAAACTATTCCGTTTTTGGAAACACTTCTTTTAAAAGCAACTGTTGCACCTCGGGCGGCAAAGTCTACTTGTTTGATAGTCCCTTTAGGGAGTGATGGATCATCCTGGCGCAAATCAGGAGGAGCTGGGGTAATATTGCTGACAATTGGGTTAGTCATAGAAACTTCTCTTCCGTCCTTTGTACCGTATAAATCAACATACAAAGTAGTGCCCGCGGTATATGCTTGGATAAGGATATGGGTTGCAGTATCATTTTTAAATTGAAAATCAACCGAAGGATAAAAAATTGTAGCATCTAATCCTGGAGGGAATCCTTGTTCATAATAACCAACTCTATAAGCATGAGCAGTTCTTTTTATCACAGGCAACCCTGCATTTAGAACAGCTCTAAATAAAGTTGTAGAATCCTGACAAACTCCTCCACCATCATCCAAAACTGTTCTGCCTTCTTTAATCACATATGCTTGTTTAAAGCCAGTGGCTGCAGAGATATCGCCCACAGTTTGGTTAAAGGAAAAAATTTGACCTGGTGGTACCAACACTCCATTAATTTTTGAAGCTGTTAAGGAAACATTATATATTCTGTTTGGTATGGATCCGGCAAAATGCGAAATACCCTGGCCTATCAATTCATTTATTCCTAAACTATTTACATCCTGGGTTTGGATTTTGGGTTTAACAATATCAACCGGTAAAGTTATATTTTTGGTATTTCCATTGGCTAAGGCCTCAGTTAGCAGTGTATAGGTTTTATTTGTATCCAACTTGCGTCCGTCCAACGATTGCTTGAAAGCAGATACTCTTTTGGTTGTAGGGTTAAATTCAAATAATCCTTCCTGAACTTCTTGATTTATTTCAGCTGCAATTTTTTCTATATACAAATACGCAGTCTCTTTATCCAAAAGGCTATTTGAACCATTTTCTAAATCAAGCAACGTCAGTAATTGTTTAGTGTCCAAAGTCCAAACTTGCCCTGAGCTCTTCGAGTCTGAGCCTGAGGGTTCATCACTCAGAGTCGAATGACCTGATGAGGGGTTAAACTCTAATTTGATTGGTTCTTTGGCAATATTTTCCAAAGCTTGTTTGGCCAAATTAAGTTGCTCTGTGGTAACTTTGGGGGAGGTAGATTTTAAAGGCAATTGCTGGTTGTATTTGCCAGTTAATATAAATTGTGTAACCTGCTTTGCTAAATTTTCTCTATCCAATGAAACTCCATCAACACCTTCTTTTATTTGAATCCTTGAAGAGGGAGTTCCCTCAGGAGTTGTAATTTCATCAAAAACTAATTGAGCATTAACAGCTGGTTTTTCAACTGCTGATTGAATTTGGTCAATCTGTTTATCCAGATTTAAATAGATATTGGGTGTAATTTGGTATGTTAAAAACAAAGCTTTGATCTGTTTTTGTAAAAACACTAAAAATGTTCCCATATGGCTTTCTTCAAAACCTGTTGTAAGGGCAGAATAGTCCAATTTAGCAGAAGAAGTTGCAAGATCTATCTCAAATGTTCCCTGGGGAAAGGAGAAATTCAATTTTTGACTTGTCTGGTAATCAAATTGGGTTTGAAGTTTTCTGATTGCCTGTCCTTCAGTTAAAAAAGAAACATTGGTACTGCCAACAAGAGTGCGAGGGTAGTATTTACTTTTGATGATAACTTGATAAGTTAGGATTGTTACCACAAAAAGAATTGTTGCAAGTGTTATGGGTAGCGAATATTTTTGTAGTTTTTTTAAAAACTTACTGGATTTATTTTTAGCTTTTGTCACGGTGATATTCTACTAAGTTAAGGTATAATTGACAAAGGGTGTTTCCTTTGTCATCCTGAGCAATCCCGCCATGGCGGGAGAGTCGAAGGATCTATTACAACAATGAAACGTATTATTATCATTGCCCTAAGCTTGGCAGTTGTCTTAGGGTTTATATTTTGGAAATTTGGCCCAAGTATTTCTTTATTTAAAACTGGTAAGCCTGCAGGTCCAATTGTTTTAACCTATTGGGGTTTATGGGAAGACAATAATTTGGTCAAACCCTTAATCGAGGAATACAAAAAACTTAATCCGGATGTCACAATAAATTATGTTAAACAATCTTCAATAAACTACAGAACCAGAGTCCAAACCCAAATTAGAGAAGGAGTTGGACCTGATGTATTTAGGATTCACAATTCTTGGCTGCCAATGTTTACCAATGATTTATCTCAAGCACCATCAGATTTATTTAACCTAACTGATTATAAAAATTCTTTTTATCCAATAGCCCAAGAAAGTTTTGTTCAAGGAAACCAAATCTGGGCAGTGCCTACAGAAGTAGACGGATTGGCCCTTTTTTATAATGAGGAAATTTTAAATGGTGTCGGCGGAAAACCACCCAAAAATTGGCAGGAGTTTATAGATTTAGCGACCAAAATGACTGTTCGTGATTCAACCGGCATTAAGACTGCTGGTGCGGCAATAGGTTCAACAGGTAATGTTGATCACTGGTCTGATTTAATAGGTTTGCTTTTGCTGCAGCAACCAGGGGTAGATTTAAGCAATGTTTCAACACCGGCTGTTGCAGAAATACTAAAATTTTATACAGGATTTGTGATTGACCCAAAAAGAAAAACTTGGGATGTTAATTTGCCTTCCTCTACCCAAATGTTTGCCTCCAACAGATTAGGTTTTTATTTTGCTCCTTCTTGGAGAGCTCACGAGTTGCGCATTGCCAATCCTAATCTAAAATTTAAGGTAGCACCGGTTCCTCAGTTATCAGGAAGGACTACCTCGTATGCTTCTTTTTGGGGAGAAGCTGTTTCCAAAAACTCTAAAAATGCCAAAGAGTCTTGGAAGTTTGTAAAGTTTTTAACTTCAGCCCAAGCCGAAAAACTGGCATATCAACAAGCTGCCCAAGTTAGGCTTTTTGGTGAACCTTATTCTTTGGTGGAATTGGCGCCAGAGCTTGCAAATGACCCGATAGTTGGAGCTTTTATTACACAGGGACCTAGTTATAAGGGTTGGTATTTATCTTCAAATACCTATGATGTTGGGATAAATGATGAAATGATTAAGTATTTTGAAGATGGGATAAACGCCACCATTGCCGGAACAGATCCGGCTACAGCTTTGCAAACAGTGGACAGGGGAGTCAAACAGGTTTTAGAGAAATATACAAAAGCTGCCCCAGTCCCAACATCTAAATAAGTGGCGGTAGATTAATTAATTGAACTTCGCTCTCAAGTGTAATTCCAAATTCCTGTTTTACCTTTAACGCATATTTTTGGGCTAAAGAATAAAAATCTGAGGCAGTTCCTTTGCCCTTGTTTATAAATAAATTAGCATGATAGTCGGCAATTTCAATATTCCCCAAAGAGTCTCCTTTTGCCCCGACCATCTCAAGTAAACTCCCTGCAGGGAGTTTACCGTAGACTATTTTTTCTTTGGGAATTTTTTCCAAAATTTCGTGAGGAATTTTTTCGGCAATTAAATTCTTAAAAAAAGATCCTGGGCATTTAATCCCTTTTGGGTATTTAACCAATCTTTTCTGCAAGATTATATCTGCCTCTTTTCTCAAATCTTTGTTGTCTCCAACATCCAATTTAAAAATTATCTCCAAAATAATAAACTTATTTCTTTTAAAAATACTATCCCTGTAATCAAATTCACATTCATCTTTTTGTAAAACAATAGTCTGACCAGTTGTAGGGTTTAAGCAAACTATTTCGCGGATGTAGTCACTGATAGTTTGTCCGTAAGCCCCGGCATTTCCAAAAACAGCCCCACCAACAGTTCCTGGGATCCCGGTTAAATTTTGTAGTCCGGATAAATTGTTGCCAATTGAATAATCAACTAAATGTTGCAAGGTAAGTCCGCTTTTGGCTTTTAAGACTCTGACTATTTTGGTAATTCCATCTATCTCATTTTTAATAACCAATTTGTTAACACCCTCATCTGATACCAATAAATTAGAACCGCCTCCAATTATTAAAAATGGAATGTTATTTTGACGGGTGTAGTTTAAAACTTCAGTTAATTCTTTCTCAGTTGTAGCTTTAACAAATTGCCTGGCAGGGCCGCCGATTTGCAGGGTGGTTGCAGAACTTAAAGGAAAATAATCTTCATATTTGAGCATTAAGCTATTATACCTTTTATGGTAAATTATGGCTCAATGGAAAAAGCGATTTTAAAAACCTTAATATATTCAGATATTTTTGACTATCCTTTAAAAGTATATGAAATTCACAAATGGTTAATCGGGAAAAAGATTGCTTTTCAAAGCTTAGAAAAAACCTTAATTACTTTAAGCGAAAAGGGTAAGATTGGTAATAAAAAAAATTACTTCTTCTTAAAAGGTAGGGAAAGTTTAGTTAAGGCAAGAGAGCAAAAGGAAAAACAATCCAAGAATTTTTTTCTGAAGGCTGAAATTTCAGTATTGTTTTTAAAGCTTATCCCAACCTTAAAATTGGTTGGTATATCAGGAGGTTTGGCATTAAACAATGCTGATTCCTCAGACGATATTGACCTTTTTTTGATAACTGCAAAAAACAGACTTTGGATTTCCAGAATTTTGGTTATTTTTATCCTGGATCTTTTAAGGGTTAGAAGAAAAGCTAAGATGAAAGGGAAAAGTGTGGCTGGAAAAATTTGTCTTAATATCTTGATAGAAGATGATAAATTGGAGCAAATAAATAAAGATATTTTTGTGGCCCATGAAGTTTTGCAAATGAAAGTGCTTTGGCAAAGAAGTGGAGTGTATTCGAAATTTTTGTCAGACAATGCATGGGTGTTTGAATTTTTGCCAAATTGGATCGGACCGAGCGAGAGCGAGGGAGATCGCTTGCAAAATGCGAAGCATTTTGACAAGGGCGGCAAAAAACAAAAATCTTTCTTACTTGAAAATTTAGCAAAGAAATTCCAATTAAGAATAATGCAAAAACCTCAAGGATTAGAAAGAATAGAGAATGGAGGTTTATATTTTCATCCAAATGATGTAAGACCTCAAGTGCTGAAAGAGTATAGACAGAGATTAAAAACGATGTAGGTAATCTTAGCAACGCTTGACAAGGTCTGCTAATTTTTGGTATAAGTTGATACCGTTACTGCTCCACTGTCATTCCGTACTTGATACGGAATCTATATTATATAGATCCTGAATCAAGTTCAGGATGACAAATCACTAAAATGCCAAAACAGAAAAATAGCACAATATCAAAATTATCCATTAGACCCTTGATGGGATATGTTTTAGTGGAACCATCTCTTGCAGAAAGTAAAACCCTTTCTGGAATAATTCTTCCTGAATCAGCCCAAGAAAAACCAGCCCAAGGAAAAGTAGTTTCTGTTGGAGATAGTATGGTTTTTGATAATGGAAAAGTTTTATTAGCACCAGTTAAAGTTGGAGATACCGTTGTTTATAAAAAATGGGGTGGGGATGAAATAAAAATTTCCGGGGTGGAATACAAATTAGTGAAATTTGATGATTTAATGGCAATACTGGAATAATATGGAACAACTTTCAAGAGCGGACTTACTACAATATGCAGAACAATTAGATCAAGAAGCTGCTCACCAAGGTGACCTGGCGGTAAGAGATGAACAATCTAATCCATTTTTAAACCAGCGAAGGGCTATAGATGCAGCAAAATTATACGGTGCGGCAGTGGGGATCAGGATTGCTTTAGGAGTACTTCCACCAGAAGTTAGATCTGGGGTTACCCGCAGAGTTTTACTAGCTGCAGAACCGAGATCTTTATCATCAGCTGATCTTAGTACGTTAGATCCTATAATAGGACATATTGAACAAGGTGCTCTAGGCCCACATGATTTAGATGGGCAAATTTTTTCTCCTCGAGTTGGAATTGGTCAGGAAGGGATAGACTAATATGGCAAAGATTTTAAAATTTAATGCTGAAGCAAGAGAAAAATTAATGAAGGGGATTAATATCCTCACAGATGCTGTTGCAACAACCCTAGGTCCTAAAGGCAGAAATGTGGCTTTGGACAAAAAATGGGGAGCACCTCAAGTTGTGCATGATGGAGTAACTGTTGCCAAAGAAATTGACCTGGAAGATCCATTTGAAAACATGGGAGCTCAACTTTTAAAGGAAGCTGCAAGTAAAACAGCAGATATTGCAGGAGATGGTACAACCACAGCTACTATTTTGGCTAAGGCAATTGTGACAGAAGGATTAAAAAATATCACTGCTGGTGCAAATCCCATGATTTTGAAAAAAGGAATTGAAAAAGCTGTTGTAGTTTTAGTTGAAGAGCTGAAGAAAATGAGCAAAAAAATTATCTCCCAAGCAGAAGTGGCACAAGTTGCGACAATCTCTGCCTCAGATGCAACTATTGGTGACTTAATTGCTGAATCATTACAAAAGGTTGGTAAAGATGGTGTGGTTACTGTTGAAGAAGGTAAGAGTGTTGAGATGACTGTTGATTACAAAGAGGGAATGGAGTTTGATAAAGGGTTTGTTTCTGCATATTTTGTCACAGACTCTGACAGAATGGAGTCTTCTATTGAGGATGCCCATATTTTAATTACTGATAAAAAGATTACCTCAGCTTCTGAGTTAGTGCCTTTCCTGGAAAAGTTTGTGGCTGTTTCTAAAAATTTGGTGATTATTGCTGATGAGGTTGAAGGTGAGGCTTTGGCGCTTTTGGTTGTTAACAAACTCCGTTCAACTTTTAATATCTTGGCTGTAAAAGCTCCTGGATTTGGTGATAGGAGAAAAGAAATGTTGGAAGACATTGCAATATTAACCGGAGGAAAAGTATTAAGTGAAGATACTGGTAATAAATTGGAATCAGTTGAAATTGATGACTTGGGTAGGGCAGGTAGAGTAACTTCTGATAAAGATAACACCTTGATTGTTGATGGAAAAGGAACTAAGTCTAAAATCGATGCCAGGGTTGCTCAAATAAGACGAGAACTCACAAAATCTGACAGCGAATTTGATAAAGAAAAACTACAAGAAAGATTGGCAAAATTAACAGGTGGAGTGGCTGTAATTAATGTAGGAGCTGCAACTGAGGTAGAACTTAAAGAGAAAAAAGAAAGAGTTATAGATGCTGTTGCCGCAACTAAAGCTGCTATAGAAGAGGGGATTGTTCCAGGAGGAGAAGTAGCTTTGCTTAGAGCAGCCAAGGTTTTAAATACCTTGTTGGTTGCACAAGGAGAAGAAAAGGTTGGAGTTGAGATTGTCAAAAAAGCTTTAGAGCAGCCTTTTAGAATACTTATTCAAAATGCTGGAATGGATGATGGAATAGCATTGGCAAAAATTCAGGAGTCAAATGGGAATATGGGCATTGATGTTATGGACGGAGTTTTAAAAGACTTGGTTAAAGCAGGAATTATAGATCCTGTTAAAGTTACCCGTTCAGCTTTGCAGAACGCTGCATCAATTGCTGCTATGGTTATGACTACAGAAGTCTTAATAACAGATGCTCCTGAAAAAGAAAAAGGTCCCCAAATGCCTCCTGGCATGCCTGAATATTAAACCTCAAGTCCCTTTCTGCTACAATTATCTTTATGGCAAAGTTTCACTACAAAGAATCTCCTACTCAAAAGCAAAAAGATGCTTTTAAAAAGTACTTATCAGAGGATGAGGAGCTAATTTTAGTTACAGGTTTATCAGGTGCATATTTGCGGAATAAATTTGTAATGTATATGCTTTTTCCTGGACTTTTATTTTTGGGATTGGGTCTGGGGTTAGGTTGGTTTTTAGGTATAGATAAAGTTTGGACTTTGGTTTTCTCTTTAGTTTTTATGTTTACAGCCTCAGTTTTAAAGGCCATGCATACCTTTCACTCGAATAGATACTTGCTTACCACAAGAAGAGTTGTTATTAAAAAAGGGTTGTTCTCAGTTAAGCTAACTGCTACCTTATTTGATAAAATTACTCACCTTGAAGTTGACCAATCAATATTGGACAGACTTCTTTTACACCATGGCACCATTATTATTAATACAGCTGGTATGAATAAAGGGGAGATCAGCCTAAAATATGTTGATTATCCTTTAGAACTTAAGAATTTACTGGAAAGATTAATTAACAGGGAGCGAGAGCAATTTGGTTTAAGAGGAGCAACCCTAACTGAAGTTGAGGGTGAAATTATATCTTAAGAGCGGGTATTGAAGCCTGACTTGCTTCAATCTGAGGTTTTAGAGCTGAAGAAATAGATTCATCTTTTTTAGGTATGAATTGGGCGATCATCTCAGGTAATTCAGGTAAAAGCTTTAAGGGATCAATATATTGTCCATTAAAGGTAATTTCTAAATGAGTATGAGGACCGGAAGTATGGCCTGTGAGTCCAACTTCCCCCAGAAGGTTTTCTGAGGAAACTTTACTTCCCACTTTGACATAAATTTTACCCATATGGGCATATGTTGACTTAAAACCTTTTTCATGGCTTATGACAACATAATTTCCTAGTCCAAAAATATCCCTGCCTACCGCAATTACTTCTCCATCAATAATTGGGTGTATTGGCATACCTAAGCCTGAGGCAATATCCACTCCTGGGTGATAACTTGAGAATCTGGTTGAGATATAGCCTGGATGGGGCAAAATTAAGGGTTTGGAAAAAGATTGAGGGATTATCTCTGCTATTTCTGTCATTTCAGCAGCAAAAATTTGGGAGCGCTTAACCGGGGGTATCCCAAAGGTTGGATAGTATCCAGCAAACGTAAAAAATATATAACAAACTAAAATGATCCAAAAAAAACGCCTCATTAAGTTTTGGGCAGATGCGTAATTTTAGCAAATTCAAGCTCAAAAAGCAAACCTTAGGGTATAATAGGGAGTAATGAAAAAGACAATTGCCTGGGTGCTAGTTGTAGTTTCGCTCGCGGTTTTAATAATTAGGTATAGCTCGGTTTTAGAGGAAATATTCTTAGGAATTAAGCAGAAAAGTGGGATTTCTATCCAATCAACTCCTTCCGAGGCCTCTGTTTTTTTGGACAATAAAGAAGTGGGTAAAACTCCATATGAAGATAAAAACTTGGATGTAAAACAATATACGGTTAAAATCGAAAAAGACGGGGCAATTTGGCAGGGGAATATAAAATTAACCGGTGGAACAATGACCCTAGTTAATAGGGACTTAGCCAAAGATGTCTCATCTGCGTCAGGGGAAACTTTAACCTTAGACAAAGGAAAAGGTTTAACAATTATCTCAAGTCCTTCTGAGGCTGAGGTTGAAGTAGACGGAAGAAGTGTTGGAAAAACTCCTATTAGTATAAATATAGACTCCGGTGAACACTCAATATTGATTTCTCACCAAAATTACTTAAAAAGAAGCATTAAGGCCTTACTACCAAAAGATTTTAATTTGACTGTTTCTGTGGATTTGGCTTTATCAGAGGCTGATCTAACAACAATATCCGCTCCAGTCATGACTCAAACCCCTGAGGTGGTTGTAAAATCCACCCCAACTGGATTTTTAAGAGTTAGAGATAAAGGGTCTTTGACGGGCAAAGAAATTGCCCAAGTAAAGGTGGGTGAAACATTAATACTCTTGGAGGAATTAGGTAGTTGGGATAGGGTAAGACTTACAAACGGAACAGAAGGCTTTGTGTCATCCGCTTACGTTGAAAAGAAAGCTCCTTAATTTTGAAGAAACTTCATGCTCCTAAGTAGTAGATAATCCCAATTACCATGACCAGCCAAAGTAAAACAGAGATTAGGATAGGTCTATCAGAGAGCAAAACTCTTTCCGGAGATTCACCTTCTTTTTTCTCATAGATAATATACAAATACCGCATAACAGCGTATATAACCACAGGGACTGTTGCCATTAAATATTTTGCTTCTGTAAAGGGTAACTCAAGTCCGCCAAAAATAAGAGAGATTGCCTGACGGGCTTGGATAGGGGGTTGCAAAAAAGCAAAAAAAGCATAAGTTAACCACGCAGAAGTTGCAAACATAGCAGTTAAAATATCCAAAAGATTTTCCGGATAATGAAGCAATGTTTCTCTATGCAGTGAAGCTTGGCCTTCCATTAAAGTTCGCTCAGACCGCCTTTTTCCAATTGCTAAAAACAGAGCAAAAGAGGTAATAGATAATAAAAACCAAACATTTAAATGAGCATCTATGGCCCAAACCCCGGCATAAACTCTTAAAACAAAACCAGCTGCTATTACCAAAACATCAAGCAAAATTACCTGTTTTAAATAAGTGGAGTAAGCAAGCTGCAAAAGTAAGTATGCTATAGATGCAAAGAAAAAAGCTGGAGAGAGTTTGTATGATAAAGGCAGTGATACTGCAATTAGCAAAAGTGATAATCCCACAGCTAAGGATGGGCTAATCAAACCTGAGGCAATAGGACGCTTCTTTTTAAAAGGGTGTAATTTATCTCGCTCAATATCGAATACGTCATTTAAAAGATAAGTGGTGGAGGAAAAAACACAAAACAATAAAAATGCCTGAGAGGCTTTAAGTTGTGCTGAGTGATCCAAAAGCGTTCCGGAGAAAATCAATGCTGCAAAAACAGCAAAGTTTTTTATCCATTGTCTGGGTCTGACGGTTTTGATAAGTCCCCAAAAAAGTTTAACCATAAGATAGTCCCAAGTACTAAAAGTCCAACCAAACTTGCTGCAAAAAGCTTGCCTGATGAGGATAAGCTAAGCGCCGCAACCCCCAGGATAACACTTCCAAAAATGTAAAACAAGGAGATTTGCGAGTGAGTCAGACCTTGTTCCAGCAACTTATGATGCAGATGGTGTTTGTCTCCCCAAACAGGTGATTTACCCTGAAGAATTCTTCTTACAAAGGTAAATCCAAAATCAGTGGCCGGGATTAGTAAAACAAGCAGAGCAGTAGCCAACTTTGCTCCAGAAAGAATAGATAGTACTGCTATCATAAATCCTAAAATAGTTGATCCAGAAAATCCAGGGAAGATTTTTGCCGGATACCAATTGAAGATTAAAAGTCCTAGGGCGCTGGCAGCGGTAATGAATGAAAGGTTGGCGACATTGGCTTGAGTTAAATCTAGTGTATGAGAAAGTTTTAAAGAAAGTAATCCTAAAATAAAAGCAGAAACCATAACAATTCCCGGCATTTGTCCATCAACTCCTTTTGACCAATTAATCATATTCATTACCCAAACTATCCAAATAATGGCCAGCAGTTGTGGCAAAAAGGGGACAGTATTAAGATAAAGGATTCCTCCTATTGGATTGGTTATAAAATTAATTCCAATGCCGGATAAAACCACAACCAATGCTGCTATAAATTGACTTACCAACCTTAGATAAGGAGATAATTTGTGAAATTTATCATCCAGAATTCCAACAGTTACCAAAATTACCAAAGCAGATAAAATGCCAAGTGTTTGCATTTGAAACGGTGTAAAAAAGATTATTGTCAAAAATAGGGCAATAAAAACTGCCAAACCTCCAGCTCTTGGAACAATCCTTTTTTGAGTATTGGCAGGATGATGTCTTAGACTTGGGTCATCTACTAAGTTATATTTTTTAGCTAGTCTTATTGTTGGAGGTAGACATAAAATAGTTATCAAAAAAGAAACAATGGCAGGTAGATAAAAATCCATAATTTAGATAAAGATCAAGACTATTTTAAAAAATGTAATCGTTAATACTAAACTGATAAGCAAAGATGAAATAAGGAGAATTTTTTTGAAAAATGTTTGTTGGGGATGAAGCTGCCAGGAGAAAATCAAATTTATTAGTGTAAGAAGCACGATACTGCCTGGGATTATTAATAATTGCTGATGGTTGACAAGTTGTTTCTCACCCCAAGACAGAGAATAAAAAAGAGGTAATTTAGGAGGTAAAGATTTCCCCAAAAATAAAATAAAAATAATAATAACTAAAGATAGAAAAAAAGGGATAAATGAAATCCAAAATTTTCCGATATTTAATCTGTGCATTATTTTAAGATTTTTTCAAAAGCCTGGTTTTGTTTGTAACACGGAATTCCAATTTTTTACCAAACATTAACGAAGTTTGGGCGTCTATAGCCGGAACAGAGGAGATAGTGATTAAGATAATTGGTACCAAAAGCCATTGAATATAGGACCAGGATTTTTTAAGCAGCGACCAGCTGGCAGGTCTTTTTGGGGCGGTTTTTTCATGAACATATATAGTTGCGAATAATCCAAAGAAAGCGGCCGTAAGTATCCAGGATGAGATGATTGGCAAATTTACAGAAAGCACTGAAGTTTTAAAATTTGGATTAACCAAAGGAATTAGTAAACTTCCAAACGTTACAAAAAGTGCCAAGAATCCCCACTTTAAATCTCCCCAAATTTTAAACATCACCTTGTCGGTTTTATCCCAGAAGTCTATTTCTTTCGTAAAATACTGCTTCATAATAAAAGGAATATGTTCTACTCCGTAAGCCCATCTTTTTATCTGTAAATATTGATTCTGGAAGGTTTTCAAAGTTGTACTATCTTGTACTGCATCTCCAGATATTGGTAGGAAATGGGGAATTACCTTGTAATCGCCGTTAAAGTGAAAATATGCTTTCCAATAAAAGCCGCTGTCGTCGTTAACCTTATCAGGAATCCAACCACCAATATCCAAAAGCGCTGGAAGACTCAAAGACATTGAAGAATAATTCATATATTTATCAGATCCCACCATCTCAGCCATCTGCCAAAGAGAAGTTCCAGTTGCCATAAGCCTCATGGGGGTAGGGGTTTGCCAATAATTGTTGTGATACAAAAATACCCCGGTAAAGGTACGCTTATCTCTTTCAGTTTTAGGTAAAGATAAGTATTTATGTAAGGCTCCTGCCAAAAATTGCGGATGTATACAAAAGTCTGCATCTAAAGTTGTGACTAAAATATCCTCAAGCTTTATTCCCTTTTGTTTAAGCTGAGGAACAAGATGTTTTATCATCCAATTTTTATTGGAACCTTGTCCTGCTACCTCACCAGGTAATCCATACGGATGGGTGGAGGTAAAAATACCCCCAACTTTACTTTCAATTTGTTTTAGAAAATCTTCAGTTTGTTTAATTTTTTCAGGGTCATCTCTTTCCTCAAAACCAATAGCTAAAAGTAGTTTTTCTTTTGGATAAGCAGAATTTAAGATGGCATTAAAAGTAGGAGTCAGAATGTATAGAGCTTCTTTATACGTTGGAATTAGTATTAAATGATAAAACTTTTCAAAATCTTGGGGGTAATCATTTTTTAATTTATTTAGCCAATTTTGTTTTTGGGCATATTCCATTTTTCTATATCCAAGCATTATCAAAACACCAATTCTTAAAGCAGAAAGTAGCCAATAAACATCCGCAATTAATATTAAATAAGCAACAGCGTAGGGAAGAGTGAATGATAACCAAACAGGAGAAGTTAAAGCAATCCAAGTTAGAGCTCCGGGTAATATCTCCAAAATTCTTTCAAAAACAGTCTCATGTTTTAAAACAAAATCTTTTTCCAACCTATCAAAAAGGATAAAACGTTGAGAAAGCAGATGGTGAATTATTAGCCCAAGTCCTGCTCCGATTAAAGAAAAAGATGCTAGAACATTTAATCCATTACTTAAATATGTTTGGCCAAAAAATCCAACAAGCATTCCTAAAATAGCCAGCACAATACCTACGAAACTATATCTGACATTTTTAACAAATCGTTCTAAAATTGCAGCCAGATAGAAGCAGGATAAAAAACCAATTACAAAGACGAGTAAAATACGCATGGTTTAACATCTAAGTTTACGTGCTTTACTTCTATAATGCAAATAATTTCAAAGCATTTATTGAGGTCACTGAGGCAACCTTTTCAATACTAGTGCTTTTTAAATCAGCTACTAGTTGGGCAATCTCTTTGATATTTGCAGGTTCGTTTATTTGACCCCTTTTGCTTTGTGGAGGTAAAAAAGGACAGTCGGTCTCAAGAATAATTTTCTCCAAAGGCAAAGTTTTGGCAGCTTGCCGTAAATATTCATTTTTAGGGTAGGTTAAGGTCCCTGCAAATGACACTAAAACATTGGGCATACCCAAAATCTTAATGGTAGTTTTTGAAAGCCCGCTATAGCAATGTAGGATGGTTGGGTGAATACCAATCATTTTTAGTACTTCATTCCAGGCTTCGGAATTTTCCGGATCTTTTGATCTGTCATCACGACAATGAACCAAAAGAGGCAGATTTAATTTTTTAGCCAAATCAATTTGGGATTGAAAAAGTTTTTTCTGTAAGTCTTTTTGAACATCTTCTTTTAAAGAAGAGGGGATAGGATTATTTTGAAAGAAAAAATCCAAACCGCATTCACCCACAGCAACTACCTTATCTGGCTGACTTTGATATATTCTCTCAAGTTGTTCTATATCTTTATGTATGGATAGATCATCAGCATATTTTATGGCTTCATGAGGGTGTATACCTATTGTAGAATAAGAGCTAAATCCCGAGACTTGAGAGAGTTCACCCAAGACTTGCTGAAGGGCTTTTTTCGATAATTCCACATCCACTCCAACATTAATTATAGTAGTTACTCCAGCATCAATTGACCGTTCTATTACTTCATCTAAAGTGCTTTTAAATGACTCCCAATAAAGATGAGCATGGGTATCGATTAGCATATTTAGATCCGTGGAAATAATGGTGGAGCCGATTTAATTTGTCCGGAGAATTGTTTAAGAATATTTTCAGAAGTATCAGGTAAAAATGGCTGCAGATTAAAAGCAATATGTTGAATTTTGGTAACTAGCTCAGTCAAAACTTTTGAAAGTTTGTCGCCAGATAATTCCCAGGGTTTTTCCAAATTAACTTTTTTATCAGCCTCTGAAATTTCTGACCAAATATGGCCTAAAGCCTCATTAAATTTAAATTCTTCTAAATGCTTGATCATTTTTGGGTCAAACTCGGAAGGAGATTTTGGTGCTTCTATATTATTTTTCTCGCAAAGTTTGGCAACTCTGGCGACTAGATTACCCAAACCATTTGCCAAGTCTGCATTAAAAGTCTCTACAAATTTATTTTCTGAAAAATCGCCATCTTGGAAAGGTGAAATTTTAGCCAAGCAGAAATAACGGAGCGAATCTGCTCCATATTTTTCGATTAAAGGTATTGGGTCATAAACATTACCTAAAGTTTTGGACATTTTTTGACCATTAACTGTGAAATATTCGTGAACAAACAATTTCTTAGGTAACTGCAACCCTGCAGAAAGTAATATAGCTGGCCAATATACAGCATGGAAACGAATAATACCCTTACCTATTACATGTAAATCTGCTGGCCACCATTTTTCATACATTTTGTCATCCCAACCAAACCCCACTCCTGATTGATATATGTTTAAAGCATCAAACCAAACATATTGCCTTTGGTTTGGATCATTTGGAACAGGTACTCCCCAGTTTTTTGCTCTTTCATTTGTTCTGGAAATGCTAAAATCCTCTAATCCACTCTTAATAAAAGATAGCACTTCATTTTTTCTAAAAGCAGGGATGATTTCATACTCTCCTGACTGCAAGATCTGGATTAACTTATCCTGATATTTAGAAAGTCTAAAAAAATAATTCTCTTCTTCAACTTCTTCTAACTTCTTGCCCGGATGTTCAAAACATTCACCCTTCTCATCTAGCTGATCCAACGTATAAAATGTTTCGCAACCAACACAATAAAGTCCTTTATAAGATTTTTTGTATATATCACCATTTTCTAAACAAAGTTCCCATAATTTTTGAGAGGATTTAAAATGGTTTTCATTACTTCCTTTTTGAAAAACATCAAAATTAACATTTAATGCTTTTGCCAAATTTTCAAAAAGCTTAGCATTCTTATCAATAAACGATTGAATCTTTTCTCCGGCAGTTTCTGCAGCTTGAACATTTTTTAATGCATTCTCATCTCCGCCACAAAGCAGCAAGGTGTCATCACCTTTAAGTTTGTGATATCTGGAGACCGTGTCAGATTGTATAAATTCCAATGCATGGCCAATATGTGGTTGTGAATTAACATATGGTATGGCATTAGTTATAAAATATTTTTTCATTAAATATCCTTTCCAAGTCCTGTAAGTTTAGGTATTTTCGTTGATTTAGTCAAACCTATCCGCCTAGTTTTTCTAAAATAGCTGATTAAAAGTAAAACTGTAACGATACTTAAGATGCCTGTTACTAAGTTTAAGGTATCCAAGGCTTTAAGTATTAGTAAAGAAATTAATCCCAAAGAGATTGAACACGAGAGAAAAATATTTTTTAAAAAAAGATTGAATGTAAAAGTTATAGCCAAAAATAAAGGAATAAAAAATGCAAATACCTGAAGGTTATTTGCCTGAATTAGTGCTTCAGGATATGGAATAGTAAAAATTACAAAAATAAAGATTAGCCAAAAAACAAAACTCGGAACAATTTTTTTAAAAATCTTAAACATTAATTTAGTATATTACAATCCGACTAGTTTAAAAGTCGAACCACCAGCATTTTTAGAAACCTCAATTCTGATTGGAAATTCATCTTTCAGTTCTTCGATATGAGTGATTACTAAAATTTTTTCAAAGTCATTTTGAATTGTATCAATTGCCTCAACTAGCTTAGCTCGTCCTGGAGCGTCTTGAGATCCAAACCCTTCATCAATTACCAAAAATTGCAACTTTGCTCCGGCCCGGTTTGTTAGCAATTTGGATATTGCAAGTCTTATGGCAAAATTAACCCGGAATGTCTCTCCGCCCGAATACATCTCATATGGTCTTTCGCCCATTTCATCGGAGATAATGATATCTAAAGTTTCCACAATCCCTTTTTCCCCATCCGTCATTTTAGTTTTTGTTTCCCTTTGTGTCTCAATGCTTATTTTCATTCTTCCTTCAGTCAACTTATCAAGTAAATTATTTGATTCATCTTCAATCTCCGGAATCGCCGCCTCAATAATCATTGCCTGTATCCCTTTTTTGCCAAAAGCTAAAGCTAATTCGTCAAATATTTGTTTATCTTTTTGTAATTGCTCCTTTTCTGAAAGTCTGGATTTTTGTAGATTTTCCAATTGCTGAGTTTGAGAAACCAATTGCTTTGCTTCCCCAACAATAGTTCTTAACTCGAGGACCTTTTGGGATTTATCCTGTTTCAATATTTCTTGAACTCTTAATTTTTCAATTATTTCCTGGAGCTTTACCTTAAACGTCATAAGTTCTTTTAGTTGTTGTTCAACATCAGTAATTTGATTTTTTTTGTTTTGATAAATTTTTTGTAAATCTAAAAGTGTTTCTTCATGAGTTTTAACAGCTGTTTGGGCTTGTTGGAGTTTAAGATAGTAATCTGTGTATTTTTCCAAGTCATGTATCTGTTTTGTTATTTCAAGCCAGTCTTTTGTTTGCTCCTCTAAGGTTTTAATCTGTTCGTCTAAAATTTTTGTTTGTTTTTCCTCAGGTAAAGTAATTTCCGTATAGGTTATAATTTTGGAGGAAAGATTTTTAATCTCCAAAGTATTTTTTTCAGTTTTCTTTTTATTTTCTAAAACTATCTCTTTGTTCTTTTTGTCATCTATAGTTTGGTTGCAGGTTGGACAAACTGTTTTGTGGGTTTCCAAATGAGCAGTTTGGTTTTGTAACTGTTCATTTTCGGTTTGAAATTTTTTAACCTCTATCTCCAATTCCTTTATAGCCAAAGCCCTTTTTTCTTCCCTGCTTACTAATATTCTTTGAACAATTGTCACTTCATCTTTTAATTTTATTAACTCGCTTCTTTTTGTCTCAAGTGTTTTTTTGTCTTCCAGTAATGAAAGAAGCTCTTTATAATTTTTTTCAATTTGATCCTTTTGTTTTAAAATATCCAAAAATTCATTCTTTGCTTGCTCCTTCAACTCTATTTGTATTTTTAAATCTTGAAGTTCTTTTGTGACAATATCTATTTGGGAACGTTTCTCTTCCAAAGTATGTATGGTTTGTAAAATAATCTGTTTTTCCTCATCAATTTTTTTTATAATATCCTCAGTTGCTTTAAGTTCTGTTTCTACCCTTGCAGCTTCTGTCTCAAAGTTGGATAAAGATTTCTCTCGTTCCTCTTTTTGGGAAAGCTCTGCCTCAATTTCTAGTAATTGATAAGCTAATCTATCCAGTCCGATTTGGATATCTTTACTTTTCTCTTTTGCTTTTTCCTCCAAACGATCATAATTGGATAATCCTAAAATATCGGAAAGAATCCTTTTTCTATCTGTCGGGCCCTTTGTGGTAAATTCATCTGCATGACCCTGGCGTAAATAAGCAGAATTAGTAAATGTCTCAAAAGATAAATGCAAAGTATCAATAATTTTTTCCTGAGTTGCTTTAATAGTCCCTTCTGTTAAATTATGTGAACCTGACCAAAACTCTAGTGCTGTTGACCCGCCGCTCTTTTTTGACCGCATTCTTTTAATGGTAAATTTATGTCCGTCAAGATCAAAGGAAAACTCGACTTGCATATTGTCTGCTCCGGTGTGAACTAAGCTATCAGATGAATCTCCAGCCCTTGATACTCCCCAGATTCCCCAGGTAATGGCATCCAAAAGTGAGGATTTACCAGCTCCATTAAGTCCTGAAATGGCAGCCAATTTAAATTTTCTAAAGTCCAATTCTGGAGGATCTTCTCCGTAGGATGTAAAGTTTGATAATTTTAAGGAAATAGGGATCATAGTTTATCCAGATAGTTTTTTAAGACCTCAGTTATTTTTTTAGTAGGTTTAACAGGAAGAGAAAGTAGGGCTTTACTGATCTCTACCCATTCTAGGGGATATGGATCTTTCTTGTCCAAAATAAATGCGGGGGTTTCTCCTTGCCATGAAGTTACGACATATGGCCTTAAGATATTATTGTTTATTCCTAAAATACCCTCTTGGGTCAAAAGCTGAAACTCAATTGGAACTACTCCTAATTCTTCCATCATCTCTCTTTTTAATGCCGCCTCCAATTTTTCCTCCTTTTCAATTGCTCCTCCTGGAATAAGGTATTGATGTTCCAAGAATCCTTTAATAGGACGCTTCTCGAGTAAAAGTTTATTATTCTTTACCAAAGCAAATAAAACTACCAAACTTGATCTTGCCATAATTAATTTTCCAAAAGCTGTGCCGCGTATTGTTCTAACTCTTTTTGTTTTTGGGGAGAATATTTTTTAAATTCAAAATACTTTTTTAAAGCATCGACTGGGGTAAGGGATTCTACTTCTCCTTTGCCGTCAAATTTCATTCGTTCTACTCGTTCTACATTTCTGGAGATTGCAGCAATATAGTTTGCATCCTGAAGGTTTTTTTTAACTTTATCCATTTGGATTTCTGAATTTAAAGAAGCTGGGATATTGATAACAACTTTAATAATAGTATCTTTAATATCATTTTTTTTAATTTCATCAATAATCGTTTGTGTAGGATTTGGATTCTCACCTTTTAAATTAACAGTGATTGTTAAAAACTTTCTTGCATTGGTGGGGATAAATTTAAAGGATGATGTTCCAACACTTGGTATATCAACTAAACAAACCCCTTTTTCTTCTTTCTCTTCTCCAAAATCTATTCTTTGGGGAGAGCCGGAATATACAACCAGCGGATTTTTAGATAATACCTGATGTTTATGAATATGACCCAAGGCAACATAAGATAATCTTTGATCTTGAATCAATGGTAGGGGAACGGTCACATCATTTGCGATAGCCAAGCCTTTTTCAGATCCATAAGATGCCCCCTCAACTTCTAAGTGAGACAAGAATATAGCAGGGGAGGAGTTCTGAATTTTTTCATACATTAATTTTAGTTTTTCAGCCACAGTTTTGTAATCATTTTTATGAAGCCAAGGTAGAGTTACAACTTGCAAGATACCGTTTTTGGTGGGTATTTGAAGATATTCTGGTTTTCTGGAAACCCAAACATTGCTTATTTCTAGTGCTGAATAGATATCTAAGGTATTGGCTCGTCCCTCTCCGTTAGGTGTATCGTGATTGCCGACAACCAAAACAACCGGGATGCCGCTTTTGGCAATCCTCTTAATTCTTTCCCCAAAACCTCTTTGCTGAGTTGGATTCGGGTCTCTAGTTTTATAGGCATCTCCGGCGAAAACAACAGCATCAACGTCTTCTTTGATAGCCAGATCCGCTATGAAATCAAAAGTTTTAAAAAAATCAAGCAGTCTTGAAGATAATCCAGTTTCGGGGTCCAATTTTGCATAATTTTCCATACCAATATGAATATCTGAGAAGTGAAGGAGTCGCATAGAGTACTCGCGATTTTATCATAGTCCATGCTACAATGTCAGCCATGTTTGAAGGTAAGTTAAAGCAATTAAGGGTTTTTTTAAAAATAGAAAAAATTGATGCAGTTTTTATCTCATCTGTTGCTCACATTGCGTATCTGACAGGATACGGAAACTTTTCCAAAGAAGAAAGGGAGGCATATTTAATTATTGGAAAAGATTTTGAATACATTATTACTGATGGTAGATACTCTGAAGCCATAAAATTAAAAGTACCCCATTTCACTTTATTTGAGAGGGGACAAAGTCAGTCAACGGAAGAGCTGCTGAAAAGCCTTAAAAAACAAATAAAACTATTGGGTATTGAAGAGGATAATCTAACTGTTTCAGAGTATAAACTTATTAAAAAATACTTTAAAACAAAAGATGCAAACTTAGATCATATAAGGAGTATAAAAACTAGCGAAGAAATCAAAAAAATTAAATTAGCGTGTATGTTAGGGGATTTAGCATTCAAATTTATCTTAAAAAAAATCAAGGTTGGAGTAGCTGAAAAAGAAATAGCAATCTTGCTTGAAAATTTTATAAAACAAAAAGGGGGAGAGTTTTCTTTCCCAGCAATTGTGGCATTTGGAAAAAATGCAGCTATTCCTCACCATCATACAGGAGGGGATAAGCTTTCCCGTAAAGACGGATTTGTCCTGCTGGATTTTGGAGTAAAGATAGATGGTTATTGTTCTGATATGACAAGAACCATTTTTCTTGGTAGTCCCTCAGGTAAACAATTAGAAATATATAACACAGTTTTGGAAGCCCAAAAAAAATCAGCAGAGTATCTTAAAGCTGCTATTAAAAAAGGGGAGAAGGTTAAATCCTCAAACGTTGATAAGGCGGCAAGGGACTACATTGTATCCAAAGGTTTTAAAACTATCCCGCACTCTGTAGGTCATGGAATAGGTCTTGAGGTTCACGAACATCCTTATATTTCACCAAAAAGTGAAGACTTGTTAAAGGAAGGAATGGTTTTTTCCATAGAACCTGGGATTTATATTTCTGGGTTTGGCGGCGTAAGAATTGAGGACTTATATGTTTTAGAAGAAAACAAACTTGAAAGAATAACCACTTCCAAGAATACTTTAATTAGTATATAATCTCACTCTTCATGAAAGACTTCAGTCAAATTGCCGATAAAGAATCCGTAGAGAAAGCAATAAATGCCCTAAAGGCTAATAATATTGATGCTAAATTTTTCCAAACAGGTGAAGAGGCAAAGCAAGCTGTTCTTGCACTCATTCCGGAAGGGGCAGAAGTGATGACAATGTCATCTGTAACTTTAGATACTTTAGGGATTTCAAAAGAGGTTCAAGAATCCTCAAATTTTAATTCTGTTAAAAACAAATTAAACAAAATGGATAGAGAATCTCAAGGTCTTGAGATGAAAAAGCTGGGTGCAGCACCTGAATGGACAATTGGTAGTGTGCATGCAGCGACTGAAGACGGTCATTTGTTGATTGCTTCAAATACAGGTAGTCAATTACCAGCTTATGCTGGTGGATCAGCCCACGTTATTTGGGTAATTGGAACACAAAAAATTACTAAAAATACTGACGAGGGAATAAAAAGGATTTATGATTATGTTTTACCCTTAGAATCAGTCAGGCTAAATAAACAGTACAATGTTAATACAGGTAGTTTTGTATCAAAATTACTTATTGTTAATAGGGAATTTATGCCGGGTAGGGTAACTGTAATTTTTGTAGGAGAGAAATTAGGTTTCTAGCGGCGGTATAAACGGAATTCTTCAACTCTTTTAAAAGATTTCCATTTTGGAAAATGATAGGTTTGGGTGATTACAATGCTTCCCTTTTTTAATTCTTTCTTTAACTTCTCTTCCAGTCTTTTTACACCTTTTGGTAAAAGGTAGATATAAACTATATCTGCCGAGGATAAGTTTTTTGAGAAAACATTCCCATGTTCAAACCTAGCATTTTTAAGGCCTTCCTGTTTGGCTTTGTATTTAGACATTAAAACCCGGATGAAAGATTGTTCAATGCCAACTGAGTATGCTTTAAGCTTTGCTGCAGCAATCACTACACGTCCGTCTCCTGAACCCAGTTCAAAAAACTTTTTACCTTTTTTAATGCCGGCCAGCCTTAAAATTTTACGAAGATTCTCTACTTTGGTTGCAACATATGGGGCATCAGTTCCAGCAAACCAAGATAGGGCAATAAAGCAACCTATTAATACTCCCGCCGCAATGATTAATGTAATTTCCATAATTTATTTTCCGATCAGTTTTAATAAAAAAACTTTAAGGGGTGTGATTTTATCAATAGCTGTAAAGAATAAGTATAGAGGATAGTTGAAGACTAAATCATATGTGCCAATATATTCTTCCAAACTTCCTCCATATCCTAACTTAAATCTATGAAACCCATACCAAGGATCAGACTGAGGGGCATTAGGTCCTAAAGCTCCCCACATATCAAATCTTTTTAGCTTTAATCTTTTTCCTAAAATTATAGCCTCCCAAGCAATTAAGTTATTTGCCATTACTTCGGGGTTTTCCTTAGAAGATCCTCCATAAGGATAATAAAGGGTATCTTTAAAATTAAAAAGCATCCAGGCAGTCAAGGGCTTATTCCTATATGAAGCGATTAAAAGTCTAGCCATATTATTTTTCTTCAAAACTTCCCAAACTAATTTATGATAACTTTCATTATGTCCGTGATAACCTTGTCTTTTGGTTGTTTCAAAATAGAGCTTGAGATAAATATTAAAAGCTTCTTCGTCAGTTCTTTCTTCAACTTTTACACCATGTTTTTTGGCAACTCTAATGTTATATCTAGTTTTTGGGTGCATGTCTTTTAGCAGTTGGTCTTCGGATTTAGTAAGATCTAAAATAAAGTTGTATTTAGTAAATAGAGGCTTAGGAGAAACCCTAAAAGAATTTTCAATTCGGGCCCCCGAAGGGGAGTTTAAATTTTCAATAGTGATATTTGGCTCAATTTTTATAAATGCTAAATTTTCTTGGCGGCCGATTTTTTTCAAAGCCTCAGATAATTGTTTATCAGGAACAGGACCCTTAGGTAGATAGCCAACATATTGATTAGTAAAGGGGATAGGGTGTAAAGAGATGGAAAAAGCTTTCAAAAGTCTACCTTTTTCAAAAAGACCATATCTTAAAAGCTTGGTACCAATTGTTTTTCTGAATTCTCCCCACTCAAAAGATTGTATAACATGGGTTACTTGTTTGTTGTATTGAATTTTTTGACTATCCTGTATAAGTTTTAAATCCATGTGGGTAATTATAACGGGATAAAAGAAAAGATGCTAGGACAGGAAGACTAAAATATTTTGATATTGGCTTTTTTACGTAAATCTTGGAACTTTTCTGAAAATATTTGAGAAAGCTTTTGATTTTTAAGTGTATCGTAGGCTTCTTTTTCCTGGGCTGCTGAATCAGTAGCTCGCAAAGTCTCCCTATTTGTTTCTAAAAATGTGCTTACTTCTTCTGCGGAAACTGTGGCCTCATTTGTATAGAGTTTGGTGATAGCAAGCTGGACTTTAATTTGGTCTCGCAGTTGAGTTCTGGTTTGACCTTGTTGGGTCAGCAGGGAATCTAAGGTATCTTTGCCTCCAACGCTTGTTTCAAGCTCTGCAATTTTTTGATTTATTTCCTGATCTGTTGGAACAGCCCCAAATTTTTGTGCTTCTGACATAATAATTTTTTCATTTATTAATTGGTTTAAGGTTTGAGTTTTAAATTGTTCATTGAGTTTTGATTGTAATTCAAAATTGCTTACAGGTGCCCCGTTTACCAATGCTGCAATAAACCAGGATTTTTTAAGTGTGACAAGTAATGCTAAACCAATTACTAAAACTACTATATAAAAAGTTTTTGACTTTCTAAAATCTTTAACTTTATCCGGGAAATTATTTAAAAAGTTGTTCAACTTTCCTCCAGGTAAAACATTGGGATTTGCTACCTTCAATTCCTGGGTCTTACTTTTGGTTGTCTTCGTTTTTTTAACTGCCTTTGCCATTGGCCGATAATAACAAAATGGTTTGTATTTTAGCAATAGTTAACTTATGATTATATTGTGAACCAAAGAGGCTTTGCCCCACCTTTATTATTCCTCGTTGTTGTTTTAGTCTTAGTTGGGTTAGGGAGTTATTTCTTTTTTTCAAATCGTACAAGCCCTAAGATGCAAGTTCCTAAAGTAGTAACTGAAGTGCAAAAATTAGGATTACAGGATTATTCAAATCAGGAACTTGACTTTACCTTCCAATATTCAAATACCTTAATTGTTAAACAGGACTCGGAAGAAGAGTTTAATAAAAGAGGTAATGGAGATTTTAGAAAAAATTTTAAAGGGTATGTTGAATATGAACCAGGAAAATTTTTAGGAGCAGTTGTTGTTTTGGATAAATCCAATGGGTATGACACTAATCCTTTAACCATTTGGATTTTTGATAATCCTCAGGATTTAAAAATTGATGCTTGGTACAAAGACTATTGGTATTATCCTTTTGTTTGGGGCGATTTTACATATAAAGGAAAGGTAGAGCTTGCCCCAAAGGATGAAGCCACAATTTCAGGACAATTGTCAAAATCTGGAATAATCGACTATCAACCAGGTAAACCAAAGTTTGTTTATATCTCCAAAGATAAAAAAATGTATTTGTTTAGAGTAATTGGGGAAGATGGAGAAAAAATATTGCAAAGTTTTAAATTTAATTAAAATGTACTTCAACTTCGCTCAGCACAAACAAAAGGGTAACACAGTAATCTTTCTTCTGATTGGGGTGCTGATCTTAGTCGTGGCGGCTGGTGGAGCATATTATTTTGGTAAATCACAAAAATCTCAAAACCCTACACTAACTTCCAAAGAAGAATCAGCTGTTGCTCCTGAAGAGGTTGTAAAAACCTTTTATAATACATGGTTGGGTTGTGAAAAAGAGTTTACTAAATATACTTTGCAAATGGGTCCAGTGCCTCAGGAAGCAAGTCAACAAAGGGAAGATTGTATTAAAAAATTAATGACTGACTATACTGTTATTCAAACAGAGCATCCTGGAGATAGCACTATGTGGTGCGCCCAAGATTTTCCTTCTAAGGTTGATGTAGATAAGGCAATTATTACAGGTAATACGGCTACTGCACTGTCGCATCATATGTTTGAATATTCAGGCGATAATCAAATCAAGGTTACGCTAACTTTAATTAATAATGCTTGGAAAATTTCAGATACAACTTGTTTGAGGTCTAACTCTTCAAGTTTCGATGAAACTGCGAATTGGAGCACTTATAAAGATACCAAACTGAAATTTTCTTTGAAATATCCTAGTAATGGCAACATTGTTATTTTAAGATCTTTAGCTGAAGGAGGGGTAGAATTAGTTAGGAAAGAAGAAAAGGATAAAGATATAGCAGATATACAACTAAAATTGTCAGTTTATTATAGGGGAGAGACTGGTCTGGATCCTGAACGAGCATTTAGAGAAGGGGAGTGTTCAAAACCTTGTGACGAAAAGACTGAAAAAGTGAATATTAATAATGCAGTAGGTATTACCACTTTAGGGCCTAATTATCCAGGAAAAGATAACTACTATTTAACGGATCAAAATCAAAAAGGACCAGTATTAAGATTATTTTTATCAAATATTTATGATTTTCAAGGTCAATCAGCTCTACATGCTGAAGATATTGCAATCTTCAGAAAAATAATTCAAACATTCAAATTCGAAAGGTAGATTACAATAAATATATATCCACAAAGCGTGCGCTCCAACCGGCAGTTTTGGCATCATCAAAACCTAAATCAATAATATTTCCTTTAATTGCCCCGCCAGTATCTCCAGCAACTGCAACTCCATAACCTGGGATATACACTTTGCTTCTCATTGGGATAACTTTAGGGTCAACTGCAATAACCCCTTTTCCTGCTCTCATCCCTATTGCTGTCCATTCGTTACAGCCAGGACAATGTTGATCATAATGGGTGGCATAAACCCGCATTTTTTTCCAATATTTAATTTCTCCATCATTTGTAGATAAAGTTTTCCAGACAATTTTTGTGCCCCTTAAAATCTTTTTGTCTTTGGCAGGGATTGTTTCAATAGATACAATTTCCTTGTTATATTCCTCTCCGTCTTTTGTGGAAGTTATTTTGATAATTTTTGTTTTTTTACCATCTGTTCCTTCATCTAAAACTTTTTCCTCACCTGCCTCAATTTTCGGATCATCTTGATAAACGGTTTTTTTAGATAGAATCTCGGTCTCTTCTTGTAATTTTTCCGAAAAAGAGGATTCAGTTGTAACAGGCTGATTAACAGGTAAGGTTTCAGTGGGTGATGTAGTGGAGGTGCCAAGTACAGCAGGAGATTGCCAGATATCTCTGGCAAAAAAAGTGACGGCCAGTATTAAAATAATTCCTAAATATCTTTCCATCAGTTAGATCCTTTACTTCGCTCAGGACGCCTTTCAGGCGTTTAGCCAATCATCATCGTCGCGACTAACACTTACATCATCCAAAAATTGCTCGCCTCGCTGAGCAGGTGAAGCGGGATCAGTATCTTTAAAACTGGTATTACTTAAAATTAAATTTTGGGGGATGTCTCCTAAAAAGCGGGAAACCAAATTATTGGATCTGGTACCAAAATATAATCTTTGTCTGGCATAGGTTAAATATAATTTTTCTTTAGCCCTGGTTACTCCTACATACATCAATCTTCTCTCTTCTTCCAATTCATTTGGATTAAGCATAGATCTTGAGTGAGGAAATAATCCTTCCTCCATCCCCACAATAAATACAACCGGAAATTCCAAACCCTTAGCAGAATGAAGTGTCATTAAAGTAACAGCATCTTTTTGTACTGCATTTTTTCTGGAAGGAAGAGAGCCTCCTTCAACTAAAGCTACATTTTCCAAGAAATCTATCAGGTTTGGAAATTCTTCAGCCACAGATCGCAATTCTTTAACGTTTTCTACTCGGCCCTTACCAACTTCTGTACCATCATCTAGGTACTCCAAATAGCCTGTTTTTTGTAAGATTAAATCTAAAAGCTCAAGGGTGGAATATTTATCCATTTGAATTGATGTTTCCTCATAAAGTTCCATCAGTTTTTGCAGCCTGCCTTTACCGATTTTTTCTGCTCTTTTTATTGATACAGAATCTTTAGGGTTTTGCAGTAGTCGCAAATATGACAATACATCTTTAATTTCTTTTCTTTGGTAAAAACTTACCCCACCTACTAATTTATAGGGAGTACCTGATTTTAGGAACTGTTCTTCGAGTGATCTTGATTGGGCATTTGTTCTATATAAAACAGAGTGATCAGATAGGTTAGTTCTATCAATTTTTGACAGAATAAATAATACTTCCTCGATCTCATTTCTGGTTTCAGCTATTTCGATTTTTTCTCCACCGTCACGATTAGTCCAAAGTTTTAAAATTGGGTGGGATTTATTCTTTGAAATAACGCTGTGGGCGGCATCCAAAATATTTTGAGTGGAACGATAGTTTTGCTCTAAATTAAAAATTTTGGCATTCGGATAATCTTTCTCAAAATTAACAATGTTTCTAAAATCTGCTCCTCTAAATGAATATATAGATTGGGCAGCATCCCCAACAACACAAATATTTTTATGATGATTTGTTAAATATTTGGAAATTAAGTATTGGGCAGGGTTAGTATCTTGATATTCATCGATTAAAATATAACGGAATTGAATTTGATAGTGTTTTAAAATTGAAGGTTCGACTTGAAATAACTTAATTGTTTTTAAAAGTAGGTCATCAAAATCCAAGGCTTTATTTCTGTCTAAAATCTTTTGATATTCCAAATAAATTTTTGCCACGTTTTCCTGGAAATATCCTCTGGCGTATTGAGGATATTCCAAAGAAGAGATTAATTCGTTTTTAGCTCCGGAGATAGTGCCTCGTACGGCATAAGGGGAAGTTTTTTGAGGGGAAATACTTAGATTTCCCATAGCCTCTTTGATTGCATCTAATGCATCTGATTCGTCATAGATTGCAAATCCAGGAGGTAGCCCTAAAACTTTGCCCTCACGGCGCAATATTTTAGCGCAAAAAGAATGGAAAGTGCCCATCACAGGTTGGGTGGGTAGATTACCCACTAATTTTTTAATTCTTTCAACCATCTCACCACTAGCCTTGTTAGTAAAAGTTAAAACTAGGATGCTTTCTGGGGGAATTTTTTTCTCAGCTATTAAATATGCTACACGATATGTTAAAACACGGGTTTTGCCTGATCCTGCACCGGCTAAAATTAAAACAGGTCCTTCTGTAGCTTTAACAGCCTCTTGCTGAGTAGGATTTAAATCATCGAGAAGAGTGGGCATTTCGCTGCATATATTATCATACCCCACAACATTTAGTGGCTTTTAAAAACTGTTTTTAAGTAGTATTATTCTTGTCCTATGGTTAAACTATTAGATTTTTGGGCTCCTTGGTGCGGACCTTGTCGGATTATGAACCCTATTTTAGATGAGTTAGAAAAAGAACTAGGGGATAAAGTGGCTATTGAAAAGATAAACGTTGATGAGAATCAAGAGATGGCTTCAAAATATGGGGTTATGAGTATTCCGACGTACATAATCTTAAAAGATGATCAAGAAGTAGGTAGAAAAATTGGTGTAACTGCAAAATCTGATCTGCTTAAGTTATTAAGTAGTTAAGATTTATCCTTCGAAACGTTAGTTGAGAAGTTCTCGCTAATCACTCGAACAATAATGGGTTTCAAGAACAATGTTATTCAAATTGTTAAAAAAATTCCTTATGGTAAAGTCACAACCTACGGAACTGTGGCTCTATTAGCAAGTCTACCAAGGGGGGCAAGATTTGTAGCCGGGGTTTTGCACTTCAATTCTGAAAAAAATAATCTTCCTTGGCATAGGGTAATAAACCGCAATGGTTTTATTTCCATCAGGTCTTTGGAGCATCCAAAAGCTTTACAAAAAGCTTTGCTTCAAGAAGAGGGTATTCAGGTCAGTGATGATTTCATGATAAACTTAAAAAAGTACGGTTGGTCCGGTAACTCAGATGAAAAATATTTGGATCATAGCAAATTGGAAAAGCAATAAAACAATCGCTGAAGGCTTGGATTGGGTTTCCAAAGTCGGGCCAAACATTCCTAAAAAAGAAAATTTAAAAGTAGTAATTTGTCCAACCTTTAGCTCCTTATCAGAAATAAAAAAGATAATTCAGGTTAATGGTTTTCCTATCATGTTAGGTGCACAAGATTTATCTCCATACCCGATTGGAGCATATACTGGAGCGGAATCTGCTTTTTTATTAAAAGATTTAATTGATTTATCAATCTTGGGTCACTCCGAAAGAAGGAAAAATTTTTCAGAAGATGATGAAATGATTGCCAAAAAAGCTGAACAAGCAAACGAATCTAAAATTATTCCGCTTGTTTGTGTTCAGGGTGAGGAGACTCTGGTGCCTCAAGGTTGTAATATGATAGCTTATGAACCAATCTGGGCAATAGGTTCAGGTAATCCTGATACTCCGGAAAGTGCAAATAAAGTGGCCGGAACTTTTATACAAAAACACGGAGATCAATTGGAGGTAATTTATGGAGGGAGTGTTAATTCACGAAATGTTGCAGGATTTGTTACCCAACAAAATATAAGCGGAGTACTTATAGGTAATGCCTCTTTGGACGCTGATGAGTTTATAAAAATATGTCAGATTGCTTCGGAGAATTTTTAAGTGAATCAAATAAAACCTTTAAGATTTGGTAAGAGTGAAAAAGATAATCCTGTACGGGTAAAAAGAGTGAAGCGGATTTTAAAAAAACTTTTACCCCTAGTTCTAATAATTGCTATTTTAAGTGCTTTGGCAATTTTTTTAACAACTATGTCCGGTTCCTCATCGGTTGTAAATTATATTCTCTCCACAAATAATCTTAAATCCACAAACAATAGGGTAAATGTCCTTCTTTTGGGGATTGCCGGGGGCGCTCATGATGGGCGGGATCTGACAGATACTATTATGGTTGCCTCCTATGATTTAAAAACTAACCAGTTGTATCTGTTTTCCTTGCCCCGGGATTTATGGTTGCCTGCTTTAAAAAGCAAAGCAAATGCAGTTTATGAAATTGGTTTATCCCAAAATAATGGTCTGGGTTTGGCAAAAACAATTATGGGAAATGTTTTAGGTGTACCGGTTCATTATGGCTTAAGAGTTGATTTCAGAGGGTTTGTCCAAGCCATTGATGCAGTTGGAGGAATAGATGTATTGGTTGATAAGTCTTTTGACGATTATTTATACCCCATAGAGGGTAAGGAAGATGATATGTGTGGAAATGAAGAAAAGGAGATGGATTTTAACGAAGAAGAAGCCAAAAAATTAAATATAGAGCCTGGAAAGAAAAAAGTGTTAATAACTCCTGAAGGAAAAATTGCTACAGATTCAGCCTCGGAAGATCAGGGGATTAAATATTATAGTTGTAGATATGAACATATTGTTTTTGAAAAAGGAAATATGAAAATGGGTGGTGCCATTGCTTTATCTTTTGTTCGTTCCCGTCATGGTACAAACGGTGAAGGTTCAGATTTTGCCCGGTCAAAAAGACAACAAAAAGTAATTGAAGCATTCAGGAATAAAATTTTATCTGCTAGCACCTTATTTAATCCAGCCAAAATATCTGATTTGATTAAGGTTTTAGGTAAGAGTATAGATACTGATATTTCCTTAAAAGATACAACAGAATTTTATAAACTATCAAAGAAAATGGAAAATACCTACAACTTTGTAATAGACGATTCACCAAAATTAGATCTGCCAAATGGTAGAAAATCTTTATTAATACACCCTAGCGCTCAGGATTATGGAGGGGCATATGTTTTGATTTCCCAAGATGATGACTTTTCTATTGTCCAAGGATATGTTAAAAAAGTTTTAACAGGGGAGATCACGGAATATGAAGCTACTGCTGCTGCACGGAAACGCTAAAATTGCCTCAAGAAAAAAATTAATTGATCAAAAGCTAAAGTTTGATCCTAATAATGTTGTTATTTTTGAGGAAGGCGCTGATTTGCAAACAATATTAGGTAGTATATCTACACCGTCTCTATTTTCAGATGAGCGTTTAATTATTCTGGAAAACTCTTCTGAAGATTTTGCGGACTACCTACTACCAGCTACCGACTGCCAACTAATTTTCTGGTTTGACCATGAAGTATCCTCAAAGAAAAAAGTTTTAGATTGGGTAAAAAAAATCAAAGGTGAGATTATTTTTTTTCCTGAAGAAAGGGAAGTTTCAGTTTTTCCTTTCCTAGATTATCTTGCGAGTCAAGATAAAAGAGCGTATCTGGAGCTTCAGAAATTGAAAAATTCTAATTTTGATATTCAATATTTCATAACTATGGTTTTTTATCTACTAAGAAATTTAGCTGTTACTCCAAAAACCGCCCCTCAATTTGTGAAAGATAAGTTAAACAGACAAAGAAGAGATTTTGACAGATCAAGAATAACTAACTTATACAAAGAGGTTATAGATTTAGATTTTAAAATTAAGAGCGGGTTACTTGAAAAAGACCAAGCAGAGTTTTTACTGGTGGATAAATTTACAACTTAGTATTTTGTTGTGATAAAATTATTTTAACTATGGCGGAAAGAGTTGAAGTAACAAGAAGGAGGCTTTTGGCGGTTGGTGGTGCTGGAGCGGGAACAATGGTTGGAGGTCTTGCTGAGAATAGTATAAAAGCGACTGCTATTGGTGCAGCTGTATTGGTAGGATCCATTGTTTTTCAACATATAAAATTTCTAAGAGCAGATGTAAATATTTCTACCAACGTACAGACAACAAAATCTTAATAGGATTTTTATTGAGAGCCCAGGTCTTTGATTTTTTTGGTCATTAGATCTAAATCTTCTTGATCAACTACCCCGTCCCTATTTAAATCAGCCTCTTTATCTTTGGGGTTTTTACCCTGGTTTCCTTTGACAATAGAATAATCTGCTGCATTTATTTTTTTATCACCATTTAGATCATAGATATCAAAATCGCCATTAAATGGAGGGGGAGTAGGTTTGAAAGTATCAGTTAAATCTACATCTTCCCCAAGTATTAAAGATGATAAACCATTTTCTGCATCTTTTAGTCTAAAGGTGGCAGAAGCTTGGCCTTTGGGAGAAAGAATTGTTAACCTTGCTAAAGAATCTTCAGTTAAGGGTAGGTTATCTGACAGGTCGCTTTTTCTGAGTTGGGAAATAGGTATCAAAAAATTACCTAATGTTTTAATCACTGCAGATTGGGTAATAGCATCGTTGATAGAAAGATAAACCAAACCTTCCTCCAATGGTTTATCGCCATCTTTGACATAGCCATTTATTGGCCTAAATCCAGTATTAAAAGTGGCAGGCGAGGCAGTTGTAAAATTATTTATTTCTGAGGAAAATTTACCAGCAACAATCTTATATTGGTAGGTGGTTTTAGGGGTAAGATTCTTGATGGTCATATGGTGGGTTGAAAAAGGGGTTGGTCCGCCGGTTGGCGGATTAGTATCTCTGTCGTCCAAGACAGTTGTTTCATTTGGGCCAATCTGACCAAAAGTAATAAAAGAAGGTGTAGGAATAGATGTTTGCCAGGAAATAGTAACTTCAGTATCAGTGATATTAGTTAAGGTTAAATTTTGTGGAGAGGTGTTGGTTGAAGCTTGGGATATTAAAGTTTGTTCTCTTAAAGTAAGAAAAACTCCGCTGACTATTCCTAAAACTATAATTCCTAACCCAAGGATAGTTGGAATCTTAAGTTTACTTAAAAAATCTTTCATGGTGCAAGGTCAAATGCCTTAGTATTGAACTCAGGGCTAATCGGTTCAATAACTTCCTGGGTTTTGGGGGGAATTTCCACCGAAGCCCGTGTGTGAAGTATATCAAATATAACCCAAGCGCAAATGGTAATAAAGGTCAAAATAGCTGCAATTAACCAACCTCTTTTTGTCATTTTATATAATAAGCCTTTCCTGATATTGACATAACCAGCCCTGATTCCAGAGAAGTTGATAAAGTTAGACCTTCTATTGAGATTAACCTACCACTACTTTTTAGATCCTGCAACATGGCAATCAGATCCTGATATTTACCAGCAACATTAAAATTAAATGCAATCTGGGTTAACGTGCCTAGTACGTCTTCATTTTTGCTATCGATTACTAAAGGCTGAACCTGTAGAGCTGAAATAGAAGCTTGGTGCTCAAGGGCGCTTTTTTCAAGTGTTTGAATAACTGATCTTAAATTAACCGTGTCAGGGATGGCTGTATCAAATCTTGACTTAAAATTTTCCTCCAAACCTTCGTAGTTTTGTTTGGCTTGTGATAAATTTCTTGCCTTAAGGTTTACTTTCTCTAAAACTGTTGTTGAATCCTCAAGTTTTTTCTGTAAAACTAAAATCGTTTCTATGGTTGGCTTTACCGCATAAAAGATAAAAAAGGTAATGATAAAAAGACTAAAGATGATTGAGCCGTATGTTTTGACAACTGGTATTTTGGCAACAGGTTTTATGTAGGTGAAATATCTTGAATATATTTTAGATTTTGGTTTCAAAGGTTTGTACCTCCTAGTTTCGCTTGGGCGTTTAGAGAAAAGTTCAAATTTCCTTTATCAAAGCCTACACTTCCAATTTCGACATCTGAAAATAGCTGATCCTGCTTAAGACCGCCCAGAAAAATAGCCAAATCATTGTTATTTTGGGCTTGGGCGTTAATATTAATTGCTACTTTGCCCACATCTTTTTCCATAGTTAGACTTATGATTTTGATGCTGGCAGGTGTTTGGCTGGCAATGTGTTTTAATATTTCACTGTAGTCAGGATAGGTTTTGTAAAAAGAATCAATGGTTGCAAGCTTAAGTTGTGTTTGTCTTACCAATATTTCATAGTTTTTGAGACTTTCTATATAGGGAATTTGTTGTTCGATCGCTTCTTTTTTAGAAGCTAAATCTTCATCAAGTTTAAATCTGGCTGCAAAAGCGATTAAAACTATAGCTTCTACAAAAATAAATATATAACGGCCGCTTTTTAACAGCCAACGAACAAGTTTTGTGAGGATTTTTTCAGGATCTGATTGAGGTCTTAACAAGTCCAGATTAATAATAAGTTTTGGACTTTGGACTTTGGGCATG
>ORMF010355308.1_pt1 | contig 89730 bp, 68 predicted proteins | sample 1779871 | NCBI WGS metagenome assembly ORMF01 (sample SAMEA104232316, study PRJEB22302) | groundwater metagenome | biome: forest; feature: aquifer; material: groundwater | place: USA | collected 2011-08-07 | depth 5.4 m | reverse complement strand
CGCGCGGTGGATCACGCCCGTAAGGGCGTGCGACCGCAGGATCACGCCCTTACGGGCATGATCCACCGCGCCCTCACGGGCGCGACTCCAGCGATCGTGCATTCCGGTATCCCGTGGAACTTAGTGCGTCCTACTTAGGACGGGGAGACGATGACGGAGCCTGAGTCCAAGGACGACCCACTCCTCCAGAACAGAGCGCAGCTCCGTCTCGCACTTCCTACGCGTCTCCGCGAAGGCGACAACGCCCTTGCAGACAGGGATTCGCCCCGCGTACGATCCGTCCTCCAGACGAAGGATGACCGCTCGGTGCATCGCCCGGCCCAGGTATTCGCTGAGGATCCCCGCATGGGTCATGTCAGTCGCTCCGAGTCGCCGTGCACGCGATGATACGAGGCCACAGCGACGCTGGTCAATCCTCGTGCTCAGGGACTGATCCGCGAGCATGGGGCATGGAAGAATCCACGCCCGCAAGAGGTGGAATGCGCGCACCCGCTCTCCTCCTCTGCCTCGCCGCCGCTCTGTGCGCGGACGAGACGCAGGTCCGCGAGCTCGTCGCGCAGCTCGGGGCGGATGAGCCCGAGGCGCGAGAAATCGCGGACGCGGAGCTCAGGAAGCTCGGAGAGGCCGACGCGGAGGGCCTCGTCGATCGCCTCCTCGAGGAAGGCTCGGCATCGACCGACGCCGAGGTCGCTACGCGCTGCCGCGCCATCCTCGATACGCTCCGCTACTGGGAGCGCATCGTCGTCGTGGGCGGCCCCAAGACGGGCGGGATCGACGTCCAGAGCGGCAAGTTCGCCTGGTCCCGCCCCAGGGGCTGGTGCCAGGCCTGGAGCGGCGAGCGGAGGCGAGGAGCCAGGGCCTGGGTCTTCGACAGGGACGGCGGCCTCGAGTGCGTCGACCTCCGGAGCGGCGCCCGGACGTGGCGGTCCAAGGCCCCGGGCTGGGGCCAGGCCGTGGGCGGCACGTACTGGCTGGGCTACTCAGGCAAACCCGCCACCACCCTCCCCCTCGCGGACGGCACGTACTGGCTCGGGTACGCCAGCAACCACGTGGTCCGCCTCTCGCTCGTGGACGGCTCCACGACGTGGGACGTCGAACTCCCCCAGCCCATCCACCACGTCCGCCCTGCCTCCGTCGCCGCCGATGAGCACGGAGTCTACGTCGAGACCGCGGAGTACCTCATCGCCCTCGACGCCAAGACGGGCAACGAGCGCTGGCGGACGAACGCCTCGCTCCTCGGACTCGCGCGGGGAGCCCTCTACGTCCGCTCCGCCGAGCCCGGCGGCCCCCAGGGCGTCCAGCGCCTCGACCCCGATACCGGCAAGCCCCTCTGGTCGCACGCCGGCCCCGGAGGCCGCCCCGCCCAGACGCTCCTGGACTGCGGCGAGAAGCAGGACCTCGTCCTGATCGCCAACGACCAGGGACACACGTGTGCCGTGGAGGCCACCACCGGAAAGGACCGCTGGACCTTCGCCGCCCAGCCGACCTCGGTCTGGGTCGAGCCCGACGGCGCGCACGGGTGGCTCGCCGCCGAGGGCGCGCTCATCGTCCTCGACCTCGCCAACGGCAACGAGGTCGCCCGATTCCCCCGCGAGTGCGAGGCCGCCCGATTCCTCTACGATGACGGCGCGCTCTACGTCGCCGACTACGAGACGATCTCCTGCGACATCGCGCTGCGCGCGTTCGTCGTGGCGACGCGGAAGCTCACCTGGACCGCGGACGTCGAGGGCGTCCAGGTCTCGCACAGCAAGTACTGGCAGAACGCGCGCATCGAACGGCTCGGGGACCGCCTCCTCTTCGTCGGCGAGTCCGCCGGCGGGAGCTGGATCGAGGTCGTCGAGCCGTCGACCGGCCAGGTCGTCGCGCGCCACCGCCCGTAACCCCAGGGAGGTGACCATGCGGAGGGGACTCGTCCTTCTCGCCCTGCTCTCGGCCACGGCGTGGGCCCAGGACCCGCGCGACATGGCGAAGCAGGCCCTCGGCCTGATCCGCCAGGGCTCCATCGACGAGGGGATCGGCCTCGCAAACCAGGCCCTCCGCATCGACGAGAACTGCGGCCCCGCCTACGGCGCGCGCGGGTACGGACAGTTCAAGCGGTCCGACCGCTCCCGGGCGCTGCAGGACTACTCTCGCGCGGTCGAGCTGGACCCCGCCGACCCGATGTGGCGCCTCCTCCGCTGCCAATGCTACATGTCGATCGACGAGTGGCAGAAGGCCCGGGAGGACGCCGAGGCGGGCTTCGAGGCGACGAACCAGAACCCGCAGTTCCGTTCGCTCCGCGGCTGGGCGCGGATCAACCTCGGCGAGGTCGACGAGGGGCTCGCGGACATGGACGCGGCCTTCGCCACGAACCCGAGCAACCCCGGCTACATCTACCGATTCGACGGCTACTTCTTCAAGGCGGACTGGAAGTCGGCCTGCGAGGAGTCGCAGCGCCAGATCGCGACCGGGACTTCCCCGCCTCCCCCTTACTTCTTCCAGGTCCGCGCACTGACGGAGATGGGCCAGTACAAGGAGGCCTGGGACGCCGTGGAGGCCCTGACCCGGAAGTTCGGGGACGTGATCGAAGCCCGCCTCTCGCGCGCCTACGTCCTCGGGACGCCCGACGCGAAGGAGCTGTACGACGTCACGGCCGCGCTCGAGGCGGTCCGCTCCTGCCAGTCCCCCCAATCCCTCGCGCACACGAGCAACACGACTGGCAGGATCTACTTCCTCGCGGGGAGGTACCGCGACGCGGTGTACGAGCTGGAGACGCACGGGCGCAGGACGAACTTCGACACGCTCTTCCTCCTCGGAGCCTCCGAGTTCCGCCTGGGGAACCTCGCGGATGCGAGGAGGGACCTCCGCGACGCGCGACGGCTGAATCCCTACATCGCAAAGCACGCGGAGCGGATCGAGGGGCTCGCTGAGTTCCTCAAGACGATTGACACCGAGATCGCGCAGGAGGGGAAGGTCGACCGGAAGGAGCTGGGCGAAGAGCAGGCCACGGCGCTCCTCACGGTCGCGGAGCTTGAGACGATGCTCCGCCGCTTCAAGTTCGACCGCGCGGTGAAGGGGTATGAGAAGTACCTCGCGGAGCTGGTCTCGCCGGTGCGGAAGAAGGAGGTCGAGCAGCGGCTCGCCGAGGTCCGGGGCCTCTCGTCGGGCCTGAAGAAGCTGATGGAGAAGGTGAACTCGGGGAAGCTGAAGGACCTGAAGTTCCAGGCGGCCGGGATTGCCGTGCAGCTCGCGAAGTCCGTCGACGACGAGTGGTTCGAGTACACCTTCGCGCAGGGGAGCGGGAAGGGGGTGTGGGCCTCGCTGGGGGTCTCGCTCCTGCTCGACTTCCTCGACAAGGCGGGCCCGAGCGCGGAGGAGCGCTTCGCGATGGGCGCCTTCGCGTGGGACATGGGGCAGGTGGAGAAGGGGGTCGACCACCTGACGCGCGCGGTGAAGGCGGACGGGAAGCTGAAGGGGCGGTTCGACTCGTTCGTCGCGGCCCGACGCGGCCTTGAGGTCCCGAAGGGCGGGTTCCTCGTGTTCAAGGGGCGGTTCGTCACGCCGGAGGAGAAGAAGAACCTCGAGAAGGGGCTGGTCCTCTACGAGGGGCAGTGGGTGACGACGGCGGATCGGGACAAGCTCGCGGCCGGGCTGATGAAGGTCGGAGAGAAGTGGGTGCCTCGCGAGGAGGGGGAGCTGCTCGCGATGGGGTACCGGAAGTACAAGGGGAAGTGGATGAGCCCGGAGGACTACGCCGCGGCCCGCGGGAAATGGGATGCGGCGTACGAGGAGAAGACGGAGCACTACGACATCAAGACCAACAAAAGCGAGGAGTTCGCCAGGGAGCTGGGGAGGCTGATCGAGGCGACTTACCAGGAGTGCAAGAAGTTCTACGGCGGGAAGGAGCCGAAGCTGCCGGGGAAGGAGAGGATGACGTTGTACGCCTTCGGGGCGTACGACGACTACCGGACCTACTGCGTGGAGAACCACGCGGAGGCGCAGCTCCAGGCGGCGGGGTTTGCGGTGTCGAACTCGAACGTGGTCGTGGGGTGGGACAAGGCGGGGCATGAGCAGTCGTTCCTCGCGACGATGGCGCACGAGGCGGCGCACCTCTACTTCTTCCGCGTCGCGCCGAACTCGCAGTGCCCGTCGTGGTATGCGGAGGGGATGGCGACGCAGTTCGAGGGGTTCCGGTGGGATGGGAAGGCGTATGTCTACGATCGCCGCTCGCAGGAACGGGTGCCGTTCGTGAGGCAGGCGGCGAGCAACGGGAGGCAGATGCCGATCGACCAGCTCATCGCGGGGGATGCGTTGACGCTGATCAACAGCGATCACGAGAAGGCGCTGCTGTTCTACGCGGAGTGTTGGGGGCTGGTCTACTTCCTGTCGGAGACAGACAACCCGAAGTACAAGGCCGCGTGGGAGAAGTTCAGGGAGGAGATGGATTCGGGGAAGCAGGCGAATTTCGCGGAGCACTTCACGGACCTGAAGGGGCTGGAGGCGGAGTTCGTGAAGTTCGTGAAGAGACTCTAGCTCGTCCGCTTGCTCGTGTTCGCCCTCGTACTCGTACTCGTGCTCGTACTCGAACCGGGGGGCTCTTCCCCTTTCGAGTACGAGCACGAGTACGAGTACGAATTCGAGCCCGAGCTCGCCACCGCCCCGCGAGCTACGTCAGCGCACCCGCGTCCAGGACGGAGCGGACCCGGCGGACCAGGTCGTCCGGCGCGAATGGCTTCTGCAGGAAGCCCGCCCCCAGCTCCGTCACGCCGTGGTGGACCACCTCGTCCTCGGTATACCCCGACATGTACAGCACCTTCATCCCCGGCCGCTTCGACAGGATGCGGTCCGCGAGCTGCCTCCCGCTCATCCTCGGCATCACGACGTCCGTCAGAAGGAGGTGTATCGCCCCTTTGTGCTCGTCGCAGATCGTCACCGCCCGCTCGACCTCCCCAGCCTCCAGGACGTCGTATCCGCTCCGCGTCAGGATCCTCGTCGCGAGCTTTCGCACGGGCCCCTCGTCCTCGACCACGAGAATCGTCTCAGTCCCCTTCCTCTTCCCTCCCTCCGCAGGCTGCGGGCGGTCGGTGGTCAGCTCCAGATCGACCCGCGGCAGGAAAACCCGGAACGTACTTCCCCTCCCGGGCTCGCTGAAGGCCGTGACGTGCCCCCCGCTCTGCCTCACGATTCCGTAGACCGTCGAGAGCCCCAGCCCCGTCCCCTTACCCTGCTCCTTCGTGGTGTAGAACGGCTCGAAGAGGTGAGACATCACCTCCTTCGTCATCCCATCCCCCGTATCCCTGACCGCGAGCATCGCGTGCGGCCCGGGCGTCACCCCCGCATGCCTCCTCGCCCACGCCCCGTCCAGCTCCGCGTCCGCCGTCTCGATCGTCAGCCTCCCCCCTCCCGGCATCGCGTCTCGCGCGTTCACCCCGAGGTTCATGATCACCTGCTCGAGCTGCGCGGGGTCCGCCTTCACCCTCCCCAGCCGAGGGGCGAGCTTCGTGACGAGTTCGATATCCTCTCCCAGGAGCCTCGTCAACATCGGCTCGAGGCCCGCAACGACCGCGTTCAGGTCGATCACCTTCGGGCGAAGGACCTGCTTCCTCGAGAACGCCAGGAGCTGCCTCGTCAGCGCCGCCGCACGGTCCCCCGCCCTCTTGATCTCGAGGAGGTCGTCGCGGAGCCGGGCGCCCTTGGTCCGTGCGAGCAGGAGATCGGCATACCCCAGGATCGCCGTGAGGAGGTTGTTCAGGTCGTGCGCGAGCCCCCCCGCGAGGCGCCCGACCGCCTCCATCTTCTGCGCCTGCCGGAACTGCTCCTCCGCCTCCCGAAGCGCCTGCTCCGTCCTCCGCCTCTCGTCCACCTCCATCGCCAGCGAGACCATGTCGCCGATCGACCCGGCGAAGGTCTGCTCGTCCGCCGTCCAACGCCGGGCCGCCCCGACGTGCTCGTGGCAGACGATGCCGACCATTTTCCCCCCGAGGCGGATCGGGACGTCGAGCATGGACGTGATCCCGTGGGGGACGAGGTACCCGGGCGTGTACTCGCAGGTCCTCGGGTCGGTCCGCGCTTCGTGCGCCGCGATCACCCTCGACGACTCCAGCGCGCGGAAGTACGCGGGGTAGTCCTTCGCGAGGAGTTCCGTCCCCGAGCCGTGCTCCCGCTTTGCACGCTCGAACAGGTCGACGCAGCGGATCCGCGTCCGCTCCTCGTCGTAGAGCCAGACGCTTACCCGCTCGGCCTCGATCGTCTCCGCGGCGGCCTCCGTGATCTCGCGCATCGCCCCTGCCAGGTCCTGCCGCTCCAGGGCCCTGAGCCGCGCGAGCTGGACGAGAACGCGGCTTTGCGTCGCGAGGAGGCGCTCCCTCTCGTCGAGCATCGAGTCCGTCTCGTCGTGGCGATCCATCCTTCACCTGTCCCTTGAAGGTGAGTCTAGGACGCCCCCCACGCCGGCGCAATAGCCGCAGGGGGCCGAAACATCGACGGTTGGTCCCCAAATCCGATTCGGGTATCATGACGCCCCGGAGGCCCGCATGCGCTACGTCGCCGCCACCAGAAAGCTGGCTCTGCCAGCGCTTCTTTGTCTCGGGGTCGCCCTCGCCGAGGAGCCCCAGGAAGGAGCCCACGACGTGAAGACCGACCGGAAGCCCAACCGGCTCGTCCACGAGAAGTCCCCCTACCTCCTCCAGCATGCCTACAACCCGGTCGACTGGTACCCCTGGGGGACCGAGGCGTTCGAGAGGGCGCGGAAGGAGGACAAGCCAGTCTTCCTCTCCGTCGGGTACTCCACCTGCCACTGGTGCCACGTCATGGAGCGCGAGTCGTTCGAGAGCGAGACGATCGCCGCGTTCCTCAACGCGAACTACGTCGCGATCAAGGTGGACCGCGAGGAGCGCCCGGACGTCGACGAGATCTACATGAACGCGGTCCAGCAGTTCACCGGGGGCCACGGCGGCTGGCCGATGAGCGTCTTCCTCACGCCCGAGGCGAAGCCGTTCTACGCGGGGACCTACTTTCCCCCCGAGGACCGGTACGGGCATCCGGGCTTCCTCAACCTCCTGACGCAGATCGCCAAGGCCTGGAAGGAGCGACGGGACGAGTTGGCCAAGGCCGGCGATCAGGTCGCGAAGCTGCTCGACGCGGGCTCGGCGCTGACGCCCTCGAAGGACGCGCTCGACCTCGCCCCGCTCGACAAGGCGGTCCGCCAGTTCGCCGGCTCCTTCGACGGCGAGCAGGGCGGGTTCGGCGGCGCGCCGAAGTTCCCGAGGCCGATCGTCCTCGACCTCCTCCTCCGCGCCCATCAGAAGAGCGGCGAGGCACGGCTCCTCTCGATGGTCGAGCTGACGCTCCAGAGGATGGCCGACGGCGGGATGTACGACCAGATCGGCGGGGGGTTCGCGCGGTACTCCACCGACGCCGACTGGCTCGTCCCCCACTTCGAGAAGATGCTCTACGACAACGCCCAGCTCGCGCGGACGTACGTCGACGCCTGGAGGGTCACGCGCAACGAGCGCTACGCCCGCATCGCGCGCGAGTGCCTCGACTACATCCTCGTCCAGCTCACCTCCCCCGAGGGCGGCTTCTACTGCGCCGAGGACGCCGACAGCGAGGGGATCGAGGGGAAGTTCTACGTCTGGACCCCCGCGGAGGTCGCCGCCGTGCTCGGAGAGGCCGACGCGCAGGTCTTCTGCCGCGCCTTCGGCGTCACGGAGCAGGGGAACTTCGAGGAGGGGGGCCACCGCGCAAGCGTCGTCCACGTGTCGCTCTCTGCGGAGCAGACATCGAAGCTGCTGGGGAGGCCCATTGTCGAAGTCGAGCGCGCCCTCGTCGAGGGACGGAAGAAGTTGTTCGAGGCGAGGGCGAAGCGCGTGAGGCCGATGCGCGACGAGAAGGTCCTCACGGCCTGGAACGGCCTCACGATCGCCGCGATGGCGCGCGCGGGGGCGGCGCTCGAGGAGCCGAGGTACGTGGATGCGGCCCGCCGGGCCGCCGCGCTGGTCCTCGAGAAGAGCCGCCGAGACGGTCGGCTCCTCCGCTGTTCCATCGCCGGCGAGGCGAGGCACCTCGGCGGGCTGGACGACTACGCATTCCTGATCGACGGGCTCCTGGAGCTGTACCAGGCCACGTTCGAGGCGAGATGGCTGACGGAGGCAGACGCGCTCTGCCGCGACATGATCCGCCTCTTCTGGGACGAGAAGGGCGGCGGCTTCTTCCACACGGGATCCGATGGCGAGGCCCTCCTGACGCGGCCGCGCGACCCGTACGACGGGGCGGTCCCGAGCGGGAACAGCGTGGCGATCGGCGTGCTCGTGCGGCTCTCCCTCATGACCGGCGACGAGGAGCTCAGGAAGCGCGCGGAGACGACCGTGCGAGTCTTCCTGCCGGCCATCCTGCAAGCGCCCACGGCATTTCCCCAGATGCTGATGGGCCTCGAGGACCTCCTCACGCCGCGCAAGGAGGTGGTGTTCGCTGCGAACGCCGGCGACGCCGCGCTCGCCCCGATGCTTCGCCTCGTGCGGCAGCGGTTCCTGCCCGGCGCGGTCGTGATGCTGCATCCGGGCGGAGAGGAGGGCGCGAAGCTGGCGACCCGGTTCACCCTCCTCGAAGGCCGCGGGCCGCGTGACGGGGCGAAGGCCTACGTCTGCGAGGGGACGACGTGCCTCCCTCCCGTCTCGGGGGCCGAGGAACTGGGCGGCCTGCTGAAGTAGGTTGCCCGGCCCGCTTCCCGTGCCATAAACTACGTCGATGAATAGACTCCGCGCCCTCGCCCTCCTCGTCGTCGCGGCGGTCGCCGTGGCCGAGGAACGCCACGTCGTCATCATCTCGATTGACGGCCTGCGCCCCGAGTTCTACCTCGACCCCGCCTCCGTCGGCGTGGAGGCGCCGAACCTGGCCGCGCTCCTCGAGGAGGGGGCCTGCGTCAAGTCGGTCGCGCCGGTCTTCCCTTCGGTCACCTACCCGAACCACGCCTCGCTGGCGACGGGGGTCCGCCCCGCGAGGCACGGGATCCTCGCGAACACCATCTTCCAGACGCCGAGGCCGCCCTACTGGTACATCGAATCGCGCCAACTGCGCGTGCCCGCGATCTGGGACATCGCGTACCGGGAGGGGATGACGACCGCGTCCATCCACTGGCCGACGACCTGCGGCGCGAAAATCGACGTGCTGCTCCCCGAGCCGGAGTACGCGCCCCGCTCCCTCGATCGGATGTGGAGGGAGACGGTCGAAGGCGCCCGGCCGGCGGAGTTCATCGAGAAGATCGAGGCGCGCTACGGCGAGGTGGACCCCAAGAGCCTGCACCATGCGGAGCTGGACCGCCTGATCTCGGCGGCGACCTGCGTGGCCATCGAGGAGTACAAGCCGGCGCTCGTCCTTGTCCACGTCCTGCAGGTCGACGGCGCGCAGCACGAGCACGGGCGGGACGGAAAAGAGGTCGCGCAGGCCGTGGAGGCCGCCGACGTCGTGGTCGGGGAGATCCGCGCGTCGATTGAGAAGGCGGGAATCGCCGACAGGACGACGATCCTGGTCTGCGGCGATCACGGCTTCATGACGGTGACGCGCTCGGTCCGGCCGGCGGTGGCCCTCAAGCGCGCGGGGCTGGGCGGGGGATCCTCGAAGGACTGGAAGGTCCGCCTGCACGTCAGCGGGAACCAGGCGGCGGTGTACCTGGCGGACCCCGGGGACGAGGCGCTCAGGGACGCCGCGTGGAAGGCGCTCGAGGACCTCTCCGAGCAGGACGGCAAGAAGCTCTACCGTATGCTCGCGAGGAAGGACCTCGACTCCCTGGGGGCGCACCCCGGCGCGGCGTTCGCCATTGCGGCCGAGGAAGGGGTCACGATCGATCGGGACGCGGCGGAGCCGTTCATCAGCGAGCTCCCCTCCCCTCAGGGGAACCACGGGTCTCATCCCGACATCGAGGACCTGCACACCGGCCTGGTCCTCTGGGGCCGCGGGGTGAAGAAGGGCGCGCGGATCGACGAGGCGAGCGTCCTCGACGTCGCCCCGACCGCGGCGCGCCTCCTCGGCCTGGAGATGGAGGACGTGGACGGCCGCGTCCTCACGGAGCTGCTCCAAGAGGAATGAGCGCCTGGACGGCGGGGCCCGACGGCCGACACAGCGATGGGCGCGTTCATCGCTTCACTCCGTGCATCCTCCCGCCAGTTGCTGCCTGCGGCCTGCGCCAGCCCCCGCCCGTGTTCCGGGACCGCGTTGGCCCACAAGGGTTTGCGTCCGTTCCGCGCTGGCGCTTTGGTTGTACACGCAATTCCGCGTCCGATAGACTACGCGCCGTCCGTCCGAATGCAAGGGGTGCCACGTGCCGCTCGAGCGCCGCTTCACGGACCACGTCTACTACTCCATGACCAAGGGCCTCTGCGGCCGTTGCAAGGAGTCGGTCGACGCGAAGATCATCTTCCGGGACGGGCGGGTCTTCTTCAACAAGTTCTGCCCCGTCCACGGTCACCAGGAGGTCGAGGTCGCCTCGTCCGTCGAGTGGTACCTCGACTGCCTGACCTTCCTCGCCCCCAACACCCCGCCGAAGCACGTCTCGAGGCAGGTCGAGAAGGGGTGCCCGTTCGACTGCGGCCCCTGCCCCTCCCACCAACAGAAGGTCTACCTTCCGGTCCTCCCGATCACGTCGGGCTGCAACCTGGATTGCCCGATCTGCTACACGATCAATCGCAACCAGGACGCCTACCGGATGTCCAAGGACGAGATGAGGGCGATCCTCGACCACCTCCTGGAGGAGCACGAGGAGGTGGACATCATCAACTTCACGGGGGGCGAGCCGACGCTCCACCCGCAGCTCCCCGAGTTCCTGGAGATGTGCCGCGAGGCCGGGATCCGCCGCCTGACGATCTCCACGAACGGCATCAAGCTCCTCGACGAGGACTACGTCCGCCGCCTGGCCGCCCTCGACGCGCGGATCGTCCTCTCGCTCGACACCTTCCGTCCCGAGGTCGACCAGATCCTCCTGGGCGCCGACACGACCCGAGTGAAGATGCGCGTCCTGGACCTGCTGGAGAAGCACGATGTCACGACCACCATCCTCCCGGCGATCGCCGCGGGGTTGAACGACCAGGACGTCGGGCCGCTCTTCGACCTCGTCCTGTCGAGGCCGCACCTCCGGTCCCTCGAACTCCACACGCTCTGCTTCACCGGCCAGGGGGGCGTCGGCTTCGGGCGCGGGTCGCGCATCTCGATCCCCGACCTCCACCGCATCCTCGAGGAGCACACGGGCGGACGGATCCGCTGGAAGGACTTCGTCCCCTCCCCCCTCGCCCACCCGCATTGCTACTCGATCTGCCACCTTCTCTGCCTGGACGGAGGCGGATACGTCCCGTTCACGAGGTTCATGCCGCGGGCGAAGATGTTCGAGCTCCTGCAGGACTCCCTGTACCTCGAGCCCCGCGAGAAGCTCGACGAGGCGTTCAAGGAGGTCCTCGACGAGCTGTGGGCCGACCCGGACCGCTGCCCCGAGTCGGACCTGGTGCGGAGCACGATCAAGGGGATGCTCGAGAGGGTCTTCCCCCAGGGGCGCGTCCTCTCCGTTCTCGAACGGCAGCGGATCGCGGAGAGGTACGTGAAGGCGATCTACATCCACTCCCACATGGACGAGGAGAACTTCGACGTCTCGCGGATCATGAAGTGCTGCGTCGGCGTGCCCTCGCCGGACGGGTCGAACATCCCGACGTGCTCGTACAACGTGCTTTACCGCGAGAAGGACCACCGCTTCGCTGATCCGGCCATGTTGGACCGGATGCAGCGCACGCGGCCGGGAGGGGACGAATGAGCGACGTATCGCTTCCGTTGGTCGACGCCCGGTTCGTGGAGACGCCCGACGCGCGCGCGAAGGAGGTCTTCCACTCCTTCACGAAGGGGATGTGCCCCAAGTGCCGAGAGCTCGTCGACGGCGTGCGGTTGATCCGCGGCGGCAAGGTCTACATGAGGAAGCGCTGTCCTGCCTGCGGGCCCTCCGAGGCCCTCATCGCGGGGGACGCGGACTGGTTCCTGAAGTCGCTGACGTACATCAAGCCGGGCTCGGTCCCGCACGCGTTCTCCACGAAGGTGAAGGACGGGTGCCCGAAGGACTGCGGGCTGTGCCCCGACCACGAGCAGCACAGTTGCCTCCCGATCGTCGAGATCACGAACCACTGCAACCTCGAGTGCCCAATCTGCATCGTGCAGAACCGGAACAACTACCACATGAGCCGCGAGGAGTTCGTCCGCGTCGTGGACGGCCTGGTCGAGAAGGAGGGGACGCTCGACACGATCAACTTGAGCGGCGGGGAGCCGACCGTGCACCCCGAGTTCCTCGACTTCCTCGACCTCGCGAAGCGGCCCGGGATCGCCCGCGTGTCGGTCTCCACGAACGGACTCCGCTGCGCGACCGACTTCGCGTTCTGCCAGGAGCTGGCGCGCAAGCGGGTCTACGTCAACCTCCAGCTCGACGCCCTGCGCAACCCCCAGCTCCGCGTCCTGCGGGGGGCCGGGGACCACCAGCAGGTCAAGGAGAAGGCCCTCGAGAACCTCGAGCGCGCCGGTGTGCGGACGACGATCATCTCCACGGTGGCGAAGGGGGTGAACGACGGCCAGATCGGCGAGTGCGTGCGGCTCCTCTTCGAGCGGGACTTCATCCTCTCGCTCCTCTTCCAGCCCGCGGCGTACACGGGGTACGGCGGGGCCCACTTCGGCCCGCACGACCCGATGAACGTGATCACGATCCCGGACATCGTCCGCTGCGCGGAGGAGCAGACGGACGGGATGCTGAAGAAGACCGACTTCCTCCCCCTCCCCTGCTCCCACCCCGGGTGCTTCGGGCTCACCTATCTCCTCAAGGTCGACGGCGGGTTCGTCCCCTTCCCGCGGTTCATCCCGCTCGACCGCTACCTCGAGATCGTCTCGAACCGCGGCACGGTCCGCCCCGACGCGGGGTTCGAGGACACCATGCGCGGCGTGATGGACGAGCTCTGGACGAGCGGCGCGCAGAACCCGGACTCCAAGCGGATCTTGGGGGCCCTCAGGAAGGCGATCTTCCTCATGTATCCCGAGGACCGCGCCCTGGAGCTCGAGGAGCGGCTCCACCTCGGCGAGGGCCTGGTGAAGACGATCTTCATCCACGCCTTCATGGACGAGCACACCTTCGACGTGGACAGGATCAAGAAGTGCTGCACCCACTACGCCCTCCCCGACGGCAGGCTCATGCCCGGATGCGCCTACAACATGTTTTACCGCCACAAAGACCCCCGCTTCGCGGGATCGATCGGAAAGTCGGACATCTGGGGGAAGTGACGCGTGGACCTGGGCGCAGCGATCATCGGCCTGTTCATCGCGCTCGTCGTGAAGCTCGCCGTGATGTTCCTCGCGGCGCGGATGCTCGTCCGCATCTATCGCTCCGCGTACTCGGCGAAGCCGGGGAAGCTCTGGCTCCTCCTCCCGTCCGAGAACGTTGCGGAGGTGCGCGTCCTCTGGTGGGCCCTCGTCTTTTTCGCGCTGTCCGAGCTGACTTGCGGCATCGAGATCTACATCCTGTTCCAATCGTGGTGGGTGACGAGCTGCTCGCATTCGGTCGCGTCGGGAATCGGAATGGGGCTCTTCGCCCTCGGGATGTACTTCTACTTCGACACCAAGTTCATGAAATTCGGCAAGTCGGGCTGCCTCGCGATCCGGGTCTGCCGGACCTGCACGTTCGAGAAGCAGGAGCGCTGCAAGTTCCTCACGCTCCTGCTCCTGGTGGCCACCTTCGTCGCCCTCGCCGCGATTCCGCCGCTCTTCGCCCCCACCGATCGCATGAACGCCGACACGCGCAAGTTCATCACGCCGTTCGAGTCCCTGAACGCCTGGTATGACGGCGTCGCGGTGCCGTGGCTCCAGGCGAACGTCGCGGACTACCAGCCGTCCGGAGCCGCCTACTTCATGCCCTCGAGCGTCTTCGTCATCGAGTACCGGGTCTTCCCGCTGATCGCCCTTGCGCTCGCCGCCCTTGCAATCCTGCTGCTCCGCGCTCGACGGGAACTGCTCGGGATCAAGGTCCTCGTCTTCGGCGTGGGGATGCTCTGCTACACCTGGTTCGAGGTCGCCTTGTATGCCGTGACCGGCGACGTCTTGATCGGATCGGTCGCCCACGAGATTGTCGAGTTCTGGTTCCTGGTCATACTCGCGGAGTTCCTGCGGCGGGCCTTCCCGCCCGCGCCGGACCCGCAGGCCGTGGCGGTGGCGTGACGATGCCGAATCTCGAAGGGAAACGGGCGCTCGTGACCGGGGCCTCCCGAGGGCTTGGGAGGGCGATCGGCCGCGCCCTCGCCGAGGAGGGCGCGCGCGTCGCCTTCACGTGGACGAAGGACGAGGCCGGGGCGAAGGAGGCCCTCGCCGCGCTTGGGGCCCAGGGCCTGTCGTTCCGCGTCTCCGTCCTCGACCGCGCAGGCACGGAGGCGATGCTCCAGGACGTCGAGAAGGCGTGGGGAGGGCTGGACGTCCTCGTCAACAACGCTGGGATCACGCAGAACCTGCCGCTCTCCCTGATGGAGGAGGAGGACTTCGACCGGGTCATGCACGTCAACGTGAAGGGGACGTTCCTGACGTCGAAGGCGGTCCTCCGCGCGATGATCCGGAGGAAGGCCGGAGCGATCCTGAACCTCGGTTCGCTCGCGGGGGCGCGGATGATCGAGGCCCCCGTCCACTATTGCGCGAGCAAGGCCGCGATCATCGGGCTGACGCAGGCGATGGCCAAGGAGGTCGCGCGGTACGGGATCCGCGTCAACTGCCTGGCGCCCGGGCTGCTCGAGGACGGGCTCGGGAAGAACCTGCCCGACTACCGGCTGGCGGATTACCTGAAGCACTGCTCCCTGAAGCGCGTCGGAACGCTGGACGAGGTGGCGCGCTTCGCGGCCTTCCTCGTCTCCGACGCGAACTCGTACATGACGGGGGAGACCGTGCTCATGGACGGGGGGCTGTGATGCCCGACGGATGGGCGAGCTACACGAGGCACGTGAACCCGACGCTCGGGCGTTTCCTCGAGCTGAGCGGCCGCGCGCCGCGGTTCGTTCGGGCGAGCGGGTGCATCGTCGAGGACGCCGAGGGGCGGCGGTACGATGACTGGGTGGCCGGATTCGGGAGCCTGAACCTGGGTCACAACCCGCCGGAGCTCAAGGGCGTAATCGCCGGGCACCTTGAGGGCGACGCGCCGAACCTCTACGTGGAGAACCTGAACCCCTTCGCGGGCGAGCTTGCGGCGAGGCTGGTCGCCGCCGCGGGGCCCGGTTTCGAGACCTGCTTCTTCTGCAACAGCGGCGCGGAGGCGATCGAGGCCGCGCTCAAGACGGCGATGCTGGCGACGGGGCGGCACGTCGTGGCGTACGCGGATGGAGGATATCACGGCACCACCCTGGGCGCCCTCGCGTGCATGGCCCGCGGACCGTATCGAGAGGACTTCGACGGGGTTCTTTCGCCGTTCCGCGAGGTCCGCTTCGGCGATCTGGACGCGCTGGAGGCGGCGATCGCCCCCGGAGACGTGGCCGCCTTCCTCCTGGAGCCGATCCAGGTGGAGGCCGGCGTGCGGATCGCGACCACGGAGTTCCTCGAGGCCGCCCGCGATCTGTGCCGTCGCCGCGGGACGCTCCTGGTCCTGGACGAGGTCCAGACGGGGATGGGGCGCACCGGGGACCTGTTCGCATTCCACGGGACCGGCGTCGCCCCTGACATCCTCGTCCTGGCCAAGTCGCTCGGAGGCGGGATGGTCCCGATCGGGGCGGCCGTGTCCGGGGATGGGATCTGGCGGCGCGCCTACGGGGACCTCGGGCGGTGCGAGATCCACGCGTCCACGTTCGGCGGAAATGCGCTGTCGTGCCGGGTCGCCCTGGCCACGCTGGAGATGCTCTCGCGACCCGCGTTCCTGACGTCGGTGCGGGAGCGTGGCCAGGCCCTGTTCTCCCGCCTCGGCACGGCGCTCGAGGAGCGCGCCCTGGTCCGCCGCATCGCATGGAAGGGCCTGCTCGGCGGAATCGAGCTCGCCGACGTCTCGCACCCGTGGCTCGGTTGGAAGGAGCTCGGGCTCCCGGAGTTCGCGGGGAGACCCGTCACGGCCGCCCTCGTGTGCAAGCGGCTCTTCGACCAGGGGATCCTGGCGCAGGTCTGCGGGCACGCATGGGGCGTCCTGCGGGTAGAGCCGCCGCTCACCGTGGACGCCGCGACCTGCGAGAGGTTCGTCAGGGCGGTGGACGACGCGATCCGCTGGGTGGAGGGTCTCGATCGATGAACCCCACCGACGCGGGCAAGCGCTGCATCGTCCTGGGCGGTTCCGGCGCCCTGGGGAGCGCCGTTTGCCAGGCCCTGGCTGCTCGCGGGTGCCGCGTGGCGTTCACGTACCTGACACGGGAGGGCCCTCCGCCGACTCCGGGCGCGATCGCGCGGCGCCTCGACCTTCGCTCCGTCCCCGACCTCGAGCGGGTCGTCGACGAGCTCGCCGCGGAGCTGGGCGGGGTCGACGCCTTCGTCCAATGCGCGGGCGTGGGGGTGACGATCGAGTGCGCGGGGACGGACTCGCACCACAGGCTCCCCCACATCGACGAGAAGGCCTGGGACTGGATGATCGACGTCAACGTGAAGGGGACGTTCTTCGCGGTGCGGAGGCTGATCGGCTTCATGCGCGAGCGCGGGGGGAACATCGTCCTCACGGGGTCGATCGACGGCGTCAAGCCCGCCCCTTCGCCCGTGCACTACGCCGCATCGAAGGGGGCCCTCCAGGGGATGACGATGTCGATGGCGAAGGAGCTCGGGGAATTCAACGTCCGCGTGAATCTCGTCGCCCCCGGCGTCATGGACGGCGGGCTCTCGCGGACGCTGCCAAAGAACCTGCTCGACGAGTACAAGAAACACTGCGGGCTTCGCCGACTTGGGCGGCTCCAGGAGATTGCGGGCCTCATGGCGTGGCTCGCGACCGAGAACACCTACGTGACGGGACAGACCATCGTCGTGGACGGCGGTCTCTAGCGACTCTTGGGGACTTCGAATCCGAAATGGCCGGGACTCCTGGGGCTGGCGTTCTACGCGGCCCACGGGACGGTCCACGTCCTGCGGGGACATCCGGAGGACCTACTGTGGGTATGCCACCTGGCGAGCCTGGCAGTCGGCATCGGCTGGCTCTCCTCGTCGCCCACGGCCAATGCGATCGGAGTGATGTGGCTCTCGTTCGGCCTCCCGCTCTGGGCACTCGACCTCGCGACCGGGGGGGAGTTCTTCCCGACCTCGGCGCTCACCCACGTCGGCGGGCTGGCGCTCGGGGTCCTGGGGGTCCGCCGATTCGGCATGCCCCCCGGGGCCTGGTGGAAGGCCATCCTCGCCCTCGCGGCGGTCCAGCAGCTCTGCCGATGGACGACCCCCGTGGAGGCGAACGTCAACCTGTCCCGCGCCGTCTGGAAGGGGTGGGAACGCGCCTTCCCGTCGTATCCGGCCTACTGCGCGCTGCTCCTGACGGGCTGCGGCGCGTTGTTCTTCGCCGTCGAGCGGGTGACCCGCATGCGAGCCAGGAGGAGCGATGACGCCGTCCCTGCTCGCTGACGCGCCCCACCCCACCGTGGAGGCCTACGGGAGGCACGTGAATCCGCCATTCGTGCGCCTCCTCGGCGTGCTCGGTTACGGCCGGGTCTTCGTCCGCGCCCTCGGGACGCGGCTCTGGGACGACCGCGGGAGGGAGTACCTCGACTTCCTCGCAGGCTTCGGCGCGCTCAACCTCGGTCATGGCCACCCCCGCCTCGTCGAACGCCTCCATCGCTTCCTCGACGAGCAGGCCCCGAACCTCAACCACGTCGGCCCCGCGTCGCACGCCGCTCGGCTCGCCGCCGCCCTCGTCGAGCGGGCGGGCCCGCCCCTCGAGATCTGCCTCTTCTCGAGCAGCGGGGCGGAGGCCGTCGAGGCGGGCGTCAAGCTCGCCTGCGCCGCAACCCGCCGCGCAGGGCTCGTGTCATGCGAGGGAGGGTTCCACGGGACGAATCTCGGCGTCCTCCCGCTCATGGGAGAGGAACGCCTGCGCCGCCCATTCGAGCCCCTCCTCGCCCGCGCCACACGCGTCCCCTTCGGCGACCTGGCACGGCTCGACGCGGCCCTCTCCCGGGACGACGTCGCCGCCTTCGTCGTCGAGCCCGTCCAGGCCGAGGGGGGCGTCGTCCTCCCCCCCGCGTCGTACCTGCGGGACGCGCAGGAGCTCTGCCGCCGCCGCGGGACGCTCCTCATCCTCGACGAGGTCCAGACGGGGATGGGGCGGACCGGCGCCCTCTTCGCGTTCCAGCGAGAGGGGTTCCTCCCCGACGTCCTCGTCCTCGCGAAGTCCCTCGGCGGCGGGATCGCGCCGATCGGGGCGACGCTCGTGTCCGCGGCCGCGCACGAGCGCGCCTACGGATCGATCGACAGCTTCGACCTCCACTCCTCGACGTTCGCGGGGAACGCGTTCGCCTCCGCGGCGGCCCTCGAGACGCTCGCCATCCTCGACGAAGAGGGGCTCTGCGATCGGGCGACCAGGATGGGACAGCGCCTCCTCGTCGGCCTCCAACGCCGCCTGGCGGGGCACCCGCTCGTGCGCGAGGTCCGGGGCCGGGGCCTCCTCGTCGGCGTCGAGCTGGGGCCGACCGGGGCGGATTGGGTACAGCGCGCGGCGCCAGGCCTCGTCGAGGGGCTCTCCCGGCGGGTCTTCGGCCAGTGGGTCGCGCTCCGCCTCCTCGAGGAGGGCCTCCTGTGCCAACCCGCCTCGCAGCAGTGGAACGTCCTCAGGTTCGAGCCACCCCTGACAGTAACCGAGGCCGAGGTCGACCGCGCCGTCGGGGCCGTGGGCGGCGTCCTCGACTCCTACGAAGAGCTGACACCGATCCTCCGGGACGTCGTGGCGAGGCTCGCCGACCAGCTCAAGTCGGGGGGGAGCTTCCGATGAGGCTCGGCGAGCTGCGACGCGACCTCAGGTTCACGCTCGGGCTCGTCCGCCGGCGGCCGTTCAGCGTGCTCCTCCAGGTCACGAACCGCTGCAACATGAAGTGTGACTTCTGCGACTTCTGGCCCAACGGCGTCTCTCCGAAGGAGGAGCTCTCGATCGAGGAGTACGGGCGGATCGAGGAGCAGCTCGCGGGGATCGGGGCGTTCCTGGTCTCCCTCGAGGGAGGCGAGCCGTTCGTCCGCCCCGATCTCGTCGAGATCGTCCGGACGTTCGGGGTGCGCCACCTGCCCGTCCTCTACACGAACGGCTGGTACGTCACGCCCGAGAACGCCCGGGAGCTGTTCGACGCGGGCCTTGCGAACGTCGGCGTCTCGATTGACTACCCCGACGCGGAGAGGCACGATCGGCGCAGGGCGACGCCGGGCGCGTGGGAGCAGGCCTGGCGCGCGGTGGAGGCCCTCCGCGACGCGGCACCGCACGGCGGGCGGCAGGTCCACGCCATCACCGTCCTCATGGAGGACAACGCGGCGGACCTCGAGGGGCTGCTCCGCCAGAGCGAGGCGCGGGGCGTGGGGCACGTCGTGACGCTCCTCTCGACCTGGGGCTTCCGCCGCGCCCCGGGGGCGCGCATGCCGGCGAAGGGCGTGTCGGAGCCTCTCCTCGACCTCTGGACGCGCTATCCGCACTTCCGGATCTTCCGCGACTACCTGGAGGGGATCGACGCCTTCCTGTCGGGAGGCGAGATTCCGACCTGCCGCGCGGGGCGGCAGAGCTTCAACATCGACCACGTCGGGAACGTCTCGGTGTGCATCGAGATGATCGGGCGTCCGGTCGGAAGCGTCCGTTCCGCGACGTTGGCGGACCTGCTGGAGAAGATGCGCAACGACACGGAGGTGCCCTCGTGCCAGCGCTGCTGGACGCTCTGCCGCGGGTTCGCGCAGACCATGGGGAATGGGGGGAGCCTCGCGGGGTGGAAGGACCTGGGCGGCCGGATGCGGTCCTGGTGAGCGATGCGATATTACCTGATCGACAAGGTGACTGAGCTGACGATCGGCGAGCGGGCGCGCGGCGTGAAATGCGTGACGCTCACCGACGAGGTCCTGCACGACCACTTCCCCGACTACCCTGTCCTGCCGGGCGCGCTCATCCTCGAGGGGGCCTCCCAGCTCTCGGGGTTCCTCCTCGAGATGTCGTTCAATGAGGCGGGAAAGCCGCTCGCCCGGGCCCTCCTCGCGCAGGTCCGCGACGCGAGGTTCTACGAGACGACCGGGCCCGGGGACCGCCTGGAGTTCGAGGCGCGGATCGAGTCCAGGCTCGAGACGGCGGCGCAGGTCGCGATCGAGGTCGCGGTCGACGGGAAGCGCGTCGCGCGCGCGGGGCTCACGTTCGTCATGAAGGCGATCGACTCCGAGCGGGTTCACGAGCAGAGGAGGTACCTGTACAAGCTGTGGACCAGAGACCTGCCGATGTCCGTCCCGATCCTGTGACGCCCGTCGGCGTCACGGGGCACGGCCACGTCGTGGGCCGCTGCGAGGCCACTCCGTACCTCAAGGTGCGGAAGAACCGCAAGTTCATGGGCCTCCAGGACGAGCTCGCCGTCGTCGCCGCGGCGCGCGCGATCGAGTCCGCCGGCCTCTCCGGACGTCCGCTCGGCGAGCGCGTGGGTCTCTATATGGTCGTCGGGTACATCCCCTTCGAAGAAGGGGACATCGCGACGCTCCTGGAGGGCTCTCTCGAGGAGGGCCGATTCTCCGTCGCGCGGTTCGCGACGGGCGGTTTCGCGGCGATCAACCCCCTCCTGACGTTCCGCTGCCTCCCGAACATGCCCGCCTACCACGTCTCCGCGAACTTCGACCTCCAGGGGCCGTATTTCGTGACGTATCCCGGCCCGGGGCAGTTCTACGCCGCGCTGGAACAGGCCTGTGTCGACCTCTCCGAGGGACGAGTCGACGCGGCGCTCGTCGGCGGCGTGGCGCACCAGAGGAACTTCCTCGTCGAGCACCACTTCTCGCGCGTCCATCCGCCCGCGAAGGCGGACTCCCTGCGGGACGCGGCGGGCTTCCTCGTCCTCGAGCCCGTCGCGCGCGCGAGGGACCGGCAGCGGGGCGCCCTGATCGAGTTCGAGACGAGCTACGTCCAGCCGACCGACGCCTTCGCCGCCGGCGGCACCGCGAGCGAGTACCTCCGCGGCTGCTCGGAGTCGATTGTGGGGCTCGGACCGGCATCGCTGCCTGTGGGACTGGCCCTCTCCCATGGCGCGCGCGAGCACGTGCTGCGGACCGACGGCATTCACGCCTACAGCAAGTGGGAAAGCCGATGAGGAGACGGGTGGTCGTCACGGGAATGGGCGTCGTGTCGCCGCTCGGGTGCGCCCTCGGCGAGTTCCGCGAGCGCCTGTTCGCGGGCGAGTCTGCGGCGGGTCCGGTGACGCTCTTCGACGCGAGTGGCCTGCCGACGCAGATCGCGGCTGAGGTAAAGCGGCCCTTTCCGGAGTTCCGCGACCGCAAGATCCCGTTCGCGCTGGAGGCCGCGAGGCAGGCGATGGAGGCCGCGGGCATCCGAGGAACGGGCGGGTCGTTGAGCCTCGGCATCGGCCTGGAGCTCTTCTCGATGGACGACATGGCGGAGTTCCGCGGGACGCGCTGTCTCCCCTCCGACCAGGCTGAGCGGCTGACGTTCCTGCAGACGCCGTCGGACCTCTGCGTGCCGCGCATCGCGTGGCGCTACGGGTTCGACCGGCCCCCCCTCGTCCACGTCTCCGCGTGCGCCGCGGGGACGGACGCCATCGGGGCGGGATACAGGCTGGTGGCCTCGGGCAGGCGGCAGTGTGTCCTCGCGGGCGGGACCGACTCGATGATCAACCCCCTCGGGCTGGGGGGATTCTGCAAGATCGGGGCGACGAGCACGCGGAACGACGAGCCGAAGCGCGCCTCGCGGCCGTTCGACCGCGACCGGGACGGCTTCGTCCTCGGGGAAGGCGCGGGGATCCTCGTCCTGGAGCCGCTTGACGCGGCGCGCCGGCGGGGCGCGCAGATCCACGCGGAGGTCTGCGGTTACGGCTGCTCGTTCGACGCCGCGGGGATCAGCGAGCCGCACCCCGAGGGCCGGGGGGCCTTCCAGGCGATGTCGCGGGCCCTCTCGGACGCGGGGATCGGGGCGGAGCGGATCGACTGCGTGAACGCGCACGGGACCTCGACGCCGAAGAACGACCCGGTTGAGACCATGGCGATCGAGCGCCTCCTGGGCGAACGCGCAAGAGGCGTCCCTGTGGTCGCGACGAAGTCGATGATCGGCCACCTGATCAGCGCGGCGGGAGCCGTGGAGGCGATCGCGGCGATCCTCTGCATGGAGGCGGGGGTCGTGCACTCGACGATCAACCTCGAGCACCCCGATCCGGCGTGCGGGCTCGACCACGTGCCCGGCGGGGCCCGGCGGCACGACCAGGAGTACGTCCTGTCGAATTCGTTTGGGTTCGGCGGTCAGAACGCGTGTATCGTGCTCCGCAACGGGAGGGACGCCCGTGCTTCTTGAGGGCAAGCGCATCGTGGTCACGGGGGCCTCGCGCGGGATCGGGCGCGCGATCGCGCTCGCATGCGCGCGGGAGGGGGCCCTCGTCGGCGTGAACTACCGCGCCTCCGAGGACGCGGCCAGGGCCGTGGCGGCCGAGATGGGCGACCGCGCGATCCTCCTCCGGTTCGACGTGCGGGACCCGGCGGCGATCGCAACGGCGGTCGCGGCGTTCAGAGAGAGGGCCGGGCGGATCGACGGCTGGGTCAACAACGCCGGCGTCCACCACGCGGACCTGCTGGCCGCCGCGGCGGACGACCGGATCCGCGAGCAGGTCGAGGTGAACCTCCTCGGCGCGATCCACTGCGCGCGGGCAGTGCTCCCGACCATGATGGAGCAGCGCGCGGGGGTGATCGTGAACCTCGGATCGGTCTCCGCGGCGCGTCCCGTCCGCGGACAGGCGGTCTACGCCGCGACCAAGGGGGCGATCGAGTCGCTCACGCGCGCACTTGCCGTCGAGTACGGACGCAAGGGGATCCGCGCCCACTGCCTCCGCCCGGGCCCGGTCGAGACGGAGATGATGGCCGGCACCATGGCCCTCGCGGCCGACGAGGTCCTGGCCCGCCTGCCGCTGAGGAGGCTCGGACGTCCCGAGGAGGTGGCCGAGATGGCGGTCTTCCTCCTGAGCGACCGCGCCGCGTTCGCGACCGGAGGGACGCACACGATCGACGGGGGGTACTTGCAGGGATGATCCTCGAGCTGATGAAGGCGAGGCGGAGCGTCCGCCGGTTCAAGCCGCAGCAGCCGCCGCGGGAGCTGGTGGAGCGGCTGATCGAGGCCGCGATCACGGCCCCCTCGGCGAGCAACAAGCAGCCGTGGAGGTTCCTCTGCGTCTCGAGCCGCAGCGTCATCGAGCGAATGGCCGCCGCCGTGCGGGAGGCGGTGGAGCGGATCGCCGCGCACATCGATCCGCCGTCCGTGGAGGCCTTCCGGGCGTACGGCGACTACTTCACGCGCTTCGAGACGGCGCCGATCGTCATCGTCCCCCTCTGCCGCAGCCTGACGGTCCTGAGCAACCTGGTCGGGCCGGCGCTCGCCGCGGAGGACCGCGCCAGGATCGAGGCGATGGAGCGCGAGTCCGGGCTGATCGGGACCTCCCTCGCGCTGGAGAACCTCCTCCTGATGGCGCACGAGCTGGGGCTGGGCGCCTCGGGAATGACGGGGCCGCTCGTCGCCTCGGACCGGATCCGCGACATCCTGGAGGTCCAGCCCTCCTGGCACATCCTCGCCCTGGCGCCGGTCGGCTATCCCGACGAGACCCCGCCGCCGACGGACCGGAAGCCCGTGGACAAGGTCCTCAAGTGGATCGAATAGACCATGACGCGTGAAGAGATGTTCGCCATCGTCCGCGACTGCGTGGCCGACAGCCTGGCCCGGGAGCCCTCGGCGATCCGCGCCGAGAGCCTCCTCGTCCCGGAGCTGGGGGCGGACTCGCTCGACTTCCTCGACATCCTGTTCATGCTCGAGAAGCGGTTCGGCGTGAAGCTGAGGGAGAACGAGCTCGACTTCCTCTCCCGCCTCGACGTCTCGACGGCCAAGGCCGGGAAGGAGGGGGCCCTGACTCGCGAGGCGGTGGAGCGGCTCCAGGAGTGGCTCCCGGCGCTCCGCGCCGTGCCCGATGCGTCGAAGGTGACGCCGGGCCAGCTCTTCTCGCTCATCAGCGTGGAGACGCTGTGCATCCTGGTGGAGCGGAAGATGCCGGCGAGCGCCCCTGGCGCTGCGGACGGCCGCTGACCGCGCTACTTCGGGAAGGAGTCGCGGACCTCCTTCACCTTCGCGTCGACCTCGTCGATCTTGAGCACCTCGAGGGCCTCGAGGAGCTTCTCGGCGCCCGCCGTGTCACCGCTCGCGGCCGCCTTGCGCGCCGCGTCCAGCGGGGTCTCGATCGCCGCCATCAGGGCCTTCATCGCCTCGGCGCGGAGCTTCTTCACGCGGTCGGCGTGCTGGCCCATCTGGAGCACCTTCGGTGCGCGGTCGATGAGTTTCACCATCTCGCCCCATCGTCCCTTCTCGGCCGCCTCGCGGACCATCGAGAAGACCAGGGGTTCGCCCTCCCGCTTCTCGAGAAGCCGCGAAATCGCGAGGGGGACCTCGGGGGCCGGGTCGGAGCTGGTCGTCGGCACCTCGGGCGTCGGCCCGGGCGCGGTCGATTCGGGAGGAGTCGGCGTCGGGGCGTCCTGGCCCCGCCCGCGGGTCGCCTTCCAGCCGATCGCGATGAAGAAGACGCCGGCGGAGATCCCCGCGGCGAGGATCCACTTCGGCCTGCGTCGCGCGGACGCAGGCGGGGTCGTTAAGCCCGCGCCCACGGGAGTCACCGCGGAAGACGCGGGGGCCTTCGGCACGATGGTCGCGGCGGTCGCAGCCGCGAGCGCGGGGCGAGACGGGGGCTTCGCCGGGCCCTGCGCGGAGGGTTTCACGGCCATCTTCTCGATGGCCGCGACCACTTCCTTGGCCGAGGCGGGCCGCTCAGCGGGGTCCTTCGCCATCATGCGCCGGACGAGGTCCACGACCGCGGGGGAAAGCCCGGGCCCGAACGACTCGGATGGGGGCACCGGCGAGGCGACCTGCTGGTGGATGATGTCGATCGCCGAGGCGCCCGTGTACGGCGTGCGCCCGTTGACGAGATGGTAGAGCGTCGCGCCGAGGGCGTACAGGTCGGACCTCGCGTCGACGGTCGCCCCGCGGCACTGCTCGGGCGGCATGTAGTACGGCGTCCCCATGACCTGCCCCGTCGCGGAGAGCCCTCCCTGCCCCGTCGTGTCGCGCGCGAGTCCGAAGTCGCCGAGCTTCACCCGGCCCTCCTTGGACAGGAAGACGTTCTCGGGCTTCACGTCCCGATGGATGACCCCCTGCTCGTGCGCGGCCCCGAGCGCCTTCGCCACCTCGCGCGTGATCGCCAGCGCCTCGCCGACGGGCAGCCTCCCCTTCTTCGCGAGGTAGGCCGCGAGGGTCTCCCCCTCCACGAACTCCATCGCGATGAAGTACTGACCGTCCTGCTGCCCGAAGTAGTAGACCTGGACGATGCAGGGGTGCTGGAGCTTCGCCGCGGAGACGGCCTCCCGCTGGAAGCGGGCCAGCATCTCGGGGTCGGCCGTGGAGAAGGGAGGGAGGAGCTTGATAGCGACGCGGCGCTGCAGCGAGACCTGCTCGCCGAGGTAGACGGAGCCCATCCCGCCGCGGCCGAGGAGCCGCACGAGGCGGAACTCCCCGGCGAGCGTCTTCCCCGCGAACGGGTCGGGGCCGCCGAGGAGGGTCGGGAGGGGGCCTGCGTCCATGGCGCGGGACGCTACCAGAGGGGCGCGGGGGTGTCAACGCGGGAGGCGCGCGTTACGGGTCGAAACGACGTTACGCAGCGTGACTCCCTGCCGGCGCAGGTATATTTGACATCTGTGTTAGCAACACATGACGCGCAGCGTAACATGCGTAAGCGTCGTGGGTTCTCGATGCGCCGCCCGGCTCACCCAGGTGCGTCCGCGGGGCAGGAGGGTTGCGGGGTACGTCCCGCGGTTACGGGGTAGAGGAACGTCGCGGGAAAGGGGTGGTGCCATGCGCGCCGTCCTGACGTTCCTCCTGGTCGGGTCCTCAGTCCTTGCGCAGACCTACGGCGAGTCGCCGTTCCTCTTCGGGATCCATGATCCCGGCGGGGAGCGCCACATGGCCGAGAAGGGCCGCCGCGGGTGGATCCTCTTCACGGAAGAGGTCGGCCGCAACCCGCAGGACCGCTCTGGGCGGGACTATCGGCCCTGGGCGGACCAGGGGTACGGCGTCCTCGTCCGCATCAACCACGGCTACGGCCCTACGAACGGGACCCTCCCCTACCAGCGCCACTACGCCGACTTCGCGCAGCGGGTCGCCAACTTCGTGGCAGCCTCCCCCGGCGCCCACCTCTGGATCATCGGGAACGAGACCAACCTCCCCGGCGAGTGGCCCCGCTACGAGGGGACCGAGCAGCGGATCACGGCCCAGATGTACGTGGACTGCTTCCGCCGCTGCCGCCAGGCGATTCGTGCGCTCCAAGGGCACTCCGGCGACCAGGTAATTACGCAGGGCGTGGCGACCTGGGCCGCCGTGATCGGCCAGGGCTGGGTCGAGTACCACCTCGAGATCCTGAACACGCTCGGCCAGGGAGGCCTCGACGGGGTCGCCCTGCACACCTACACGCACGGGTCCGACCCAAACCTCATCTTCAGCGAGGCGACGATGGACCCGCCCTTCCAGACCCGCCGCTTCCACTTCCGCGCGTACCGCGACTACCTGAATGCCCACCCCGCGTGGGCGCGCTCGCTCCCCGCCTACATCACCGAGACCGACCAGAACGACGCCTGGGCCGACGCGAACTCGGGCTGGGTGAGGAACGCCTACCGCGAGATCAACTCCTGGAACTCGGGAGTCGGCGTGCAGGCGATCCGCGCGCTGGTCCTCTACCGCTGGCCGCGCGCCGACCAGTGGTTCATCGAGGGAAAGCAGGGTGTGATCGACGACTGGCGCATGGCCATGGACAACGACTACCGCTGGACGACGTCGCAGACCCCTCCCCCGCCGCCGCCTGGAGCGCCCGACGTCGTCGTCGATTCCATCCGCACACGCCCGGCCGCGGTCTCCGCGGGGAGCCAGGTCACGTTCGAGTGCACCGTCCGGAACATCGGGACCGGACCGACGCCGGCGAACACGGCGATCGGCGTGGGCTACCTCGTCAACGGCTCGCAGGTCACCTGGGGGTCCGTGCCGGGCCCCCTCGCCGCTGGTGCAAGCGTGACGATCGGCACGAACGCCAACGCCTGGGTCCCGGCGACGGGAGGGTTCTACACGGTGACGGCCCGCGTCGACGACGTGAACCGATTCTGGGAGACGAACGAGAACAACAACGCGCGATCGATGACGGTCGCGGTCACGGTGCAGAGCGCGCCCACGCTGACGGCCGTGCGCATCAACGCCACGGCGCTCAACGTGCGCAGCGGGATTGGGGTGTCGTTCCCCATCATCGGGCAGGTGAGGCAGGGGCAGGTCTACTTCAGCGGCGCGCGGAGCAATGGCTGGTACCAGATCCGGTACGACCATCGCACGGGGTGGTGCTCTGGGAGCTTCCTCACAGAGGTCCGAGGCATCACGGGGGTGCGAATTGCGACGGCCGTGAATGCGAGGACGAGCCCGGCGTTCGGACAGAACATCATCGGACTGTGCAATGTCGGGTCGAGATTCTGTCAGGTGTCGTCGAGCGGGTCGTGGCGGCAGATCTGGTACCGCGGTCGGGCGGCCTGGATCTGGGGCGCCTCCGGCTCGCCTTTCGGGTGGTAGAGGAGGGTCTCATGCGGGGTTGGACGATTGGGGCGGCGTGTCTCTGGATGGCGACCTGCGCCGCGGCGGTGGACCGGCCGGGGACCATCTGGAGGCCGGCGAGCACGGCGAACTACAGCGACCGGAACTGGGACACGCGCGCGGTGGTCGACACGATCGTGATCCACACGGGCGAGGGGTCCTACGGCGGGATCATCTCCTGGTTCCAGAACCCGAGCGCCTCGGCGAGCAGCCAGTACGTGATCGCGCGGAACGGCGAGATCACGCAGATGGTCGCCGACAACGACATGTCGTGGCACTCGACGTACTACAACTCCCACTCCATCGGGATCGAGACGGAGGGGTTCGCGGGCGACCCGAACCAGTGGACGGCCGAGCTGCTCGGATCGCTCGCCGACCTCTGCGCGTGGCTGTGCGAGGCCTACGCCATCCAGCCGACGCACCCCGCGGGGGACGCGAACACGAACGGGGGGTACTACAACGGCGTGGGCCTCGTCGGGCACTACCAGGTCCAGACCTCGGGGAGCACGGCGGCGCGGCAGTACGGCGTGCGCACCGACCCGGGCGTCTACTTCCCATGGGACGCATTCGTCCAGATGGTGCAGTTGAGGCTGAACGGGGCGGCCCCGGCCCCGACGAATCTGCGCGCGAACGCGTACGCGAGCGGCGGGTCAGCGTCGGTCGACTTCTCGTGGGACGCGTCGGCAGGGGCCGAAGGGTACTACGTCGACGTCGCGCAGTCGGAGAGCGACCTCGTCAACATGAGGGGCACCTTTCAGAACTGGGACGTCGGGACGGACACCGCCGTGACGTGGAACGGCCTCGCGCCGAGGACGACGTACTTCTGGCGCGTGTGGGCCTACAACGGCGCGGGAGGGGACCACGGGTACCCCGATGGGCCGTTCACAACGCCGGGAGCAAACCGTCTCCTCCTCGGCCTGGGCCGCGGTGGGAACGGGCGGGCGGAGTCGCTGACGGGCGCGTGGGCGCACGAGGCGTGGCTCTCGCAGGGGTGGACGGCGTACAACGCGGCGAACGGGGCGATGACTCCGGCCTGTGGCGACCTCGACGGGGACGGCGTGGACGAGATTGTCTGCGGACTCGGCGCCTACACCTCCGCAGGAGGCTGGGTGGCGATCTTCGAGGGAGGGACGTACGCGTTCTCGCGCTGGATCCGCCTCGACTGGAGCGCCTACAACGCGGCGAACGGGGAGACGAGGCCCGCGGTCGGCGACTTCGACGGCGACGGTCGCGCGGAGATCGCGCTCGGGATCGCGACCCACACGGCCTCGGGGGGCTGGGTGTACCTGTACGACGACGCCTCGGCGGACTACCGGTTCCTGCGAACGCTTCGGCTGCCCTGGTCGGCGTACAACGCGGCGAACGGCTCGACGAGGCCGGCGGCTGGGGACATCGACGGGGACGGGCGGGACGAGCTGGTCGTGGGGCTGGGGAGCTACCCGGGCCAGGGGGGCTGGAGCGCGGTCTTCGAGGACGCAACGGGTGGATACGCGCTCCGCCAGTGGGTCCGGATCGACTGGTCGGCCTACAACACGGCGAACGGGGAGGTGCGGCCGGCGTGCGGGAACCTGGACGGCGACGCGGCGGAGGAGATCGTCCTTGGCATCGGCCGCCACACGGCGGCGGGCGGCTACGCGCGGGTCGTCGACGACGCGGGGGCCGCGTACGCGAAGCTCGGCTGGGCGCGGGCGGCGTGGGCCGCCTACAATTCCGCGAACGGCGAGGTTCGCCCCGCGGTGGGCGACGTCGACGGGGACGGTCGCGGCGAGGTCGTCCTCGGGCTGGGGACCTACGCCACGGCGGGAGGCTACGCCTACGTCGCTGGAGACGCCTCGCGCGCCTACGGCCTCGTCCGCTGGGTCCGCGTCGCGAACCCCGCTTACAACGCCGCCAACGGCGAGACCTGGCCCGCGATCGGGCGAATACGATAGGCCTTTTCAAGGCGGCGCGGCGATCGTGGCCTGCCCGGCCGCGCATCGATCCACACTGGGACTCGTGGTTCGCCGGCGAGCCGGTGTACGCCTTCCAACCACCTCCGGGGCCCCACCGAGGCAGTTGGCTCGATTTCCAGCCGGCCCGGGTGCTTGCGAGAATCCCGGTCCGCAGTCAGCAACTTGCGACGCCAGAATGAGATGCGATGAACTTCGGAGATGCCGCTCGTGGCAGGGAGGTTGCGTCATCAAGAATTCCAAGGAAGCACACTGCTGGGGCAAGGCGCCACGCGGGCGTCGTGGCAGTCACCCGCGTGGCACCCCCAGCCTTTACATTGCGTACCAACCCCCTCTGCACACAGGGGATGACCCCGATCGGTCGCGACCCCGACCGAGCGGGGTCCTCTATTTAAGGAATGGACCTGCCGGCCCCGATTTGATTCCGTTGGCCCGAAACCCGCCCCAGTCCGGCATTTCCCGTCTGGACACAGATGGGAGCAACCGATGAGACGAATCCCCCTCGCAGCGGCCGCTCTGGCCGCCGTTACCCTCCTTCTCGCCGACCAGTCGCCCGAAGAGGTCCGCAAGGCCATCGGCGACACTTCGGCCTCCGACGCGTGGGTCTATGACGACCTCGCCGCGGGCTTCGCTCAGGCGAAGAGGGAGGCCAAGCCCCTCTTCATCGTCTTCCGCTGAGTGCCCTGAAAAGGCTGCAATGCCTTCGACGGGCAGGTTGCCCGTCTCGAGCAGGACCTGGCCGACCTCTCCTCCAAGTTCGTCTGCGTCCGCGTCGTGCAGATGCGCGGCGTCGACCTCAACCTCTTTCAGTTCGACTGGGACATGACCTGGGCGGCGATGTTCATGAACGCCGACCAGACGATCTACGCCCGCTACGGCTCCCGCGCCTCCGACCGCGACCACTCCGGCGACCTCGTCTCCGTCGCCGGGCTCCGCGCCTGCATGGAGCGCGTCCTCGAGCTGCACGCGGGCTACCCCGGCAACAAGTCCCTCCTGGACGGAAAGAAGGGCAAGCCCCTCAAGTGGCGCACCACCGAGTCGATCCCCAACCTCTCGAGCCGCTTCAAGCAGACCGACCTGCCGAAGAACTGCATCCACTGCCACCACGTCACCATGGGCCTCCGCCGCGAGGCGGCCAACGCAAAGCGCCCCATCCCCGACAACCTCCTCTGGCTCTACCCCCTCCCCGACAACATCGGCGTGAAGATCGCCATCGACGACGGCCGACGCGTCGAGGCGGTGACGAAGGGCTCTCCCGCCGAGAAGGCCGGGGTCCTCGCCGGCGACGAGATCGAGTCGCTCGACGGCCAGGCGATCACGTCGCCGGCCGACATCCAGTGGGTGCTGCAGAACCTCGCGGACCAGGCGAGCCCGAAGGCGGTGGTCAAGCGTGCCGCCGAGACGAAGACGTTGACGTTGTCGCTCTCGGGCCCGTGGAAGCACTACGACATCGCCTGGCGGGAGTCGCTCTGGGACCTGCGGAGCGGCGTGGTGTGGGTGCCGCTGACGGACGACGAGCGGAAGAACGCGGGCCTCACGGACAAGGTCCTCGGGCTCCGCGCGAAGTTCGTCGGGCCGCAGGGCAACGCAAAGAAGGGCGGCTTCCAGCAGGAGGACATCCTCGTCGAGGTCGACGGAAAGTCGACGCCGATGAGCGAGGGAGAGCTGATCGTCCACCTCCGGCAGAAGTACGTCCCGGGCTCGAAGGTCCCGATGACGATCCTGCGCGGAAAGAAGCGGGTCAAGGTGACGCTGGAGCTGAGCTAGACCGCCGATCGAGGGCCTTCAGCAGGGGGCGCTCGACCAGGAGGTAGAAGGCGACTCCCGCCACGATGGCCAGCGCCACGACGAGGACAAACGCCACGCCGTGGTGCAGCTTCCTGGGAAGCCCGGCGGCGACGGCGAGTTTGGCGAGAAGCGACAGCGCCGGCACGTGCGCGAGGAAGATGGCGTACGACGCGGCCCCGAGGAACGAGAAGAGGCGCGGCACGCGCAGGCCTCCCGACCGCTCCGCCTCGGCGAGGCCCAGAACGACGCCGAGGCTCCCCACCCCGTAGGCGAGGAGAAGCTCGGAGGCGTCCAGCCACTGCGTATAGGTCTCCACGGCGCCCGCCCCGAGGAAGAGCGCCGCGCCCAGGAGCGCGACCAGGCGCGGGGCAGGCACGGTCCGCCTCACGTAGATGGCCGCCCCGAGCATCCCGAGGAAGAACTGAACGTGCCGCAGGTCCCCCAGAAAGCACAGCGGGAACGGACGGGGGCCGACCGGAAGCACGACGTAGAGGAGCCACGCCGCGAACACGACGACACCGACGCGTCTCCCAGCGATGAACGCGAGGAAGGCGACGTAGAACAGGACCTCGTTGCACAGGCTCCACGCGACTCCGAGGACGGGCGCGGTCGGGTGCGGGAGGAGCAGAAACGAGCAGACAAGGGTGCCCGCCTGTCGCTCGTGTCCAACGCCCCAGCCCGGCGCGAGGAAGAAGACGGGGACGATGAGCGCCATGACGACCCAATATGGCGGGTAGATGCGGCGGAAGCGCTTCCACGCGTAGGAGCGCCACCGCTCGGGGCGGCCGATGTCGGCGCGATGCGCGAAGGCGATGATGAACCCCGACAGGACGAAGAAGAAGTCGACGCCGGCGTGGCCGAAGTCGAACACGTCCCCGAACGGCTCGGCTCCCCAGTACTTCGACTTGGCGAAGATCGACCCGCTCGCGTGGAAGAGAAGGACGAGGATCGCGGCCGCGGCGCGGGCGGCCTGCAAGGAGTGGATCATGGAGGCCTCGACAGGCGCAAGGGTATGACGAGGCGCGGACTCGCACAAGGAATGCGTTGAGTGGCACGGGCGCTGTAGCAGATACCCGATAGCAGATACCCGATACCCGATAGGAGGGGTAGGTCGATCCGGGCCCGTCCAGCTTGCCGTAAGGTCGACGTGCTCTTCGCCGCGTAGAGCAGGACTCCGACCCCCTGGCAAGCTGGACGGGCCCGGACCAAACTACCCCTCCTATCGGGTATCGGGTATCTGCTATCGGGTATCTGCTACAGCGCCCCCGACCTCCACTCCGGAGCGTCCCTCCGGCCCTCCCCGTCTCGTTGACTTCCCGTCCCTCGCAGGTACAATCCCTCGATTCCATCCTCTCCGAGGGGCGCAGTGGCCGACACGAAAGAGTCCTCCGAGCCCGCGATCTACGCCTTCTTCGGCGGAATCGGCCGCGAGCTGCTTGCGATGTTCAGCGGCTTCGGCGCATTCGGCCTCCTCTTCGTCCGGGTCATCGTTCGCCTCTTCCGGAAGTGGCCCAGCCGGAAGATCCTCCTCCTCCAGATGTTCAACATCGGGCCGAAGTCGCTCGTGGTCGTCCTGACCACCGGCTGCTTCACCGGCGCCGTGATCGCCGTCCAGAGCTACTTCCAGTTCAAGCGGATGCAGGTCGAGACCATGCTCGGCGCGATCGTCGGCGTCACCATGGTCAAGGAGCTCGGTCCCGTGCTCACGGGCCTCATGCTCGCCGGCCGCGTCGGCGCCGCCATGACCGCCGAGCTCGGCACCATGAAGGTCACCGAGCAGATCGACGCCCTCGAGGCCATGGCCACCGACCCGATCAGCCACCTCATCCTCCCCCGCTTCGTCGCCTGCGTCCTCCTCATGCCCATCCTCGCCATCCTCTCCGACACCGTCGGGATCCTCGGCGGCTACTTCCTCTCCGTGGTGGTCCTCGACGTCGATCACTTCTACTACGTCTATCACACCAAGGAATGGGTCGACGTCTGGGACATCCTCGGAGGCCTCATCAAGTCGTCGATCTTCGGCGCCTTGATGTGCCTCATCTGCTGCTACAAGGGCTTCAACTGCGGCCCGGGCGCCTCAGGCGTCGGCAAGGCGACGACGGAGAGCGTCGTCACCTCCAGCATCACCATCCTGATCAGCGACTTCTTCCTGACCGTAATGCTCTTCCGCATGTAGCATGGCCGAATCCCCGCTCATCGACATCGTCGACGTCCATAAGACGCTGGGGGACAAACGCGTCCTCGCGGGCGTCAACCTCTCCATCGCGCGGGGGGAGTGCGTCTGCGTCATCGGCCAGAGCGGCACGGGAAAGAGCGTCCTCCTCAAGAACATCCTCGGCCTGATGAAGCCCGACAAGGGGCAAATCCTCGTCGAGGGGAAGGACATCACGAAGGCCACGATCCCCGAGTGGAACCTGTTCCGCCGCCGCGTCGGGATGGTCTTCCAGGGCTCCGCCCTCTTCGACTCGCTCACCGTCGGGGAGAACGTCGCGTTCGCCCTGCAGGAGCACACGGACCTCTCCGCCCGCCAGATTCGGAAAATCGTCGAGGAGAAGCTCGCGATCGTCGATCTTCCGGGTGTGGAGGGGAAGATGCCAGGCGAGCTGTCGGGCGGGATGAGGAAGCGCGTCGGGATCGCCCGCGGGCTTGCGACCGACCCCGAGATCATGCTCTTCGACGAGCCGACCACCGGCCTCGACCCCGTCCGCGCCGCGGAGGTGGATCACCTCGTGCTGCGGCTCCGCGACAAGCTGTCGAAGACGGTGATCGTGGTCACGCACGACATGGCGAGCGCCTACCGCATCGCGACGCGGATCGCGATGCTGCACGAAGGCCAGATCCGCTTCCTCGGGACGGCCGCCGAAGTGAAGGGCACGCAGGACCCGTTCGTGCACCAGTTCGTCAACGGCCTGATCGAGGGGCCCATCAAGAGCGAGTCCACGCGGTCCTGGCAGCGCGACGAGGCCGGCGCACCGGTCGTCGGCGGCGCGGGGAAGGGGGCGAACTGACGTGGCCACCTCCCGCACTGAACGGATCCTGGGCCTGCTCGTCCTGATCGGGGTGGCCGCGTTTCTGTGGTCTGCGGCCGAGGCGATCTACGAGCGGTACTGGCCGAAGGTGTACCGCGTCGTCGCCTACTTCGAGGACGCCAGGGGCCTGGCCGAGGGGACTCCGATCCGGATCGCCGGCGTCCGCGCGGGCTGGGTGATCGAGATCATCCCGCCGGGATTCGAGGCGCCCGAGCCGACCTTCGACTACACGGGCCTCCCGGACGCCGAGAAGCGCGAGCGGGTGAAGATCGTGCTCGGTATCCTCGACCCGATCCGGATCCGCACGCACAAGGTCCGCGTGGCGTCGATGGGGCTCATCCAGGAGCGCTACCTCGCGATCGACGTCGGCCACGAGGATCCCCTGCCGCGCGAAGGGGCCGCCGTCCTCGGCGAGCTGGACGTCTCCCTCGACAGCGTCGGCGACGCGGCGAGGCGGGTGCAGGCGATCTTCAGCGACACCGAGCTCCAACAGCGCATTGGGCGGTTCAGCGACGAGATGAGGGGGCTCCTCGGCGGGTTCAATCGCGTCGTCGCCCGCGGTCCGGACACGCTGAAGCGGGCCCAGGGGACCTTCCGCGTCCTGGGAGGCGACACGACCGCGATGATCGAGGCCTCCTCGGACGCCATCGCGCGCACGCAGGCCAACACCGAGGGGATCTCCGACCAGTTCGGGGAGACCCGCGATCGGATCGATCGGGTCCGCGCCGAGTTCGAGGCGCTCTCCGAGGCCGCCCGGGAGATGCAGGCGCACGTCAAGTCGGGGAAGGGCAACCTCGGGCGGTTCGCCTCCGACCCGGCGCTCCCGCAGTCGTTCGACGGCGTCTCAGGGGCCAAGACGAAGCTCGCCTACGACCGGAGCAAGTCGGAGCCGATGAGCACCGGCACGCGCTCGCTGCTCAAGGCCGCGAAGGCCATCCTCTTCTTCCTGGAGCCGTCGGACAAGTAGGAGGTCGACCGTGGACGAACGCAAGCTGGAACTGAGGCTCGGGATCTTCGTGACCATCGGCCTCACGGTCTTCTGCGCCGTCGTCATCTACTTCCTGAAGGAAGGGGCGTTCCTCAACACCTACCGCGTCACGGCCTACTTCGAGGACGTGACCGGCGTCGACGCGAAGAGCCCCGTCCAGATGGGCGGCGTCAAGATCGGGAAGGTGGAGCGGATCGACCCGCCGATCAAGGAGGACATCGACGCGGCCCGCGGACAGTCGGGCGTCGCCATGACCGATCAGCAGATCAAGGTGGCCGAAGGGCGCGGCGACTATTCCCACCTCTCCGACGGGCAGAAGCGCGCGCGGATCAAGGTCGTCATCCAGGTCGAGCCCAGCTACCGCATCCGCTCCCGCACCGTCCGCATCGCGTCGAAGGGCCTCATCGGCGACAAGTTCCTCGAGTTCAAGCTCTCCGAGGCCGAGTTCAGCGGGGACGCCCTCCCGACGGACGGGAACGGCGAGGTCGAGGGAGAGACCCCGACGAGCCAGGAAGAGCTGCTGAAGGGCGTCCAGAAGACGCTCGAGTTCTTCGGCGACCCGGCCCTCAAGGAGCGCGTGAACAACTTCCTGGACGAGGCCACGACGCTCTTCCGCAAGGGGCAGCCGGTGCTCGACGACACCGACAAGCTCCTCCAGAACGTCGACAAGACGGTCATGACGCTCGGGGACGACGCCCACTTGATGATGGGGAGCGTGACCGACCAGGTGACGCGAACCTCGGACACGCTGAACGGGTTCATGATCTCGTTCGACCCCACGCGCGAGAAGCTCAACAGCAACCTCGACGAGCTGGAGAAGAGCCTCGTCTCGTTCCGCGGCGTCGTGGACGACATCAAGTCGGGCCAGGGGTCGATCGGGAAGCTGTACAAGGACGAGGAGCTCTACGATCGGTTGGTCGCCGTCGCCGATTCGGCGCAGCTCACGCTGGAGGACGCGGACACGGCCATCCTGTTCCTGACGGACAACCCGGCGACCCTCATCTGGGGACGCGACGAGCGGAACGAGCCGATCGAGCGGCTGGAGTCCAGGCCGCGCTCGGCGTACATGATGCCGAAGCAGTAGGGAGACCACGATGCCGACCGAGCTGCCGACCCGGTACGACGCGGCCTCCGCGGAGGAGCGGATCTACCAGGCGTGGGAGTCGAAGGGGCTCTTCACGGCGAATCCCGCCTCGACGAAGCCCCCCTACTGCATCGTCATCCCGCCGCCGAACGTGACGGGCTCCCTCCACATGGGGCACGCCCTGAACAACACGCTGCAGGACATCGTGATCCGCTGGAAGCGGATGAACGGCTTCGAGACGCTGTGGCTGCCGGGGACGGACCACGCGGGGATCGCCACGCAGAACGTGGTGGAGAAGGAGCTGGCCAAGGAGAAGCTGTCGCGCCACGACCTCGGCCGCGAGAAGTTCCTCGAACGCGTGTGGGAGTGGAAGAAGAAGTACGGCGACACGATCATCCGGCAGCTCAAGCGGTTGGGGTGCTCGTGCGACTGGTCGCGGTGCCGCTTCACGATGGACGAGGGGTACTCCCACGCGATCCGCACGGCGTTCGTGAGGTACTTCGAGAAGGGGTACATCTACAAGGACAAGCGGATCGTGAACTGGTGCCCGAGGTGCCTCTCGGCGATCTCGGACATCGAGGTGGACCGCCCCGAGAAGCCGCCCAAGGGGAAGCTCTGGCACATCAAGTACCCGGTGAACGGTTCGGACCGCTTCCTGACGGTGGCCACGACGCGCCCCGAGACGATGCTCGGCGACGCGGCCGTGGCGGTGCACCCCGACGACCCGCGGTACCAGGACCTGATCGGGAAGACCGTGATCCTGCCGCTCATGGACCGCGAGATCCCGATCATCGCCGACGGGATTCTCGTGGACCCGAAGTTCGGCACGGGGGCGGTGAAGGTGACCCCCGCGCACGACCAGAGCGACTTCGACTGCGGCGTGAGGAACAAGGTCCCGCGCATCGTGATCATGGACGAGCGCGGCGTGATGAACGAGGGCGCAGGGAAGTACCAGGGCCTCGACCGTTTCAAGGCACGCGACGCGATCGTGAAGGACCTCGAGGCGCTCGGACTCCTCCTCAAGACCGAGGACCACGAGACGCCGATCGGGTACTGCGACCGCTGCAAGACCGTCCTCGAGCCGTACCTCTCCGACCAGTGGTTCGTGAGAATGAAGGAGCTGGCGCAGCCGGCAATCCGCGTCCTGAAGGAAGGGAAGGTCCGCTTCATCCCCGACCGCTGGACGCGTGTGTACCTCGACTGGATGGAGAACCTCCGCGACTGGTGCGTGAGCCGGCAGATCTGGTGGGGCCACCGCGTGCCCGCCTGGAAATGCGCCGACTGCGGGAAGTACACGACGGGCCTGACCGACCCGACCAAGTGCGGACCGTGCGGCAGCGCGAGCATCGCGCAGGAGACCGACGTGCTCGACACGTGGTTCTCGAGCGCACTCTGGCCGTTCGCGACGCTCGGATGGCCGGACAAGACCGCCGACGTGGCGAAGTTCTACCCGGGGCACTCCCTGTTCACGGCGAGCGAGATCATCTACCTCTGGGTGGCGAGGATGATCTTCAGCGGCATGGAGTTCCTCGGCGAGATCCCCTTCAACGACGTCTACATCCACGCCACGGTGAAGATCTGGGGCGATCGGATGTCGAAGAGCAAGGGGAACGGCGTGGACCCGCTGGAGCTGATCAAGCGGTACGGCGCCGACGCGACGCGGCACTGCCTGGCGAGCCAGGCGAACCTCGGACAGGACCTCAACTGGCAGAACGGCTTCAAGAACCTCGGCGAGGCGAGGAAGGCCCCCCCCGAGGACCCGAAGTGGACCGGGAACCCGAAGTGCGAGGAGGGACAGGCGTTCATCACGAAGATCTGGAACGCGTGCCGCTTCTCGCTGTCGAACGTGCAGTCGCCCGACGCGGCGCGGCTCCTGGAGGCCCTGCCCGCGTCGGACAAGCTCGCCTTCGAGGACCGGTGGATCCTCTCCAGGCTCCACACGTGCATCGGCAAGGCCGACGCCGCGCTCACGGAGTACCGCTTCGGCGAGTACGTGGGGACGCTCTACCACTTCGTGTGGCATGAGTTCTGTGACTGGTACCTCGAGATCGTGAAGCCGCGATTGGCCGGGCCGGATCGGGCCACGGTGGAAGGCGTGCTCGTGCAGACGCTCACCCATGTCCTGAGGCTCCTTCACCCGGTAATCCCTTTCGTGACCGAGGAGCTCTGGCAGGCCATGCGGTCCTTCCCGGGCCTCGACAAGGCGCTCTCCGAGAGCCTCATGACCGCGCCGTGGCCGAGGCAGGACCCGTCGCGCGTCCACCTGGCGACCGAGGAGGCCATGGAGAGGCTCATGGACGTGACGCGCGGGATCCGCGAGATCCGCGCCCGAGTGAACGCGCCGCGCGCGCAGCTCCTCGCCGCGCAGGTGAGCGGGCAGGACGAGGCGGCCCTCGCGGCACTCCGCGGCCAGGAGAAGGCGATCGAGCGGCTCGGCGGACTCTCCGCGCTCACGCTCGGCGTGGGGCTCTCGCGCCCGCCAAGGTCGACGACGGAGGCGATCGGCGCGCTGACGATCAGCGTGCCGCTGGAGGGGGTGATCGACCTCGCGGGGGAGCGGAAGCGGCTCGAGCAGCGCTTGGCCGAGACCGTGGGGGGGATCGAGCGGGTGCAGAAGAAGCTCGCGGACCCGAATTTCCGCGACAAGGCGCCGGCGGAGGTGGTCCAGGCAGAGGAGGCGCGCATGCGCGAGCTGGAGGCGCAGCGGGCGAAGCTGGAAGAGGCCCTGCGGGACCTGGAGTGATCCGGGGGGCGTGCACCGCAGAGGCGCAGAGGGCGCAGAGACCCGCAGAGGCGCCTCTGCGGGTCTCTGCGTCCTCTGCGACTCTGCGGTGAACGTGACAACCGATGTACTTCCAATCCCGTGACTGGTCCCGCTGGATTCCCGTCCTGCTCTACATGGCGGGGATCTTCTGGCTCTCCAGCATGGAGAGCCCCGGGATCCCGCTCAACGTGAGCGACAAGCTCGCCCACCTCGCGGCCTACGCACTCCTGGGCGCGCTCGTCCTGCGCGCGGCGAACGGCGGTCTCGGCCGCCCCGTCTCGGCGCGTGCCGCCCTGTTCTCGTTTCTGCTCTCGGCCGCCTACGGCGTCTCCGACGAGTGGCACCAGTCTTTCGTGCACGGCCGCGTCGCCTCGGCGGGCGACGTCGTCGCGGACGCCATGGGCGCGTTCCTGGCAATCGCGGTTCTGGCCGCGTGGGGACGCCGCCCCTATAATGCCCCCGTCACCGCTGATCGAGAGGGACCATGACCGACCTCAACACGACCGGCATCCGACCGGATTCCGTGGAAATCGTCCGAGGCTTCGCGCAGGGCGCGATCAACGCCTTCAAGGAGCACCTCCTCTCCGTCAACCTCGCCGGGAGCGTCCTCACGAAGGACTACCTCCCCGGCCGCTCCGACACGAACTTCGTGCTCCTCTTCCAGCGCTTCTACCCGGACTTCTTCGACGAGGTCCAGGAGCTGGGGAGGCAGTACGGGTCGCGCGGCGTGAGCGCGCCGCTCTGCATGACGCAGGCGTACGTCGAGACCTCCCTCGACGCCTTCCCGGTCGAGTTCTACAACCTGAAGTTGATCCACCACACGGTCTTCGGTCGTGACCTGCTCGCCGATCTGAAGATCGAGAAGGCCGACCTGCGCCTGCAATGCGAGCGCGAATTGAAGTCGCACTTCCTCCAGCTCCGGAACGGCTTCATCCAGGTGGGGAACAACGCAGAAGCGCTGAAGGAGATGCTCTTCGCCGCGCAGTCGGCCTACGTCCCCGTGGTCCGCGCGCTCTTGTACCTGCTCGGCAAGGAGTCCCCGCGCGAGGCGACGGAGGCGATCACGGCCCTCGAAGGGGCGCTCGGCGTGCCGCTCGCGGCGATGAAGGACCTGCGGCGCGTCCGGGTCGAGGAGGCCCGCGTCGACGCCGACGGGCTGAGGCACCTCTTCCTCGGCCTCTACGAGCTCGGCGGCGCGCTCGGGGAGAAGGTCGACCAGATGCAGTTGTCGGCGTAGGGGGACGATCCACAGATGCGTACGGATGCTCACAAACTAGGGGGCGTCTCCTGGCGGGCGGTGACCGTCCTCGTGCTCCTCGTCGGACTTGCGCAGGCGCAGTCGATTCGGCGGACCGGCTACGTCACGGACGAGGCCGGGGTGATCGATCCCGCCTCGGAGGACACGATCACGGCGATGCTCGCCCAGCTCCGGGAGCAGACCCAGTTCGACAACGCCATCGTGACGGTGAACTCCACGTCCGGGAGCATCGAGTCCCTCGCCGATCAGCTCTTCACCGCCTGGAACCAGGGTGAGCTCGGGTTCATCCTCATCGTCTCCGTCCAGGACCGGAAGTGGTGGATCGCCACCAGCGACCTGCTCCAGTCGACCATCAACGCCTCGTACCGCAGTTCCCTCGAGGAGAGGTGCCTCAAGCCCAACTTCCGCGCAGGGAACTACTCCGCAGGGCTGATCGCCGCGGTGGGAGACCTCTCGGGACGTCTTCCGTCGCGCGGAGGCTCGTCGACGACCTACTCGCCATCGACCGGCGGCGCGCCCGGACGCTCGCTCGGGTCCTGGGGAAGCCCCGGCCTCTGCACCGGAATCGGCTGCGTCGTGGCCTTTCTCTTCCTCATCGGGATCCTGAACTCGGCGCGCCGTTGGACTCCGGGGGGATGGGGCGGGGGGGGATACACGTCCCGCCCGTATGGAGGCGGCGGCTGGGGAGGCGGCTGGGGCCGCTCGTACGGCCCCCGTCGGAGCTGGGGAAGCGGTTGGAGCGGATCGAGCAGCTCGGGCTGGTCGTCCGGTCGGTCGAGCTGGGGATCGAGCGGCGGGTCGAGCTCCCGCTCCAGCTCCAGCGGCGGTGCGAAGCGGAGCACCTACTCGGGCGGAGGGGGCGGCGGGAGCTGGTAATCGATGGCCGAGCCGCGTGACGAGTTCCTCCGGCACAAGGAGCAGGCCCTCGCGGCGAAGCGTGAGGGCCGCAACGAGGAGGCGCGCGTCCACTTCCTCGCCGCCGCGAAGGCGCTCCTCGCGCTCGCCGGGAGGGTGAAGGCCCCCGAGGAGAGGGCCTCCCTCGTCCAGGCGGCCCACGCGATGGTGGGGAAGGCCAAGGAGCTCAAGGGTGCCGCGGCCTCGGACGCGGACCTGGTCCAGATCGAGGCCGACATGTCGGCGGAGCCCGTGGTCGAGGCGCCGCCCGTGCTCGTCGCCCCGCCAGCTCCCCAACCGCTGCGCCCCGTTGCGGCGATGGACCCGACCATCTTCCTCGCGTCCTCCCCGGGCCAGGGGATGCGCGCCCAGATCCTCGGAGCCCTCTCGACCGTGCTCCCCCTCTCCCCCACCATCGACCTCGCCGGACTCGCCGCCGAGGTGAACGGGATGAGCGGCCCGGACCTCCTCGCGATGCTCGCGGACGCCTCCCGGCGGGCCCAGAAGGCGTGCGTGAAGGGGCGGACGGAGTGGCGCATCGAGCCCGAGGACGTCGCGGCAGCCCTGGCATCGCACGATTCGCCCGCCGTTGCGAGAGCGGGCGTGCCCGCGGTCGATGCGCCACCGCCCGACCCGCGGGTACAGGAGACCCTCCAGCAGCACGGCCTCCCGGCCGACGAGGCCGCGGCGTTCCAAGACCTCCTCCACCTCACTGAGGACCGCCAGCTCCTCGCCGACCTGCTCGCGGACCGAGCGCGCGACGTGAAGGCGCGCGTCGCCAAGCGGCGCGCCCTGGAGTTGATGGCGCCGTACACGCAGACGCTCGACCGCGTCGTCTTCGACCACGTTCTGGCGCAGGTCCTCGCCGACCCGCTCGCGGTCGACCCGGCGGTGCTGGAGGCCGACCTCAAGGCCCTCGCCGGGGGCGGGGGCGAGAAACGCCGCGAGCTGGCGCGGCGCCTCGTGGACGCGTATCGAGGAACGCTCTCCCCCGAGGAGTTGGCGCCTTTCGAGGCGGCCCTCTCCGCGGAGCAGGTCGACCTCGGCGCCCTCAAGGCCAATCTCGAGGCGAAGGCAGGCCGCGCCCGCTTCGACCGGTTCATCGACGGGGCCGTGGAGGCGATGACCGAACTCTCCCCCGTGCTGCGGCGGAAGCTCCAGCGCAAGGCGAAGCGCCTGATTCCCGTCACCCAGGACGCCGCGGCGTTGCGAATCGAGGTCCGCAAGCTGCGCGACCGCCTCGTTGCCTTCTTCGAGGGGCAGAGGCGCAAGGAGGGCGAGGAGGCCAAGGACCCCATCTCGAACGTGGAGGACCTGATTCTCGACGTCTGCCCCGTGGACTACGACGACGTTGCGGGGATGAACACGATGAAGCGGGCGCTCGAGTTCGCCATCGAGAGCCCCCTGCGCGACCACGAGGTGATCCTGCGGGCGACGGGGAGGCCCCCCGAGAATACGGGGATCCTGCTCTACGGCCCGCCGGGGTGCGGAAAGACGTTCATCGCGCTCGCCGCGGCCGGGGAGTTCCGCCAGAAGCACGGAGTCACGGTCATCAGCGTGCCGCTCGAGGCCGTCCTCGCGCTGCATTGGTCGAAGCAGATAGAGCGGATCGTGGACATCTTCGATCTGGCGCGCAGGAAGGCGCCGGCGATCGTGATCTGGGACGAGTTCGACACGTACGCCGCCGACCCGCGCGTCACGGGGCGCAAGTACGACGAGAAGCTCTGCACGACGTTCAAGCAGCAGTTCGAGGGGGTGATGAAGTCGGACAAGCCGATCATCCACGTGGCGACCTCGAACTACCCGTGGAAGCTCGAGATCCCGCTCCTGCGGCCCGGGAGGCTGGGGGACATCAAGTACGTCGCGCCCCCCGACCGGGCGGCGAGGCGCGAGCTGTTCGATGTGCTCCTCGCGGGGGCGAACGTCGACGAGGGGATCGCGCTCGACGAGCTGGCGGCCTCGACGGACGGCGCGGTGTCGGCGGAGATCAAGGCGATCGTCCGGAAGGCGCTCGAGGCGCCGGTGAAGGAGTACATCGAGGGTGGTCGGAAGGACCCGCTGCGAAAGGCGACGATGGAGGACCTCCGCGCGGCCGCGAGGGAACTGACGGTGGGCCAATTCCCCGCGTGGCTCAAGCTCGCCGAGCAGGAAATCGGCAAGGAGCGTTTCCTGCCCGTGCAGCCGCTCTTCCAGGAGCTGCAGGGCGAGTTCACGACGTACCTGCGCAGCGGTCGGCTGGAGTCGCGCCCGTAAGGGCGCGCGAAGAGTGACGCCCGTAAGGGCGTCCGAACCGAAACAGGTGCCGGGCGTTGGATCCGGCGTGCATTCCATGCGGAATCGCCTCCTGGCGTGTCTCGCCTGCACGGCCCTCCTCGCCGGGGACCGGGAGGACCTCCCCTATCTCGTGGCCGCCCTGGACAGCCCGAACCCAGTTCTCGTCGAAGACGCCCAGCACCGCCTGCTCATCGCCGGTCCCGAGGCGCTTCCCCTCCTGATCTCAGCCGCGGAGGACGAGCTGGCCCGCCGCGCCGACCTCGTGCCGCGAGTCGAGCGCCTGGTCCGCGAACTGGACGCGGACGAGTACGAGACGCGTGAGCGCGCGCAGCTCGACCTCGTGGAGGTCGGTCAGGAGGCCCTCCCGGCACTCCGTGAGGCCGCCGCGCACGGCACGCCAGAGCAGCAGGCGCGCGCCCAGGCCGCGGTGGACAAGATCGGCGCGGGCGCCGCCGTTCCGCCGAGGTTCCTCGTCCAGATCGCCCGCGCACTCGCGGCGCAGCCCGACGACCGGTGCATCCCCTCGCTGGTCGCCCTGGCGCGGCAGCCGGACGTCCCCGTCATGTTCGACGCCCTGCAGGGGCTCTGGCTGCTCGGGACTGAGGACGCTGTCGAGGCGCTGCGCGCGATGGCCGAGGACGCCAGCGTCGAGCGCCGTTGGCTCGCCCGCGCGGCCCTGCTGGAATCCGGGGTCGACCTCGACCTCTCTTCCGCCGGATTCGTCTCCGATTGGCCCTCCGCGCTGACCCGGGACGTCCTCTACGCAGCACTGAGACGCTGGGAGTCGCCCAACGTCGTCCGATTCGCCCTCGATGCCACGATAAAGGAGGACGCTTCGGCCTCCGGAGCGCTCTTAGACATCCTTGAGCAGATTGTCGACGCGCCGCTCCTCTCGCGGGAGGCCCTGAGGGTCCTCCAGACCCAGCCACAGTGGAACCGAGGCCTGCTCGTGAGGCTGTTGCGCGATCCGACGCAAGAGGCGTCCGCCGCGCTCACGGCGGCGCTCGCCGATGCCGATTGGCAGGCTCGAGATGCCGCGGTCACAATGCTCGCGCGGCTGAAGGGCGAGGATGCCGCGAGACTCATCGAGCCGCTTCTCCGCGACCCCGAGCCCCCCGTCCGCCTGGCCGCGCTGCGCGCGCTCCACGCGGTGGGTGGTGGGGACCCCAGGCCATTTCGTGAGGCGCTCGACGACCCGGTGCTGGCCAATGAGGCGATCGAGTATGCCCTCGTGCGGATGCCGGGGGCGGAGCAGATCGCATCGATCGAGGACCGCTCGGATGGCCCCTCGGACGAGGAGGGCGCGATGATCGAGAGGTGGCTCCAGGCGGTCCTCGATCCCGTGTTCAGCCAGCCGCTCCGCGAGTGGGAGGACGGCCGCCGCGTGCCAGAGCGCGCCCCCGTCCGCCTCTATCTCCTGACTGCGGCTCGGAACCTCCAGGGGCCCCTCCCCCCGAGACCGATCGACGTCCAGGGGCCGACCTCGCGGTTCAGGGACTTCCTGCGCCTCGCCCCGGCCGACCGGTCGGAGGCGATTCGTAGCGGACTGGACGACATGGACGAGGGCGTACGCGCCGAGGCGGTACGGTGGGCCGTCTGGGAGGGGTGCGACGGACTCGAGGAGGACGTCCTCCCGCTCCTGTCGTGCCAGGACGACGCCGCCGAGGAGATGGCTCGGCTCTACCTGCTCGGGAGGAGGACCGCCGGCCTCGCGGCCCGGGTCGCACGAATGGCCCAGCGGGCCGCGCCGGGCAGCGCCGCCCTCCTGTGGGTTCAGTGGGAAGGGCGCGCCGCGGTGAAGGCCCTGCTCGACCGGCTGAAGGAGCCTGGCCCGATCCCGCCGGGCCTCCTGCGCGCGCTCGCCCAGGGTCCCCTGGAGCCAACGGATGCGCCGCTCCTCCTGCCGCTCCTCATCGGCGGCGGCGCGGACGCAAGGGGTATGTGCTCGGCACTGCGGAAGACCGCATCGAGGGAGGCGGCGGACCGACTAGGAGAGCTGGCCACGATGAAGTTGGGCCCATCGCTGGAGGCCTGGACCGAGCTGGCCGCCGACCCTGCCCAGCACGAGTTCGTCCTCCGCTACCTCCGGTCCTTCCGGGGCATCGTCGGCGAGTCCTTCCTGCCCGATTCCCGCATCGCCGAGGCCATCCGATCCCCCCAAGCGGTGGACGAGCTCTCGATTCGCGTCCCGATGGCGCGCTGGTCCGAGACCGAATCGCTGGCCCGGGCCATCGTCCTTTGCGACTCTTCGGCCGCCCGCAGGATGGCGACTGAATGGAACCGCTCGATCCACGTCCCACGTCGACTGGCGGCCCTGTGGATCGACGTGCTGACCGGCGAACCGCCTTCAAGAGAGACCATCGAGGTCCTCGCGTCGGGCGATTCAGTCGATCGGCTCGCCCTCCTCGAGGCCGCCCGCGAGTCGGGCACGGACCCCCTCCTGCGTGCGTGCACCCCGCTTCTCGCCGACCCGGACCCGAACGTCGGGATCTCCGCCTGGCACGCGCTCGCGGCCGGCGTCGGGACCGCTCCGGAAGGGCATGCCAACGCGTTCGCCATTCCGTTCGAGGCCCGACGTGCGTGGGTGGCATGGTTCGAGCGAAACCTGGGAGCGGACCGGCGCCAGTTGCTGGAGGAACGGGTGGCGGCGCTCGGGGCACCCGAAGGGGACGAAGGCCTCCTGCACGCCTTCGTGCACGGCCCCAGTCACGTCTCCCTGGCCGCCTGGATCTTGCACGGGTCCCGCGCAGACGACATGCCGACGACTTCCCAGTCCTTCGTGGATGAGGCCGTGAAATGGCGAAACTCGCTGCGCTGATCCTGGTGGCCGCGGCGGCCTGGGCCGAGGAGGCGTCGGGGACGCTCCTCGAGAGGCTCGGGTCGACCGACGCCTCCAGGCGCGCGCGGGCGATGGAGGAAGTCCAGCGGCTCCCGGTGGATGTCCGTCGCGCCTTGGCCAGGGGCCTCGACAGCGAACGCCCCGATGTCGCGATGCGCATCTGGCGCGCCCTTGGGGCGGAGGCCGCGACCGACCCCGCGCTCGTCGCCGTGGCGCTCCGCTCGACGGGACCCGACGCGCGAGGCGTCTGGCTCCGGGCCGCCAGGGAGCTGGGGGTGGAGCGCTTCCTGGCGCTGACGCCGCCGCTCCCGGCGGACATCCTCGAGGGGCTTCTGTCCCCCACCGCGGAGACGACCCCCGGTGTCGCGGTGATTCCGGACTCCCGCCCCGAGCGGCCCGTGCTGCGCGACGCCCCCGCTGGCCTGGACGGTGCGCTCGCCCTGACGAAGCACCCCTCCCACCACGTCCGAGGCGCCCTCGCGGAGTGGCTGGCCGACGTCTCGGGCGCCCAGGCGCGACGCGGGATCGAGGCGCTATGCCGGGACGAGTCCGGCTTGGTCCGCCTCCTCGCCATTCGCGCGTTGCGTCCGCGGATCGCGGACAAGGCCGACGAGCGGGACTTCCTCCTCCCCTTCCTTGCCGACCCGTCTCCGGCCGTCCGCGCTGAGGCCGTGGGCCGCCTGGCCCCCGTGGCGACCGCTGCGACCGACTTGGCCGCATGGGTGCGGTTGTGGGACCCCGACGCCGAGGTCCGCCGCGTGGCCGCGGGTTACTTCATCTACCGCAGGCTCCCATGGTCCGTGCCCTACCTCCTGCGTGCGCTGGCCTCGGTCTCGTCGGCGGCAGCCTCGCAGATGGAACAGGTTCTCCTCGCCGATGAGCGGCCCCGCACGGCCGTAGAGCTGGCGGCGAGGCTCGACCTGATTCCGCGCGCGGGCATGCCGATGGCGCTCCGCCTCCTCGACGGTCTGGCGCGATCGGCCGGCCTCCCAGGACCGTCCTGGCTGCCCCTCGAGAGCGAGGTCCCGTTGCCGGCCACGCTCCGGTGTCGCGAGGAGGCCCGCGTCGCGGCGGTGCGCGTCGTCTCCGCGGGCCCGATCCGTGCGCACGTCCAGGTCTCGGTGGACGGAGACTCCTGGAAGGACCTCGGTCTGTTCGTCCTGGCAAGGGGCGAGCACGTGATCCCGATCGGCGAGGGCTGCCGAGCCGTCCGAATCGTCCGGGAGCCCAGCCTGGCGTCCCGGCTCCTCAGGCGCGGCGAACCGGGGCTTTCCGAGGAGCTGCAATCCGCTGCGACCTGCTGCCTGCTTACCGGGCCCGCCGACCCGGTAGGGGCGTGGAGGGCCTGGGCGGAGGAGTCGAGGCCGTGGCTCTGCGGACCGCAGGAGGCCCTCCTCGAGTCGGCGCGGCGGTGTCTCGAGGAGGGGAGGCGGACCGACGCGATTCCGTTGCTCGTTGCGGTCCTGAAGGACTCACCCCGCCACCCGGTCGCTCTCCTCTGGAAGGCGGAGGCGCTCGTCGAGGGCTCTGCGTTCGATGAGGCGGGCCCGCTCCTCGAGCAGCTCGTCCTGGACCAGCCCCGGTACGCCCCCGCGCTCGCGCTCCTCGCTCGCGTGCGGGAGGTGAAGGAGGACTTCGACGGCGCGCGCGAGCTGCTGGGACGGGCGATCGAGGCGGACCTTGCTCAGGCCTCCTACCGCACGCGCCGTGCCGCCCTCGCCACGAAGGCGGAGGACCATGCCGCGGCGGTGCCCGACCTGGCCGCGGCGGTCGCCCTCCGTCCGGAGGACCACATCGTACGGTTCGACTACGGCTTCGCGCTGTTTTCCGCGGGTCGGTACGAAGAGGGCCTCGCCGAGTTCCGCCGCGTGCTGGAGCGGGACCCTGGGAACCTCGACGCGCGCTACAACATCGCCTGCGGCCTCTCGCGCCTCGGCCGCGCCGACGAGGCGCTCTCCGCGCTCCAGGAGGCCGTGAACGGGGGCTTCCACGACGCCGACTTCGCTCGCAAGGACCCCGACCTCGAGTCGATCCGCAGCGACCCGCGTTTCGAGGGGATCCTGGGTGGGTCCAACGTCCGTCCTGAGGAGTCCATCCGCTGAGGGAGGAGCCATGTCCACACGTGTCACAATGGTCGCCCTGCTCGCGTGCCTTGCCGCGCCGCTGCTCGCCGGGGAGAACGACTGCCCGGTGGACACGATCGACGGGCGTTTCTACTGCGAAGAGTGCGACCTGTTCACCTCGCTCGACATGACGTGCAAGACATGCAAGACGAAAAACAAGCTGGTGATCGTCTGCGTCAGGATTGGGCACACCTGCGAGGCCTGCAAGACCTGGCAGCTCGCGAAAGGGGACTGCCCCACGTGCAAGAAGCCGCTGATCGAGAAGGAGGTCATCACGCCGGTCGTCTACTTGTGCGACGCGTGCAAGCTGGAGTACGAGTTCCCTGGGATCTGCGACAAGTGCAAGGCCGATGTGCGCCAGACCTGCCGCAAGTCGGGCACTTGCCCACACACGGCCCGGTAACTCGAGAGCTTCCTGAGGCGCTCGCAGGCGTCGCGGTCCTGCGCCTGGTAGCGACGCACCCGGAGAGCCCCGGCTCTCGCCCACACACGACGCCGCATCAGCAGCAGAATACGGGGAGCGGAGGCCCGGGTGTCACTTCCGATCGACTCGGCGGAGCAGTTCGTCCCAGCGGGGGTCGCCATGGAGGGGGGCCAGGTCGGCGTCTTCCGCGAGGTGCTGCGCGTCGGACCACCCGAATTTGACGGCGGCGCGGAGGTGCTGAAAGGAGCGCTCCCGAAGGCGCGCAGCGTCCGCCGGGTCGACGTCGTGCGGCTCCGCCGACGGAGACGCCCGGCCCGCGCTTGCCAGGGCGTGGATGCAGGCGAGGTCGTAGTGGGCATTGGCGAGGACCGCGCGGGCCGCGTCGTCCTCCGGAGGCTCGGCCCCCGCCTGCGCCAGGGCCTCCTCGTACAGGGGGCGCGCCGCCTCGTAGTCGCCGCGCCGCATCGCCTCGTCCCCCTCCCGCAGCGGCCGCGCCCACGCGGCACCCTCACCTTGCCTGGCAGTCGCCGACCGTGCCCGCGCGAGGAGTTGCTCCACCTGTAGCTGCCCCGGAGAGATTCGGAGGGCCGCTTCGTAGCACTCGACCGCCTTCGGGGCCTCGCCCAGCTTCTCGAACAGAAGCCCCTTGTTCGCGTGGGTCTGCCACAGCGACGGATTCCGCATGATCGCCGCGTCGAAGTCGGCAATCGCCTTCTGGTAGCTCCCCCTCGGGTCCAGCCCCCGCGCACCCTCCGCCCCCCCGAGACTCGTGAACGCGATGCCGCGGTTGTTGTACGCCCCCGAGTCCTCGGGGTTCCGCTTCAGGGCCTCACCGCAATCTGCGATCGCCTGCTCGTACCTCTCCCGCGGGTCCAGCCCCCGCGCAGCCTCCGCCTCCCCGAGACTCCTGAACACGGAGCCGCGGTTTACGTACACGATCGCGATATCCGGGTTGCGCTTCAGGGCCTCTCCGAAGTCGGCGATCGCCTTCTGGTAGGTCCCCCTCGGGTCCAGCCCCCGCGCACCTTCCATCTTCCCGAGCTTCGAGAAGGCGGTGCCGCGGTTGTTGTACGCCTCCGCGAATTCCGGGTTCCGCTTCAGGGCCTCGCCGCAATCAGCCACCGCCTTCTCGTAGCTCCCGCGCGGGTCGATCTCTTGCGCATCCTCCGCCTCCCCGAGTTTCAAGAATGCGGCGGCGCGGCCGTTGTACGCCCCCGCGTACTCCGGATTCCGCTTCAGGGCCTCGCCGCAATCTGCGACCGCCTTTTCGTAGCTCCCCCGCGGGTCCAGCCCCCGCGCACCCTCCGCCTCACCGAGTTTCAAGAATGCCGCGCCGCGGTTGCCGTACGCCACCGCGTACTCCGGGTTCCGCGCCAGGGCCTCACCGAAGTCGGCGATCGCCTTCTCGTGGCTTGCCCGCGGATCCAGCCCACGCGCACCTTCCGCCTCCCCAAGCACGACGAGCGCGTTGCCGCGGTTGTTGTACGCCTCCGCGTGGTCCGGGTTTCGCTTCAAAGCCTCTCCATAGTCGGCGATCGACTTCTCGAAGCTCCCCCGCGGGTCCAGCCCCCGCGCAACCTCCGCCTCCCCGAGACTCCTGAACGCGGAGCCGCGGTTCAGGTAGGCCACCGCGTCCTCGGGGCTTCTCTTCAGGGCCTCGACGAAGTCGACGATTGCCTTCTCGTAGCTCCCGCGCGGATCCACTCCCCGCGCGCCCTCCGCCTCCCCGAGCGCCGTGAACGCGGTTCCACGGTTGCCGTAGGCGTCGGTGTACTCCGGATCCCGCTTCAGGGCCTCGCCAAAGTCGCCAATCGCCTTCCGGCAGCTCCCACGCGGGTCCAGCCCTCGCGCGCCTTCCGCCTCTCCGAGCCTTGCGAACGCGGTGCCGCGGTTGCTGTACGGCATCGCCTCCTCCGGACTCCGCCTCACCGCCTCTCCGTAATCGGCGATCGCCTTCTCGTAGCTGCCGAGCGGGTCCAGCCCCCGCGCACGCTCGGCATCCCCGAGACTCGAGAAGGCGACGCCGCGGTTGAGGTACACGCCCGCCTCTTCCGGACTCCGCGTCCACGCCTCACCGAAGTCGGCGATGGCCGCGCGCAGACCGTCTCGCGGGTCGGCGCCTCCCAGCGCGGACACATCCGCCCTGGCATGGCGAACAAGGCCGATGTCGATCCAGAGTTCGGCCTGCCCGCCCCGCGTCCGCTTCGCCTCCTCCAGGTCGCCGAGCGCCTCCTCGAACGCCTTTGTCAGATACCTCGCCTTCCCCCGCGCCAGGAGCATCCCGAAGCGAATCGCCGCCAGTTCCCTCCGCCCGATCGTCCGCGTCAACGCCTCGATCGTCTCCCCGTACCGCCCTCCCTGCATCGCCCGCATCGACTCCAGCGCCGCGCGGTAGTTCCGTACTTCCTGCTTCCCCCACACGAGCCGCCCCTCCGCCTCCACCAGCGCCCGCTCCATCTCGACCCGCCACCCCGCCATCTCCTCCGTCTCGCGCGCCGCGGGCCCGAAATCCACTCCCTCCGACACGCCCAATGTGATCGAGGGGAGAGGTTGGCGGTCCACGTACTTCGAGAAGTACACGAGCGCCCGGAGGAGCGCCCCGTACGGCACCTCGGCGTCAAGGTCGTCCGCCCTCCTCATCCACTCCAGCCCCTCGGCCTCGTACCCCGCCAGGCGCCTCGCCCAGCCCGCGCAGGCCCACATCGTCGCCTGCGAGGGGGCATCATCGGGCGTCTCCTTCATGAACCGCTCCACCTGCTTCCACCGCTCCGCGTTCTTCGCCCGCTTGACCCCGACGTCCTTGATCGTGTCGTCGTAGAACTCCGCCTCCATGGGCCAGAGGACCCCCTCGGCCAGGTCGGCGAACCGGACCATCACGTCGTCGACCCTCCCCGCCTTGTCCAGGGCCGCGATCTGCCCCGCCAGGTCCTGCTGGCTCCGGAGCTCCGCAAGGCGGCTCTTCAGGCGCGCCGCGGCCCTCTGCGCATCGAGGTTCCCCGGGTCGCGTCCGGTCACCCACTGCAGCCTCCCCTGCGCATCCTTCCACAGCGCCTCCCGGCGCGAGGCGTCGTCGGTCTGCTCCCCGTTGGCCTCCAGCGTGGCCGCCGCGCGGAGCTCGTCGCGCACCTCGCTCGCAGTTCGCCAGGCCCGCGCCCCCGTCCAGGCCAGCATGCCCAGCACGACCGCCGCCGATGCCGCGACCGGCGCGACCACGCGACGATGCCGCACCGCCTTCCTCCAGAGGCGCCCGGGCCAGGAGACGCGCCGCGCATGCACCGGTTCCCCGCGGACCCATCGATCGAGGTCCAGCGCCAACACACCCGCGTCCGCGTAGCGTCGCGTCGGGTCCTTCTCCAGGCACGCGAGGGTGATCGCCTCGAGGTCCCGGTCGACCGTCTGCACGAGCCTCCGCGGCGGGACCGGGTCTTCCCGCTCCACCCGTTTCTGGATGGCGTAGGCGTCCTCCCCCCAGAATGGCGGCCGGCCCGTCAGCATCTCGTAGAGCGTCACGCCGAGCGAGTACACGTCCGCCGGGGGGCCGACGTCCCTCGCCCCGGCGAACTGCTCCGGCGCCATGTAGAGCGGCGTGCCCATCCCGACGCCCGTCTGCGTGAGCGTCAGCGCACCCGCCACGCGCGCCAGCCCGAAGTCGGCGACCTTCACGACGTCCTCGTCCGCCTTGGGATGCGCATCGCCTCCCTCCGCCTTGCGCGAGGTCACCATCAGGTTCTGGGGCTTCACGTCGCGGTGCACGACCCCATGCTGGTGCGCATGGCCGAGGCCCTGCGCCGCCTGCAGCACGAGGCGCGCCGCCCGCTCCTGCGAGACCGGCCCCTCCCGGAGCAGCTCCGCCGCAGAGCGCCCCTCCACGTACTCCATCGCGTAGTAGTGCGTCGCGGCGTCCTCCCCGAAGCCGAGCACAGAGACGACATGGGGGTGGTTCAATCCCGCGCAGGCGCGAGCCTCGCGATAAAAGCGCTCCACCGCCACGGGGTCCTCGGCGAAGCGGGGGAGCATGACCTTCAGCGCGACGCGCCGTGCGAGTGCCTGTTCCTCCGCGAGGTAGACGGCCCCCATCCCCCCGCGACCGAGTTCGGAGATGAGAACGTAGGGACCCAGGCGGCGCGGGGCGCCTGGAGGCAGCGGGCGTCCGCCCGGAACGGCTGGTTTGGTGGCCGCCGTGGGACGCGTCGGGGCGTCGGGGGAGGGAGGGGTGTCTTCGACGGTCGGGAGGTCCACGGCGGCCCCGACGGCCGCCACTCCAGCCCTTTCCGGGCCTGTGGGAGCCCCCCTCATCAGACGAAGGGTCTCTGCCGCCTCCTCGGTGTTCGCACCTGGCGAAAGGGTGCGGGCCACATGAAAGAGGCCCTCGCATACGGAGGGAGAGAGCCCTGTGAGTCGTGCGAACGCCTGGACCGGGGCGCTGTCCGACCCCAGGGAAGCGAGTCGTGCCTGCGCTGCCAGGCATGTCTCCGCGTTGAGGAGTCCGAGCCGAACCGCGATCTCCAGCGCGCGTTGCAGGACGGTCTCACCAGAGCTGGTCGCCGACATCGTCTGACCCCCGCGCGCGCCGAGAGGCACCGACAGCGGTGATCATCCTACTCCGCTCCCGCCGGGTCCGCAACGCGCCCTTGGCGTTCCTGGCGCCTTGGCGGTTCCCTATGCGCGGCCCGAGAGCTTCTTGAGGCGCTCGCAGGCGGCGCGGAGGGTCTCGAGGCGCTTGCAGAAGGTGAAGCGGATCAGGCCGTGCCCCTCGCGCGGGTCGTTGAAGAAGCTCGAGCCGGGGACCCCCGCCACGCCGATGTCCTTCACCAGCCAGTGCGCGAAGGCCGTGTCGTCGGCGAACCCGAAGCGGCCGATGTCGCAGAGCAGGTAGTACGCGCCGCCGGGCTTCTTCGAGCAGACCAGCCCCGCATCCGAAAGCCCCTGGTAGATCGTCTCGCGCCGCTCCAGGTACTCGCGGGCCACCCTCTCGTAGTAGGCGTCCGGCAACCCCATCGCCACGGCGGCGCCCTCCTGCAGCGGCGCCGGCGAGCCCACCGTCAGGAAGTCGTGCACCTTCCGGATCGCGTTCGTCAGCTTGTCCGCCGCGATCGTGTACCCGACCCTCCACCCCGTCACGCTGTAGGTCTTCGAGCAACCGCTGATCCACACGGTGCGGTCGGCCATCCCATCCAGCGTATACATCGGGATGTGCTGCAGCCCGTCGTACACGATGTGCTCGTAGATCTCGTCCGTCACCGCAAGGCCGTCCCACTTCTGGCAGAGCTTCGCGATGAAGGTCAGCTCGTCGCGCGTGAAGACCTTGCCCGTCGGATTGTTCGGCGTGTTGATGATGATCGCCTTCGTGCGGTCGTTGAAGGCGGCCGCCAGCTCCCTCTCGTCGAACGTCCAATCCGGAGTCCGCAGCTTCACGAACCGCGGCGTGGCCCCCGAGAGGATCGTGTCGGGCCCGTAGTTCTCGTAGAACGGCTCGAAGACGATCCCCTCCTCGCCCGGGTCGACTGTCGCGAGGAGCGTAGAGATCATGGCTTCGGTGGACCCGCACGTGACGCAGATGTTGCGCTCCGGGTCGGCCTCGACGCCGTAGAAGCGCTTCGTCTTCGCCGCGATCGCGTCCCGGAGCCGCTTCGAGCCCCAGGTGATCGAGTACTGGTTCACGTCGCGGTGGATCGCCTCCGCCGCCGCCTGCTTGATCTCCTCCGGCGCGGGGAAGTCCGGGAACCCCTGAGCGAGGTTCACGCCTCCGTGGACGTTGTTGAGGCGCGTCATCTCGCGGATGACGCTCTCGGTGAAGCGCTGGGCCTTGGCCGATACGAGCGATTTCATGGCTGCGAAGCATACAAAAACGTGGACAGGACCCGCAACGATACCGACCCTATGCCCTTTCCGGAGGGTGAATGAAGCACATTGCCGTCTTGACGAGCGGCGGGGACGCGCCGGGCATGAACGCCTGCATCCGGGCGATCGTCCGCTCGGCGACCGCAATGGGGATCCAGGTCACCGGCGTCTGCCGCGGCTACGCGGGCCTCATCGCCGGCGACTTCCGCGATCTCGGGCCCCGCTCCGTCTCGAACGTCATCCAGGCCGGCGGAAGCCTCCTCAAGAGCAGCCGCTGCCCCGAGATGAAGACCCCCGAGGGCCGCGCGCGCGCGGTCGATCAGATCCGGCGCGCGGGCATCGAGGGGCTCATCGTCATCGGCGGCAACGGCAGCTCCGCCGGCGCCCACGTGCTCGCCACGGAGTGCGGCCTCCGCGTCGTCTGCTGCGCGAGCACCATCGACAACGACCTCTGGGGGACCGACTACACCATCGGGTTCGACACCGCCGTGAACACGGCGCTCGACGCGATCGACCGCCTCCGCGACACCGCCCACTCGCACGACCGCGTCTTCCTCGTGGAGGTCATGGGCCGCGACGCGGGCTTCATCGCCCTCGCGAGCGGGATCGGAGGCGGCGCCGAAGTCGTCTTCCTCCCCGAGGAGACGGGAGAGGCGGAGCGCGCCGCCCGCGTGCTCCAGGAGGGGCGGCAGAAGGGGAAGAAGAGCTTCATCTTCGTCGTCTCCGAGGGGGAGCGGCCCGGGGGCGCCCTCGAGTTGGCGAAGTCGATCCAGTCCCTCTCGGGATTCGACTTCCGCGTCGCCATCCTCGGGCACATCCAGCGCGGCGGGTCGCCTTCCGCGCGGGACCGCATCCTGGCGTCCCGGCTCGGTATCGCGGCCGTCGAGGCGCTCCTCGCCGGCGCGAACGACGTGATGGTAGGCGAGCAGGGAGGAAAGCTGGTCCACGTACCGCTCGCGGACGCCGTCTCCAGGAAGAAGCCCCTCGACCCCGATCTGGTCCGCATCGTCGATCTGCTCAATGGTTGATACCACCCGTCTCGACGTCCTGATCTTCGGGGGCGGCGCCGCCGGCCTCTGGACGCTCGACCGCCTCGCCCGCGCCGGCTACGCCGTGGTCCTCCTCGAGTCCCGCTCTCTCGGCCAGGGCCAGACCGTCCAGTCCCAGGGGATCATCCACGGGGGCGGGAAGTACGCCCTCCACGGCCTCTCGGACCTGGCGTCGGTCGCGACGATCAAGGAGATGCCGGACCGCTGGCGAGCCCACATGCGCCGCGAGCGGGCGCCGAACCTCTCCGCCATGCGGCTCCTCTCCGAGCAGTGCGTCCTCTGGCTCCCCCGCGAGTCGTTTTTCGCGCGCGTGGCCTCGTTCGGCTTCGTCCCGATGCTCGGAAAAACCGGCCTCCTCGCCACGCCCCCCGTCGCCATGAAGAAAGAGGAGTGGCCCCAGGCCCTCCAGGACTCCGCGATCGACGTCTACGCGATGGCCGAGCCCGTCATCGACACGATGTCCTTCCTGGAGGCGATCGCCGCGCCGAACCGCGACCGCATCCGCAGCTACGAGGCCGGCGCGGAGGCGGCCGGCGTGTCGATCCGCTCCGACGGGCTCGTGAAGCTGGCCTCCCCGCGGATCGAGATCCAGGCGCGCTCGGTGGTGCTCGCGGCCGGAAGCGGAAACGGGCCGCTGTTCGCCCGGGTGGGGATCGACCCGTGGATCATGCAGGAGCGGCCGCTCCGCATGTTCCTGCTGCGGGGCGACCTCCCTCCCCTCTTCGGCCACTGCGTGATCGGAGGCAAGCCGCACGTCACGATCACGTCCACGACGGATTCGGCGGGCCGCACGGTCTGGAACGTCGGAGGGGAGGTCGCGGAGCAGGCCACGCAGTTGACCGACGACGAGGAGATCCGCAGGGCAGGCGCGAAGGACCTCCGGCGATGCCTTCCGGGTTTCGACTTCTCCAAGGTCGAGATGGCCCACTACCCCGCCCAGCGCGCCGAGTCCCGCACGAAGGACCTCAGGCGCCCGAGCGGCGTCCACGCGAATCGCCTGGCGGACAAGCTGTGGGTCGCCTGGCCGACGAAGCTCGCCCTCGCCCCGGTGCTCGCCGACGAGTTGTTCGAACAGTTATCGGTGGAACTGGGCCCCCCCGCCGGCTATCCTATCGAGCCCTTCGGCGGCGCGTGCCCGCCGGTCGCCAGTCCTCCCTGGGAGCAGGCCGCATGGTCCCCCGTCCCCTAGGCTCCACGGGGCTCTTCACGAGCCCGATCGGCCTGGGGACCGTGAAGCTCGGCCGCAACGCGGACGTCAAGTACGCCGAGGCATTCGAGCTTCCGACGGACGGGGAGGTCCAGGCCCTCCTCGAGGAGGCCCTCCGCCTCGGCATCACGCTCATCGACACCGCCCCGGCGTACGGGGAGAGCGAGCGACGCCTCGCCCCGTTCCTCGCCGCGCACCGCGACCGCTTCCTCCTCTGCTCCAAGGCCGGGGAGACCTGGGCGCCGGGCCGCCAGCAAGCTGGCCTTGCCAGCCAGCAAGCTGGCCTCGCCAGCCAGCAAGCTGGCCTTGCCAGCCAGCAAGCTGGCCTCGCCAGCCAGCAAGCTGGCCTTGCCAGCTCGACGTACGACTTCTCCGCGCGCGCAATCGAGGCGTCCGTCGAGGAGAGCCTCCGTCGCCTCGGGACGGACCGCCTGGACATCCTGCTCCTCCACTCGGACGGCCGGGACACCGAGATACTGCAGGGAACGGACGCCCTGGAGGCCATCGACCGTCTGAAGGCCGCGGGCAAGGTCCGGCTTGGGGGAATCTCCGCCAAGACCTCGGGCGGGATCCTCGCATCGATCGGCCGCCTCGACGTCGTCATGGCCCCCTTCAGCCAGGCGGACCCCTCGCGCGCCGACGCCCTGATGGCCGCGCGCGAGGCGGGGATGGGCGTCCTCGTCATCAAGGGGCTCCACGCAGGCAAGTTGCAGGCCTCCGAGGCGGTGCGCTTCGCGCTGTCGCAGCCGTTCCTCGACTGTCTCGTCGTCGGCACCCTCTCCGCGTCGCACCTCCTGGAGGCCGTTCGCGTCGCCGAGTCGCCATTGAGCCTCCCCGCATCAGCAAGGCGGCCCTCCCAGTGACCGCATCGCTCCCCCGAATCCTGCGCTCCATCGGCAGCCCGAGGGTCCTCGTGGTCGGGGACCTGATCCTGGACCAGTACGTCCTCGGATCGGTGGAGCGGGTGTCGCCGGAGGCGCCGATCCAGGTCCTCGCGGTGCGTGAGGAGCAGTTCCGCCTCGGCGGGGCGGCGAACGTCGCCAACAACCTGGTGCGGCTGGGCGCCCGGGTCTGCTGCGCGGGCGTCGTGGGCGCCGACGAGGTGGGACGGAGGCTGCTCTCGGAGCTGAGGGGCGCCGGCGTCGACGTGTCGGCCGTGGTCCGCGATCCGTCTCGGCCCACGCCGCTCAAGACGCGGATGATCGCCCACCACCAGCACATGCTTCGCGTCGACCGCGAGAAGACGCACGCCCTCATGCACGCCGTCGAGACCCAGCTCATCCGCCGCATCCGCAGGGCCGCGCGAAAGGTCGACCTCGTGCTCCTGTCCGACTACGCGAAGGGGACGCTCACCGACCGCGTCCTCGCCCTTTTCCGGGAGCGCGCGATCCGCGGCGTGCCCGTGATCGTGGACCCGAAGGGGCTGGACTACCGCCGCTACCGCGGCGCGACCGCGATCACGCCCAACGAATCGGAGGCCTCCCTCGCCACGGGGCTCCCGATCCGCGACGACGACAGCCTCCGCACGGCGGCGAAGCGGCTCCTCGAGGAGCTCTCGCTGCGGTTCATCGTGATCACGCGCGGAGAGCGCGGGATGTACCTCCTGGAGTGGAACGGCAAGGAGGTCGTGGTCGCCTCCGAGGCGCGCGAGGTGTTCGACGTGACCGGCGCCGGCGACACGGTGCTCGCGACGCTCGGGCTGGTGATCGCGGCGGGGCATCCGCCCGAGTCCGCGGTCCGGCTGGCGAACACGGCGGGAGGCTTGAAGGTCGAGAAGCTCGGCACGGCTACGCTGACGCGCGACGAGCTCCTTGGCCGCCTTGCGGAGCATCACCGGGCGACCGATCAGCAAGCTGGCCTTGCCAGGGGGAAGGTCCTCTCCGCGCGCCGCCTCGCGACCATGATCGAGGGGCACCGCGCCAAGGGGGAGTCGGTCGTCTTCACGAACGGCTGCTTCGACCTGCTTCATCCGGGGCACATCCGGTCGCTTCGCTTCGCGCGGTCCCAGGGGGACGTCGTCGTGGTCGCGATCAATTCGGACGCAAGCGTGCGCCGCCTGAAGGGGGAAGGGCGGCCAATCCTGCCCGCGGCGGAGCGGGCGGAGATGCTGGCCGCGCTCGAGGACGTCGACTACGTGACGGTATTCAACGACCAGACGCCCGTGCGGCTCCTGCGGCTCCTGAAGCCGGACGTGCTCGTGAAGGGGGGTGCCTACGGCCACGAGGGGGTCGTCGGGCACGAAGTCGTGGAGAAGTACGGCGGCCGCATCGCGCTGGCGCCGATGATCGAGGGGCTCTCGACGACGTGTGTGATGAAGAGGATCCGCGGGGAATGAAGACGCGCCTCGCCCTGATCGAGACGTCCATCCGCGAGTCGATCGCGGCGAAGCAGCGCTTCCTCGCGACGCGCGTCGACGCGCTTGCGCGGATCGCGCAGGCGGCGCTCAAGGCGCTCCGTCGCGGCGGGAAGATCGTCCTCCTGGGGAATGGTGGCAGCGCCGCGGACGCCTGCCACATCGCGACGGAGCTGGTCGGGCGGTTCAAGAAGGACCGGCGGGCCATCCCGGCCCTGGCGCTCGGCACGAACGTGCAGCTCCTGACGGCCATCGCGAACGACTTGGGCTACGAGGAGTCATTCGCGCGGGAGGTGGACGCGCACGTGGGGAAGAAGGACCTCGTCATCGCGATCAGCACGAGCGGGAACTCGCCCAACGTCTTGCGCGCGGTCGCCCGGGCGCGCGCGAAGGGCGCGCTCGTCGCGGGCTTCACCGGCGCGAAGGGCGGAAAGCTGCGCAGCCGCGTGGATCTGCTGCTGGACGTGCCCTCGGACGACACGCCGCGGATTCAGGAGTGCCACCTCCTGGCGGGGCACATCCTCTGCGAGCTGATTGAGGTCGAGACCCGCTGATCACATCGCTTCACGGGTCCATATCAGAGATCAAATCTCAGATGTCAGATATCTGACATCTGATATCACACATCTGATATTTTCGACGTATCCGTCCCTCTGTACTGCCTCGTCGCGGTCTCCCTGAACTGCAGGTGATACAACTTCGAGTACAGCCCCATCTTGTCCAGCAGCTCCGTATGCGTCCCGACCTCGACCACGCATCCCTTGTCCAGCACCAGGATCCGGCTCGCGTGCTGCACGGTCGACAACCGGTGCGCAATCACGAGCACCGTCCGACCCTCCATCAGTCGGTTCAGCGCCGCCTGGACCGCCTGCTCCGACTCGCTGTCAAGCGCGCTGGTCGCCTCGTCCAACAGCAGCACCTGAGGGTCTCTGAGGATCGCCCTCGCGATCGCGATCCGCTGCCTCTGCCCTCCCGACAGCTTCGCTCCTCTCTCCCCGACAACCGAGGCGTACCCCTCGGGCATCGTCACGATGAAGTCGTCGATGTTCGCCGCCTGGGCCGCTGCACGGACCTCCTCCATCGTCGCCTCGGCGCGACCGTAGCGGATGTTCTCCTCGATCGTCGTGTGGAAGAGGAAGGTGTCCTGCGAGACGATCGCGAGGCGTGAGAGATGCGAAGGGCGCTTGACGCGGCGCAGATCGACGCCGTCGACCTCGATCGTCCCTTCCGTGGGGTCGTAGTACCTCGCCAACAGGTCGAGGAGCGTCGATTTGCCCGCCCCGGTCGGCCCTACGACGGCGATCACCTCGCCCGGACGGATCGAGATGTTGACGTCCTTCAGCACGGCCTCGTCCCGGTACGCGAACCCCACGCCCTTGAACTCGATCCCGCGCGCGATCGGCGGACAATCGACCGCATCCACGACGTCCTCGACCTCCGCCTGCGTGTCGAGGAGCTCGAAGACCCGGTCGCACGCGGCGACGGACTCCTGGAGGACGTTGAACATCTTCGAGATCGTCTTGATCTGGCGATTCACGGCGACCCACGCCAGGACGAATCCCGCGAAGGACCCGCCGGTCAGCCCGAACTTCTTGTGGATGACCAGCCATCCGCCGCCGAGAACGAGGAGCACGATTGCCGCCGACTGGGCCAGCTCCAGGAACCCCGCAGACAGGGCCTTCGCCCGGACGAGCGACATGTTCCTCTTCACGAACTCGCGGCATCGCTCGTCGAACTGCCCGAGCATCCTCGATTCGAGCCGAAAGGCCTTCACGACCCGGATCCCGCCGAACATCTGGTTCATCGACTCGGTCATCTCGCCCAGCCGATCGAGCGTCTTCCGCTTCGAGACCTTCATCTTCTTCCCGAGCGCGTACACGGGCCAGACGATGAGAGGGAGCAGGACGAACAGGGCGAGGGAGAGCTGCCAGGAGTACCACGACGCGATCGCGATCCCGACGAGGACCATCATCGGCTGCATGATCAGGTCGCCGAAGAGGGCGGTCACCGCCCCCTGAACCACCGAGACGTCGTTCGTCACGCGGGAGATGAGGTCACCCGCCTTGCGGTCGTGGAAGAACCTGAGCGAGAGGCCCAGCATGTGGTCGCAGAGGTCACGCCTCATGTCGACCATCGAGCGCACCATGACATAGCGCTGGAGGTACTCCTGCGCGTAGTCGAGGAGACCGAGCGGCAGGGAGAGGAAGAGGCAGATCCCCGCGAGCTGCTTCAGCTCGCCCCAGGACTCCTGGGTCGCGCGGGAAAGGAAGACCTCGTCGAACAGCGGCCGCACCAGCGCGAGACGCCCCATGTAGCACGCGCTGTACGCCCCCATCGCGACGAGGCAGAGGAGGACGAGCTTCTGGTAGGGCAGCGCGTACCTGTACAGGCGCGCAAGGGAGAAGACCCAGCCGAGCTTCCCGCGGCTCGCGAGCCCGGCAAGGCCTGTGGCGGCGAAGCGGACGCCGCCGTAGAGCGCCGCGAAGAGGGCGACGTCGGCGGCAAGGACGAGGCCCCAATGGTCCTGGGCCCACTGGAGGAGGCGCTTGACGACGAGGACTCGTTCCATCTCCACGATCAGGCGCTCACTCCGCCATGCCGACCGGACCCGCCAGGGCCAGCTTGCTGGGAGGACGCCGGCTGGCAAGGCCAGCTTGCCGGCTCCACGAGCGTGCGCGCCACGATGCACCGGCCCATGTCGAGATACGCCCGCGCGACGCGGCGGATATCCTCCACGCCGATCCCCTCGATGCGGTCGATGTACCGCCAGTAGTGCTCGTAGCCCAAGCCGTACAGCTCGTCGAGGGCCATCCCCTGCGCCTGGTCCTGGTTCCGCTGGAGGTCGGCGATGCGCGCGCCGACCAGCGAGTTCTTCGCGCGCGCGAGCTCGTCCTCGGGGATCAAGTCGCTCGACAGGTGCGCCAGCTCGTCGGCGAGACCGGCGAGGCACGCGTCGAACTTGTCGGCCGTCGTGCGGGTCATGAAGAGGAAGGCGCCGGGGTCGAGGTTGTTCGCTGCGACGCCGTGGACCTCGTAGGCGAGGGCCTGCTCCTCGCGCAGGCGGACGAACAGGCGCCCGCCGAGCCCCGACAGGAGCTGCTGGATCACGTCGAGGACGTAGCCGTCCGGGTGGCGAAACGACACCGTCGGGAACCCGACGCATAGCGCCCCCAGGTTCCTTCCGGGAATCGTCTGCCGGGCGTCCTGCCTCGCGACGACTCGCGGCTGCGCGGAAAGCGTCGGCGCGTCGACGGGCGAGGCGGAGAGCCCCGCGAGGACCCGCCCGATCTTCGCCTGCGCCTCCTCCACGGAGACGTCGCCCACGACCGAGACGACCGCGTTCGAGGACCGGCACCAACCCGCGTGGAAGGCGACGAGGTCCTCGCGACCCATCGCCGCAATGGTCTCCTCGTTGCCGAGGTGGGGCCGGCCGTAGGGGTGCTCGCCGTAGAGCAGGCGGTTGAGGAGGAGCATGTCCTGCGTCATGGCATCCTCCTTCTGCCTCGCGATGGCGGAGAGGGTGAGCCGCCGGATCAGCTCGACCTGCTCGGCGTCGAAGGCGGGCTCCGACAGGCACTCGCCAAGGAGGCCGAGCGCCAGGTCGAGGTGCTCGGTGAGGCAGGTCACCTGGAGGCCGAAGCTGTTCTTTCCCGAGAACTGCTCCAGGCGGCCCCCGACGGACTCGATCGCCTCGTTGAGCTCGTCCGCGGAGCGGCGCCTCGTGCCGCGGGTCATCGTGGAGGCCATGAATGCCGAGACGCCGGCGCGGTCCAGCGGCTCGAAGCGGACCCCGCCGAGGAACGTCGCGTACGCAGTCACCAGCGGCAGGGCGCGGTTCGGACGGACGAGCAGGGTCCCCCCGCCGGGAAGGGAGGACTTTGCCACCGACGGCACGCGCACGCCCGCGGCCGGCGCCGCGGCAGCCGCGAGCGGGGCCCCGCCTACGGCGACGGGCGCAGTCCTCGGGACGACGCTCGCGACGGTCAGCGTCTCCTCGGTCAGATAGCGTCGCGCGGCGTCGAGGACCTGATCGGGCTGGACTCGCTTGATCCCCTGGACGTACAGCGCGTCGAAGGCGATGTTGTGGGCCAGGCACTCCCCCATCCCGAGGCTCCGCGCCTGGGCCTCCACGCCCTGGCGCGAGAAGACGAAGTTCGCGAGGACCTGGTTCTTCGCGCGGTCGAGCTCCGCCGAGGTGATCGGCTCGTCCCGCAGCCGGTACGCCTCCTCGAGCACCACGTCCTGCGTCTCGCCAATGCGGTCGGGCTCGATCCCATCGGCCCAGACGTAGAAGGTGCCCGGGTCGAGGGGCGTATCGCTGGAGGCGTCGATCGAGCTGACGAGCCTGCGCTTGTCCTTCACGATTCGCGCGAACCGGCTGGCGCGGCCATGGCCGAGGACGAGCGAGAGCACGTCGAGCGCATAGAGGTCCGGGTGGGTAACGGGGATCGTATGCCATCCCAGCATGAGCTTCGTCTGCGGCGTGTCGGCCTCGCGGGAGGCCTGCCTGCGGCCGAGCTGCCGCGGCTCCTGCAGGAGGGGGATGGGCGGCCTGGGGCGGCGTTGGAAGTCGGCGAAGGCGCGCTCGACCTTCCCCGCGGCGGCCGGGGCGTCGACATCCCCGACGACGACGAAGATCATGTTGTTCGGCACGTACATCCGCCGGTAGTAGCGGACGAGGTCCTCGCGGCCGATCCGCTTGAACTGGTCGATGAATCCGCCCACGGGGATGCGGTACGGGTGGACCTGGTACGCGGTGGCCTGGAAGAGCTGGTAGAGGATGTGGTCGGGGGTGTCGACGTCCTTCTCCAGCTCCTTGACGATGACCTCGGACTCCTTCGCCGTCTCCGCCGGGTCGAACGCGGAGTTCTTCACGACGTCGGACAGGGCCTCGAGCGCGGCGTCGAGGTAGGCGGAGCGAACGGTGCAGTAGAAGACGGTGCGATCGTAGAAGGTGTAGGCGTTGAGATCGCCTCCCGCGGCGCGAATCTCGTTGGCGAACTGCCCGACGCCGCGCGTGGGGGTCCCCTTGAAGATCATGTGCTCGACGAAATGGGAGATTCCACAGCCGAGGAACTCCTCCTCGAAGATCGACCCCGCGCGGAACCAGGCCTGGAGCGTGACGATCGGCGCGGCGTGGTCCTCCTTCACGATGGAGACCATGCCGTTGTCGAGGTCGGCGCGCAGCGGCGCGTGGTCGGGCATTGGAGGCTCCTGGATCGGCCGGGTGAGTGGCGCAGAATACCATGCGACCGCCCCGTTCTGAACCTTTTGAGTTCGGGAGCGCTCTATGGTACATCGATCGGCCCGAATGCCAGGAGACCCCATGCTCGACATCTCCGTCATCCGCAAGGACCCTGACCGCGTGCGCGCTGCCGTAAAGCACAAGCACGAGAAGGCCGACGTCGACGCCATCCTGCGCGCCGACGAGGAGCGCCGCGGCCTTCAGGCGAAGGTCGACGCGATTCGCAAGGGCGTCAACGAGGGGTCGAGACAAATCGGCCAGCTCGCGCGGCAGGGGCAGGACGCCAGCGAGATGAAGGCCCGCATGCGCTCCCTCGGCGACGAGGAGAAGGGCGTGAACGTGCGCATGAAGGAGCTGGAGGAGGAGCTGGAGCGCCTGCTCCTCTGGGTCCCGAACCTCCCCGCCGCCGACGTCCCGATCGGCGAAGACGCCGCGGGGAACGCCGACGTCGCCCATTGGGGCGAGAGGAAGACGTTCGGCTTCACCCCGAAGGCCCACTGGGACCTCGCGAAGGACCTGGGCATCATCGACTTCGAACGCGGGGCGCGTTTGGCGGGCTCGGGATTCATCCTGTACACCGGGCTTGGCGCCAGGCTCCAGCGCGCGCTGATCAACTTCATGATCGACCTCCACACGCGAGAGCACGGCTACACGGAGGTCTGGACGCCCATCCTCGCGAACCGCGACTGCATGCGCGGGACGGGGCAGATCCCGAAGCTCGAGGACGACATGTACCGCCTGAAGGACGAGGACCTCTTCCTCATCCCGACGGCCGAGGTCCCGATCACGAACATCTACCGGACGGAGATCCTCCCCGCCGACCGCATCCCGACGTACCTCACGGCGTACTCGGCCTGCTTCCGCCGCGAGGCGGGGGCGGCGGGGCGCGACACCCGCGGCTTGGTGCGGGTCCACCAGTTCGACAAGGTGGAGCTCGTCAAGCTCGCCCACCCCGACAACTCGTACCAGGAGCTGGAGTCGCTCCTCGGCAATGCCCGCCGCGTTCTCGAGCTGCTCGGGATCGAGTACCGCGTGATCAAGCTCTGCACCGGCGACATGAGCTTCGCCTCCGCGAAGACGTACGACATCGAGGCGTGGGCCCCGGGGCTCGATCGCTGGCTCGAGGTGTCGAGCTGCAGCAACTTCGAGGACTTCCAGGCGCGCAGGATGAACCTGCGCTTCAAGGACAAGGACGGGAAGACCCGCTTCGTCCACACGCTGAACGGGAGCGGCCTTGCGCTCCCGCGGACCGTCATCTGCCTTCTCGAGACGCACCAGCGCAGCGACGGCACGGTCGAGGTCCCCGCGCCGCTCCGCCCATACATGGGCGTCGACGTGATCGCGCCCCCCGTGAAAACGACGTGACCGCCCCCCCCTCGACCGAGGTACACTGAGGCCGGAGTCGCCCACTCGCCAGGGGGACATGCGCTCGCATGGGGGACGCAGCCGACAAGACGCCGGAGTCGCTGGCGGCGCTCGTCTTCAAGGACGACCTGACCGGTCTCTACAACCGCCGCTACCTCTTCAAGTGGCTGAAGGCCGAGGTGAAGTGGGACGCGAAGGACGGGCCGCCGCTGTCCCTCCTCATGCTCGACCTGGACGACTTCAAGAAGATCAACGACACGCGCGGCCACCTCGCGGGCGACGACGCCCTGCGGCACTTCGCCAAGACCTTCTACATCGGCCTCCGCCCGGGCGACATCGGGGTGCGGTACGCGGGGGACGAATTCGCCATCCTCTGCCCGAACACGACGAAGGAGGTCGCCGCGAAGGTGGGCCGCGCCTTCATCGAGCGCCTGGCCAACTCCCCCTGGCCCCCGGACGCCTCGCGGCCTATCCTCCTCAAGGCGAGCGCCGGGCTCGCCACCTTCCCGGAGGACGCGCGCGCCCCGGAGGATCTCGTGGAGCGCGCCGACGAGGCGCTCCTCCACTCGAAGCGCAAGGGGAAGAACGTCCTCTCCATCCAGGGGCAGCTCGACGCGGCGCACCTCTCCGAGATCCGGGCGCTCGAGGGGATCCCCTGCCCGCGATTCATCGGACGCGCGGCGGAGCTCGCCGGCATGGAGCAGGCGCTTCAGAACGTCGCCGGCGGCCGCGCGACGCTCCTCCTTCTCGACGGCGTCCCCGGCACCGGGAAGACGCGCCTCCTCGGCGAGACCGTCCGGCGCGCCAAGGAGCTGGGGTGGAGCTGCCTCCTGGAGCGGTGCAGCGAGTACGAGAGCGCCCTCCCGCTCCAGCCGCTCGTCGCGCTGCTGGAGCAGTACGTGCGGACCCACCCTGAGGAAGCCATGCGCTTCTCGCGCGAGATCGAGGAGGAGCCGCTGGGCGTGCTCTCGGAGCACGTCCGCGTCCTCGACGCGCCGCCGGACGCCGTCGCGCGCGCGAAGGCCCTCCCTGAGCCATTGCGGCGGAAGCACTTCTTCCACGCGCTCGCGCACTTCCTGACGGCGCTCGCGCGCGAGCGCCCGGTCCTGATCGCCCTCGACGAGTTCCAGTTCGCGGACCTCGGGACCCTGGAGGTCGTCCGGCGCCTCGTGACGACCGAGCGGTGCCAGCTCCTCGTCGCGGCGGCCCGGCGGACCATCCCCGGCGAGCCGGCGCAGCCCGGCTTCGACCGCCTCCTCTCCGGGCTCCACGAGGCCGGCGCGCTCGGACACGTCGAGGTGGGCCCCTTCAAGGAAGAGGAGCTCCTCGACTTCCTCACCGCCCTCCTCCCCGGCGCCGAGCACGTCCCGACCCTCGCGTCCCTCCTCGCGCCCGCCTGCCGCGGGAACCCGCTTTTCCTCGAGGAGTGCCTGAAGATGCTCATCCTCCGGGGCGTCCTCCGGCGCGGCGTGGGCGGATGGCAGATTGAGTCGATCCAGAAGAAGGACCTTCCCACGTCGCTCGACGAGGTGATCTGGAGCCGCCTGTCGACGCTCGACCCGGAGACCTCACGGATCATGGCCGGCGCCGCCGTCATCGGGCCGAATTTCGCGCTCGACGTCCTCCAGGGGCTCTCCGGAAGAAACCAGGGGGAGACGCAGGAGATGCTCGACCGCGCGGAGAAGGCGCGGATCATCGCCCCGGACGCCGCGGGGGCGATGCGCTTCCTGAACCCGCGGATCCAGGAGGTCACCTACGGCCACATCGACGCGGGGGAACGACGGACGCTGCAGGGGCAGGTCGGGCGGATCGAGGAGGCGCAGGGGGCCAACCCCGCGCGCCTGGCGGCCCGGTTCGAGCTCGCGGGCGACGAGGAGAAGGCGAGGAAGTACCGCGCCATGCGGGACGAGGCCGCGCGGGCGCGGTTCTCGGACACCGAGGCGAGGAACTACACGCGGCGAACGCGCTCCCTGCGCCGGCAGCGGGTGAAGGAGGCGGACCGCCCGCTCGACAAGGACGGCGAGGCCTCCGCCGCGAGCCTCCTCCGGACGCTCGTCCTGGCGGTGAAGTCGCGGAAGATGTACCCGGCGGGCAGCCAGATGGTCGTCCAGTCGCGCAAGGCCTTCCTCACGGTCGCGACCGAGGTCCTTTCGAGGATGGAGTCGATCACGGTGACCATCGAGAAGGCGGCGCTCCACCTGAACGGCGCGGCGGCCGACGCGAAGTCGATGGGGGCGGTGGCGCAGGAGGCGATCGCCTTCCTCGAGGAACGGACGCTCAGGGGGCTCACGCTGACGCGGGACGCCTCGACTGAGGAGCTGGAGCGGCTGGTCGACCTCCTGCACGAGGTGAAGCCCGAGTTGGCGCTCGACCCGGGGTACTGGGACGACTCGCTCGACCGGCGCGGCATCGCGCACCTGGGCGTCCACGCGCGCTCGTACGTCGCGACGGACGACCGAGCCGCGGAGGTGAATGTCGGGGACGCGACCGGGGTGTCGGTGCGCGAGGCCCTTCGAGCGCTGTGCGCCGCGGTCGACAACGGGAGGATGTACCCGCCGGGCAGCCAGATCATCGCCGGGTCGCTGGAGCAGCTCGCAAAGGTGCTCCAGGATGCGCTCTCCCGCGCGGAGGAGGTGTCCTTCGCGGACGTGGAGGGCGCCCTGGTCGTCAACGGGGTCGCGGCGACGCCGCGCGTCTTCGGCACCACGGTAGGGCAGGCCCTGCGGCTGCTGAAGGACCGCCAGCTCAAGAGCTGCGCGTTCCGTCGGGGCGTCACCCGGGACGAGGTCGTCGCGCTCGTCGAGGAGCTGGCGCAGGGGACCGCGGAGGGAGTCGTGTGGAAGAAGCGCCTCGCGGATCGGGGCGTCACGCACGTGGAGCTCGGCGAGTCCCGCTTCGCCGCGGCCCGGGAGGGCGCCACGAAGCCGCCTCCTCCCCCTGGGCCTCCGCCGCCATCAGAAGGGGTCGTCGGCCAGGCCCGGAAGTGGCTGGCTGGGAACCCCGCCGACCTGGCCCTCGAGCCGTCCGCGAGCCGCGTACCGGGGGTCCTGGAGCGCCTCTGGATCGAGGGGCAGCTCGACGTCTTCCGCGAGCTGGCGGCCTTCGTTCCGAGGGGGCTTTCGGCCCCGGGGGAGGAGATCCGGAAGCGGGTCTGCGGCGTCCTCTCGGCGTCGTGGGAGAAGGTCCGCGCCCTCGCGCCCGCGGAGTGGGTCGCCGTCCTGGAGGGGCCAATCGCCGCCGCGCTCCTTGCCGAGAAGAGCCCGGCGGTCCAGGACGCGCTCGCCGACATGGCGTTGCCGCTCCTCGAGGACCGCGCGGCCGCGCGCGCGTACGTCGTCGCGCGGAAGCTGCTGTGGGGGCTCGGCGTCTCAGGGGAGGGGACGAGCGTCCGCGCGCGTCCGGGGCTCGACCGGCGCCTCCGCCAGCTCGCGGAGCGGACCATGGGCCCTGCGCTCCTCGCCGACCTCGGGGGGAACGACGCCCAGGCGCGCCTCGACTCCCTGTCGTACATCATGGGGCTGGGGCGGACGGCGTCTCTGGCGCTCGCGAAGGCCGTCGGCGACGCGGCGGAGCGATCGACCCGCGAGACCCTGGCGCGGCAGGCCAAGACGCTCGGGAAGGAGGCGGTCGAGTTGATCCGCGCCGAGCTGTCCCCCTTCCAGGATGCGACGCGGGCGGCGCGGATCGCCGAGGTCCTCGACCAGTGGACCCTGGCGCCCGCGGAGGACCTCGTGCTTGCCCTCGGGCATCGCGACCCGTCGGTCTGGGCCGCGGCCCTCGTGGCGGCCAGGAAGATCCCGCGCCGCGACGCGGCGGACGGGCTCTCGCGCGCGATCAACGGCACGAACCCCGCGGTCGCCGCGGGGGCGGCCCACGCGATTGGGGAGCTGCGCCTCGACGAGGGGCTCGACACGCTGCGAAGCGGCCTCGGCCGCTGGCAGGACCCGCTGGTCCTCAAGGAGGTCTGCCTGGCCCTGGGGAAGCTGCGCGACGCGAACTCCTCCGCGGAGCTCATCCGTATCGCCACGAAGAAGGGGTTCCTCTGGTTCTCCAAGGGCCTGCCCGACGAGATCCGCGCGGCGGCGGCGTGGGCCCTGTGCGAGATCGCCACGGTGGACGCGCAGGACGCAATCGCGAAGCTGCAGAAGGACGCGAGCGTCGAGGTTCGGTCGGCGATCCACGTCCGGCGGTGAGATTCGGCCGGAATCCTGCCGATATTCCCATGGGGGAGGCAGACTCCACATGGCAGGCTTCTCGCGCAGGGCTCATCGCGACTACGAGCGCTCGAACGACGTGCTCGAACTGTCGGTCGAGCCCGAGCCTGAGGCCCGGTCCGCGACCGCCGTGCTGCGCGAGGCCCTCCTCGCCAACGACAAGAGGCTGGTCGAAGAGGCCAGCCAGTCGGTCGTCTCCTCGCTCTGCCGTTCCATCGGCGCGCGCGACCTGCTGGTCAAGGTCGGGTACAAGCGGCTGGTGCGCGGGCGCGTGCAGTACTACGGCTTTTGCGGCAAGGACGGGTACATGACCCTGTACTTCCGCACGGGGAAGACGAACAAGCCGGTCGCGCACAAGACCTACCTCAGGACCCTGGTCCACGAGCTGACGCACCACCTCGACTGGGTCCACCTGCGGCTCCTCCACTCCTTCCACACGAAGGGGTTCTACGGGCGGGTCCGGAGCCTGTATCAAGGACTCCTGAGCCACGATCCGTAGTCGAATTTCGTCTCTCACGCCGCCCCCCCGGGCCGTACAACCCTCCCATTCGGTTCGAGAAGGGGGAACTCCGTGAGACGCTTCGCAATCATCCTCTGCGCGATCCTGCTCGCCCTGCCTGTCCTGGCCGAGGAGAAGGCCGACGTGAAGGTCTTCGACCAGGCCTGGGAGATGGTCCGAGACCGTTTCTACGACGACGACCTGCACGGGGTCGACTGGGAGGGGATCCACGAGGACTACCTGCCGCTCGCGAAGGAGGCAAAGACGCCGGAGGAGCTGCACTCGGTGATCAACATGATGCTCGCGGAGCTGGCGGCGAGCCACCTGGTGCTCATGGAGAAGGAGGCGTACGACGTCCACATGGCCCCGGAGTTCACGGGGAAGAAGACGCTGCGCGCCGGATTCGAGGCGATGGAGATGGAAGATGGGTTCTTCGTCGGAGGGGTGCTCGAGAAGGGCCCGGCGGAGAAGGCGGGGCTGCGACTGGGAGACCGGATCGTCGAGATTGATGGAGATGCTCCCGAGGACTGCGGCCTGCTGGTCGACGCGGGGGGAGATCCGGGCATCCCGGGCCACCCGCACTACTTCATCCACGCCGAAGAGGGGGAGACGATCGAGGTCACGGTGCAACGGGAGGAGGACGGGTCCGAGAAGACGTACAGCGTGACACCGGCCCCGTGCTCGATGGTGCAGGCCTCTCGGGACAGCATCCGGGTGATCGAGAAGGACGGCGTGAAGCTGGGGTACATCCACCTGTGGCACTACCTGTCGCCGTCGATCTCCTCGGCGCTGTCGGGGGCGATCCGCAAGGAGTTCAAGGACTGCGACGGACTGGTGCTGGACGTGCGGGGCCGCGGCGGCAACGTGATGGTGATCTACCAGGTGCTGGGGACGATCAAGCGGCGCTGGAAGAAGCCGGTGACGTGCCTGATTGACGAGAACAGCCGCTCGGCGAAGGAGATCTTCGCCTTCCAGTGGCGGAAGGACAAGCTGGGGCCGCTGGTCGGCCGTCGCACGGCGGGGGCGGTGCTGGGGTGCGTGTTCGAGAAGCTGAAGGACGGATCGGTGCTTTTGATCCCCGTGACGGACGTGGGGAACCTCTCGCCCGGCGTGAAGCTGGAGGGGAAAGGCGTGGCGCCTGACATCGAGGTGCCGGGAGACTACCGGTACTGCGGAGGGGAGGATCCGGTGATCGAGAAGGGGGTCGAGACGCTCCTCGAGATGATCAACGGGTCGTGGCTGGGATGGGCAGGAGTGCTGCGGCCGGCCGCATAGCTGGACGGACGGTTCTGGGCGTGGCAAGATGGGCTCCCCCACAAGGGAGGGAGCATGAAGTACCTGAAGACCGCGCAGTACGTCCCGGGCAAGGGCGAGGCGTGGATGTACTACGAGCTGGACGACCAGATGACGGTCCAGCGGTACTGCACGCATATCCCGATGACGGGAGAGAGCGAGCACGTCGCGGACCCGATCATCAAGCAGCTCTTCAGGCCGGAGATGATGCAGACGTCGACGGAGGCGGAGTTCCTGGAGCACTGGAACATCGCGCCTGGGGCCAAGGGGTAGTTCGAGGTTGCGGCGCCTGGGGCTTGGGCGGGGCGGGATTGCAGGTACCGGGCGACGATATCTGATATCTGATATCTGACATCTGATATCAGATATGGCCCGCGCTCCGATGTGGTTCCCTTCCGTCGCTGCGCTCACGCGCCGTCTTGAGTGAGGATACGAAGATCCGAATCAGCTCGTCGCATTCCTTCCCGATCAAGCCGAGGGCATGGGGAGGGAGGAACCCGGCCCGCGCCACGACGCAGAGCCAGTACTGGGACTCGCGCAGCTCTTTGAGGGCGATCCCGTACTTGTGGGTGAAGTCGGCCCTGCTCTCCGCCGAGCGTGCCTCCTGGTAGTTGGCGCCCGGCGAGGTCGCGGCACGCAGGAGCTGATCCCCGCAGTGCCTCGCTCCCTTCGTCCGTGGCAAGGCCTCGACCAGCTTGAGCACGCGCACGGCGAACTCCACAAGCCGGTCTCCCAACGCGTCTGCCAAGACCCAATCCCCGCTGGACATGTCAACCCCCTATATCAGATGTCAGATATCAGATGTCAGATATCAGATATCCGTGCCTACCCCGCCACGACAGCCACGAACACCTGGTCCGCCCCTGCCGCAAGGAGTGCCCGCGCGCACGCGTCACACGTCCCCCCCGTCGTCAACACGTCGTCGATCAACAGCACCCGCCCCTTGACCGTCCCCACGACGTGAAACGCCCCCTCGGGACTCCTCCGCCGCTTCTTCACCGGCAGCCTCGCCTGCCTCGGCGTCGCGCGCACGCGCCGCAGCGCCCCCACGACCAGCGGCCTCCCGATCGCCTCCGCGACGATCACCCCGATCTCCTCCGCCTGGTTGTATCCTCTCTCCCTTCGCCGGGACCGATGCAGCGGCACGGGCACCACGACGTCCACCCGCTTCTCCCACCCTCGCGACAAGAGCGCCTGGACGAGCCACTCCCCCATCGGCCTCGCCAGCAGCGGCTTGCGCAGGAACTTCAGCTCGTGCACCGCCCGTCGCGCGACACCCTCGTAACGGACCGCGACGACGGCGCGGCGAAACGCAAAACTCCGCCCTCGGCACGCGCGGCACCGGCGACGAGGCCTCCCCGGCGCGCCGCGCGGCTTCCCGCACCGCAGGCACGCCTCCGATCCCACTGCGCGGACCGCTCCCTCGCACGTCGCGCACTGGTCGACCCTCGCCGTCCCAACCAGAGGCGCGTCGCACACCAGACACGCCCTGGGCCACACGACGTCGATGAGGGCTGACGAGGCCCGCCCCAGCCAGACTCCGATCCCCATGTCACAGGCCCTCCGACTGGAATCGAGCACGGGGCCTGCCAGGAGTGCAGCCCGGGCGTGGATACTGGAACTGCATGCAGGACAGAGAGATGCGTACGTGGGCGTTCCGGGCATCCCGGCACAAGTGGGGCGAAATCCAGCAGAGCGAGGATCGGGGTGCTGGATTCGACGACACTCGGGGCCAGGGAAGCAGGCGACGATCGCTCGTCCGATCCGCCCGGCAGGGTTCGCGGTCTACCGCCCCCGATCGTGGAGGATCGCCCCGCAGCGGGAGAAGTGCTCGGCCTGATCGGGCGTGTATTTCGCGTCGCGGAGGTCCACGAGGTAGAAGTCCACGTCGAGCACCTTGGCCCCGCGCAAGTCCGCCCCGCGGAGGTTCGCCTTGCGGATCTCCTCGGGCGACTTGAAGTCCTGCTCGAGGTAGTCGTCCGTGTAGAAGCCGGTCTTGCTCCCCTCGCTGGCGATCACGCTGCCCACGAGGCCGCTCCGCGACGAGCCCAGGTGGAACGACGCGTGGGTGAGGTCCGCGTTTCGCAGGTCGGCGCCCTCCCAGTCGACGTCGGCCAACCCCGCCGCCTTGAGGACGGCTCCGCGGAAGTCCGCGCCGGGCATCTTGGAGCCGGTGAGGTAGCTCTCCGTCAGGTCCGCGCCGCGGAAATTCGGCGCGTCCAGCTCCACGCCCTCCAGGTCGCACCTCGTCAGCGTGGCCTCCGCGAAGACCACGCCGTCCAGGCGGGCGAGCCGCAGATCGACGTCCTCGATGACGGCATCTGTCAGGTCGGCGCCCTGGAGGTCCGCGCCCTTGATCTCGACCCGGGAGAGCCGACACTCCGAGAGATTCGCCCTGCGGAGCCTCGCCCTGACGAGGCTGGTCTTCTCAAACGTCGCGCCGTGCAGGTGTGCGTCATCGAAATTCGCCCCGGCCAGGTTGGTCTGGCGGAAGATGGCAAAGGCCAACTGGGCGCCCCGGAGGTCCGCGCCGGCGAGGTCCCCCTCGCGCCACGTCGTCCCCTCGAGGCGCGCACGCCGCAGGTGCGCGCCGCGCAGCCGCACGCCCTGGAGGATGGCCTGGCTCAGGTCGGCCTCCGTCAGGTCCGCGCCGGTCAGATTCGCCCTCGTGAGGCCCGCCTTGCGGAGGTCCATCCCAGCCCAGCACGCATCGACGAGGTGGGCACCTGCCAGGCAGAGGGGCCGCCGACCCGACGGGCGCCAGTCCGGGCGCGCCGCCAGGAGCAGGCTCGCCGCGATCGAGTGGGCCTCCAGGCCGGGTCCTCTCACCAGTTCCACGAGCCGCGCCAGGGCGGCGCGGCTCGCGCGGGCCAGGGTAGCCGCGTGGCGGACGAAATCGGGGGGGAACGTGTGCATCCCGAGGCGGATGGCCGGGCTCCTGTCGTGCAGCATCCGCAGAAGCCCCTCCGCCGCCAAGAGGACTTGGACAGGCCTGTGGCGGAGCAATTGGCGAACCGCCCTGTCCCCGGGCCTGATTCCCTCGTCGACACACCGTGCCACCCCGTCCGACTGCCCCTGGAGGCCCCGGAGGACTTCGGCGGCCCCCTCGTTCCGCATGGGCCCCTCCGGGAGCAGTCGGTCGATCCCCCGCCGCAGCGCCGATGCCACGTCGGGCACCGCGTCGTCCGCGGCCATCTCGTCGAGCGCGATGCGCCAGAGCAAGGGGAGGCCCCGCAGCATCCGGACGCGGTCACTGTCCGACCTGACCCGTCCCATCACGGAGGCGCAGCGTGACCGATGTCGGGCGAGGAGGTACTCGATCGCCTCGTCGTCGTGCCACGGGGCAAGGTCGAGCGTGGCGAGCAGAACGCCCTTGGGGGGGGGCACCGCCGTGAACACGACCAGGCGACCGCAGAACTCCACATCGCTCCAGTAGGCATGCGGCTCGTCCAGGTAGACGACGTGGCCGCCCGTCCCTAACGTCGCCGCGAGGTGCCTGATGGAGACGCTCTTCCCGGATCCGGGGCCGCCCACAATCGCGACGGCGCCGACGGCCTGCTCCTCGACCCACGGCCGCACCAGGTCCTCGATCGGCAGGACCTCCCCGTCCGCGCCGTTCCTGGCGCGGGGCACGACCGGCGCACGATCGAGCGGCCCGGCCTGGCCGACCTGGGGCTCCTGGTCGAATCTGTCCATCACCCGAGCAGCCTACCGCGCGCGGTCCGTCCGCGTCGAGTGCCAATCTGTGCGCTGGCGGTCCCCTTGGCGTCCATGGCGCCTTGGCGGTTCCAAAGAGAATCGGGAGACCTCGCTCGGAGCGCCGCCGTTCCTTGCGGACAGGGCGTCGACGGACTACGATTCCCCCCCACTGAACCCACAGGGAGAGGACTCGCATGCTCGAGACGACCAGCCCGATCCGCTGCCCGAAGTGCCAGGTCGAGATGAAGGGGACGATGACGAAGGCCGGCGTCATCATCGATCGGTGCGGCCAGTGCGGCGGCACGTGGATGGATGGAGGCGAGATCTTCCACTTCGCCCACGACCGCCAGAAGCTCTACTGGGCCCTGGAGCAGGGACTTAGGAATCCTCACCCCACGCAGCACCCCTGCCCGCGGTGCGGCACGCCGCTCACCGAGGGCGGCATCCTCTCCGACTCCCTCCTCCTCGATCACTGCGCCTCGTGCGAGGGACTCTGGTTCGACGAGGGCGAGCTCAAGCTGCTCCAATCGATCGAGGCCCGGGGATTCGAGCCCGCCGGCGAGACCGGCCCGCCGCCTCAACCGCCGATGCCCGGAACGGTCGTCGCCGCCGCGGCCACCGCGAGCGTGTACAAGCTGTTTGCCTCCAGCGCCGCCGTCCTCGGCCTCCTTTTCGGGCTCCTCTTCCTTGGCCTCGCCATCGCGGCCGAGGCCGGCGCCTTCCCCCTCTGGGTCGCCCTCGTCATCACCGTCGGCATCGTCTTCATCCAGTTCATGATCAGCCCCTGGATCATGGACGTGATGCTCCGGTGGGTCAGCTCCCTCCACTGGGCCTCTCGCGAGGAACTGCCGCCGCACATGGCCGCCTTCCTCGACCACGTCGCGAAGGAGCACAACATCCCCTTCCCGAGCGTGGGAATCATCGAGGACGGCACGCCGAACGCCTTCACGTACGGCCACATGCCCAGCAACGCGCGCGTCGTCGTGACGCGGGGCCTGCTGAACATCCTCACGCCCGAGGAGACCGAGGCGGTCCTCGGGCACGAGATGGGACACGCGCTCCACTGGGACATGCTCGTGATCACCGTCGCGAGCATCGTGCCGATGGTCCTCTACTTCATCTTCCGCGTGGCGATCCGGATCAAGTCGCGCAAGAACAACCCCGGCCCGATCATCGCCGCGGTCGCCTACATCCTCTACATCATCAGCGAATACGTCCTCCTGTGGCTCTCGCGGACGCGCGAGTACTACGCGGACGGGTTCAGCGGCAAGATTACGGGCAAGCCCTCCGCGCTCGCGGCAGCCCTGACGAAGATCGCCTACGGCCTCGCCGGGAACACGCAGGCCGGGACGGCTGAAGAAGGGGAGGCGCGGAGGCAGGACTCCAAGCGCCTGGAGGCGGTCCGCGCGCTCGGGATCTTCGACCCCGGCAGCGCACGCTCGATGGTCGCCGCCGCGGCGGGCGTCTCCGCGGCGCCGATCGGCTCCGCTCCCGGCGTCTCGACCGAGCGCCTGAAGGACGCCATGCAGTGGGACCTCTGGAACCCGTGGGCCTCCTGGCACGAGATCCACTCGACGCATCCGCTCCCCGCGAAGCGGATCCAGAGGCTCTCCGACCAGTCCGAGGTGATGGGCCAGGCGCCTTACGTCCGCTTCGACCGGCGGAAGCCGGAGTCGTACTGGGACGACTTCTTCCTCGACGTCCTCGTGCTGATGCTCCCGTGGATCCTCGGCATCGCCGGCCTCGCCGCGGCGCTGGCCCAGGGGTCGCAACCGCTGGCCGTGCTCGGGCTGGCCGTCATGGGACTCGGCGCCGGATCGCTCGTCTCCACGCTCTACCGCTACCGCGGCGGGGTCTTCCCGAAATCCTCGGTCGCGGGGCTCCTCAAGCACGTGAAGGTCTCCGGCGTGACGCCCGTCGCGGCGACGATCCGCGGGCGGATCATCGGCCGCGGGATCCCCGGTCTCGTCTGGTCCGAGGACATCGTCCTCCAGGACGCGACGGGGTACCTCTTCTGCGACTACCGCCAGCCGCTGGGGATCATCGAGTTCCTCTTTGGTCTGTTCCGCACGAAGGGGATCATCGGCCGCGACGTGACCGCGACGGGGTGGTACCGCCGCGCCCCCACTCCATTCCTGGAGCTTCGCTCGTTCTCCTACACCGACGGAGGCGAGGTGAAGACCCACAACTGCTACGCGATGCACGCGAAGCTGGTGTTCGAGGCAGTCCTTGTCGCGGGCGGCTTCGTTCTCCTCTTCGTGAAGTAGCGCCATGGGAGGAAACCTTCGCCCGGTCGGTTCGGCGGCCGAGGACCTCGCGTGCGACTGGCTCACGGGGCGGGGGTACCGCGTCCTCGAGCGGAATTACGCGACTCGGACGGGCGAACTGGACATCGTCGCGATGGACGGCGACGTGCTCTGCTTCATCGAGGTGAAGGCCCTCCGCGACCCGCCGGCCGACATGGTTCCCGAGATGGCGGTCACGGCGCGGAAGCGCGGCCGGGTGCTGCGGGCGGCGCGCGAGTATCTCGCCGACCGCCACATCCGCTCCGTCCCCTGCCGCTTCGACGTGGTGGGGATCCTCTACCGCGGCGGCGTGCCCGAGATCCGCCTCTCCAAGGCCGCGTTCGACGGATCCAACCTGCCGCCGTCGATGCGATAGCTACGCGCGCATCAGGATGATCTTGCGGCCGTCCGCGAGGAAGCTCCAGATCTTCTGCTGGAAGACGACGACGTCGAGGTTGTTGTACGTCTTCTTGAACTCCTTTAGCGGCAGGACGACCTCGCTGTGCTGCGCGGGGCTCTCCTTCAGGTTCTTCGCGATCGCGTCCAGGTCGAAGTCGGAGAGGTCGATCTCGCGGCGATCGAACGTCTCCTGGAGCGGCATCTTGTAGGCGTACCGCGCGATCTTGTCCGCCGTCCGCCGGTCCACGTCGAGGTCGACGAGGTAGTCCACCGTCTTCTTGACGAAGTCCTCCTTGTCCACGACCTTCGCGAGCGGGTTGTTGCGGTCGAAGGCCCCGACGTTCTTCTCCAGAAAGTGAAGCGCGCGCTTGATCTCCTCGCCGATCGTCGCCTGGAAGAACATCGTTGACGTGCCCATCGAGCGCCCGCGCGCCTCTGCCTCCTGGCGGTAGTAGGTCTCGAAGATGTCGACGAGCTTCGGGTCGAGCTGCGCGCCCGCGACCTGGCGGAGGATCGCGAAGGCGTCCTCTGGAGCCATCGCTTTGCGGTAGGCTCGGTCGCTCGTCAGCGCGTCGAAGACGTCCGCCACGGCGATCACCCGCGCCTCGGTCGGGATCTCGTACCCCGAGATGCGCGCCTGCGGGTACCCCGACCCGTCGAAGTGGATGTGGTGGCAGAGCACCCCCTCGATCTGGATGAACGGCGAGATGATCTCGACGCGCTTCGCTCCGGTCTCGACGTGGATCTTCACCTTCTCGTATTCGTCGGGAAGCAGCCGCCCCGGCTTGTTCAGGACCTCGTACGGGACGTCGAGTTTCCCGTAGTCGTGCACAATCGCCGTGATCTCGAGCTTGTTCAGCCTCTCCCTGTTGAAGGTGGGGAGGCGGCTCGCGATCAGCTTCGCCCACTTCGCGACGCGGGTGCAGTGGTCCTTGATGTATGGGTCGTGCAACTCGACCTGCAGGCGCGCCGTGTTGGCGATCTCGCGGATCGAGTCGAGCTTTGCGGATTCGAGGTCCCTCCGCAACGTCTCGACCTCGGTCTCGAGCTTCTTCGATTTGTTCTCGAACATCGTCACTTCCGTTCGTACCACTGCCGCCAGTCCGCGACGGCCTTCGTCCGCGCCGCCTCGGTGCTCTTCGCATCGAGGGGATGCGCAATCTGGGTCAGGGCGCCGAGGACCTCGGATGCGGACGCCCAGAACCTGGAGTCCGTCCCGCCCGCGAGGACCAACAGGGGCAGCACCGCCTTGCGCCCCATCCCCGTAAATTCCCCCATCGCCTCCGACCGGACGACGATGTCTTCCGAGGAGAGCTTCGGGAGGAGCTCCTTGACCTTCCAGAGCGGCACGCTCTCGACGCGCTGGGCCGCCTCCAGCCCCTGGCGACACAGGTCCCGCACCCGCACCGCCTCCTCGCTGACGTCCTTGGGCACGCCGGCCTCGGCGAGGAGCCGGTCGGCCGCGTCGGCGCCCTTCGCAAACTGCTTTGCGGAGTGGAGGAGCTGCACGCGCCTCAGCCGCAGCGTCCAGTTGAAGGTGGTCCCCGCGGCCTCCAGGGAGATCATCGCGTCGACCAGGCCGAGCGCCTCGACGTGCCGCTCGAGTTCCGACAGGGCCTGCACGTATCGCAGCTTCGCCTCGGGGGGCGCCGTCGCCTTCTCCGCCCCCTCCTTGAGGAAGGGGAGGGCCTCGGCGCGGCGCCCGGCGCCCAGGAGGGCGACTCCGAGCAGCTCGCGCGCGTTGGCCGCGAGATCGGGCTTGTCCTTTTCGAACGCTGCGTCGTGCGCGGCCGGATCGAGCAGCTCGACCGCGCGCGTCCAGTCCTGCGCCTTCACGAGCCGCTCGCCAACCTCGACCGCGCGCGTTCGCTCGGTCCCGACGATCAGAAGGACCCCCTTCCACGCGTCGACCGCCACCGCGGCGTCCCCGGGGAGCGCGGCGAGCAGGTCGGCGATCGACGTCGGATCTCCGATCTGACCGAGCGCAAGGGCGGCCGCGGAGCGTTCCTTCGCGTCGCTATCCGCCCCCTTGAGCACGCCGGAGAGGAACGCCGACTCCCGGGCGCTGCCCGCGGCGCCGAGCCCCTGGATCGCCTTCACCCGCACGTCAAGGAAGGGGTCCTGGTCGGCGAGATCGTGGAGCGCGTCGAGCCCTTCCTGCGACTTGATCTTCGCGAGGCTGTTCGCGATCGACCAGCGGAGGGGGCGGGCCTCGGGGCCGGTCGCCTCCTGGAGAAGGTCGACAACGTACCGAACCGCAGCCTCCGAGCCGCTCTCTCCCATGGCGTCCACCACCGCCTTGCGCATCTCCGCGTCGTCGTTCGTCTTCGGCAGGAAGCGGATGAGCTCTTCGACGGCGTCTCGCGAGGCCATCCGTCCGAGCGACTCCACGGCGGCGGTCCGAACGGTGCGATCGCCATCCTCGAGCGCGGGGCGGATGCGATCGACCGCGGTTTCGGCGGGGAGCCTGGACAGCCCATGGATGGCCGCGATGCGCACGCGGGCGGACGGGCCGCTCGTTGCCGCTGCGCCGAGAGCGGCCGCAGCTTCTTTCTGGGCCTGGGGCTCGGACTTCTCGTCTCCGGCAATCGCCCCGATCGACTCCAGGGCCGCCGAGCGCGCCTCGTCGTCCGGGTCCTGCGCCGCAAGCGTCAAGAGGGGCGTGAGCGCCTTGGCACGCTGGGCCTCGGGGAGCCTCGCCGCCTCGGTTGCGCCGAACGCGCGCACCTGCGGCGCGTGCTTGTACTCCATCGCCTCGCGGACCAGCGCCAGGCGCGCATCCGGCTGGTCCTCGGGGACCTGCGTGAGGCGCAGGGTGAGCAGCTCGATCTTCGTCCGCGCCAGTTCCGCGCCGACGTCGCTCTCAGGGTCGGCCTGCGTTGCGCGCAGGGCCTCCTCCTGCCACTCCTCGCGCGTCCACTCCTGCGCCACCGCCCACCACGCGTTCCACGCGGCCGCGTTGGGGAAGCGATGCCCCGTCACCAGGAAGAGGGCCGCGTTGGCGCGGTCCAGCACCACCGGATCGGTGATGGCCAGGAGCTTGATGAGGGGCTCAACCGCCTTCCGGTGGCGCGTGCGTCCGAGGGCCTCCGCCAGGCGCGCGGTCTCCTGGACCCCCAGGTCCGCACCGGCGAGGGAGGGGATGACCGCGTCGGCGACCTTCTCGCGATCGAAGCACTCCAGGCAGGCGAACGTCGCATCGACGATCCCGTCCGTGGTGCCCCGGAGCCTCTGGACGACCATCGGCAGCAGCCGGACGTCCTTCGTGGCGCCGATCACCTTGAGGAGGTCGACGATCGCCGGCTCCTTGCCACGGAGGAGGACCTCCTCGATCGCCTGGCGGGCCTCCTCGGTGCGCATCTCGATGAGGCGTCCGGCGGCGGCGGAGCGGATCACGGCGTCCTCGGAGCTGAGCTGCTCGCGAAGCTCGGCGACAGCGCCGTTGGCGGACGGGGGATGGTCGCCGCCCGGGGTGTCCTGCGCCTGGAGCCTCGTGCTGCCGGTATCCGCGGTGCACGCGGAGCACGCGAGGAGCGTGGACGCGACGAGAAGGGCGCAGGCGTTCCGAGGGTGGATCGACATCGGGACCCCGACTTGGGCGGACTGACCCCCGCCAGAAGATACCCCCGACCTGAACGACCGTCAATGGTGGAGGTCGGCGCGCAGCCGCACTCACGTGCGCCCGGAAAATGGCTTGACTGGTTTTTTCGCCGTGCTAGCATGAACCGACGCACTCGTCTCCGGGAGGTCTCGCCATGTGGGTGATCGCGAAGTACATCAAGTACATCGTCATCTTCGCAGTCCTCTGGACCGGGCTCGTCACCTACCGCACCATCTCCTGCCACAAGATGTATCACGACATGATGCAGCCGGCGATCAAGCAGGAGGACTTCAGGCCCGTCTACGCGGGACAGCGGACGATGGATAAGATCAACGACGGCGACATCGTCGTCTTCCAGTACCTGGTCAGCGGTCGCCAGGAGTCCCCCTACTTCTGCGGCCGGGTGATCGCCAAGGAGGGGGAGCGGGTCGCGATCGAGGCCGGGCGGGTCAAGGTGAACGGCGCGGAGCAGAACGAGTCGTACGTCCCCGCGGACTCCTTCGTCGGCACGGAGAACTTCGTGGAGATCATCGTCCCCAGGGGCCACTACTTCGTCCTCGGGGACAACCGAAAGACCAGCCGTCAGAAGGACAGCCGGTCCTTCGGCCCGATCCCGCTGGAGGCGGTGATCGGGAAGGTGGGGGATTTCTGGTAGTCGCCAAGGAGTGAGACATGTCCGCGCGTGTCCCCAAGCGGGACGCCCCTCCGCCCGGAAAGCCACCGGGCGCGGGTCCCGTAAAGGCCGCCGGCGCCGGCGGCGCCGACGGCCTCGCCAAGAAGCCCCCGCAGCATTACAAGGTCGGGAAGTGGATCTTCACGCCCCTCTCGATCGCCGAGTTCTGCGGCGTCCTCGTGCTCGGGATCATGGGGATCAGCACGGCGGTCTCCGCCTACCGCGACTTCAGGCTGAAGACCAACTTCGACAAGGCCCTCGGCTTCTACGCCTCCAACCAGGTGGGCAACGCAAGCGACAAACTGATCACCGCCATGTCCGCGCGCTCCGTGGAGGATTGGCCCTACCCCTTCCTCCTGCAGGCGAAGGTCAACGTCAACGAGGGAAAGCTCGAGGAGGCCCAGACAGGCTTCGAGAAGCTCAAGGGCCTCAAGATCGGGGACAAGGGCTGGACGAAGGCGCACCAGGCGAGCACGATGGTCGGCATCGGTTGCATCGCGCTGCGGCGCTATGACGACGCGATCGAGAAGCAGAAGGCCACGCCGAAGATGCTCGACGAGGCGAGGGCCGCCTTCAAGGAGGCCGCGACGATCGATGACAAGTGCCTGGAGGCCGGCATCGGCCTCGCGCACGTCGCGCTCCGCGCCGGCTGGGACCCGTTGACGAAGGTGATCAACGCCGACGCGTGCACCCAGGCGGCGGCCGAGCTGAAGAAGGTCGACGCGGCCGGGCTGACACCGACGATCGACGGCCTCGTCGACAAGTACATGGCGCAGGGCCGCATTGCCTACGAGCGGCAGGACTACACCGGCGCCGAGCTGGAGTTCCGCCGCGCGTTCCAGCTCCAGCCGGGCTGGAAGGCCCCGTTCGCAAACGTCGCGTTCATGATGGCGCGGTCCTTCAGCGGCTCCGGCGTCTCCCGCCTCGACGAGATGGCCGCGAAGCAGATGGAGTACGACGAGTTCGTCAACCGACTCGATTCGCTCTACAACGCCGACACGGAGCGGTACGCGGTCTTCAAGGAGGCGATGTTCTCCTTCTTCAATTCGTTGGGCTACGCGTACTGCCGGGGCTTCCGCCTCGACTCCGGCTTCGCCTACCTGGACCGCGCCGGCGCGATCGACAACGTGCGGCCGACGATCGCCATCAACAAGGCGGAGCTCTTCTACTTCTATTCGGAATCGACGAAGTACCAGGAGCAGGAGCAGCTCCAGCACGCGAACAACGCCTGCGAGCAGTGGCTCCGCGCCGCCGAGCAGTGCCGCGCGACACAGCAACCCCGGAAGAGGCTGATCTCCCTCTACAACCGCGCGATGATCCTCTACAACAAGAACCCCAAGGAGGAAACCTACGTCACCAAAGCCGCCCAGGACCTGAAGGACCTCGCGCGGGAATTCCCGGGCGAGGCGCTCATCCTGCGCGCCCAGGCGGCCATCGCGCGGCGCAAGGGGGAAATCACGGAGGCGAATGTTCTCCTCCAGTCGGCGAAGGAGGCCCTCAAGGGGGCTCAGATGTCGCCGGAAGAGAGGAAGGCCATGGAAGACGACTTCGCCAAGTTCGAGCAAGATCTCAAGTCGGGCAAGATCGAAGACGAGCCCCCGAAGTAGACCGGACCCAGGAGCCCCACGATGCGTTGCAAGGCGTGCAGCTACGAGAACGAAGAGACGGTTGAATACTGCGCCCGCTGCGGGACCCACGTGGTCTACCAGCGCGACGAGGTCCAGAGCGTCCTCAAGGTCAAGCTCGAGACGCAGATGGCGGACGACCTCGAGGAGCAGATGAGGAACTTCCTCGTCATGGCCGGGGCGCTCCTCCTGGGCGCGATCACCTTCAAGATCTTCTTCAGCGGCTGGGCGACCTGCTTCGTGATGCCCTCGTCGAGCCAGAGCGCGCCGTACGCGACGGTGAACTACGTCTTCGAGGCCCCGCTCACGCCGATCCGGGCGAAGTAGCGAGAGTCGATCGGCTCGTCCCCCGCACCCCCTCGGCCCACCGCGAGAGCGGCCACCCCTGAGGTCCGCTCCAGCTCCGCACGACGCGGAGCCCCTCCTCCGCCAGGAGCCGCGCCAGGCGCGACGGCGCGAAGTCGTGCAGATGCCAGGGGGCGTGGTACAGGCCGTCCGCGGCGCCGAACGGGCGCAGGAGACGGACGAGCGGCGTCGTGTCGGGGACGCGCAGGAGCAGCCTCCCGCCGGGGACGAGGGCCCGCCTGGCGGCTCGCAGGAAGCCGCGCGGGTCGTGGACGTGCTCCAGGACGTAGAGCGCAACCACGGCGTCGAAGGCCGCGCGCGGGGCATCGTCAATGGTCCCCTCGCGCGAGGCGCCCCTGGAGGCCACGTCCAGGCCCTCTGCGCGCCAGCCCCGCCGTCGCGCCGCCGAGAGGAGGTGGCCGAACCCGCTGCCGACCTCGAGGAGCCTCCCGGGCGGCCCGAGGGCGTCGAGGGAGTCCTCGACCACCGGCGCGTAGCACGCGCGCCAGGCCTCCTCGTCGCGTGGGAGGTACCGCGCGTACGCCGCGCGCAGGGCCTCGGCCGAGGGACGCGGGGAGAGGTAGACGTGCGCGCATGCGGCGCAGCGGACGTAGCGCCACCCGCCGTCGGTGTGGACGAGCCCCCGACGCGGTTCCTCGCAGAGGGGGCACGCGACGTGCTCGGTCGCGTCACGCGAGGGCTGCCAGCGATGCGCCCGGCCGGGGCGGAGGCGTCCGATCACCGCTCCACCCACCCGCTGGCGACGACGAACCGCGCGATCGCCGTCACGTCGCGGAGGACCTCCTGCGCCCTGTCTCCGGGAACGACCGCGCCGTACTCCTTCTCGAGGTGGACGCAGACCTCCAGGGCGTCGATCGAGTCGAGCCCGAGGCCTCCGGCGAACATCGGGAGGTCGTCGGCGATCGACTCCGGGGCGCGGTCCATCCTCAGGACGCGGACGACGAGCGCCTTCAGGCGGTCTTCCAGTCTCATCGGTTCTTCCACCCCTCCTTCGACTCCTTCTTCCTCCACTCCTCCTGGGCGACGAGGATGACGCGATAGGCCATGTCGGCGGCCTCGCGATCGCTCACGAGCTTGGACCGCTCGGCGAGCAGGGCGGCCAGCCTCTGCTCGACGACCGCCTCGTTGATCTGCTCGCGCTTCGTAAGCACGATGGCCCGGATCGCCCGACACACGGCGTCGCCCGCCTCGACCTCGTCGGCGGCATACTTCCCTTCGCACCGGCGATACTGCTGCTGGAGGGAGATGCCGCGAGTCGCGACATGGAAGGCCTCGTCGAGTTCCCCGGCCTTGAGCGCGCAGCGCGCGAGCGGCTCGATCGCCATGGCCGCGGGCAGGTAGTCGTCGGCCTGTTTGTGGGCGGTCGGCTCGTCGACCACGAGGGCGTCGAGCTCATCGAAGCGGAGGGCCCCCTCGTCGCAGCGGAGCTGGACGGCCTTTCGGAGCGGGTCGAGGGCGTCGCGCAGGCGGTCCTCCTCCATGTGGAAGAGGCCGAGGACGGACCAGAGGAAGGCCTTGTCGCCCCCGGCGGTCTGCTTGTCGATGAGCCCCTGGAGCCAAGCCGCGCCCACGGCGGCCCCCTCGTAGCGGGACATGCAGTGGGCCCTGGCCCCGAGCGCGCCGATCCCGCCGGTGGCGATGGCCTCGTCGTAGGCGGCGAGGGCGGCCGTGTACTCCCCCATCGCCTCGCGGCACTCGGCGATCGCCATCCAGCATGCCTCGGCGTCGGCCCCGGCCTCCATGGCGTCCTGCCAGGCTGCGATGGCGTCGGCGTACCTGCGCTCCTCGCGGAGGCGTTCGGCGCGGTCGAGACACTCCATCTCGAGCAGCGCGGGGTTGCCCCAGATGCCCGCGCGGGCTGCCCGGGCCGCGTCCTCGGCCTTCTGGACGGCCTCCAGGAACGCGGCGTAGCGCTCCACTGCGACGACGGGCGTCTCGCCCTTGGGGACGGCCATCGTGGTCGCGGCGCACAGGCCCTTCCCGACGAGCTCGACCGCCAGGTTCGCGTCGCCGTCGACGATCCAGACCCAGACCTGCCTGGCGTCCTGCTCCTTGCGCTCCGGCGGGACGAACGACCAGACGGGGACGACGCGGGCCGAGGGGTGGGATGCGAGCCAGGTCTCCACGGCCTTGCCCGTCTCGGCAGACTGGGGGGTGCCGAACTGGCTGCGCCCCGTCAGGCAGCAGACGACGTTCGGCTCCGATGCGCGGCTTCCGTAGCAGTCGACCCATGTCAGGTCGGAGGCGGGGAAGCCGGTCGGGTCCTCGGCGAACGCGAAGGCGGCAACGAGGCAGAGTGCGAGCGTACGCAGTGTCATATGTGGCCCATCCGATGCGGGCCCCGGCGTGCCCGAGGCGCAGGATACCGGGGCCGCTGCGCCGGGGCAAGGAATCGGGGCAGGACCCCTTTCATTGCCAGGTGCCGAAGCGGGCCTGTACGATGTTTCCCCATGACCGAGAAGCTCTTCCACCTGGACCCGTACCTGCGGACCTTCACCGCCCGGGTCGTGCGCCGCGGCGAACGCGAGGGTCAACCGTTCGTCGCCCTCGACCGCACGGCGTTCTACGCGACCTCTGGGGGCCAGCCTTTCGACTCCGGCACGCTGGGCGGCGCCCGAGTCGTCGACGTCGTCGAGGACGGCAACGACCTCCTCCACGTCCTCGAGCGCGCCATCGACCGCGACGAGGTCAGCGGCGAGATCGACTGGCCCCGCCGCCACGACCACATGCAGCAGCATCACGGCCAGCACCTCCTCTCCCAGGCCTTCATCCGGGCCGCCGACGCCGAGACCGTCTCGTTCCACCTGGGCCCGGAGACCTCCACGATCGACCTGAACGTCCCCGACCTCCACGAGGCCCGCGTTCGCGAGGCCGAGGATGTCGCCAACCGCGTGGTCTTCGAGGACCGCGAGGGGTCCGCCCGCGTCTACGACGCCGACGAGGTGAAGAAGCTCCCGCTGCGCAAGCCGCCCACTGTAAGCGAGGGGATCAGGATCGTCTCCGTCCCTGATTTCGACTACTCGGCGTGCGGCGGAACCCACCCGCGGCGCACCGGCGAGGTCGGCCTCGTCAAGGTCCTCCGCTGGGAGCGCTCGAAGGGCCTCGTCCGCGTCGAGTTCGTCTGTGGCTTGCGCGCGCTGCGCGAGTTCCGCACTCGGCTGGGGTGGCTCTCCCAGGCCTGCTCCGCGCTCTCCACCAGCCCGTCCGAGCTCCCCGGGCTCCTCGCCAAGAGGCTGGAGGAGGCCGAGACGGTCCGCAAGCGGGCGCGCGACCTGGAGGAGCGCCTCGCGGGGCACGAGGCGGTCGAGCTGTTCGCGGCCGCCCCCGAGCCGGGCGGCGTCCGGTTGGTCGCAGCCTCGTTCGAGGGGCGCGACCCGGGCATCCTGACGACGCTCGCAAAGGGAATCCGCGAGCGCGGCCGCGCCGTGGTACTCCTCGCGTCCCGCACCGACAAGGCCTCCCTCCTCTTCAGCGCCTCGGACGGCGTCGCGATCGACCTCCGCGAGGCGATGAAGGAGGCGTGCGCCGTACTCGGCGGAAAGGGCGGCGGACGCCCCAACCACGTCCAGGGAGGCGGGAACGACGCGTCGCGACTCGCCGAGGCGATGGCGAAGGCCCGCGCCGTGGTCGAGGCCCAGCTCGCCAGAATCGGATCTTGACGACGCCCCCCTCCCCGACTATCATCCCGCCCTCTTGGAGAGACCGATGACGCAGACCTCCGCCGTGACGATGTGCGCGTGTCCGATGCCCTGTATGGGGCACCGGGCAGCGGATCGTCCGTCGGGGAGCTAGAAGACCAGACCCCGAACCGAAGACTGACGACCCGCAGCCGGGTGACCGACTGCGGGTCTTTTCGTTTTTAAGGAGGGTCCCATGCCCGAGACTGCCGCCCTGACGGCGCGCCTGACCAGGGAGCAGGCCGCCGAGCTGTCCGAACGGTTCGAGCCCGCCTCGCCGCAGGAGTTCCTGCGCTGGGCGTTCGACACCTGGCACCCCCGCCTCACCTTCGCGTCGAGCTTCGGCGCGGAGGACGTCGTCGCCATCGACCTGCTGGTCAAGCTCGATCCGACAGCGCGCATCTTCACGCTCGACACCGGGCGCCTCCCCGAGGAGACCTACCAGCTCATGGACCGCGTCCGCGAGCGGTACGGCGTGACGCTCGAGGTCTTCACCCCCGACACGGCGCGCGCGCAGAAGCTGGTCCGGGAGAAGGGGTTCAACCTCTTCTACGAGAGCATCGAGAACCGGAAGCTCTGCTGCAACGTGCGGAAGGTCGAGCCGCTCGGGCGCGCCCTCTCGGGCGTCGACGCCTGGATTACCGGGCTCCGCCGGGAGCAGTCGGTCACGCGTACCGGCGTCGCAAAGGTCGAGATCGACGACGGCCACGGCGGGATCGCGAAGCTGAACCCGCTCGCAACGTGGACCGAGAAGGAGGTGTGGGACTACATCAAGGCGAACGACGTCCCGTACAACCGCCTCCACGACCAGGGCTACCCGAGCATCGGCTGCGCGCCGTGCACCCGGGCGATCAAGCCTGGCGAAGACGCGAGGGCGGGACGCTGGTGGTGGGAGAGCCCGGAGCACAAGGAGTGCGGCCTGCACTCTAGGAAGTAGCGCTCCGTCGGCGAGCCCCACTTCTAAGTAGGACGCACTAAGTTCCACGGGATACCGGGATGCACGATCGCTGGAGTCGCGCCCGTGAGGGCGCGGTGGATCATGCCCGTAAGGGCGTGATCCTGCGGTCGCACGCCCTTACGGGCGGGATCCACCGCGCGCTTACGCGCGCGACTCCAAGTCGAGCTGGTTGGTGTATCCCGGGAAACT